>Ga0209345_10000377_pt1 | contig 58121 bp, 49 predicted proteins | sample Cruoilmetagenom7_FD_187294 | JGI IMG/M metagenome (GOLD analysis project Ga0209345, IMG submission 187294) | Oil polluted marine microbial communities from Coal Oil Point, Santa Barbara, California, USA - Sample 7 (SPAdes) (version 2) | ecosystem: Environmental > Aquatic > Marine > Oil seeps ... | reverse complement strand
ACAGGCTGAGCACCAGAGTGGCGCCCGCCGGCCAGTCAAGCTGCCATGCCAGGCCGAGCCCCAGCAGGTAGCCAACACAACCGCACAGCAGCCCAGCGCTGCGACCACCCGCCAGTTGCGCCACCAGCGCCGGTGCAATCAGCGTCACGAACACCAGATAGACGCCCAACAGCGGCACCGAGAAGCTGACCAGCAGCGCAAAACAGGGATAGAACCCGGCAGCACCAAGCCAGTTAAAGTGCCGCCACTGTACAGCCCAGAAAGCGACAGTCAGCAGCGCCAGCGGCAACAGATCATCCCAGCTAACCCAAAGAATGTCGCCGTTAAGGCTGCGGGCCAGCTGATGCCCCGCATGGGGATCGGATGCCAGCAACAACAGCAGCGAACAGGCTGCCCCGGCATAGAGCAACCCGATAACCGCCTCCCGCTGGGCTGGATACCGTGCAGCCAGCCAGCCCACAAGACCGGCTCCCAGCACCGCCAGCAAAGTGCCCCCCGCCAGCGCGGCCCATGGCACATCCGGCCACACTTGCTGCGCCAGCAAGGCACCCAGCGCAGCCAATTGAGCCACCGCCAGGTCGATAAACAGAATGCCACGTTTGAGCACCTGTTCGCCCAGCGGCAGATGGGTCAGCAGTACCAGCAGCCCTGCCGCCAACGGAACCAGTAACAGCCCCGCTTCAGCCAGCATCAACCTGCTCCAGCAGCTGCGCCAGCAGATGATCGAACAACTGATCCAGCCGTTCTATCCCCTGCTCTGGTGCAGTTGTGGACGGCAGTGCCAGCACCGGCAGCCCGGTTTTCTGCGCCAGCCACTGAGCACTTTGCGGGTCCTGATACCAGCTGTGCACAATGGCCAGCGGTTGTTCTGCCTTCACATCCTCGACCAGTGATGCCAAATGACCCGGAGTCGGCGGCACACCTGGCTTGGGTTCCAGATCGGCCACCACCTCCAATCCCAGCCAACGCCAGAAGTAATCGAAGGTACTGTGTTGAACCACAAGCGTACGACCGCGCAGCGGCTCCGCACGTTCACGCCATCGATCCATGCGCTGCTGCCAGCTCAGGGACCAACGCAGGTAGGCCGCACGGTACCGGGCGGCCTGCTCAGGATCAGCCCGGCCCAGACGCTCACTCAGCACCGCCGCCACCTGCCGGATTCGCTCCGGATCAAGGTGCAGGTGCGGATTGCCCTCCGGGTGCACGTCACCGGCACCGAAGGGGACATGATCGAGCTGATCAAGCGTTTCGACATGTTCAGCCGCAAACAGCATTCCCGCACGCCCCGGCTGTACCTTTGGGTTGGCAGCTCGCTGCTGCAGCGCCGGCAGCCAGCCGGCTTCGAGAGAAGCACCGCTGCAGATGGCCAGATCAGCCCGGCGCAACCGGGCGATCAGGCTCGGCCGCGCTTCAATATAGTGCGGGTCCTGATAGGCATGGGTTGCACTGCTGACACGTGCGTCCGGCGCCAGTGCTTGAGCCAATGCTGCCCACTCGGGCTCACAGGCAAAGATCTCAAGTGCCTGAGCTGGCAGCGGCAGTAATGCCGCCACCAGCGCAAGGCCGGTCAGACTAGAACGAATGCGCATCATGAGCACCAAAGCTAATGATGTACTGCAGCGTCAGGACATCATCAGCTGCCGCATCAAAGGTATCATCCCAGTCCTGAAGTACATTTTGATGAGTGTACTGCAGTCGAAGCGTCTGGGTATGACTCGGGTTCCAGGCCAGCATCACGGCGGTCTCTTCCAGAGAACCCTCATGGAAGTGATCATCATGCCCCAGCTGTACATCCAGGCGTCCATGACGCAGCCCTGCACTCCATTGGGGTGCAAAACGATATACCGCAGAACCATACCAGCCTTCGTGGTATTCCTGACTGCTGGCATATTCGTTCGGGTCGGTTACGCGGGCATATTCGGCTGAAAGTGTCAGCTGCTGGTTGCGATTGTTGCCCTGAGGCGCCCACTTCCACACCAGATCGGCCAGGTACAGATGCTTGCCGGTATATTCGGCGCCATGGCTGTGACCGTGTTCCTCTTCTTCATGGTCATGATGGTCGTGCTCATCATGCTCACCCGCTTCCAGCGTGCGGTTACGCAGATAGCTGAAACCGGCCTGCCAGCTTTGGGAGTCACTCAGGTCACCGCCCAGGCTGGTCGACAGCGCCCAGGTGCCCACCGTGCGACCACTATCGATTTCACTCAACTGATCACCATCAAAGACCTCGGCACTGATGCGCCAGTAAAGATCAGTGGGCATGACCAGACTCAGCCCAAGGCCGTCGTCATAGTAATGGCCACCCAGAAAGGCACGATACAGCAGCGGGCGTTCAACGAAGCTGTCAGCGTGGGGGTGCTGACCATTCAGATAACCGATGTCCGACAGAAAGCGCCCACCACGCAACGTCATACCCGCCGGCAATGACAGGGTCTGCAGGTAGGCTTCTTCGATACTGAAATCGGTTTCCTCTTCATTGGCTTCCATTACCGCGGTCAGCTTGCCGCTCATCAGGTTGCCAAACTGCTGCTTGAGCGCCAGTTCAGTGTGGCTTAACCCCCAGCCCTCTGTACGGCCACCCAACGCCGTATCCGTGGATTTGTGATAGGCGTCGATGGTCAGACTGATCTCGGGAACCGACAGTTCCGCCTGAGCAGTACCGGCCACGAATACAGCCAAGGGCAATGTGCGAAGTAAAGTTGATTTCATTTTCATGGTTTTACAGCTTTAGTACGTTGGGGAAATGGGACCGATATACTATAGCTTTTGTTATAACATAACAATCGATCCAAAATAATCAACCGTGCTCAAGCGGTATGCCCTGCAACAGCGTGGGGTGGAGCCGCACAGCCATCAGACCGATTGGCGCTCACTCGACAAGCTGACCAACTCTGCCGGCACAGGCTTGCCCATCAAGAACCCCTGCATGCTGTTGCACTGGTTTTTCTTGAGGAAATCGCGCTGTTTTTCGGTCTCGACCCCTTCAGCCAGCACCTCAACGCCCAGGCTGCGACCCAGTGCAATGACCGTCAGGATAACCGCTTCATCCTTGGGGTTACGGCCAATGTCGCGGGTGAAGCTCTTATCGATCTTGAGTCGATTCAGCGGCAGGTACTTGAGCCGGTCCAGTGAGGAGAAACCGGTACCGAAGTCATCCAGTGCCAGATGATAGCCCGACAGACGCAAACGCTGCAGCTGCTGAATCACGAAGTCAGGGTCCTGCTGGATCATCGATTCGGTGATTTCCAGCTCAATTCGGCGCCGCTCCAGATCAAATCCGTCTACCAGCGCATTCAGGCGCGGGATAAAGTCGGCCTGTAACAGCTGATGCGGTGAAATGTTGATCGCAACCAGCGGAACATCAAGCCCCTGCTCCAGCCAATGGGACATCTGCTGACAGGCGTGTTCGATTACTTGCCAGCCCAGCGGCACAATCAGCTGAGTTTCTTCCGCCAGCGGAATAAACTGGTCCGGCCCCAACAGCCCTCGCTGCGGGTGTTGCCAGCGGACCAACGCCTCCAGACCACAAAGGCGGCCGTCATCGAGGCGGTACTGTGGCTGGTAGTGCAACACCAGCTGGTTTTCCTGCAGCGCCTGACGCAGATCCTGCTCGACGGAAAAGCTTTGCACTGCATCCGAGGTGAGCTGCTCGGAGTACAGCTCATAGCGATCCTTGCCACGCGACTTGGCGCGGTACATGGCGGTATCGGCATGCTTGATCAGGCTGTCGGCATCACGCCCATGAGACGGGTACAGGCTGATGCCGATACTCGCGGTCAGCTGCAGGCTATGCTCGGCAACCGTATAGGGGCGGCCCACAATCAGCAGGATACGCTGCGCCTCTGCAATGGCCCGCTGAGCGGCACCGGGTACCAACAGGATGAATTCGTCACCCCCCATGCGGCACAGTTTGCAGTCTTCCGGGGTTTCCACTCGCATTTGATGCGCCAGCGCTTGCAGCAGGCGATCACCCACCTGGTGCCCCAGGCTGTCATTGATCAACTTGAAGCGGTCAAGGTCGATGAACAGCAGCGCGAAGGGGCTGTCAGGCGTTTTCAGCCATTCCGCCAGCTGCTCCTGCATGCGGGTGCGATTGGGGAGTTCGGTCAAATCATCGTGACGGGCCTGCCACGCCAGATCCAGTGTCTGCTGTTGCACCCTTGCCACCAGCAGGCGCTCACGATTGTACATCGACAGGATCAGCAAAGAGGTCAGAGCGCCAATGCCCACCAGTAATACCTGCAGGTAGAGCGCCTGACTAACCGGGTGCGCAGCCAGATAATCAGGCCCGGCCACCGCCTCCACCCGCCACTCCTGCTGTGTCAGCAGCACCGGAAACTCTGCTTCAGGCTCACGCCCTCAGAGCCGGTATTGATCGTGTCATAGAACGGCCCGCCAAAACGCTCGGATACCCTCAGGCCCACATGTTCGATACCTGACTCCTGCAGCGCGGCATCAAAAAACTGAGCCACCGTGAACACCCCTACGATGAAGCCGAGCAGCTCGCGACGACTCTGTAACAGCTCTGCCCCTGTCTGACGGTAAACCGGCTGCAGAATCAGCAAGCCCGGCTCATCAGGAGCCTGAGTCAGATTCAGAATACCGGTTGCCACCGCCTGACCGCGTGACTTAGCCTGGAGCACCCAGCGGCGGCGGTCTTCAAGCGAGTAAAGATTGAACCCCAGCGCCGCTCTGTTCTGCTCCAGTGGTTCGACATACTGCACCGGAATCAAGGCTTGTTCAGACGGCGGGGATTCACCATAAATGGCATACTCGGGGTCACCCAACAGTTCACGCGTACGCTGCTCAAACTCAGCCCTTTGCGAACGCGGTACCAGCGGGTCCCACGAATAGGCTCGCAACGCAGGGTTATCCTGCATGCGAGCGAACACCAGCTCACGAAACTCTGCCGGTGTCAGATCAGGACGGCTGGCGATCTGCTGCTCAAGCTGGGTCAGATCACGCAGGTTCTGTTGGATGGTTGCCTGAATGCGCGCATCAATCAGCTGTACATCCTGACGGAAGCTCCGCTCCAGCAGGCTGGACAGGTGAGACAGGTAGTACTGGTTGATCACGATCAGCGCCAGCAGGGTTCCCAACAGTCGCACCGACAGTACCCAACGGCGAGGGGTACTGTCAGGCCGGGTAGCCGGCAGCAGCGCAAGGAAAAGCGGGGTGCCGAAAACAGCACCAAAACTGTCACCCAACCACCAGCTGACCCAGTCCAGCAACAACCCCAGGCTTCCACCGGACTGATTGATATAGGTAACCGCAAGCGTTCCCAGGGTGGCATTCAGGGTGCAGGTAAGGACCCCGGCACAGAGCAGAAAGCGCAGCATCCAACGCTCATTGACCGGCGCCAATGGATTGACCCCTAAACGACGGATCAGGTGTGCCGCCAGCCCGGTTTGCAGAACGGCCCCGCTGGCAATCACCAGCGCGGTCAGCAAGTGCCCTGTCTCGGGCAGATTCCAGCCGCTGGGCAAAATCAAATTGACCAGCAAACTGCCGAGCCACACACCCGGCAAAAGTGCCATGCCGAAGCGCAGTACAACCGCAAGCGCAAGACCTGCCGGCAACCAAAGGGGGACTATTTGATCGTGGAGCCCGGTCGTGGAGAAACTGAGTCCGAGCACCGCATAGGCGATTGCCAGTAACAGATTTGTGATGATTCTGTTGGAGCTGTGACACACGGCTGATGAATTCACAGTATCCTCTGCACTCCCTGCAGGTCAGATGATTGAGACCCGGGTATTGAACATGTGCTCGATCATACATCAAAAGCCGTGCCCGGGTATCTTCTCCACTTGTTACAGATCAACCTTGTGGTGGTGCCAGCAGCGCTTCCAGCTCAGCCACTGGCAGAGGTTTGCTGGCCAGGTAGCCCTGATACTGATGACAGCCAAGCGTGTTAAGCAGGCTGCGCTGCGCCTCGGTTTCAACCCCTTCAGCCAGCACTCTCAGGCCAAGTTTGTGCCCCAGTACAATAATGGTTTCGACGATGGCACGAGCCTCATCACTTTCGAGCAGGTCATCCGTGAAGGATTTATCGATCTTGAGCAGATCCAGCGGGAAACGTTTCAGGTAGGCCAGGGAGGAATAACCGGTACCAAAGTCATCGATCGCCAGCCGCACGCCCAGTACCCGCAACTGCTTCAGCATGGCCACCGGTTCAAGGTTGGGTGCCATCAACGCGCTTTCGGTGAGCTCCAGCTCCAGCAACTCCGGTGCAATACCGGTCCGCTCCAGCGCCTTGGCAACTTCGTCCGGCAGGCTGTGATAGCGCAGCTGTTGCGGTGACACATTGACTGCCACACGCGGGATGTGCAGACCGGCTGCCTGCCAACGGGCAATCTGGTCACAGGCCTCGTTCAGTACCCAGCGACCGATGTGGTCGATCAGTACCGTTTGCTCGGCAATCGGAATGAACTCCGCCGGCGGGATCAATCCCCGTTCGGGATCCTGCCAGCGGACCAGCGCTTCCACCCCGGTCATTTCACCACTTTCAAGAGACCACTGCGGCTGGTAATACAGCCTGAGTTCGTTGGCTTCGATGGCCCGGCCCAGACGCTGCTCCAACTCCAGCCGCTGGCGGGCAGCCTGAGTCAGGTCATCACTGTAGAAGCTCAGGCTGCCGCGCCGTTCCTTGGCTCGGAACAGAGCCGCGTCTGCCTGCTGTAGAAGGTCTTCCGGCTTCTGTTTGACATTGGTGACCAGGCTGATGCCGATACTGGCACCAACCCGAACCTCCACACCACCGTCCAGCGTAAAACTGCCGTCAAACTGCCGAATCAGGCTCAGGGCCACATTGGCGGCATCGCCCCCCGAATTGACATCATCCAGCAATACCGCAAATTCGTCTCCCCCCAGGCGGAACAGCATGTCTTCGTCCCGCAGGCGCAATTTCAGTCGCTGCGCGGCCTGCTCAAGCAACTGATCACCCACCAGATGACCAAAGCTGTCGTTCACATCCTTGAAGTTGTCCAGGTCGATCATCAGCAGCGCAGAGATACGCTTGTGGCGGCGGTTGTAATGAATACAGTGGTCCAGCTGACTGAACAGCATCTGCCGGTTGGGCAGGCCGGTCAACAGGTCATGCAATGCCTGATATTCAAGCCGGGATTCGCTCTCTTTCAAGCGGCTCAGGTCAGTATAAACACCGACATAATGGTTGATACTGCCACGCGGCCCGCGTACCACGCTGATACTGAGCAGCGCCGGGAACACCTCGCCATCGCGGCGCCGGCTCATGATTTCACCCTGCCAGTGGCCGGACTGATCCAGCTCATACCACATATGCTCATAAAAGGCGCTGTCATGACGGCCGGAGGCAAACTGGTGCGGCGTGTTGCCGACCAACTCCTCTTCCGTCCAGCCAAACATCTCGTTGAACGCCGGGTTGATCTGAATAATATGTTGCCGAGCGTCCGTGATCACCACGGCCTCGCGGGTACTGTCCAGCACGGCCGAAGCACGCTCCAGGCGCGCCTCCTGCTGCTGGCGCTCGGTTACATCGGTCAATACACCTTCCATATGCAGAATATTGTTCTGACGATCCCGCTGCACATGGGTATGGTCCTCTACCCAGATCACCTCACCCGATGCCAGCTGCAAACGGTACAACTGATGATATTCGTTTTCGTTGCGTTCAAGGTGCCCTTTCACTTCCGCGGCAATGGTCTCACGATCATCCGGGTGTATCAGTTGTTCGTAGTTAACCTCGCCACTTCGCAGTCCCGCAGGTTCGATTCCCCAGCGGCGCACATTGTCTGACACATAGCTCACGGGCCAGCCTGCACTGTTTTCCCAGCGCATCAAGACTACAGGGCTGGCATTGATCACCTGATTCGCCTTTTCCAGCGCCTGGTCTCGCGAGTAGTTGGCCAGTGCAAAACTGATGTCATGGCTGAGTTCATCCAGCGTGTTCACAACTTCATCGGTGAAGAAATCAGGCTCTCCGGCATAGAGGGTCATCACGACCAGTCGGCCATCGGCATCGCTCAAGGGCAGTACAATGGCGGCATGGATATCATGGCGCCGCGCCAGCTGATACCAGGGCTGGAAACCGGGGTCGGTAAAAATATTGTTTGCCAGCATGCGCTCACCCTGGCGGATGGCCGCCATGGTCAACCCCTGCTCGGGATAATTGCGGCACAACTGCACCAGCATTGGCAGGCTTTCATCCCCAAACCCGGCACTGACCAGCGGCCTGAGCTTGCCACTCTTGTCCAGTTGAGCCATCCAGGCAAAACTCAGCTTGCCGAAGCGAACGGCAATATCGCAGGCACTCTGGAAGATCCGTTCCGGGGCATGGCGCCGCACGATCATCTGGTTGGTTTGCGACAGCATGTTGTACAGGTTGGCCTGACGCTGGATCAGAATCTCATTGCGTTTCCGCTCAGAGACATCCTGCATGATGGCCAGCATCCAGCCACCGCCGCTTTCCCATTCTATCTGCACATTGAGCCGGATATCCACCAGGTGACCATCTGCATGGCGCAGCTGTTTTTCCATCTGGTAGCCATCTCTGAGGCCATCCATTACGGCCTTGAATTGATATTCTTCCTCGTCAAGCAGGTGGCTTGGGGTCAGTTCTCGCCAATCCATTGCCATGAACTGCTCACGCTCATAGCCCAGCATCCGCAACAGTTCATCGTTGACACGCACCCAGCTGCGGGCGACAGGATCATAGATCCCCATCCCGATCAGCGGCATGTCATAAAAGCGTTGCAGGATTCGGTCACGCGCATCCAGGTCAGCCTTGGCCTGCAGGCTTAACCTCAGTCGCTGCTGACGCCAAAGCAGCAACAGAATGAGCCCCACCGCCAGCATGAATATCATGCCTAGCAGCAGCATCCACTGCAGCAGGGTATCAAGTGGCTCAAGCACCTCATCATGATCACGTTTGATCACCAACGCCCAAGGGGAATTGGGTACGGTTCTGTATGCCGCCAGCACCGGGACACCTCGGTAGTCCTCGCCGGCAACCTCACCCGAGCCACCTGAAACCAGTGCGATCGCTCCAGGAATTGTTTGCCCGATCAGAGAGATGGTTTGCGTCATAGGCCGAGCATCACTGTGCTTCAGCGGTGAAATATAGACTCCTCGGCCCCCTTTCGCCTGCAGTAACAGCAATTCTGCACTGTTTCCACTTAACAGCCACTCAGACAGTATCGGCTGCAACGAGGTTTCAAGCGGTCGATAAAGCTCCAGCGCGATGCGATCCCCATGACTGGGTCGAGACAGGCGCACCCAAGCCGTCGCATCCTCATCCTGCAGCAGCTGCAGCCAATCTCTCTGACTGATTCTGAAAGGCTTGAGCGGATTACCATTGGTCGCTATACGGGGGACCGTCCCCAGCTGAAGCGGCTCCCGCCCCGGAAAGTGGATCTCTGCCCCGGAATAGCCCAGCCCCTGTAAAAGGCTGGAAACGGCCTGCTCCATGCGTGCAAAACGCTCTGACTCAGGAGCAACTGTATTGCCCCCTGTTACCAGCAGCTGCTCAATGGCGCCCAGCTCCCGACTGCTCTGCTCCAGCCATTGACTGATTTGCGAGCTTTTCAGCTCGGCAACCTGGTCCAGCCGGTCCAGTTCACGCTGCTGGAGCTCGGGACCATAAAGCCGGGTGACCGATACGGCCAACAGCGGTACCACCAGCAGCAGCGCAACAAAGGCAAGCACAAGATAACGCTGACGCCCAAACGCTCCACGGCTAAAGCGTTCTTCATAGCGATAATGGGTCAAGGCCAGAAAGATAAGCGCTGCACTGATGAGTACAAAGGCCACACCCTTGTAACGACTGACCTCGGCAAAACGGTGAAGGTCGCCGGCCAGGTAAACGACAAGCTGGTCACTGAACACAATCCATGCCACACCCAGAACGGCATACAGCAATGTCAGTATCAGCGGTGATCGCATCTGTGAAAGCAGCATCCTGTCATCTTTCCCGGCCAAAAAGCATTGAGAATCAAATCTACCTGTCAGGCCTGTCCATAGCAATCAGACCTCTGTAATAAAGCTCACCAGGGAAGGGCGCTGCCATCGTAATTGATGAAGTCACCACTTTGTTCATGTGTCAGCCGACTCAGAAGCGAGCGCAGAGCGGTGACACTCTCTTCGGGCGTAACCAGAGCATTACTGCCGCCCATATCTGTCTGAGCCCAGCCCGGATGCAGTGCAACCACTTTTACCCCGGCCCCCGACAGGTCGATGGACAGGCTGCGCACCACCTGATTCAGTGCTGTTTTGGAGCTGCGGTAGTAGTAACCGCCACCTGAAGCATTGTCGGTAATACTGCCGACCTTACTGCTGAGAAACGCGATGGTTTTCAGTTCACTGGCCGCAATACGCGGATACAGAGTCTGGGTCAGCATCAGCGGACTGAGCGTGTTGGTTTCCAGCACCTGTCGCCACAGCTCACGTTCCAGTGTGCCAAAGGCCACCCCCTTGGGGCCGTAATAGCCTGCATTATTGATCAGCAGGTCGATGGTAATGTTATCCAGCACTCGATCAAGTGCCTTGATCTGCCCATCCTTGTTCACATCCAGTGTGTGCAGGCTGATCTGATCGGGAAAGCGTGCTTCCAATGCCTGTAAGGCTTCGGCATGCACCAAGTCTCGGGCACAGGCATGCACCTGCCAGCCATCACGCGCATATTGATACGCAAACTCAAGTCCCAAGCCACGATTGCAACCGGTAATCAGAACTGTTCTGGACATCTGTGCTCTCCTCGATACAACTACCTCTCAGTCAAGCAGGCCGCAACGCGTCTGACAAGTTTGCCCGAGTCTGGCAGAATCCATCGTTTTGATTAAACGGGTACCTGCATGCGGATTCTTCTGCTTTCGGCCTATGACGCAGTCAGCCACCGATATTGGCGCAACGGGCTGGTGGAAGCTCTGCCCGAGCACGACTGGACCATCTTGAGTCTTCCGGCCCGCTATTTCAGTTGGCGCATTCGCGGCAACAGCCTCAGCTGGGCCTTTGAAGCCCGAGAGCAGCTGGAGCGGCACTACGATCTTGTGCTCGCCACCTCGATGGTCGATCTGACCAGCCTGCGCGGTTTTGTGCCCTCTCTGGCGCAAACCCCCTGCCTGGTGTACTTCCATGAAAACCAGTTCGCCTACCCCGCCTCGGGCCACGAGCACCAGAGTGTGGAGCCGCTGATTCTGAACCTCTACAACGCGCTCTGTGCCGATCGGGTGTTGTTCAACTCGGGCTACAACCGTGACACTCTGCTGGAAGGTGCTGACCGGCTGCTGCGCAAATTGCCGGATCAGGTACCAACGGGCCTGACCGACCGTATCCTGTCCCGCTCGGAGGTACTGCATGTACCGCTGCCTGATCACGTGTTTCTTCCGTCGCTGGCTACACAAGGCCCACTGGAAATGGTTTGGAACCACCGCTGGGAGTTCGACAAGGGGCCAGAGCTGCTGCTGGCGGCGGTGGAGCGGCTACAGCAGGAGCATGTCCCTTTCCGACTGCATGTAGTGGGACAACAGTTCCGCAAGATGCCGGCCGCTTTCGAGCAGCTTAAACAGCGACTTGAGTCCGGCAATCAGTGCGGATACTGGGGACATGTCGAGAGTGTGCAGGAATACCGCCATCTGCTGCAGCGGTCTGATGTTGTGCTGTCGACCGCCCTGCACGACTTTCAGGGCATCGCCGTACTGGAAGCGGTTGCAGCCGGTTGTTGCCCGGTCGTGCCCGACCGACTGGCCTACCGCGAACTGTTTGCGCCCGAATACCGCTATGCCGAGCAGCAGGAGAGCCGTGCACTGGCGGCCATGATCGCCAGCCTGTCAGCCAGAAAGCAGCAGGGTGAGGTGACCACAGGACCCAATATCCAACATCTGAGCTGGTCGCGGCTCAAATCGGCCTGGGCCGAGGCGATCGCCTCTACTGCCGGCACCCCTCGGGCAGGCTAGCGCGCCTTGCTGAGCGGCCCTGTCTCTTCGACCCGTTGCACTTTTTTCAGTGGCTGCAGTAACAGGTGCCCCAGTGTCAGCTGACGCTGATCGGTAAATTCCAGCAGCCCCAGCCGCATCTTTTCGGCACCTTCGGCTGGCTGGTGGCGATAGGAGCCAAAGGCACGATCCCAGATCGACAGAAAAAAACCGTAGTTGCTGTCGGTTTCAGGCTGATACACCGAGTGATGGATGCGGTGCATGTCCGGGGTACAGATTACCCAGCGCAAGCGCCGATCCAGCCCTGCAGGCAACCGCAAGTTGGCATGGGTAAAAATGGCCGAGATACTGAGCAACAGCTCAAACAGAATCACCGCGGCCGGTGTCAGTCCCAGCAGAGTCACCACCAGCGCCTTCCACAGCAACGACAGGCCTATCTCCACCGGATGAAAGCGAAGCGCCGTGGTCACATCCAGTTCCGGGTCGGTATGGTGTACCCGGTGCAGACGCCACAGCAGCGGCACCCGATGGGTGACCCGGTGCTGCAGCCAGACTGCGGCATCCAGAACAACGGCGCCGGTTAGCAAAATCAGCCACTGGGGGGCCGCCATCTGGTTGAACAGCCCAATGCCCCGCTCACTGGCCCAGATGGCCGCGGTTATGGCGAAGGCACCCAGTGTCAGCCGGGCCAGCAGGGTGTTCAGTAGGGTCAGAGTCAGGTTGGTCACCCAGCGTGAGCGTTTGGGAAAACGCCAGCTGCGCCTTGGCATGCGCCACTCGAACAAGGCACACAACAGCAGGACCAGCAGAAAGGCCGACAGCCTCAACCAGACTTCAAACGTCATTCATTTTCTCCCTTACCGATGGAGTTTGCTCAGGCCGCGCATTAACATGGCCGCCATGACAGCTGCCAGCCCCTCAAACACCGCGTTCACCCTGCGTGACTACCAGCAGGAGGCGGTCGACGCCACTCTGAAACACTTCCGTGCCTGCAATGATCCGGCCGTCATCGTATTGCCTACCGGCGCCGGCAAAAGTCTGGTGATCGCCGAGCTGGCGCGACTGGCCCGCAAGCGCATTCTGGTGATCACCCATGTGCGTGAGCTGGTGGAACAGAACCACGCCAAATTTGAGGCACTTGGGCTGGAGGCCGGTGTTTTTTCCGCAGGCCTTGGCCGGCGCGAATTCAGCCATCAGGTTACCTTTGCCAGTGTACAGTCGATTGCGCGCAATCTGGAGGCCTTTACGGATCAGTTCTCGCTCCTGATCATTGACGAGTGTCACCGTGTCAGCGAAGACGACACCTCTCAGTATCAGCAGGTAATCAGCTATCTGAAGCGGCATAACCCGGAACTGAAACTGCTCGGTCTCACGGCAACGCCCTACCGACTGGGCTATGGCTGGATCTACCGCACTCACTACCGTGGCTTCGTGCGCAGTGAAGAGCCCCGTGTATTCGAGCGTTGCATCTACGAATTGCCACTCAGCTGGATGATCCGCAAAGGCTATCTGACACCCCCCGAGCTGGTGAATGCCGCCATCGCCCACTACGACTTTTCCGCGCTGACACCCTCTTCAAGCGGCCATTACCCGGAACGGGAACTGAACAGCCTGCTGCTGAAACACCCGCGTGTTACCCGTGCCATCTGCGAACAGATCGTCGAACTGGCGGCGCAGCGTGAGGGGGTGATGGTGTTTGCCGCCACAGTGGAACACGCCAGGGAGATTCAGCACTATCTGCCAACCGCACAGACCGCGATTGTCACCGGCACCACGCCCGGTGATGAGCGTCACAGCCTGATCAAGCGCTTCAAGTCCCGCGAACTGAAATATCTGGTCAATCTAGCGGTACTGACGACCGGGTTCGATGCCCCCCACGTCGACTTTATCGCCATCCTGCGGCCCACCGCCTCGGTGAGCCTGTATCAGCAGATTGTGGGCCGAGGCCTGCGCCTGAGTGAAGGCAAGCATGACTGTCTGGTGATCGACTACGCCGGCAACGGCTTCAACCTGCACCACCCTGAGGTGGGCACGCCTCGCCCCTCAACGGACAGCGAGCCGGTACAGGTGTTCTGCCCCGGTTGCGGTTTTGCCAACATTTTCTGGGGCAAGACAGACGACAGCGGCCAGGTCATCGAACACTATGGTCGACGTTGTCAGGGTCTGCTGGAAATGGAAGGCGAGAAACCACAGCAGTGCGACTACCGTTTCCGCTTCAAGGAATGTCCTCACTGTGGTGCCGAAAACGATATTGCCGCACGCAACTGCCACAGCTGCCGGCAGGCGATCATCGACCCGGACGATCTGCTCAAACGGGCTCTGCAACTGAAGGATGCCCGCGTGATTCGCTGTGCCGGCATCAGCGTCAGCACCAGCGGCGAGTGTCTGACGCTGACCTATCATGAGGAGCAGGGAGAGGAGCTGCAGGAGCGTTTCCACATGGATCGCCCTACACAAAGGGCTATGTTCAATACTCTATTTGGTCGCCGCTGCGGTCAGGGTCGACAGCCACGGCGTTTCACCACCGCAGCCGAGGTCGTTGCCAGTGAAGCGCTCTTGCCTGCCCCCGACTTCGTGATCGCCCGCATGAGCGGCACAAAGGGCCGCCCCGGCAAAGGGGGCGGCTTTTGGCAGGTCCGCGAGCGTCTGTTCGATTATCAGGGTGCCTATCGCAAGGCCAACTGCCTGTAAACGGGCGGGCGGTCAGCCCTGCCCGACCTTGAGGCGATCACTGAAACTGACCGAGGGCCCCAAAAGAATCGGCAGATAGCGCCAGCTGAACAGCGCAAAGGCCAGCAGCCATAGCAACGCTGACAGCGTAATCAACGGCAACATCACGGACGGCCAGAGCGTTGCAACCACCCGCGTCAGTGCAGCCAGATGCAGGCTGACAAACGCGAGTGTCAGCACAGACGTTGATACCAGCGCACGGCCGGTATGCCCCAGTGCAGCGCGCGACGCAACCGCCATGATCATGCCCCCCATGGCCCCAATGGTCAGCGCATGCAGCCCGGCGCTGGAGAGCCACAGGCCAGCACTTCCGCCGGCCAGCAACAGCATGCCAATGCCGATCCAGGCATAGCCCAGATGCATCACCCACAGCAGCGGTTCTGTTCGGGTCTGCCAGCCGCACCAGCGCAACACTCGGCTCAGCTGCAGTACACCCGCCAGTGCGAGCAGCGTTGCGGCAACAAATGACTGTGGCCAGAACACCCACACCAGCCCGGACAAGGCTGTCATGACGGCGGCGGCCACATCCAGCGAGCCAAATGCCGCCGGCAACCGGGACGGTGCCGGTGACTGACGACTGAGCCAGTTACGGGTAAAGGCCGGGGTAATGCGCCCGCCAATCAATGTCAGCAGCATCAGTATCAGCACCAGGGTCAGGTGCAGTACGTCAAGGGGCGCCAGCCACTGCAGATGAAACGCCAGGCTGAACAGGGTAAACAACCCGATCAATACCAGCACTTTCAGGTTGCGCCGGTTGCCTGCCGCGATCAGCTCACGCCCGAACAGAACTGCCAGCACGACCCAATATAGTGATGCAGCCAGCACATTGAACAATGCCGGCCAGTCTGCCCCCAGCCAGGCGATGGCGCGGGCCAGCAGCCAGCACAGCACCAGCAGCACCAGCGCACCGCCATGAACCGGCCGCCGCCCGGTCCAATTGGCCACTGCCGCCAGCAGAAAGCCGCCTATCGCTGCGCCGACAAAACCGAACAGCATCTCATGTCCGTGCCAAAGCAATGGCGTACCCAGTGTTTCCGGAGCGGCCAGCCAGCCATTCCAGAACGCGAGCCAACCACCGAGTGCCAACAACGCCTGCAGAGCAACCAGCGTAAACATGGGGCGAAAACCGTTACTGAAAATCAGCTCATAACGATTGCGCGGTGTATGTTCGAGATTAACGACTGCCATTCACTGAACCTCTGTTGCGTCATCCGACTACTTAAATGTATTTACTGTACACTATTAAAGTCAATTCAGGCCGGAAAAAATCTGACAAGCACCGAAAACTGACGGACAATTAACGAAATAGACAGAATTAACTATGGCAAAGAGTCTGTCAGGCGCTACACTTTGCCCCCCTTTAACCCTTTATTCACTACTGGATTAAATGAGAATAGCCTCTTCCCGCGCACTCAAGCTGATGCTGGTTCTGACCGGACTGAACCTGCTGTTGCTGTTCTACATCTTGTGGAGCGGGGATCGCAATCACTTCAGTGGCTCAGATGCCAACATGGATGCCCGTGCCCTCGGCGTTGCCCTGTTCGGGGTATTCCTGCTGGTATTCCTGCTGATGGGCGACCTGCTGCGTCGCTTCATGTTGCTGCGCCGCCAGTCCGAAACCTCCCGCGACCGGATGCACGATGCGGTGGAAAGCCTGTCGGAAGCCTTTGCTCTGTTCAGCCCGGCTGGCCGCCTGATGGTGTGTAACCGACGCTGGCGTCAGGTCTATCCCTGGATGGATGAGCTTCAACTTGAACGCTGGGACGACTTCCAGCATCAACTGCAACCCCATGTGCTGCGCCGCGAACAGATAGGCAGCGAGCAACCCGGTGCCGAGAGCTACATCGAACATCTGGACAGTGGCCACTCCATCATGGCCAGTGACTGCCGCACCCGCGAAGGCGGTCTGGCCTGCGTACGCACCGACATCACTCACACCCAGCGGATCGAGCAGAAACTGCGCAACCTGGGCCGCGCCATGGAGCAGAGCCCGGCCTCGGTCATGATTACCGACACCCAGGGGCTAATCGAGTATGTAAACCCGAAATTCTGTCAGATATCTGGTTACGACCGTGAGGAAGCGCTTGGGCGAAGTGCCGGCATGCTCAGCTCGGGCGAGATGTCACCCGAGGTATACAAGGATCTATGGGCCACCGTGGAGCGGGGTGAAGAGTGGCATGGTCAGCTGCTGAACCGGCGCAAGGATGGCAGTCTGTTCTGGGAGTCGGCCTCGATCTCTGCTGTACGCGATGAAACCGGTGAAGTGCTCAGCTACATCGCGGTGAAAGAGGATATCACGCAGCAGAAAGAAGTCGAAGAACAGCTGCAGATGATTGAAACGGTGTTCCGCACCAGTAACGAAGCGATCATGATTGCCGACCAGGATGGACTCATCAAGACCATCAACCCCGCCTTCAGCCGCATCACCGGCTACGCCCCTGAAGAGGTTCAGGGCAAGAACCCGAGCATGCTCAGTTCCGGCCGTCACGACGAGCACTTTTACGAAGACATGTGGCAGGAAATTCTCAAACACGGATCATGGAGTGGCGAAATCTGGAACCGGCGCAAGAACGGTACCATCTACCCCGAGTGGCTGTCGGTTTCGGTGGTTCACGACAGCGAAGGCAACGCCAGTGAATATGTCGCCGTGTTCTCGGACATTACCAAGCGCAAGAATGATGAGGCTCAAATTGTACGCCAGGCCTATTATGACGAACTGACCGAGCTTCCCAACCGAACCCTGCTGTCAGACCGCCTCAATCTGGCCATCATCACCGCCGATCGCGATGAACAGATGATTGCCCTGCTGTTTATCGACCTGGATCGGTTCAAGTTCGTCAACGACTCCATGGGCCATGAATACGGTGACGATCTGCTCAAACAGGTGGCCCAACGCCTGAACAACTGCGTGCGTGAAACCGATACCGTTGCCCGTTTTGGCGGCGATGAATTTGTCATTCTGCTACACAACGTCAAATCGGATGCCGACGCAGTCCATGTGGCAGGCAAGCTGATTGACCAGTTGAGCGAACCCTTCCTGCTGGCTGAACGGGAAGTGATCATCGGTGCCAGCATCGGCATTGCCATGCATCCGGGCGATGCCAATACCGCCGAGACCCTGATCCGTAATGCAGACCTGGCTATGTACAAGGCCAAACAGTCCGGACGCAATCAGGCTCACTTCTTCACCGCCGCCATGCAGGAACATGCCAACCAGCGCATGACGCTGGAGCAGGATCTGCGCCACGCACTGGACCGGGAACAGCTGGAAGTGTTCTATCAGCCTGTCGTCCATGGCCGCAGCGGGCGCATCACCGGGGTAGAGGCGCTACTGCGCTGGCACCATCCTGAACGGGGAATGGTGCCACCGGACGATTTCATTCCGCTGGCGGAAGAAACCGGCCTGATCGGTGCCATCGGCGAATGGGTGCTGGAAACGGCCTGTGCCCAGCTGCAACGCTGGTCAGACAACGGACTGAACCTGTATCTTTCAGTGAATATTTCCGAGCGTCAGCGTGAATTGGGGCTTGAAGCGAAGATGGTACGCAATATTCTGGCGCGTTACCGCATTAATCCGTCACAGCTGGTGCTCGAAATAACTGAAGGGCTGCTGCTGCAGGACTCGGAAGAAACCATCGGCTGGCTCAATGGCTTCAAGCAAGCGGGTGTCAACCTGGCCATTGATGACTTCGGCACAGGCTACTCCTCTCTGAGCTATCTGAAGCGCTTCCCCGTCGACACGCTCAAGATTGATCGGGAGTTTGTGCGTGACCTCAACACCGACCGCTACGCTGACTCGCTGGTGAGTGCCATCATTTCCATGGCGGCAAGTCTTGAACTGCGCCTGATCGCGGAAGGGGTGGAAACCGAAGTTCAGCGCTCCACACTGGCCCAACAGGGCTGTCAGTTCATGCAAGGTTACCTGTTCTGCCGCCCGCTGCCTGCCGAAGAAATTAATGTCTGGCTGGAGAGCTATCAGCCGCAGCGTGTTCAACAATTAAGGGCTGCAACGCCTCCACCAGAGTCGAACTGAAGCTCAGCTGTCCGGGCACCGGCGCCATGCCGGCCCGAGCCAGCGCGCGCAGGGGCTGGAACTGCAGGTCAGCCACCACCAGATCAATCCCCTCTCGCTCACAGGCACGGATGAAGTGCTCCAGTGCATTCAGGCCACCGGCATCCAGCAGCGGCACCGCATCCATATACAGCACCACCCCTTTCGCCCCTTGGCACTGCTCGTGGAGTTCGTCGAACACCCGCTCGGCTGCCGCAAAAAAAAGCGGCCCGCTCAGTTTGTAGACCTGCCAACCTGATCGCAGCTGTCCCGGCACATGTTTCTGCTGCTGACTGATATTGGTGAAGCGGGTCATACCTGCCAGATCCCGCATGAACAGCAGCGAAGCCAGCATGATGCCGGTGAAAATCGCGATCACCATATCGAACAGCACTGTTAGTGACAGGCAGGTCAGCAGCACCAGCACATCACCTCGCGGTGCACGCTTGAGCAGCTGAGCCACCTTGGGTGCCTCACTCATGTTCCATGCCACCATCAGCAGCAAGGCTGCCATGCTCGCCATGGGCAGATACGCAAGCAAGGGTGCCAGTACCAGCAGCCCGGCCAGCACCACCAACGCATGCACCATTCCGGCAATCGGAGAACGTGCACCGGCCCGGTAGTTGGCGGCAGAGCGTGCGATGGCGGCTGTAGCCGTAAAGCCACCAAAGAAGGGCGCCACCAGGTTGCCCAGCCCCTGCCCCAGCAGCTCACCATTGGCATGGTGGCGCTTGCCGGTCATGCCATCCAGCACCACTGCACACAGCAGCGATTCAATGGCACCCAGCATGGCGATGGAAAACGCGGCCGGCAGTAATTCACGCACCAGCGCCCAGGACCAGTCCAGCGGCTCACCGGAAGGGCCCGGCTGCTGCCAGGGCCACACAAACTCCGGGAAGAAGGGGGGAATGCCCTGTCCGGTTGAGCCGTTCGGCAGCAGATAACTGAAGCGACTGCCGATGGTCTCAACACTCCAGCCAAGGCCCGATGCAATCCATGCCACACCCACACCGATCAGCAAGGCAGGCAAGTGCCCCGGAATCGGCAAATGCAAACGGGGCCAAAGAATAAGTGTCGCAAGGGTCAGAGCCGCCACCAGCAACGTGGCGAGGTCAAAGCCGGGGAGCGCCTGACCCAGCACCACCAGCTTGAGCCACCAGGCCTCAGGCATCTCAACCAGTTGCAGGCCAAAGAAGTCAGGAATTTGCAGGGTCGCTATTACAATGGCTATGCCTGACGTAAACCCCAGCGTCACAGGTTCGGGAATATACTCAATCAGCCTTCCAAGCCGAGCGAAGGCCAGCAGCAGCAGCATCACCGCTGACATCAGGGTAGCGACCAGCAGCCCCGCCAGCCCAAACTGTTGCGCCACCGGGTAAAGGATCACCACAAAAGCCGCTGTAGGGCCGGAAACACTGAAGCGCGATCCGCCACTGAGCGCGATCAGAAAGCCCGCTATAATCGCCGTGTAGAGCCCATACTCGGGACGCACACCACTGGCAATCGCCAGCGCCATCGACAGAGGTATGGCGATCACCCCGACCGTCAGCCCTGCCAGCAGATCCTGTCCCAGTGCCTGGCGGTCATACCCTTCACGGAACACTTCACGCAGTGCGCTGGCGAAAGAAAGTGAGTGCAACCGGGCATGTCTGGACATGAGGTATTCCCTGTAAAGAGCAAAGAGATGAGTACAATTCAACTACATTAACGGTTGCTCAAATATGATTCAATGTTAACATGATTAACATATACTCGACTTTAAGGTAATGACCGCTTCATGGAAAACCGTACTGCCCGCCTCACGCTGCTGATCGATCCCAAGAAAAAGGCCACCTTCGAACGCCTGTGCAATGAACAGGACGTCACCCCCTCCCAGATGGTGCGCAAGTTCATCCGCGACTTTATCGAGCAGGAGCTTGGCCCGGAATGGCAGGAACAGGTCTACGGCAAGGACGACCTGCTCTGAATGCACCGTTTTTCCCTACATAGTTTCGGTGTTTATCCAAAACAGAATCATGCATAATTTATACAACTTAAAAACTCTGGAGATACGTCCATGCGCCTGGCAGAAATCGAAGCGCTGATGCTCAATGTGGGTCTGGTACTCTTCGCAGCCGCTATCTTTTATATCATCTATGACCTTGCCAAGAAGTCCAATGCCGGCAAGTTCGGTACCTTCATCCTGTTTTTCGCCCTTGGTCTGGGTCTGGTGGCCTTCCTGGTCAAGACGGTGGTGGTCGAGATTATCGGCGGGGGCAGCATCTGAGCATCAGGGCCGTTTCAACCCACAATAAAATACGTTTATAGTGTGAGCCAAAGGATCATTTCCGGGGCTCACACATGGATATTTCGCTGATTGTTATACTGGTCATTCTGGCCGTTGCCGTTTTCTACTTCATTTCACTCTACAACCATCTGGTACAGCTCAAGCATGGTGTATCGCGTGCCTGGGCCAATATCGATGTGCTGCTCAAGCAGCGTCATGACGAGCTGCCCAAGCTGGTGGAAACCTGCAAGCAGCACATGGGCTATGAGCAGAAAACACTGGAAGCCGTGATGCAGGCACGTTCTGCAGTCGCCAATGCTCGTGAACAGGGCAATGTGGGGGCGTTGGGCAAGGCGGAGACCCAGCTGCGCCTGGGCCTCGGAAACCTGTTTGCCGTGGCTGAAGCCTACCCCGAGCTGACCGCCAGCGAGAGCTTTCACCACCTGCACAGCCGCATCAGCGGACTCGAATCCGGCATCGCCGACCGCCGCGAGTACTACAACGACTCGGTCAACCGGCTGAATGTTCGCATTGAGCAGTTTCCCGACGTGATCATTGCGCGCCGTTTCAGCTTCAAGGCTGCCGAGCTGCTTGAGTTTGACGAGGCAGAGCTGGCGGATGTCGACATGAAGCAGCTGTTCAGCTAAACGATGTTTCTGGATATCGGACCGCTGGGCTCCACGGAACGACTGGTCGCCCTGCTTGCACTGGCACTGGCAGCACTGGTTGCACTCTGGTTCGTGTTTCGCAAACTCGGACACTACCGCCTGATTGCAGACACCCCTACCGCTCGTATCAGATCGGCTCCGCAAGGATATGTGGAGCTGATCGGTCATGTGATCGCCGGTGAAAACGGCATGTTGACCGCGCCCCTGTCGGGCCGCCCCTGTGTCTGGTTCGCCTACAAGGTCGAGAAACAAAGCGGGGGTGAGCGCAAGCAGTGGAAAACCGTCCGCAGCGGCCGCTCCGACAGCTGGTTTCAGATTAACGACGGGACTGGCACCTGCCTTATCGACCCGGAGGGTGCCGAGGTCACGTCACTGCACAAGCAGAATTGGCGCGGCCACAATGAACTCCCTTCAATTGCCACCAGCGGCCTGTCAGCCCAGGGCATAGCCGCCATTCTGACCAACAATACCGTCAGTGGTCATTACCGCTATACCGAAAATCTGATTTTTGAACACGAACAACTCTACGCACTGGGTCGCTTCCACACGGTGGGCGGTGGCCGTGAGCAGCTGGACATGAAGGCCACCGCTCGTGACTTGCTGCGCGACTGGAAGCAGAACCCGGAACAGCTGCGCGAGCGCTTCGACCAAAACGGTGATGGTCAGATTGATATACAGGAGTGGCAGCAGGCTCAGGAAGAAGCTCTGCGTGAGGCACAGGCCCAGCAGCGCGAGCTGCACCAGCTACCCAGCATGAATGTGCTGACTGATCCACAGAATCGACGCCAGCCGTATCTTTTATCGACCTACGATGAAGAGCGCCTGATGCAACGCTACCGCTGGATGTCTGTCTGGTGCTTGTCGCTGACAGGCGTCGCTTTCTGGCTTTTTCTTGAGGTTTTACTGGCAGGATGAAGGAATAGCGCTCAAGATACAGGTATCGAGGCCGACAGTTCCGTTGTACCCGTTCAAGAGGCTGGGATCATGCATAATCCACAACGCTACCTGCAACATCCGGATCAGATAGAGCTGAGGTTGCTGCCGCTGGATAAAGCCCCTTCCGACCGCACGTCCCCCCTACCACTGGGCTTGAGCCTCAAAGCACTTAGCCCCCACCCCAGTGGAGAATGGCTGCGTATCAGCGCCCCGGCACTTTCATCTGATTTTTGCATCAATGCTCTGGTGACTGAATGTACCCGAGAGGGTAATCACTACAAGCTGAAACTCGCCTTTCTGACGCAAGAGCAGCTGTTCAGGGGACGCATGCTCGAACAGCTGTGCCAAATCGCACTTTACCAGCGCAAAGCACCTGCAGAAGAGTCCGAAAAACGTGCGCTGGAGTGGATTGCGCATCAGGCGGCACATTTCCCCTCGAATGGCTTATAATCCCCGTTTTGATTCGCCAGTAACGAGAGGGTGTTATGCAGCAGAAGGTTGTGCGTGCCGGTTCCATCGAGATCAGCAATGACAAGCCGATGGTTCTGTTTGGAGGCATGAATGTACTGGAGTCGCGTGATCTTGCTCTGAGCATCGCCGAACACTACGTTGAAGTAACCCAAAAGCTGGGCATTCCGTATGTATTCAAGGCATCCTTCGACAAGGCAAACCGCTCTTCCCTGCACTCTTTTCGAGGCCCGGGTCTCGATGAAGGGTTGAAGATTCTGGAAGAAGTAAAAAACACCTTCAACGTACCACTGATCACCGATGTACACGAACCGCATCAGGCCGCCCCTGCCGCCGAGGTGTGTGACATCATCCAGCTGCCGGCCTTTCTGTCTCGCCAAACCGACCTGGTCAGCGCCATGGCCGCCACAGGTGCTGTGATCAACATTAAGAAGGCCCAGTTTCTGGCGCCGCAGGAGATGAAACATATCCTGCACAAGTGTGAAGAAGCCGGTAACGACCGACTGATTCTGTGCGAGCGCGGCAGCAGCTTCGGCTACAACAATCTGGTCGTTGACATGCTTGGCTTCAGCGTCATGAAAACGTTTGGCTATCCGGTGATGTTCGATGCCACCCACGCATTGCAGATGCCCGGTGGCCGCTCCGACTCGGCGGACGGGCGCCGAGCACTGGTGGCGCAGCTGTCACGGGCGGGTCTGTCTCAAGGCATCGCCGGTCTGTTCCTCGAAGCACATCCCAACCCCAACGAAGCCAAATGCGATGGCCCCTGCGCCCTGCCGCTGGACAAGCTGGAGCCCTACCTGGCCCAGATGAAGGCCGTTGACGAACTGGTCAAGTCATTCGCCCCTCTCGATACCAGCGCCTGATTCAGACCGTGCGTGGCTTACAGCTGTAAGCCACGCACATGTCAGCTATGATAAGGATGTTTGCAGCAAGGACCCGGTATCAAGATGGCTAACCCGATCGAAACCGCCTATTCAGGACTCAAGGAAGAGCTGGTCATTGGTCCCAGCCATCACCGTTTTCAGCTGATCAGCAAACAGCGCGAGCACTTCATGGGCAGCCTTTGGCTGGCTGAAGATATTTCCACCGCTGCCCGTACCGAAGTCAGCCTGCTGATATTACGTCCCGAGCTGGTTCGCCACGACGGAGTTGCCGACCAGATGCGCAAGCTGGTTACAAAGCTGCGCTCGGCACTGCGCCATCCTCACATCGCCACCTGCTACGGCTATTTCAGCTGGCGCGGGCTGGAATTCATGTCACTGGAACACCTGGACGGGCAAACCCTCTCCGATCTGTTTCAGCGCAATCAGGCACGCAAGCTCAATGACCGCCAGAAACAGGGACTGCTGATTCAGCTGGCCAAGGCCGTGGACAGCGGCCAGCTCAAGCTGGGAAAACCTCATTCACTGCTGGCGCCTGACCTGATTTTTCTGAATGCAGGCGGCGGGGTCAAATTGACCGGCTTTGGCTGGCGCAGCATTCTCGATCCGTTACTGAGCCTGCTGCCGAAGCAGCCGGACTACCCCAGCTATCAGGCCCCCGAAGCCTTTCACCCACAGAACCAGACCGCCCGCTCCGATGTCTATGCGCTGGCCCTGATCGCCTGGGAGCTGTACAGCGGCAAGCGTGCCTTTCAGCCTGCCGATGGTGAAGCTGCGCGCTATCGCAAGGAGTTCAAGGCTCCCGGTGGGCTGAACAAGGCACAGTGGACGAGCCTCACCCGTGCCCTCAGTCCTGAAACAGAGCCCCGCCCTGCCAGCTGCATGACGCTGGTGCGAGAGCTGTTTGCCACTGAGACCAGCCCGGAACAGAGCACGATTCCGGACATGCGCAGCGAGAGCACTGGCGAGACGCCCCGCGAGGCAGCAGCGGTAGAGCCGGACCAACCAGCGGCGGCCGCGATCGAGCAGGCGGCGGCTGAAGTTGAACCCACTCCGGATCAACTCGCGCCCGCCACTGAGCGTCCAGACCAGCCGACAGCAGGTGCCACTGATGACACGATTGTTGCCGGTGAGCCTGCCCCTGACACCACCGACAAGATTGCAGGCCCTTCCCCTGAGACGCCGCCACAAACGGAATCAACACCGGAACAGACTCCGGAGGGACCAACAGCTGCAACTGCAACCGCAGAATCAAAATCAGAACCTGCACCGGCACCCCAACCGGCACCGAAGCCAGAGGCCGAACTGGATGCTGAAATAGAGAAGACGCCAACGGCCAAGGCCAAAAAAAATCCGGAGCCAGAGCAACACCCACACGACAGTGCAGACGATGCCGAACAAGAGCCTGGCACCGACACAGATTTTCTGGCCGCTCGACTGCGTGCATTCGGTCAGCTGCCCGAACCGGTTCGGCGCTGGTCCAGACGCGGCCTGATCTTTGCGCTTGGCGTTGTGGCCGGCTTCTGGCTGGCGCTGCTGTTTTATCAGGGGCAGCTCGATGCAATCAGCTCACAGGCCCTGACACAGATGAAAAACAACCGTGAGCTGCGGGCCGCTTTTGAATCGCTTGAACTGGCACACGAGCGCCAGCAGCAGGAGCTTAAGCGCCTGCGCATGGCAGCAGAGCAACCTGTCAGTGAGCAGCCTTCCACCGGGGTAGAGTCGGCCAGCGCCCTGCGAGAAGCCAATCGCCCGGTCAACAACCTAGCCCTGTTTCAGGATGAGCTGCGCGAAGGTGGCAGAGGCCCCCAGATGGCCGTCATTCCTGCCGGGCGCTTCCGCATGGGCGATCTGCATGGCAATGGAGACGACAACGAACGTCCAGTCCATGAGGTTATCATCAGCAACAGCTTTGCACTGGCCCGTCATGAAGTCAGCTTCGAGGAATATGACCGCTTTGCCAAGGCAACCGGCCGCCCCCTGCCGGGTGATGAAGGCTGGGGACGGGGCACCCGACCGGTCATCAATGTCAGCTGGAATGATGCCAATGCCTACACCCGCTGGCTGGCCGAACAGACAGGACAACCCTATCGACTGCCGACAGAAGCGGAATGGGAATACAGCGCACGCGCAGGGACCGAATCGATCTATTGGTGGGGCAACCAGCCGGGGCAGGACTATGCCGTCTGTGACGGCTGCGACAGCCGCTGGGGTGGTCAGCAGACAGCTCCGGTGGGCTCGATGAAACCCAACCCCTGGGGTCTGCACGACATGAGCGGTAATGTGGACGAGTGGGTGCTGGACTGCTATCAGCCCGACTACAGCAACGCCCCTGACGATGGCAGCGCCGTGCGTACCAGCGACTGCACCCATCGAGTGATGCGAGGTGGCTCATGGTTTGATATTCCTCGCGTCGTTCGCCCGGCCAGCCGCTACCGGCACCCCGCCATCAGTTCCCGCAACAGCTGGGGATTCAGGGTTGCCCTGGATCTGCCGGCCAGTATGCAATAACAGGAGCCCCCCCATGATCATTCGACAACTGTCCCTGTCCAGCGTATTGGCTGGCGGCCTGCTGCTGAGCCCCCTGATACAGGCCGCAGCTGAAGTCAGCATCGCGGCCGACAGCCGTACCCGTCTTGATCTGACGCTGTATCAGCAGAACCTCGGACTTGTTCAGGAACAGCGCAAGGTACCGGCACTGCCAGCCGACACCACGATTCTGTTACAGGCCGTGAGCCCGCAGATGCAGGCCCAAACCCTTAAGCTCAGAGGTATGGGGCAGATTCTGGAGCAGAATCTGGAGCAGGACCTGCTCAGCCTTGGCAGCCTTTTACAGACCCAAATGGGCAAGACAGTTACCCTCGCCCGCTTCAACTCCGTGACAGGAACCGAGACACGCACCGAAGTGCGTCTTCTGCGCGTCGAAGGCAACACTGCACTGGTGGCAAATAACGCAGGAGAGATCGAAACCCTGCCGCTACACCAGGGTCAGTGGCGGCTGATTGTAAAGCCCGACAGTCCCAACTATCAGCTGCAGCCACGCCTGTCCTTTCGCACCAAGGGCACCCGCAATGAGGCTGAAGCCGAAATCAGTTATCTGACACAGGGCCTGAGCTGGCAGATGGACTATCTGCTGGCCCTCGACAGTGAAGGTGAACAGCTGGATCTGGAAGGCCTTGCCACCCTTAACAACCGCAGTGGACTGGCCTGGCCGGAAGCGAACATCAAATTGCTGGCGGGACAGGTCAACCAGCCACAGCCGCCCCGACCAGAAGCCATGCTGATGCGCTCGGCCGCAGCCGACATGAAAGGCGGTGGCGTTGAGACAGGATCGGTACAGGACTACCATCTTTACACTCTACCGGGGCATCACGACCTGCAGGATCAGCAGCATAAGCAGGTACCCCTGATTCCCCATATCGAGCTGCCTGCCAGCATTCGGTACACCTACGCGCTACAGGTGAACACCCATCAGCAGATGCCACCACAGCTTGACCAGGCGCTGACTGAGCTGCACTTCACCGCACCCGCCACGTCCGGGACACGCCTGCCCCTGCCTGCCGGACAGGCGCGTGTATTCCGGCCCGATGCCGACGGCCAGCTGCAGTTTGTAGGGGGTACTCAGGTACCGGCAACTGCTGCGGGCGAGAAGGTCAGAGTGGTTATGGGTGAAGCCTTTGATCTGGGCATCGAGCAGGTTCAAACGGGTTTCAGAAAGGTGTTTGAAGGCTATGAAGTGGAGTACAGAATCAGTGTGCGCAACCGCTCGGAACAGAGCAAACCTCTGGACCTGACCGCTCACTTTCCATTGCCGTTCAAGCTGACGCTCACCAGCAGGCCAACTACACAGGTCAGCGGTGCCTCTGCCAGCTGGCAGATGGAAATCCCTGCCGAAAGTGAAGAGGAGCTAAGCTTCAGCGCGACTCTGACGACACGCTGAGCGCTTCGACCGAGGGCAACCGCTCCTGGCGCTGACGCCAGCAGTTGGCCCGCGCCGGGTCGATGGCAACGCCCAGTGCGCCCTCTTCGTACACCTCAATCATGCGCCGAATGGCAAGGGGGTGAAGCTGTTCGGCCGCCTGGCGGTAATATTGCAACGCCTTGCCGAGATCGGGTGGGAAGTGGTGCTCGAAGCCATTTTCGAAAATCCTGCCCATCTGGTACTGCGCTCTGGGGTCACCACCATCGGCCGCTCGCTGCAGGTAGATTCCGCCCTGAATGCGACTGGCCATATCTTCACCTCTAAAATGCAGCAGGTGACCGTACACCGAAAGCGCCCGTTGGCTGCCATTGTCCGCAGCCAATCGGAACAGACGCATGGCCACCCGGTGACGCAACCGGGACCGCTTAAACAACGGCAGATGAAACAGGCGATTTGCCAGCCAGGCGATCAAGGGTGCCAGTTGCCGCATCAGCCAGTGCATATATACCCCCAAGGCATTAGAAACCGTATCTTTATACAGATATGAAAAAATCGTCTCACATTTTACCGCAGTCAGCGGTACACTGAACTATACCTGTTGTCAGCAAGCTTGGAGTAGTCTGCTGACCCTGATTCAAGCCGTCATGGAGTTGAAACGCTGATGAATATTTACGAAGACAACGCGCTGACAATCGGCAACACCCCGCTGGTAAGACTCAATAATCTCTGGCCCGCCGGCAATCTCTACGCCAAGATCGAATCACGCAACCCTGCCGGATCGGTCAAATGCCGCATCGGTGCCAGCATGATCTGGGCGGCGGAACAGGACGGGCGCCTGAAGCCCGGCATGACCCTGATTGAGCCGACCAGCGGCAACACCGGTATCGCACTCGCGTTTGTAGCGGCCGCCAAGGGCTACCGCCTGATGCTGACCATGCCCTCCTCCATGTCACTGGAACGACGCAAGCTGATGAAGGCGCTGGGGGCCGAAATCGTGCTGACCGAACCGGCCAAGGGGATGAAAGGAGCCATCGAAAAAGCCCAGCAACTGGTCGATGAGAACCCGGACAGCTTCCTGATGCTGCAGCAGTTCGAGAACCCGGCCAACCCGGATATCCATGAGAAAACCACCGGCCCCGAAATCTGGCGCGATACCGATGGCAAGATCGACATACTGGTAGCCGGTGTTGGCACCGGCGGCACCTTGACCGGCATCTCCCGTTACATCAAACGGACTCAGGGCAAACAGATCATCAGCGTCGCGGTAGAACCGGTCGACTCACCTGTGATTGCACAGACGCTGGCCGGTGAAGAGGTCAAGCCCGCCCCGCACAAGATTCAGGGTATCGGCGCCGGCTTTGTACCCAGGAACCTGGATCTTTCACTGGTCGACAAGGTTGAGCAGGTCAGCAATGAAGATGCGATCGCAACCGCGCGCGAGCTGATGCAGAAGGAAGGCATTCTGTGCGGCATCTCCTGTGGTGCAGCCCTGGCGGCAGCACTGCGCCAGGCCGAGCTGGAAACCAATGCCGGCAAACAGATCGTGGTCATTCTGCCCGACTCAGGTGAGCGCTATCTGTCTTCAATCCTGTTTGAAGGCATGTTCAGCGATAACGAAACGGTGCAATAACCACCCGAAGACAGCTGCGTCATAAACGAAAACTGCCGCTTAAGGCGGCAGTTTCTCTGACTGAGTCGGGTGTTGATATCAGCTCATCAGTTCGCGTACCTGCTGATGGCTCGGAAAGCTGCCAAGGTCGCGTACGCTGACGCTGCGATCACCGCTGCGGGTCAAAATGTAGGAGCTTGGCTTGCGGGCGCTACCCTGATACAGGCCGCTGACAACGAAGTTTTCGCCATCCACACCCAGAATGGCGATAGTCCGTTCTTCTGCCTTTACCTGAATATCCATGCTCTTCCTCCTGTTTATTGTATTTTGTAGTTTTATTACAAGAAGCATAGCCTAATATTGGAATATAACAAGTGCGTGAGGCTTTCTTTGTCATTTGATGACAAGGTGTAGACAGCGGAAATGAAACAGCCTTTCCGGTCGGGAAAGGCTGTTTCAGGTCATGCAGGAAGCTGTGCAGAAACAGGGGGCACCTAGAGGTAGGCCGCTAGCTCCTCCTTGAGCAGATCCAGCTCATTTTGAGCTTTCTGTCGTGCCTTTTTCTTCAACGCTTCAACTTCAGCCGACTTTTCAGCGACCAATGTTACCGCAGCAGCGGTCTTGTCTTCCGCCTGCTCCACCCGCTCCAGCAGGGGACGAATCTGCACCAGGATGGCACGACGGCGCCCTTCCTCGGCGCGGGCCAGCTCTTCCTCGCTCTTTTCCTTTTCTTTGGCCACTTTCTGCTGCTGTGTACTGCTGGTATCCGTCAGTGAGCGGATGCCGACGGCGTGGCGCACCTTGTCCAGGAACGGGGTCGCGTATTCCCGCGCCCGCTCGGCCCCCTTGAGCAGTACCTCCTCAACGGCGCTCAGATCATTCATCAGTTCGTTGTAGTGCTGACGCGGTCGGCTGAGCCGGCCGTCCAGATACTCGAACAGTTCGGTTTTGGCAGCGCCCCAGCCGATCCCTTCGATAAAACGCTGACGCATAGCGGCACTTTCCGCTTCGGTCGCAAAACAGCGATAGAGGTGCATCAGGGTATTGTCCGGGTCCTTGGGCTCACCAGGCTCGCGGGTATCGGTCACGATCTGATTGATCAGCCTGCGCAACTCATCAGATGAACAGAACAGCGGGATGGTGTTGTTGTAGCTCTTGGACATCTTGCGGCCATCCAGCCCCGGAATCAGCTGGGTTTCTTCATCCACCTGCGCCTGCGGCAGGATGAACAGGGGCTCGAACTGGTGGTTGAATCGACCGGCGATATCACGCGCCATCTCGATATGCTGCACCTGATCCTTGCCCACCGGGATGGTGTCGGCATTGAACATGAGGATGTCGGCGGCCATCAGTATCGGATAGCTGAACAGGCCCATGGTGACGCCATCATCCAGATCTTCCTTGCCGGCCTCACGGTTGGCATCCACCGAGGCCTTGTAAGCATGAGCACGGTTCATCAACCCCTTGGAAGTCTGGCAGGTCAGAATCCAGGTCAACTCGGTGATTTCGGGAATGTCGGTCTGACGGTAGAAGGTCGCCTTATTGGTATCCAGCCCCAATGCCAGCCAGGTTGCGGCAATTTCACGGGTGGATCGCGCGACCCGGTCAGGCTCCTGACACTTGATCAGCGCATGGAAATCGGCCAGAAAGAAGTAGCTGTTGAACGCGGGGTTTTCGCTGGCTTCGATGGCGGGCTTGATGGCGCCCAGATAGTTACCAATATGCGGGGTACCGGTGGTGGTGATACCGGTCAGAACGGTCTGTTTGCTCATTGCGTACTCGTCAGTCGGTCTGTCCTAAAACGCTATGATACACAACTTGTTAAGCGGCTGCCGCTGCAGAATGTGTTGGCAGAACCGGCAAGCTCATGTTATCGCTGTTATTGTGCGCGTGAGTCCATCGCACCAAAAGACCAACCAAAATAGTCGGATTTTGACAATCTCGCAGGCTTGGCCATAATAGAAGCAGACCAAGGCTACGTCCGACATCGCCACAGGAGGTTTACATGGATACATCCGCTCACACCTTCAGCGCCCTGTTTGAACAGCTCGGCCTGCCGGCAGACAACGACTCGATTGAGCAGTTCATTCGCACCCATCGTCTGTTCAGCAGTGAAATCCAGCTGCATGAGGCGTCGTTCTGGAGCGAAACCCAGGCCGAATTTCTGCGCGAAGCGATCAGCAGTGACTCCGATTGGGCTGAAGTGGTTGACGAACTGAACAACAGCCTGCATTAATTTCCTTTCAGATCCGCCGGGGCCGGTCAGGTGAGGCCCCTTCTCTTTTATCGTGCAAGGTAGACCCAACACATGCTGACACTGGTTTCACCAGCCAAAACGCTTGATTATGAATCCCCTCTCGCTACCGATACTTACACCCAGCCACGCTTTACCGAGCAGTCACAACAGCTGATCGAGACACTGCGTAAGCTTTCGGTTCAGGATGTTGCCGAGCTGATGAAACTCAGTGACAAGCTGGCCAGTCTTAATGTGGCACGCTACCAGAGCTGGGAGCTCAAACATACGCCGGACAATGCCCGCCCCGCCGTATTGGCTTTCAAGGGAGATGTGTACACCGGTCTGGATGCCGAGAGCTTCAGCGAGGCTGACTTCAGCTTTGCCCAGCAGCACCTGCGCATTCTGTCCGGCCTTTATGGCGTACTGCGCCCGCTGGATCTGCTGGAGCCCTATCGCCTGGAGATGGGCACTCGACTGAAGACAGCCTCCGGCGACAACCTCTACCAGTTCTGGGGCGATCGCATTACCGCCGCGCTGAACGAGGAGTTGAAAGCGGCAGATGACGTGGTGATCAACCTGGCGTCAAATGAATACTTCAAGGCGGTACAGCCCAAGGCGCTGAATGCACGGCTGATCACCCCGGTGTTCAAGGATTTCAAGAACGGTCAGTACAAGATAATCAGTTTCTATGCCAAGAAGGCGCGTGGTCTGATGAGTCGTTATATCATCCAGAATCGCCTCGACACACCTGAGGCGATCAAGGCGTTTGATCTGGAGGGGTATTATTTCAGCCCGGAACAGAGCAAGGGCGATATCTGGGTATTCCTGCGGGATGAAGTGCCCGCCAGCTGAGCCAATGCCCGCCCGCCGCAGTGGCGAGCGGGCCGACCACTATTTGGCCGAGCTGACTTCAAACGCGCCGACCAGCTGCTGCAGCTTGGCTGCAGTTCCCTTGACCTGATCAGAGCTGAGCTGCAACTCCCCTACCGCCTGATGCATGCGCGTGGTGATTTCAGCAACTGATCGTGCATGGCCGCCGTGTTCCTGACTGTGTCGGTCGATGTGTTTGATGATGTCGAACATCTGCGCCACGCTGTCATGCAACTCCCTATTGTCCGAAGTTGATTGCTCCGCCAGCTGCAGGCTGCGATCCACATCTTCCACACCGGATTCCATGAAACGCACCGCATCAATACTCTCTTTCTGGATCCGCTCGATACGGGCACTGATTTCATGTGCGGCCGTTTCAGTACGAGCCGCCAGCGCCCTGACCTCATCGGCCACCACCGAGAAACCACGCCCGTGCTCTCCTGCGCGTGCCGCTTCAATGGCCGCATTGAGTGCCAGCAGGTTGGTCTGAGCCGTGATATCGGTGATCAGTGTCACCATTTCGTCGATCTCCACCGTGCGCTGGTTCAGTGCCTGCACTCGCCTCGCGGAGGTCTGGACGATATCGCGAATCGCCTGCGTACCCGAGCGTACCGACTCGAACTGTTCTCGCGCCTTGGCGACAACTTCCTCCATGGCAGACTTCATGACCTCAGCCGTACCGGAGGCCTGACTGATCGCCACCAGTTGCGACTCAACCAGACTCAACATGGTCTCGGCGGCTTCATCAACCGAGGTTGCGGAATCCAATGCAATGCGGTTGCGCGCCTGCATGGTCTGGCTGTTTTCACCCACATCATCGGCAGCCAGAATCACCTGCGCCACAATGCCATCCAGATTATCCACGAAGCTGTTGATCCAGCGGGCCATATCACCGGTTTCATCCGCCACGATGCGGTCACTGTCCAATCGCTGACTAAGATTGCCCTGTCCTTCCGCCAGATTTCGGATCACTTCGGTCATCGCTCCCAATCGGCGCGACAGGGGACGTATTCCCACCTGCCAGAACAGCATTACCGACAGCATCACAAACACAAAATTGAGCAACATGCCCGGCAGCGCCGGCAGATTCAGCCAATACTGCAGACCGTAACTGGCGCCAAGTCCCACTGCGAGCGACCCCGCCAAGCTGGTCATCATGCGCACACTGAGCGAACGACGGCGATAGACCTCTTCCAGATCGGACTCACACATCATGCCCCACCGATCCTGCGAGCCCGGCATGCTGAAGGTCACTCCCTTACCGATCACGGGGATGTGGCGATAATCGGAATAGCCCGGGTAAGCCACAAACAGATTTCCACCCTTACGGATCGTCTCCCGCACACCGGGGTGCAACTGACCGGTGGCGGGGTCGGTGAAACGGATTTCGAATTCAGTATGACGATTAACCTTAACAGTTCCCCAGGCGGTATGAATTCCGCTTTTAAGGTTTTCACCGTGGCTGAAGGTGCCATCCTCAAAACGTGAGCGTGACAGCGCCGTTCCCGCTTCGATAGTGGGATCAAACCGCGACTCCACCATGAACAGGTAGTTATCGCCGGACTCCGGAAAGATGTGGCCCGCCTCTCGCTGTATCAGGTCACCCAGCACATCGTTGGGCACGCGGGCACAAAGTGCGCCCACGACAACGCCATCCTGTTTAACCGGCTGATAGAACATCAATGTCACTTCGTCATGGAAGCGAGAAGAGCTGGCACCCAGCTCAAGCGTCACTGGGTCGATATAAGGGCCATGCAGGAAAGGGGCTTTCAGACCTGCACTGACCGCTTTCGGGTCCAGGTCCTGGCAGCCTGTGCGGGCCGGCACTGTCGAGCAGGTCACACGGCCTTCAAGATCGATCAGCGCAAGCTCCGAAAGGTCCAGTGCCTGTCGGCGCTTGTGCTCCAGCAGCGCCCTATCACAGTCGGGAAAACATTCACTCACCTGTAACGCCAGATCGGCCAGCATATCCCACTGCGCCTGGGCCCAGCTAGTCAACAACCTGACGCGAATTTCCGCGATGCTTTCAAAGGTCTGTTCCACCACCGGCAAAGTCCGGCGATTCAGCCAGCAGGCACGGCGCATGGCCAGCTTTCCAGTCGGCCCGAACCAGGGCAGCCAGTGACGTTCAGCAGCTGACAACTGCATTGCGGTGCTTTTGAGAACGGCCATTTACAACTCTCCAGAAAAAACAACAGAGTGGCCAAAGCAAAAAGCGCGCCAGAAAAACTGTGCAAAATGGGATTACAGAACCATCCACGTGATCCATAAAAGTGCAGAGCAAGTCTAAAGAAGTGCAGATGCACCTGCAGGGTGCATCTGACAAGCCGGTGGCACAGGAGCCACCGGCAGAAGGGCGTTACGCGTTCGGCTGCTCGATACCGACGATTTTCCAGTCGCTGCCATCGGTCGTCATGTCGCGGTTAAGATGCCAGATCTCACTGAACTCACTGGTCGGCTGGCCTGATTCGGCAATCCAGCCATAGAAGTGAACACTGGCAACCACATGGTCACCGTTATCGATGAAGTTCACCAGCTCAGCCATCACCGAATCAACTTCGGTATGCTGCTGCTCAGGCAGTTTGGCACGTTCCTGCTGCAGGGCCGCGAACATCTCGTCAGACATGTAGTCGCGAATCTCATCCCAGTTCTGGCTGTCCCAGGCGGTCTGCAGATTCATGAAGTGGCTGCGGGCACCCTCGACAAAGGCTCGCTCGTTGAACCACTGCGGCAGATTCAGTTCGGCCGGGGTAAAGTCGGCATCAGCCGCTGCACCAGAGGCCGGCATAACCGGAGCGGCCGGCTCAGGCTGCGGTGCCTGGCGTGCCATGGCACCATCGGGCATCGCATAGGCGGGCTGCTGCCGTTGCGCCTGCGCACGCTTGCTGCTGAACAGCTTGAACAGTATGAACCCGACCCCGGCCAGCAACAGAATATCCATCAGCTGAATGCCTTCAAACGCACCGCCCATGAACAGCGCTGCCAGCAAACCACCCGCCAGCAGACCACCCATCATGCCACCCAGACCGCTGCGCGCTCCGGCGGTTTTGGTGGGCGAGGTTGGAGCAGCAGCCTGTTCTTTCGCGGGGGCAGGTGCAACCCGTTTGGGTGTCGTGTAGCTTTTGCCAAAGCTGGAACCGCCGCCAAGGCGTTTGGCCTCCGCTTCCTGCGGCATCAGCATAAAGCCCAGCAGCAGTGCAAAGCAGGTGGTCATCAATGTTTTCATCGAGTCTCCTCAAACAGTTTTTCGTAACCGGCGCAGGGATTGCGCCAGTATTGCAATATACAAGCCGGAAAAGATCAGCAGCACACCCGCAAGGTGGTACCAGCCCAGTCTTTCACCGAGAAATACGGTTGCCAGCAGCAGGCCGAACATCGGCATCAGGTGAATGAACAACCCTGCCGTGGCGGCACCCAGCCGATCGACCCCATAATTCCAGAACAGGAAGGACAGGATCGACGGAAATATCGCCATATAGATCACGGTCCAGACAAAGGGTTCCGTTAATTCGAAGGCTGTACTGCCCCCCTGCTCCCAGAGCATGAACGGAAACAGTACGATGACGCCCACCAGCACGGAAAAACCAAAGAACGTAAAACCATCCAGTGCAGCCGGCTTCCACCGCAGGCTGAGGGTATAAAGCGACCAGCTGAGCATGGCCAGGAAGATCCACAGATCACCTCGATTGAAATCGAACGCAGCCATCACTTCCAGGCTGCCGCGACTGACCAGCACCAGTACCCCGCCGAGTGACAGCGCCACGCCCAGCCATTGTCTGGGGCTGGCCGGCTCACGCAGAAACAGCGCCCCCAGTAACAGGATGACTACCGGCACTGCGGACTGCATCAACATGGCATTGGATGCCTGGGTATGCTGCACACCGAAATACACCAGCGTATTGAAGCAGCCCACTCCCAGAATGCCCTGTACCGTGAGCAGCGGCAGATTGTCGCGCAACACCTTGCGCAAACGCCATGCTCGTCCCAGCCACCACGGGGCGATGATCAGCAGCGCCAGAGTCCAGCGCAAAAACGCCAGCGTGAACGGTTGCAGGTCGAGATGAATGGCGCGGGCAAGCACGAAGTTGCCCGCCCAGAACAGAGTGGTCAGCACCAGCAACAGATACGGCATCAGAGGGTTTCCCGCTCCTGTCGCCGCAGCAATCGGGCCAGCAGACTGTGGGGGGGATCCTCGCCCGTGATGACGTAATACAGCACGTTGTAGTTGTTCACCGTCCACTCCATCTGGCGCAATACATTGCCAAGCCCACAGCAGAGAATCTCGTCACCCTCCTGCAGCTCTGTCAGCTCACCCGGGAGTATACGGACTCCATCAGCGTTACGCAGCAGCAGCGCAAAACAGGGCAGCATTTTGTCCCGTTGCCGTGGATTGCGGTACAGCACCCGCAGCGGAACCCTGTGTCCCTGCTGCTGCATATTTATTACCGCCGGCGTATGTTCTTCATCAATCCGAATTGACCAGCTGTCCAGCTCGTCATCTCCCACCGTATTGCTCATGCGATTGAGCAGTTGATGTGCCCAGACATTGCTTTCCTGTTGCAGGTGCTGCAAAAACTCCGACAACAGAGGCGTTTTCAACTGTGCCAGAATCCGGTTGGCAATGATCCGCCCCGGCTCCATCACGTAATCACAGCGGGAGTGGCGAAATACCAGTGCATGCTGATGCAGGTTCTGCCGCACGACGGTGGTCAGTTTCGGATTGAGTTCACGCGCCGTCATGATAATGGAGAGGTTGTCGGTATCACTGTCAGTGCCGGCAATGATGCCCACTGCGCTCTCCACACCCGCCTCCAGCAGTGTATGTGCTTCAGTTCCTACCCCGACCACAGCCCCCTCAAGTGGCGCAATGCTGTCATGATCAGGGTCGATGATGGTCATCTCCATCCCTTCTGCGGCAAAGGCGACCGCCAGTGCACGACCAAAACGACCATAGCCGCAGATGATCCAGCGCCCTTCGGCATGCTTGTAGGCACTGGACAGCTTGCGGTGGCGCGGGTTCATCAGCCAGTCATACACCAGATGCTTGTGCGGAGAGCGTGCCGCCAGTGCCAGGTAGTCGGCATAGGCACGGAAAGGGTCAACAATCATGTCTGTGCCGAACGAGGCCATGTTGGCTGTGGTCAGGTCCGAGTTGGTGCGGGTAATCACCTGACGCTTGGGAACCAGCAGCTTGCTGGCGATGGCGACGGTCAGATTCACCCTGTCGTGGTTGGTCAGCGCCAGCACACCGACACACTTGGGGTGTTGAAGACCGGCGTGATCCAACACGTCCGGCAAGGACGCATCGGCACAGAGTGCTGGCACCGGAGTTACAAGATTATCCAGTTCGAGTGCATCGATTCGGTCCTGATCGACGTCGACAACAACGGCCCGTATACCTCGCTTCACCAGCCGCCTTACCAGCAGCCGCCCGGTCACGCCATAGCCACACACCAGATAAAACGGCTCCTGCAAGTCACGCACCTGGCTTCTGAAACCACGCAGCCGCATCAGGCGGCCGAACATGGGCTCCTGCAGCACTGCCAGCATGGTACCGATACCGTACAGCCAGGTGATGACCGTTGCATAGATGGTGAAGGTCACCCACATCCGCTGCGCGTCGGTAAATTCGTATGGGATTTCACCAAAGCCGATGGTCGTGCCCATATAAGACACGAAATAGAAGGCATGGAAGAAATCCATGTACCAGACATTGCCATCGGCATCCTGACCGGGAATCAAGGTCATGCCGAAAATCGACACTGCATACACGCTGATCAGCGTGATCAACGGTGCCCGCAGCCGGCGCAGGAACAGAAACAGCAGGTTGTTCATGCGCTCAGCGCCGTACCAGCGCGGTTTCGACCACCAGCAGTACCGCCGAGATCACGTTGGCCACCAGCGCCCCCGCAGCAAACGAGACCACACTGGCCATCAGTTTGGGGGTCATGCCACTGGCGGCCATCTGTTCACCATACCCCCAGATACCGGCGGCGATGATCAGTTGCAGGTCGGCAACCAGACTGGTTGCCAGCATCAGTGCACCCAGATGGGTGCGATCACCGAACTTGAGGACGGTACAGATCAGACTTACCACCAGAGCGGCAAACAGCTCGAATACATCATGGTGCTCGATATTATCAATATCACCCAACACAAAACCGAAGTTCAGCGTCAGTGCCAGTACGATAAAAAACGCGAAGATTACCTTTTCCCGGTTCATGGGCATTCCTTGAAAGTCAGTGTTCTGTACGGTCGGATTGCACTCGGCACCCGTATCAACGCATCATAACCAATACAGGGCGGGAATCGAACCAATTTACCCCCGCGCAGTCGTAGATGGCAGACATTCATCCGATCATTTTCCGACGAGGTCACATGCAGTCACTTTTCCGTTTCCAATTCAGCCGCACCTTGATGCTGCTTGCCCTGCTGCTGTTGAGCCTGACAGTACAGGCTGAAATCATTCAGAGCGAACTGGACAATCGATCATACCGGCAGCTCGAACTGGATAATGGCCTGAACGTGATTCTGGTATCCGACCCTGATGCCGACAAGGCTGCGGTATCGATGAATGTCGAAGTGGGCTCAAACGCCAACCCCTCCGACCGGCCAGGGCTGGCGCACTTTCTTGAACACATGCTGTTTTTGGGTACCGAAAAATACCCTGAAGCAGGCAGCTACCAGTCCTTCATCAGCTCCCATGGCGGCAGTCACAACGCCTTTACCGCCTACGAAAACACCAACTATTTCTTCAGCGTAGAGGCTTCGGCCCTGCCCGGCGCACTGGACCGCTTTGCCCAGTTTTTCATCGCGCCACTGTTCAGCCCTGAATATGTGGACCGGGAACGGCATGCCGTTGAGTCTGAGTTTCAGGCCAAGCGACGTGACGACAGCCGGCGCAGCTTTGAAGCAAGCAAGCAGGTGTTAAACCCGGAGCATCACTACAGCCGTTTTGCCGTAGGCAACCTGAAAAGCCTGTCCAACACCAGCGACAGCGATATTCGTGATGCACTGATCCGCTTCTATGAGCGCTACTACTCCGCCAATCTGATGACACTTGCCGTACTTGGTACAGAATCACTGAATACGCTGGAGCAACAGGTCAGAACAGGTTTCGCGGCAGTGCCCAACCGCAACGCCGAGCCGTTCGTTGACACGGTTCCCCTGTTTGAAGCCGATCGTCTGCCGGCACAGCTTAATATCGAGACACTGCGCGATACGCGCCAGCTGAGTCTGAGTTTTCCCATGCCGTCCTACCGTGAGCACTGGCAGCAGAAACCGCTCTATTACTTGAGCAGCCTGATTGGATATGAAGGCAAGGGCAGCCTGCTGAGTTATCTGAAACAGGCCGGGCTTGCCCGAGGCCTGTCGGCCTACCCGGCACTTGATCTGCCTGACAGTGCCATGCTGCGCATCCAGGTCGACCTGACCGAGCAGGGCCGGGAGCGGCTCGACCATGTCACCGAGTCGGTATTCAGCTTTATTGAGCTGCTGCGCCGGGATGGCATAGACGCCGAGCTGTACCGTGAAGAGCAGCAGTTGGCCGAGGTGCAGTTCCGCTTCAGGGACAAACTGGAGCCGACGCATCTTGTGATGCAGCTGTCACAGGCCACCAGCCAATACCCCACCGAGTACCTGCTCAAGGGCGACTACCATCTTGGCGAGTTCGATGCTGAACTGATCAGCCGCTATCTTGACCGAATGACACCCGACAACCTGCTGCTGACATTGGAAGGAAAAGAGCTGGAGACCGAACAGACCGAGCCTCTCTACAACACCGCCTACGGTATTAACCCGATCACCTCCGACCGGCTTGAGCGCTGGCATGAACCGGCTGAGCTGGATCAGCTTCAGGTACGCAGCCGCAATCCGTTCATCGCCTCTGACTTCAGCCTGATCGACAATACGGATCAGGCAGTACCTCAGGAAGCATGGTCTGAGCCCGGTGCCCGTCTCTGGCACCTGCCGGACAGTCATTTCGAACGCCCAAGAGCCGATTTCTACTTCACTCTGCTCTCACCTGTCGCCAACCAGGGGCCTGAGCAGGCGCTGCTGGCCAGCCTGTACACCCGCATGGTGGAAGATCAGCTAAACGAAACCCTCTACGACGCGTCCCTTGCGGGACTGTCCGCGAGCATCTATCCGCACCAGCGTGGCATCAGCCTGCGCCTGTCCGGTTTCAATGACAAACAGGCGCTGCTGCTCGAACAAATACTGCAGGCGTTGCGCCAGCCATCCCTGGAGCAGGATCGCTTTGACCGCATCAAGCGCCAGCTGCATGAGCAGCTTAACAACAGCCTGAAAGACAAGCCCTACAACCTGGCCTTCGATCAACTCTACACACGACTGATGCAGAGCTGGTCCGTCGAACAGAAACTGGAAAAGCTGGAATCGATCTCGTTGAACGATCTGAAAGGCTTCTACCCGTTACTGTTGCAGCCGGCAGAGCTGCGTCTGCTGGCGCATGGCAATCTCAGCCGTGAACGGGCGATCGAGATGGCCCGCAGTGTGCGCGAACAACTGCAGCCCAACAGCAGTCCTTGGGAAGCAGTGCCTGTGGATGTGGTACAGCTGCCTCTGAATGAGTTTCTGACCAGCAACCTTGAAACCGAACACAATGATTCCACTGCTTTGCTCTATCTGCAGGGGCCTGATGAGAGCCTGAGAACACGCGCCGCTACGGCACTGATCAACGAGATCATCAGTACACCGTTCTACACCAGTCTGCGCACCGAGAAGCAGTTCGGCTATATCGTTTCCAGCCAGTTTATGCCGCTGCGTGAACGGGCAGGTGTGGCTCTGGTCGTACAGTCACCCAGCACGGACCCCATACGGCTACACAGTGAATACAAGCTGTTCCTGCAGCAGATGCTGGAGCAGCTGATCACCATGCCGCAAGAAGAGCTGGAGCGCTACCGTCAGAGTCTGTTGAGCCGGATCAACCGGCAGGACAACGACCTGCGCACACGCAGTGATCGACTGTGGCGTGAAATTGACCGTGGCAATCATGATTTTGATACCCGCGAGCAGCTGAGCGAGATTACCCGCGAACTGAGCCGGGCAGATCTGTTGCAGATTATGGAAGAGCTGCTGCAGCGACAACTGCTGGTACGCAGTTTCGGCAGCTCGATCGAGCATGACGTCAGTTCGGAAGCGATGCAGGATAATGCCGAGCGGCTGGATGCACTCAAGCAGGAGCAGCTGGGTGCAACCTTGCCCTACCCCGGGTCGGGCAGCTGAATCAGCTCCACATCGGGCTCGGGCTGCGGCTCGGGTTCCGATTCTGCCGGTACCTCCATGAAGGTTCGACCCGGCCCGAGAATCTCAAACCCGGGCTCAGAGCGTGACTCCGACTCGGTAATCACCTCCAGCTCATCATCACGCCCGGTCCAATCAGAATCAGCGCTGTGATCATCGCCCAGATAGACTCCGGGGATCGCCTTGACCTCATCGGTGCATATGCGCTCAAACACACAACGCTGGATCGCGGCGTCCAGCCGGATCTGATCGAATACCAGATCTTCGCCCCGCAGCACAATCTCGACCTGAGGTTCCACTACTACCTCCTGCACCGGTGGAGGCTCGGAGGGGTAAACAAGCTGTACCGGTGGCAGCGACGTATCACGATTGATGGCAGCGACCTCACGCATGCCTTCCCGGTCAAAGTCCCCTCGGTCCAGGCCTTCATAGGCGTCGCGGCCATGAATCAGACCGCTGCTGAAACGGTCTACCCGGGTTACATCGTAGGAAAGTGCCTGCTCTTCAGCCGCCGCCGGCTGCAGGCAGCCGAAGACCAGCAGCAGACCGCTAGAAATACTCGCCCGGGTAGATCGATTCGGCATAGAGTGCCAACTCCTCCAGAATGTGACGGTCCCGCTCCGACAGAGTGCCGGACTGGGCCATTTCATTCATATCATTGAACAGCTGCGGCAGACTGTAGCAGCCGGCATCGCCCTGAAGCAGCTTGCGACTGCGATATTCTTCCCAGCGCACCGCTTCCTCTTCCGTCAGCGTGTACTCAAAATTACGCGCCTTGTAGCGCAGCAGCATCTCTTCCAGTCGCGGATCCTGGAACGGCAGCTGCAGCCCGGCCAACGCGTCCGGCTCGGACTGGCGTACCTGTTCCATCAAGGCCCGGTCGTGCTCAGAGAAAAAGCCGCCACTGTACAGCATGTGATCAGGATCACCATCAGCTTCAGGCATCGGTGAGTTGAATATATCGGCCACCTTGGCGGCCACTCCAGTTTCATTTCGCAGCATCTGCAGGTGACGACGACAGGTATCTCCGTCGATCTGCAACCGCTCGGCCTCCACGGCCGTGAGCATCCCTGCCGGGGCGATAATCGGACACTTGTTAGCCAGCACCTGCTTGAGCGCCAGCTGGGGGGCGTCTGCCGGCAGTTCATCCCGCCGGGTGTACAGCAGCGCCTGCAGTGAAGCCACATCAAGGTCAAACAAAGGCGTTGGATCGACACGCAGGTCCCACACCAACGTGCTGTTGCGATTGCTCGGATGCGAAGCCAGCGGCGCAACGATGGCAGCATTGCCCCACTCGGCCGGATATTTGGAGGAGATGTGCAGCACCGGCTTCATCCGCGCCACATCCAGTTGAGCCTGAATCGCACGCTTGCCACGGTTTTGCAGCACATAATTGAACAACTTGGGTTGCTGCTCCTTGACCAGTTTGGCAACCGCAATGGTGGCATACACATCCGACAGTGCATCGTGTGCACTGCCATGGTCGATGCCATTGGCACGGGTCAAGTCCTCCAGCCGCATGCTCGGGCGACCATCTTCGTACAGCGGCCACTCAATTCCTTCCGGCCGCAACGCACGCGTCAGACGCAACATGTCGATGATATCCCAGCGTGAGCAACCGTTCTGCCATTCACGGGCGTAGGGATCATAAAAATTGCGATACAGCGTGTAGCGTGTGATTTCATCATCGAAGCGGATGCTGTTATACCCCACGCCACAGGTGCCGGGGCGGGCAAGCTCGGCGTGAATGCGGGCGATGAACTCGGCTTCAGTCACCCCTTCTTTCAGTGCGACCTGGGGGGTGAGACCGGTGACCAGGCAGGCCCTGGGATGCGGCAGCACATCCTCGGACGGGCGACAGTAGAGCATTACCGGCTCATCGATAATGTTGAAGTCCGCATCGGTTCGGACACCGGCAAACTGCAGCGGGCGGTCGCGCGCCGGGTCGATACCGGTGGTTTCGTAATCGTGCCAGAAGAAGGTTTCGGGGGTCTGCGCCGCCATTGGAGGTATATCTCGACTTTTTGTAGGGGTAATGGTTAGATCGGTCTATCGATCAGGTTAACATTTCAACACTCAGGGATCATCTGCATGCTGACCGACACCCAGGATATGGACACTCAATGCCCCTGCGGCTCCGGCAAACCTTTTGTTTTCTGTTGCGAGCCTGCCATCAGTGGCCGCAAGCCCGCCGCAACCGCCGAAGCCCTCATGCGCTCACGCTATACCGCTTTCGCCATTGGTGCAGTGGACTATCTGGTGCAGACAACGGCTGCTGCCAAACGCTCGCCACAGGACGCCGAGCTGCTGGCTGAACAGACCCAGATCACCACCTGGACCGGCCTGGAGATTGTTGCCACGGAAGCGGGACAGAAAAATGACGAAACAGGTCTGGTCGAGTTCAAGGCCGCGTTTGAGAGCCCTGAAGGCGATGCCATTTTACATGAACGCTCCCGTTTCGAGCGTGAATCCGGGCTTTGGGTCTATCTGGATGGCGAAGTTAAACTGATCCCCAACTGAAAACTTCTGGCTAAACTTCCACCAGTTTCGGCCGATATGGCTCCTGTTACCAGAGGAGCCCGGTCATGCAGATCCAAAGTCACAACCTGCAGCTTGCCAGCGAACGCAGTTACAGCCGCAGCGAAGAACGGCATGAGCACTTGCGTGTCGGTCGTGTGAGCCAGGATCCCGTAACCGGTGCACGTCAGGTCGACACCCTGTTCGAGGCCAGTCAGAGCGAACGCCGCGAGTTGCTGACCTATTCGGCAAGCCTGGCCATGAACGCCGACAACAGAAGTGACGAACCGGAATCACGCATCGCCGCACTCACTCAGGACGCTCCGCTCGAATCAGTTGCAGAAACCGCACCCGCCGAGGCTCCCTTCGAGTTGCGTCTCGAAGCTTCAGACCAGCTGAAGCTTGAGCTGATTAGCCGGCTGCACAAGGCGATCACCGGCAAGGAGATTCGCCTGCAGTTGATCGATCCGGCCGTTTTCCAGCCGGCAGCCGGGGCTGAAATCAGCACACCCACACCGACCGCAGCACCGGCTGCAGCTCCCCCCGAACCACCTGCCGAGCCCCAAATCGGTCTTGAATACCAGCGCCACAGCCGCATCCATGAGCAGGAAGCCACCCGTTTCGAGGCCAGTGGACAGGTCACCACCCGCGATGGTCGCCGTATTGATATCAGCCTGTCTCTGCAGATGGCACGCTCGATTACGCAGGAAGAGCACGAAATTCTGCGCATCGGCGCTCGCCTGTCAGACCCGCTGGTGATCAACTTTGACGGTGATGCGGCCCAGCTGAGTCAAACCCGATTTGAATTTGACCTGGATCTGGACGGCCAGGCGGATCAGGTACCGACATTGGCGGGCAATCGTGCCTTTTTGGCACTGGATCGCAATTCCGATGGCGTCATTAATGACGGTTCGGAGCTTTTTGGCGCTCGATCCGGCAACGGCTTTGCAGAACTCGCCCAATTTGACGAAGATGGCAACGGTTTTATTGATGCCGGCGACAGTGTCTTTTCCCGCCTGCGGCTTTGGTCACCCGGTCCTGAGGGGCAGGGCTCACTGATGACACTTGCCAGCCAGAATATCGGCGCAATCTGGCTGAACGCGGCTGATACCGAGTTCTCACTGACCTCAGGCATGACCGAAAGCCGACTCGGAGTGATCCGTTCAAGCAGCATTTTCCTATCAGAAGATGGCCGGGTTGGCACTGTTCAACACGTCGATCTGAGTATCTGAACAATATTATCCTCAGACATTGTCCGTATTCAGCACCTGTCAAGGCTTTTCCTTGCACTCCCCTGACCGGTAGAATAGGCGCCCGCCCGCTCATCTGCATGATTAATGGATGCCGGGACTCTTCTCCGGTAGTGGTGACTGATGTTTGCAAACCTGTTCAAGCCAAGATGGCGTCATTCAGATCCTGAAGTGCGCTTAAATGCCATCAGCAAACTATGTCCGGACCAGCCTGATCAGGCCAGAATCCTGCGCCAGCTGGCGCTGCAAGACGCCAGTCGGCAGGTCCGTGTAGTGGCCGTTGGCCGCCTGAGTGATACGGACTCCCTGCTTGATGTGTTATCGCACTCCACCGACCCTGAAGTCCGTGAACAGGCAGGGCTGCGCGTCAGCGAATGCCTGCACGGTGACAGCTCTGACAGCCTGAGCGAATTGCTAAGGCGTCTGGACGATGCCGATGCTCGCACCCAAATCATCCTCAATGTCAGCAGCGAACAGCTGCAACAAAGTGCGCTCAACTGCATTGATGATGAATCGGTGTTGATGCAGGTAGCTCTGCATGCCCGTCTGGCCACCATGCGCCGTGAAGCGGCCCAGCGCGTAGAGCGAGCCGACCTGCTGGAAAACCTGCAGCGCCAGAGTCGTGGCCGTGACAAGACCGTACACCGCATCAGTCGCGACAAGTTGAGCCGCTTGCGCGAACAGGCCCGGCTTGAAACCGAACATGCCCAGCGACGCACGCAACTGCTGCTCCAGCTTGAACAGCTGGCCGAAGGTGCCGACCTGCAGTTCTTGCATGCCCGCACCCAGGCGCTGTCTCAGGAATGGCAGCAGCTGCCACCTGCCGACAATGACAGCACCCTCATGTTTCAGCAGTTGATTGAACGGATTGAAGCCCGCCTCCAGATGGCCGCGCAAGCCGAACTTCAGCAACAGGAACAGCTCCGACAGCAGGAACTGAACCGGCAGGCTACACGTGACCTGCTGGCACAACTGGAAGCACTGGCCACCGGTGACGCACTGCACACAGAAGCCTTGCAGGCACTGCAGCACCAGTGGGATGAGTTGAACAACCGCCACGAACCGGACAGCAAGCAGCAACAGCAGTGGCAAAGCCTCTGCCGTCAGATCGAACGTTGTCTGTCGGCCGCTGAGCGACTGCAACAGCAGAGCCCGCATATCGAGTCCCTGCTGCAACAGCAGGATGGCGACCCCGAGCAAAAACTGCGCCGGGCTCAGCGCCTGCTGCGTTCAAGTGAGTGGCCCGACTCACGCCCGCTGCCAGAACAGCTGCAGTCGTTGAAGGAGCTGATCACCCAGCTGCAGCAGACCGTTAAACAGATAAACGCACAATCCAGCCGGCAGGAAGATGAACTGCTGCAGCAACTGAACCTGCTGGAGCAGCACCTTGAGCAGGGCGAAGTCAGTGCTGCCGAGTCCGTGCACGGCAGTCTTGGACGGCATTTTGAACAGCCCTCGGGGCTACCTGAGACACTAGACTCACGCTACCGTCAACTGACGGCGAGGCTCGCCGAACTCAAGGACTGGCAAGGTTTCGCAGCCAACGGCAAGAAGGAAAAGCTGTGCCAGCAGATGGAATCGCTGGTCGGAGCAGAACTGCCCCCGCAGACATTGGCCGACCAGATACGTGCGTTGCAACAGGAATGGAAGCAGATTGATCACACCGATCCCGTGCACTCACAGAAACTGTGGAAACGGTTTCATGATGCCGGCGAGAAAGCCTATGCTCCCTGCCAGGCGTGGTTCAGCGCTCAGCGTCAGAAGCGTGAGCACAACCTGGAACAGCGTCGCGAAATCTGTACCCAGCTCGACAGCTTCATCCACGGTATGGACTGGAGTCAGGCCGACTGGCATGCCGTCGAAGCGATCGGCCGTACCGCCCGCGAGGAATGGCGACAGTTTTCGCCGGTAGATCGGGCACCCGGCAAACCGTTACAGCAGCAGTTCAATAGCCTGCTGCGTGATCTCGATGGTCGTATTCGGGCTCACCGCCAGGCGTGCGCCGAACTGAAGGAAAGCATTATTGCCCGCGCCGCCGAACTGGCAAGCACAGACGATATCGAAGCCGCCGCCAACGAGGCCAAGCAGCTGCAACAGCAGTGGAAAGCGGCCGGCGCGACCTTCCGCAGCCGCGAGCGCGGATTGTGGCAGGCATTTCGTGAACAGTGCGACCTGATTTTCAGCCGACTCAAACAGGCCCGCAAGGCTCAGGCCGCACAGAAGCCACCCGCTCCGCGCGAAACCGTGCTGTCAGGCACATCTCTGCAGGCCTTGCAGCGACTGGCTCAACTAGCCGAGCAGGCTGAAGAAGAGCTGGCTGAAACCGCGCGCTCGGAAACCCTTTCGACATTGTTGACGGAAGCGGTGACTGGCCCCTCACCCGGCCAGCTGTGGCGTGAGCGCATCGGCCAGCGACTGGAAGCGATTCGCCTGATCAGTGCGGGCAGCCGCTCCATTGATCAGCAGCTGGCACTGTCTGAAGCTCAGGCACGTGAGCTGTGCATTCGACTGGAAATCATACTGGGTCAGCCAACCCCGGAAGAAGATGAGTTGCAGCGCATGGAGTACCAGATGGAGCGGCTCGGTCAGGCACTGGCCGAACAGGATGACGAACCGTCTGAAGCGGCACTGCAGTCACTCGAACTGGAATGGCTGACACTGCCGTTTGCATGGCAGTTTGTTGACCTGCGCCGGCGTTTCGCCGCAACTCTCGCTGCAGCCTGAACAGGCGGGGAGGTGCCCGCCACCTCCCCTGCCCTGTATCACTGCCCGTCGTTTTTTGATTTCCGGGTGCGACGGAGCCGATAGCGGCCCGAAAAGTAAGCGGTGCCCAGGCCCAGCATCACCAGTACCGCCAAGCCTCCGGCACCCTCCAGTGTGTGTACCATGGCATGAGCCAGCCCGCCGATAAAACCGGATACATCATGGCCGGTATGGGCCAGCGCCACACCCGGCAACAGTGCAACAGTCACAATCAGTGCTTTTTTCATCGTTATCCCCTTCATAATTGAATTCAATCACACCACCGCACGCGCCGGCGGCAGGGTTTTGGCTTCCAGCATCCCTTCGTTGATGATGAAGCCGATAATGTCATCCAGCCCTTCGGCTTTCTTCAGATTGGCAAAGATGAATGGCCGCTCGCCGCGCATCTTGCGCGCATCGCGGTCCATCACCTCCAACGAGGCACCCACCAGCGGCGCCAGATCGGTCTTGTTGATGATCAACAGATCCGATTTTGTAATGCCGGGGCCGCCCTTGCGCGGAATCTTGTCGCCAGCCGAGACATCAATCACGTAGATGGTCAGATCAGACAGTTCCGGGCTGAACGTGGCGCTCAGGTTGTCGCCACCGCTTTCGACAAATACCACATCCAGTGCACCGTGGCGCGCCACCATCTGGTCAATCGCTGCCAGATTCATCGAGGCATCCTCGCGAATCGCGGTATGCGGGCAGCCACCGGTTTCCACGCCGATAATGCGATCAGCACTCAGTGCCTCATGCTCGGTAAGAAACTTGGCATCTTCCTGAGTGTAGATATCGTTGGTCACCACGGCGATATCGTAATACTCGCGCATGGCGGCACAGAGCGAGCGCAGCAGCGCTGTCTTGCCGGAACCGACCGGTCCTCCTACGCCCACTCGCAATGTCTGTTTCGGTTTACTCATGTTGGATTCCTCTTCTCGCCAGCTGTGCTTCAAGAGCGAAACAGCCGTGAATACTGTGTTTCGTGACGGCTGCTGGCGATTGCCAATGCGGGCAGGCCAGCACCGATAAAGTCTTCGTCTACGCCTTTAGCGATCTCGATCGCCTGCGGCAGTAACGGTTGCAAATCGTTCAGCAGCTGCTGTGCCTGAGTCTGTCCCAGTGGCACCAGCTTGGTGGCGGCGGCCACCTGATTTTCCAGCCAGGACCAGCCCAGCCCCAGCGCGGCGGCATCAGGCTCAACCTGCCAATGCCGGGCTGCAAAACCGAACAGCACGATAAAGCTGACCTCCTGTTGCAGCAGTGCAGGCACTTCGATGCCAAGATTTTTCAGCACCCGACGCAATGCTTCTCCCATGGCGCTGTCGGTCAGGCGCAGCTCACGGGTTTCGCGGCAGGCCAGCGACAGGTCGTTTAACGTCTGCCAGCGCGCTTCGCTGTCGGTTTGCATGGCCAGGCGCAGCAGCGGCAGGTCGGTTTGCGCCTGAGCCTGCAACAGCTGCAGCTCCAGCCACTGCGCCACGTGACCGGCCTTGCGTATCCAGCCGCTGTCGATGGCGTATTCAAGCCCCTGCGAGAAGGCGTAGCCGCCCACCGGCAGACTGATGCTGCTGAGCTGCAGCAACCGCAGCAGTGCATGGTCAGTGGTCGTGATGGTGGCCATGGGCATAGGCTCCGGATTCCGGCATGAATACCGCTTCAGATTGCCGCGTTTCCAGCCCCAGCAGCTGCAGCATCTCTTCCAGCACATGGTCCGGCTTGATCCGCAGCCAGCGGTCACCGACCTCTATCCGCACATGGCGATTGCCGAGGTGATAACAGGCGCGGACGAAGGTATTCCAGTCGTCACAGCCCGCTTCCAGCACAGGCTCTTTTGCGCCCTCTACCAGGAGGTGGCGGCCACAGGCCGATTTCAGGTATTCACCAACGCGCAGCGGCTTGCCCCGCTCCAGAAACACGCGCACCTCTTCACCGGTATCGCTGATCAGCTTCAACCGGCCCCGATCACGCTGGTCATGGGTCAGGGTTACTCTGGCCGCGATGGGGGCATGGCAATGGGTGCCCAGCCGTTCATGGATTTCAAACATGCGTCTCTCCTTAAAAGAGGCTGTATCGCTGCGCCAGTGGCAGCACATCAGCCGGCTCACAGGTCAGCAGCTCGCCATCGGCCCGCACCTCATAGGTTTGAGGGTCCACCTGGATATCCGGCTGCCAGTCATTCAACACCATGTCCGCCTTGCTGATGTTGCGGGTATTGCCACAGGCCACCAGACGTCGGCTCAAACCCAGCTGATTGCGCAGGTCAGATTCCAGTGCGGCCTTGCTGACAAAGGTGACCGATGTCTCGGCAGCTGCCCTGCCGAAAGCGCCAAACATGGGCCGGTAGTGCACCGGTTGAGGGGTCGGGATGGACGCATTGGGATCGCCCATGGGCGCAGCCGCGATCATGCCGCCCTTGATGATCATTGCCGGCTTGATACCAAAAAACGCTGGCTTCCACAGCACCAGATCCGCCAGCTTGCCGGGCTCGATGGACCCCACTTCATGGGCCACACCATGGGTGATCGCCGGATTGATGGTGTACTTGGCAACATAGCGGCGCGCGCGAAAATTATCGGCTCCCAGTGCCCTGTCTTCCGGCAACAGCCCGAACTGGCATTTCATCTTGTGCGCCGTCTGCCAGGTTCGCGTCACGACTTCGCCCACACGTCCCATCGCCTGAGAGTCGGACGAAATCATGCTGAAGGCGCCGCGATCATGAAAAATGTCCTCTGCCGCGATGGTCTCCTTGCGGATGCGGGAGTCGGCAAAGGCCACGTCCTCGGGAATGTTGCTGTCCAGATGGTGGCAGACCATCAGCATGTCGAGATGCTCATCCACGGTGTTGACCGTATAAGGGCGTGTCGGATTGGTCGATGAGGGCAGCACATTGGGATAGCCCGCCGCACGAATAATATCCGGCGCGTGGCCGCCACCCGCGCCTTCAGTGTGATAGGTATGGATGACGCGGTTCTTGAACGCGCCCAGGGTATCATCAACAAAACCGGACTCATTCAGGGTGTCGGTGTGGATCGCCACCTGCACATCGTACTCTTCGGCCACACTCAGACAGCAGTCGATGCTGGCCGGCGTGGTACCCCAATCTTCATGCAGCTTGAGGCCACAGGCACCGGCTTCCAGCTGCTCGCGCAGCGCCTCGGGTCGGCTGGCGTTGCCCTTACCGAGAAAGCCGAGGTTCATCGGCATCTCATCGGTGGCCTGCAGCATCTTGCCCAGATACCAGGGGCCGGGGGTACAGGTCGTCGCCTTGGTACCGGTGGCCGGGCCTGTGCCACCGCCGATCATGGTGGTGACACCCGACATCAGTGCCTCCTCCACCTGCTGCGGGCAGATGAAGTGGATATGAGCATCAATGCCACCGGCCGTCAGAATACAGCCTTCGCCCGCGATCACTTCAGTCCCCGGGCCAATGACGATATCGACACCATCCTGAATATCGGGATTGCCCGCCTTGCCAATGCTATGGATACGGCCTGCCTTGACCCCCACATCCGCCTTGACGATGCCCCAGTGGTCCAGAATCAGGGCGTTGGTGATCACCAGATCCAGCGCGGTTTCGTTGGTCTCCTGACTCTGGCCCATGCCATCACGAATCACCTTACCGCCGCCGAATTTCACTTCATCACCATAGGTGGTGTAGTCCTTCTCGACTTCAATCCACAGTTCGGTATCACCCAGTCGAACCCGGTCCCCAACCGTGGGGCCGAACATCTGGGCATAGCTGTTTCGATCCATTTTGGCCATCAGTTGTTCCCTCCTGCTGTACTTCCGACTGCTGCAGCATCGAGTGGCCCCATCACTTCGCCACGGAAGCCGTAAATGGTGCGACTGCCGGCATATTCGATCAGCTCAACTTCTCGCCCCTGCCCCGGTTCGAAGCGCACGGCGGTACCGGAGGCGATATTGAGGCGGTAGCCTCGGGCGGCGTCACGGTCGAAGACCAGTGCCGGGTTCACTTCGTAAAAGTGGTAGTGGGAGCCGACCTGAACCGGGCGGTCACCGTGGTTTTCCACCCGCAGACGGGTGGTGTTGCGGCCAACATTCAGTTCGATTTCGCCGACGGCGGTCTGAATTTCTCCGGGAATCATGGGATTCTCCTCCTCATACAATCGGCTGATGCACGGTGACCAGCTTGGTGCCGTCGGGGAAAGTGGCTTCCACCTGTACCTCGTCGACCATCTCCGGCACCCCCTCCATCACCTGGTCGGCGCTGAGTAGGGTCTTGCCGAAGCCCATCAGCTCCGCCACCGTGCGGCCATCGCGGGCACCTTCCATGATCTGCATGCTGATGTAGGCCACCGCTTCCGGGTAGTTCAGCTTAAGGCCACGCGCCAGTCGGCGTTCCGCCAGCAGCGCGGCGGTGAACAGCAACAGCTTGTCTTTTTCTCTTGGCAGCAGTTCCATCGGTTTCTCCTCTGGCTGGCTTTCGCCGGCCTGTTGTATTCAGGTCGCCCAGATTCGCGGGGCACAGGCGTCACGCCCCAGCAGTTCAGGCCTGATCAGGCTCCAGCACTGTTCCAGGCAGCGGCGGGCACGTTCAGAGCAGTCGCCCAGTGTTCGGATCAGCAGAAAATCACCGCTCAGGCTGACGCCCGCCAGCAGATCATCGCGCTCGCAGCCCTCACGCAGTGGCGCCAGCAACGGTTCGGCCTGTTCAGGCGTAAACGGTCCAGCAACCATCAGGCCTGTGACCGGTTGTCCCTGCAGCCCGGCCTTGCCCATAAGCAAGGCCGGGCTGTGTCCATCAATCAGCAGTTGCTCGCGCAGCAGAATGCGGCCTTCACGGCGGATCTGCAGACGCTGCTGCAGCTCACCATGACCAAAGCTTTCACCCTGTGCCGGCAGGCCCAGGCTGGTCACTTCCCAGCCGATAAAACGAGCATTCGCCGCCAGCTCCACGTTCACCTCCAGCCGGGTGCGGGCATCCGGGTAGAGAATGGTCTCCAGCGGCAGCCACTCCAGAGTGCTGCCTTCACCCACATCCAGCCATACCCGCTGATGCTGCAGAGCGCGGTCGGGTCGGGCGCGGTAGACCCGACCTGCGCCGGGCGTGGTGATCAGTGCCGCTGTATTGGCCTCCAGCCGCACCTCGATCTCAAGCAGATCCCCCGAGACCATCCCACCCGGAGGGTGCAGCAGATACAGATGCGCCAGCCCCGGCCCTTCCGGGTAAAAAGGCTTTTGCAGGTGCAACGGGCCAAAGCGCTCAGCTCTGGCCACACGGCTGCCACGCGGTGTGCGCTTGATACCCAGTGACAGCCGGGCATGCCAGCGGGATGGTTCCTCAGCGCTGCTGTTCGGTTTGGGGCGGGTCATCAGCGGCATGTTCATCCTCGTCTCCTCAGACCGCCAGATACTGGCGGATCAGCTCGTCGTTGAGGTTGTCCATGCGATCGGCAGCAACGATGCGACCTTTCTCCATCAGGCGAAACTCCTTGCCGACGCGGCGGGCAAAGCCGAGCTTCTGCTCCACCAGAATCACCGTCATCCCCTCCTCTTCGTTGAGCTTTAGAATCACGTCACCGATCTGCCTGACGATATTGGGCTGGATGCCCTCGTTGGGCTCGTCCAGAATCAGCACCTTGGGGTCCAGTACCAGCGCCCGACCAATCGCCAGCTGCTGTTGCTGGCCACCGGACAGGTCGCCACCACGGCGATGCAGCATGTCGCCCAGCACCGGGAACAGCTCGAAAATCTTGTCCGGAATTTCCTTCGCCCTGTCCTTGCGGACCGGCAGGCCGATACGCAGGTTTTCTTCCACCGTGAGCAGCGGAAAGATGTCACGCCCCTGAGGCACATAGCCGATGCCGGCACGGGCGCGGTATTCCGCCGGGCGGGTATGCAACGGCTGCCCCTGCATCAGAATATTGCCGCTCTCGATCGGCAGCAGGCCCATCAGACATTTGAGCAGTGTGGTCTTGCCCACACCGTTGCGCCCCATGATGCATGTGCAGGAGCCTTCCTCAATTTCCAGATTCAAGTCCCAGAGGATGCGGGTGCCACCATAGAGCTGGTTGACTTGTTGGATGGAAATCATGCCTCTTCCCCCAGATACACTTCGATCACATCGCGGTTGTTCTGCACCTGTTCCATGGTGCCCTCGGCCAGCACCGTGCCCTGATGCAGGACAGTGACCGTGCGAGCGATGCTGCGCACAAACTCCATGTCGTGTTCGACCACAACCACGGTGTGATCGCCGGCCAGCGATGTGAGCAGCTCGGCGGTTTTCTCGGTCTCTTCAGCGGTCATCCCGGCCACCGGCTCGTCGATCAACAGCAGACGGGGCTCGGCTACCAGCAGCATGCCGATCTCCAGCCACTGCTTCTGGCCATGGGACAGGGCGCCGGCCAGCATGAAGCGCTGATCCTTGAGGCCGATGGTCTCCAGCACCCGGTCGATCAGCTCCAGCTCTCGTGGGGCCAGCCGCGCCATCAGCGTTTGCCAGATCCCCTTGGCCGTTTTCAGCGACATCTCCAGGTTGTCGAACACCGTGTGCGCCTCGAATACCGTCGGCTTCTGGAACTTGCGGCCGATGCCCAGCTGGGCAATCTCCGGCTCGGACTTTTCCAGCAAATTGATGGTCTGGCCGAAGTAGACACTGCCCTGGTCGCAGCGCGTTTTGCCGGTGATGACGTCCATCAGGGTGGTCTTCCCGGCCCCGTTGGCACCGATCAGGCAACGCAACTCGCCATCATTGATATACAGATTCAGATCATTCAGAGCCTTGAAACCGTCAAAGCTGACACTGAGCCCCTCCACATAAAGCAGCACCTGGTGTGACACATCCACCGGTGGTGCCGGCGGGATCAGAAAGGGCCACACCCGATCCGGGCGCATCAGTTCGCGCGTGTTATCGAGTACAGTCATGAGCCCGCCTCCTGTTTCAGCGCCTTGCCGGCGTTACGCTCGCGACGGGCCGAGAGCTGCCCGCGCAGTCCAACCAACCCCTTGGGCAGGTAGAGCGTCACCAGCACAAAGAGTGCACCCAGTGCGAACAGCCAGGCTTCCGGCATGATCGCGGTAAAGCGGGTCTTGGCGTAGTTGACCAGCAGCGCACCGATCACCGCACCGTACAGGGTGCCGCGACCGCCAACGGCGACCCAGACCACCACTTCGATGGAGTTCAGCGGCGAGAACTCGCCCGGATTGATGATGCCGACCTGCGGCACGTAGAGCGCACCGGCCATGGCCGCAATCAGCGCGGAGTAGACAAACAGCCACACCTTGTAACGATCGGTGCGGTAGCCAAGAAAACGGGCACGGGCCTCGCCGTCACGGATCGCCACAATCACCTTGCCCATGCGGGACTTGAGGATCAGGTGACTGATCACGTACACAAGCGCCAGCATCAAGCCCGTTATCGCGAACAGCGCCACACGGGTGGTATCGGATTGCAGGTTAAAGCCTAGAATTTCCTTGAAGTCGGTCAGGCCGTTGTTGCCGCCAAAACCCATCTCATTGCGGAAGAAGGCCAGCATCAAAGCGTAGGTCAGCGCCTGGGTCATGATCGACAGATACACCCCGGTCACGCGGGAACGGAACGCCAGCCAGCCGAACACGAACGCCAGCACACCCGGTACCGCCAGCACCATCAGCATGGCGAACCAGAACTGATCCATCCCCATCCAGTACCAAGGCAGGCTGTCCCAGTTGAGAAAAACCATGAAGTCGGGCAGATCCGGATTGCCATAGACGCCGCGATCACCGATCTGACGCATCAGGTACATGCCCATGCCGTAGCCGCCAAGCGCGAAGAACGCCCCGTGGCCCAGACTGAGAATGCCGCAGTAACCCCAGATCACGTCCACCGCCAGTGCCAGCATCGCATAGGAGAGATACTTGCCCAGCAGGGTGATGGTGTAGGTACTGACGTGCAGCGGCGAGCTTTCCGGCAGCATCAGGTTGGCCATGGAGGCCAGCGTGGTCACGCCAATCAGTACAACCACGAACGGCATTACACGGTTGCCGGGAGTACGACCGGCGGCGAAGAGCTGAGTCAGCCAGTTCATTCAGCCGCCCTCCCTTTCTGCGGGAAGAGTCCCTTGGGACGCTTCTGGATAAACAGGATGATGAACACCAGCACCAGAATGCTGGCAAGCACCGCGCCGGTGACCGGCTCCAGGAACTTATTGGCAATGCCAAGCGTGAAGGCAGCGACCAGCGTGCCCCACAGATTGCCTACACCGCCGAACACCACCACCATGAAGGAGTCGATGATGTAGGAATGGCCCAGATTCGGCCCCACGTTGGTCAACTGGCTCAGTGCCACCCCGGCGATACCGGCGATACCGGAGCCAAGACCAAAGGTGAGCGCATCGACGCGACCGGTAGGAATCCCCATCGACCGGGCCATGCTGCGGTTCTGTGAAACGGCCCGCACGTTAAGGCCCAGCGAACTTTTCTTCAGCAGCAGCATCAGCGCAAAAAACACCAGCAGTGCAAAAGCCAGAATGTAGAGTCGGTTCAGCGTCAGCGACAGCACCGGGTTGATCTCCCAGGAGCCACTCATCCATTCAGGCGATGCCACCTGACGGTTCAACGGTGAAAACACCGTCCGGACCAGCTGTTGCAGGATAAGACTGACCCCGAAGGTTGCCAGCAGAGTTTCCAGTGGGCGGCCATGCAGATGACGGATTACCAGACGTTCCAGCAATACACCGGCCAGACCGGACACGACAAACGCCGCCGGAATGGCGACCCAGAGCGAGAGTTCAATATGGTTGGGCATCAAAAGCTGCACCACATAGGTGGTGTAGGCACCCAGCATGATCATCTCGCCGTGAGCCATGTTGATCACCCCCATCACACCGAAAGTGATGGCCAGACCGATCGCCGCCAGCAGCAACACCGAGCCCAGACTCAGGCCAAAAAACAGCTGATCGATAAAGACGTAGAACTCCACCTTCTGCTCGATACCGACCAGTGCCTTTTTCGCGGCCTGCCGTACCTGCTCGGAGGGGTCATTCGCTGCAATACCGTTCAGCGCGTTGCGTACCTGGCCTTCCAGACTACCCTCCAACTGTTCGATCGCCGCCAGGCGGTCGGATGCTTCCGTAGCCGAATCCAGCCGGTACAGCGCCAGCGCCATGTCCATCGCATCACGTACGGACGCATGTGTTTCATCAAGACGCGCAGCCCGAATCAACTGCACGGTTTCGCTGTCGAGACCTGACAACAGTGCCCGTACCGCAGACTCTCTGACAGCCGCACTGGCCGAGCCAAGCTGCAGGCGTGCAATGGCATCACGCAACTGCCCACGCAAACGGTTGTTGATGCGAATCTTGCTGATTTCCCTCTTGGGCAGCGGGTCGATCTGCTCGCCACTGAGAAGATCAAGCACACGGTCTTCACCCGCGACCTGAGTCACTGCGATCACCCGCATGGATGACTTGATGTAGTAAAGATTGCCGTCCAGCATGATACGAAACAGCGGCAAGACAGCCTCGCCACCTTCCGCCTCAAGCTGTTGCAATATGGGTTCGGCCTGACTCAGCTTTGCACCAGCCAGCGCCTGCAGTCTTGGCTCAAGGCTTGCCGGCAGCGGTACCTCGACAGCCTGTGCCGTGGCTGTTGCCAGCAACAGCGCCAGCCAGCAGCCAAGCATTGCGAATAAGTGTTTCACGGAATGCACTCCATCGAATGACAACAGGCGGCCCCGCCAGAAACAGGGCCGCACCGGACTTCGATCAGTTCGCCTGACCACCACAGGTCTGGCTCTTCACGTTGTAGTTGCCGCATGTGATCGGTGCAGTCCAGTCAGCGATCAGATCACGGGAAGATCGGA
>Ga0209345_10000376_pt1 | contig 58134 bp, 75 predicted proteins | sample Cruoilmetagenom7_FD_187294 | JGI IMG/M metagenome (GOLD analysis project Ga0209345, IMG submission 187294) | Oil polluted marine microbial communities from Coal Oil Point, Santa Barbara, California, USA - Sample 7 (SPAdes) (version 2) | ecosystem: Environmental > Aquatic > Marine > Oil seeps ... | reverse complement strand
ATACCAATTCCATTAAATGAAATAGTTCGCATACCATTAACTGCCCCACTATCACAAGGCCCTAACTTAGCGGGCCGTTTATCAATGGCCGCAGTAGGCGGTCAAAACCTTGATGTATGGGTAGGGGGTTACTAAGATGACTCAGATACTATCAACGACCAAACCATTATCAAAAAAGATTGCAGATGGTGATGATTTTCCAACATCGCAGGCTGTCTTTCCTTCTTTAGTGTTTGCAGTAGAGTATGAAGATGTTAATTTTGTTGCAGGTACATATACAGACAAAATAAATGGAATGGTTATAACTGATACTGGCACGCCAGTAGATAAAACAGAAGACGGAATTCCTTTATTTGCAAGTTTTGATGGTTCTGAAATTATACCATCTATCGCACCTATCCCATCAGGAACAACTGAAACACTGGTTATTTCTGTTATTCCTAGAGGCGGAATATTTAATGCGACAAAATCTGCTACGTTTGATTATGGTGGCGCTACAACAAGTATAGGTATTGCTGCATCGCTTGGTGTTGGTTGGGTCGGTGCAGATGCTGGCGCATATGATACTTTAGCTGAGATAGTTACTGATTCACAAGCTAACGATATATGTATTGCTGTTGGTGTTAACTGGACTGGCAATGTATCTAAGAAATACGCCTATTCAAGCCTTAACACTACCGTTCAAACGGTAACAGGCGTACATACTGTAGCTGGATTAGCAGCAGGTCAATCAACTACACAGGGAACCATTATATTACCAAGAGGTAACGGTGTTGGTTGTTCTGGTTGTTATGCATTCCACTTACAAGGTGGACTTCCTGAAGACTCAGTTATAGAAGATATAATTACATGGATGGGTAAAAACCCAGGTAAAATTTCTCCATTATTAGCTGGGCTTGTGTAATGACAGTAACAGTGCGTCCAGGGTACTGCACAAAGACTACAGCAATGGTCGGTGTTTTTTCAACGAGTAGTGGCAGCTGCACTTTTACCTGCGGTGACTTCAGGGATACACAAGATTTATTGCCTTTCCCGGTAGTTAATCCTATTTGCTATTATTATCATTTTGAAGCAACTGGGTTAGCTGAGTTTACCCAGCATTCTATAAGGGCTGTAGTTGGTGGTGTTTCTGGAGTAGGTAAGTGTTTTACATCGCCAAGCGACACAGATGATTTCGCATTGTATTTTTCAAGTTGTGATAACAATATGATGCATGGAGGCCACGTGTCAGGCTTTCATAATGCGATTAAAGACTATGCTGAAAACGGAGCATTGCCATTAGTTGGACTTATCCATGTTGACGATATTGGTTATGTCGATGGAATAAGGGCTGATGACTCAGGAGTAGATGGAGTTGGTATTGTAAACCCTGATATGGCGCTAAACCCACCACAACATACAGTTGAAAATGACAGGGATATTGCTTATACAGCAGCTTACATGGCTTGTGCAGGATTAATGACAAGTGAAGACTTGAATGGTTACGATTCTATTTATATGTGGCAAAAGAAATGGGGCCGTGATGAATACAGGCACTGGAACCAAGAGAACATAAATATATTTCCTCAATGGGGTGACCATGAGTTTAAAAACGATATGGGGTTTTCAGGTCTTGCGACTAATGATGCAACCGGCTCCCCTTCTAATGCGGACATATATGCGTCAGGCAAGGCGGCTTGGAATGTATTTTACGGCGGCATACAGCCCCCAGTATTTAATGCAGCTAACGGGAATGGATGGGGGTTTGAATTAGGTTGCGCCCATATATCTGCATTGGACAATGTAACTAATGCCAGTGGTGGTTACCTGGATGCGACCACAGCCTTAACATCTTACTTAGGCACTAATCAGATTACTGATTTTTTAACTGCCATATCTTCTGCTAAAAAACCATTTAACATACATGGTATGCAGCACGGACTAAGGTATTTAAACGACTCTGCTTTAATAGTTGGCGCTGATAAAGTTTATAACAAGGGTGGCGCACAGCACCCATTAGCTAACCATCAGCCTACAGAATATTCGCGTATGTTTACATTATCTGGGCAAACACCACCAAGCCTTATGGATAGCAGCTGGACCAACGGCATTAATGGTGTCTTTATTGGCCTTCATGGTGATTATCATAGAGCTAAAGTAGAGCATCACCACAGACCGGCTTATGCATTGAATGAGGCTGAAAACTTCCATGATTTCACAATGGGCACCATGAATGGGTCAGTTAATTTCGGATTAACAACTGTTGATGCAGCTGGGGATAACTTATGGGAATCTATTCATGCTGGGCTATCTGTTCCACTTACAGATGCTACTTTTCCAACAGAAACTACTACTGTTGAATGGTTTGGTCAGCCTTGGAATACAAGTTATTTAGAGCCTCGTCAGCATGGTAGTTCTGATAATGGAATTCCAGATACTATACAGGCGGCTCTTAGTGATGTATTGCCACAAGTAAACTCTATTAGTGGTGAAGCCTATAGCTGGACGAACTCTATATTTCCGCAGTATTGGGGATGCAGAATTGAAATTTATGGAAGCCGGTTCCCTAAAGAAATGCACGTGGTTATGTTAGGTCATGCTACACCAGATGATATGATTCTTGATGGTTTTTCATCGAGCATTGGCGCATTAGCCAGTGATAACGCTAACATGAAAAACGTCTGGTCAAGCACTCATGCAGATTCAGACCATGAAGTACGCAATACAAAGCCAACTAGAAATGCCAGTGTTTTATGGCGTAAAAAGTTTGTACAAGGCCGTGGTGGTAACTGGGCTTTTGAAGTAGATGATGATATTAGCGGAAAAGGCTCAAGAAGTGGGGGTGATGAATAGTGAACATAATTGAGCGACCATTATCAGCAGGAAATAAGGTTAATAACCCAAACCGCATTGTTATACATGCAATGGGTGAGTACATTATTGACCCTGAGCCAATGCTTGCAGTTGATATGCTTGACAGGGATGGTCTATCAGCACATTACCTTATATTGCCAAGTGGTGATGTAATGCTTTGCCGCAGACCAGAAGAGGGCGCATATCATGCCCGTGGGTTTAATACTGATTCGATTGGTATTGAATTTTTGGTAGAGGGTGAGCATGATTACGGAACATTTTTAAAAGCCATTACAAAGGATTATGTAACCCCAGGTCAATGGCAAGCTGGCGTAGAGCTGGTTAAGCACTTAAAAAGTTTATATAATATTATCAACGTAGACAGGCATTCCGATTTGTCCCCCGGTAGAAAGCTTGACCCGGGCACAGGATTTCACTGGCAAAAATTCAAACAACAAATAGGCAGTGTATGATGGACTTCTCAAATTTGAGTGATAGAGATCTATTAGCAGGGTTTTTTGCGGGCCTTGGTGGACTATTAAGAATACTATTAAACGTGGACCCAGAAATCCCAAAATCTAAACAATTTCTAATGCTATTTTTTGCTGCACTGCCTGTTGGCTGGTTCACTTACGCAATAGCAGTGCATTATGGATACCAGATTTTTGCTTTTCCTGCTGGTTTCTTTTCTGGAATTATGGCGTTATCCATAGTCTCAATTGTTGCGCGTGATGGAGCTGGCGCATTGATTGCTACTCTCATAAGGAGAAAACCGTGAGAAAAGAAACTGTAAACCTCATTACAACGTACCAATCAGTTGGGGCTGTTGTTAACTTCATAACCATGTTGTTTATCGTTTTAACTGGGGTTGAGATTATTGAGGCGGTCCTAACCATTGCAGCTGTTAATGCGTGTTACATAGTGCTATCAAGGGATTGGTCGCGTAAGCAGGAGATGATCTGCACAGCTAAAAATATACGCAGAAGCAAGCAGCATCCTAATACAAATCCGATTCACCACCCATAGAGAGCAATAAAATGAAGCTATTCATTGTCACAATGTTTTTAGTCATGCTATCCGCATGTAATCTTGGCGAAGTTGATCTAAGAGCACCTAACTTAAACGCGACCTACGTAGGTCAGCAGGTAAGTGGCTACAAAGCAACGATTGATAATGCGAGTGCCTTCTATTCAACCAGCATCTATGATTGTATTGATTCGCTTTTTTACAGACAGCCAATACCACCCTCGATAGACTTTGTGCCAATCAATAACCTGGATGGCTCAATCGCCTCATGTGCTGATGTTCCATTCACGTATATTGAGATTATTAACACCGACCTACCATTCATAGCCATATAGCATGAAAGTATGGGCCTATATTGCCATCCTAGCACTGTTAATTGGTGCTTTTTCTGGCGTTTATCATGCTGGTGAGCTCGTAGAGAGGGGTAGGCATTCAGCAGCCTTAAACAATCTTAGAATTGAGCTTGACGCTAAGGTTACTGAAAAACAAACTATCATCGATTCGATAACAACATTGTGGTTAGAGAAGGAGCCAGAAATTGATATACGGTATAAAACAATTATTAAGCAGATTGAGACTGCTGTCCCTGATAACAGGGCTTGCGATCTTACTCCTGATGCTATCAGCTTGCTCAACAGTGCCGCCAGAAATGAGCTACCCGAAGACAAACATATCTCCAAGTCTGTTGATAAAAAGTAAACAGCTCGCAGAGTTACCAGATGGAACCGTAACGCAGCGAGAGCAGATACAGCATTGTGTTGGATGGTCCAAAGACTATTACAAGCTTGCTGGAAAGCATGACGCGTTAATCGATGCAGTGAACGAAAAAAAGGCCCAATAGTAGGGGCCTTTTTATTGCCTGGGTCAGCTGCAATTAAGGCAATTATCGATCATTCCGAATACTGCTATTTCGCGTTTCAAAGTAACCTTCTAATTCAGGCGTGCACGCCATAACCAACCTTGATAGATCAGCACAGTAAGTATTGTTTATTTTAAACATCTTATCTGTATCAGATATCATGGTATCCCAGCGTAAGAACTCAAGTATTGCACGAGCTCCAAACTTACCCTTATGCTCATTTCTTTTGGCTATTAGCGTTTTACTTACGAATCCTTGCCAGATATCTGGGTTTTTACCCAGCCAGCTCATAAAGTTTTCACTGTAATCATTACCGCTATTACGCGCAATTTCTTGCACCCGTATTAACCCTTCTTTGGTCCACTTGCTCATAATTTCAGATACTCCTTGATTGTGTTAATGGCTTCTTCAGTACCGTAACAGACAGCACAATAATAGCCTTGGTTCATGGCATAAGCCCCAAACTCGCTTTGGTCTTCGGTAAGGTGATTCTTTTTTGTGCTGGCCTTCATCTCAATATACAGGCCGTGATAACCTCCCCTGGGTAAAGGCAGGAATATATCCCATATACCTTTTTTAGCGCCCTGCTTTAATTGTTTGGCCCATTGAATGGCACGCTGTATTTTATTTCCACGTAGAAAAACACCATTAAGGCTTGCGTGCATCCACCTTAATTCAGGAATGTAAGCCGCCCATTCGAATAGGGCGGCTTGCTCATCTGCTTCAATTGACTTCATTTAAGTGTTAAATACACCGATATAGGTATCGATACAGTCACTCATCTTGCCCTGAACCAATGTTTTAAACTCTTCCTGCATCTCTTCAGCTTCTTTTTCATAGCCAACAATAGACAGTGAAAATCTGATGCCTTCACGACCATCAATACCCAAGCTGATGCGAACACTAAGTTCACGCTCTTTAAGACCTTCATACGGATTGCATTTAAAGTAAAGACGAGTAGGTATTGGTGCGTCTTCGCTTTTTGCTGCAATTTGCTCAATGGCAGATGTTGATGTACTGAGCTGATTGATCTTATGCTCGCTCTTTACGCCAGCATCAATAATCACATTACGAATAGCTAAAATGCCTTCGTTTGTTGAGATATCGCCATCATTATTGCCAAGGCGAATACAGTGACTGTGATCTTCAATAAATTCAGCCAAGTTATTTTGGGTTAAATTGCCATTACGGTGACCGAACTGCTGTCCTTCTTCGCAAGAAACACGAAGTAAAGCGTTATATGCTGACGTTTTTACCAGCTCTAAACTAGCTCTGTGCTCGCAGTGCTCAGGGTTTTCAAGTGTTCCAATATCGAAAATAACACGAGCAACAGGAGATGCCGATTTAATAAAGCACACTGCTGGCTTATCTTCATTTGCATGTTTATTAACATAGTTTGAAAAACTATCAATTGAGCGTGTTTCCATATCACCACTAAAGCGATTGCGGTATTGATTCATTTTTTCGATTGATGCAAGCTTCATACCTTCAGGGATTAAGACCTCATAATGGTTTGTACCATTGACCTTTTCACCGCATTTAGTGATGCCTTCAAGGTACTGCATTAGTTCTTTTGTAATGTCCGACATTATTTTTCTCCACCAGTTATCAATTTGTTTGAATTATCTTTATCAGCTATGTGCATCTGCCCTTTAAGTGCTTGTGTTTCTGGCAGTAGCGTAGTTTTTCCACCGATACCAACATACATAATGGTATCCGTTAGATCATTCTGTATAACGGCTCCACGTGCAGTAGGCTGTTTAAATTTAAGTTCATGCGCGATTTGCACCTGATGGCCTTCACCCACTTGCTTTAGTGTGAATGTAAGCTGTACCTGACCGGCTTTTTTATGGTCAACAACAGCTGCTGCCACTGTAGACAGCATCATACTTACTTGTTCATCAAATACACCGCCATTCAAATCAGCGATGAATTGACCTATATCAGTTGGATTACTCATTATATTTTTCCTTATGGTTTTAGAATCTCATCATCAAAACGTCTGATGTTGGTCATCATGATTAAGTGTAAAAAGTCTTCAGACCTTTCCCACCTGTTAGCCCAGTCTGGGCTGGTACTGCCTTCTGTAAACATTTGATCGCACGTATGGCATAGTTCAGCAGTGGCCATATCATGTGCTTTAATTCCACGTCCTTTCCCGTATTGGTGCTGGCGTGGGCCGTTGTAGTGGCAAGCATAGGCATCGTCTGCGCCACAATTAACGCAGGTCCTGCCCTTGCTTGCCTTGGTTAACTTAGACATTAACGCTTATGCACGTAACGCATCGCGTCCATTAAATCATCAAATCCGCTTTTACAAGTAATACGACCTGGGGTTTGATTCAAGATGTTAAGAATGTATTTAAGCATCTTAATCTCTTCATCATCGCTACGACCCAGCGAATCAGCATACGCTATATCATCGCAGTGAAGGCTGCAGCTCGATTTACTTGGTTGTGGTTCAGGCATTAGTAAATGCAAGCGAGAAGTACAGGTTTCGCGTAACCGAACAATAATTGAAGTCTGGTATTCAATATCGCTTTTTAATTGGTCTATCGAATGTTGTAGCTCTTCATTTTTATTGATTAGATTTTGCTGTTCTATTCCTTTTTTCTGTATTTCACTGACAAACTGTTCTGCTTCTTTTTTCAAGCGACCTTCTGCCAGCTCTAAAGCTGAAGTTAATCCCTGTACTTGCGCTCTTAATGTTGGTTGTTTCATTAGTCGAACCTCAATATTTCATTAGCTACCTGATTTAATTTTTCAGAAGACCACTCTTTAGGTAGCGTTTTAAGAGCAGCATCTATTACATCTGAATACAGTTTTTCTTTCTCTTCATCGGTCATCTTGGCGTAAGCCAATGATTTTGCCTCAACTCGAACGGTGCCATTTGGATAACCGTTAACGTCATAATAGCCAGCCATCACGGTTAGATACTTACGGGTGTTATCGAATGTTTGATTCGGTGTAATCATTTTTCCCATAAATTTAACCGGTTCAGGGTCAGGCAAATTATTGTGCACGCACATAAACAGTGCCATTAACTTTTTATGAAAATCATAGTTATGCTCTTGAACCAGGGTGCATTTAAAATCTTGCCCTGCTTTGCGTCTTTTAATATACCCGCGGCTTTCCTCATCGTGAGCATACAGAGCACCATTCTTAGCTTTATATAAATAAACAATCATTTCTTAGGCTTCTCCGTAGTTCCTTTTACGCGAACCGGGCCAAATACATTTGTAAATAAATCAACTATCTCTGAAGTAACCGGGTATTTTTTTCGGTTATCACGCTTTTGTTGTTCGATATCAGTATCAGTCATGGTTATGAAGCAACTTATTTAATTTACGGCTATCTGCATGTAGGTATGCTTCTACTTCTGCCTGATGGAACACGTAATCCCATAGGTTATAGGTATTCATGAAAGCACTGAATGTCTTATGGGTATCAGCCCAAGGCACAGTAGCTTTCATGTGTTCAGATATCACACCAGCACGGTCCCTGATTTCCTGTTTAGTAACTGTTAAATCACTACCCATTACTGTTTCCTCTCACAATATCCCAAAACTGAGTTAAGTCTTTAACGGAAAAATGCACATAAAATCCGCCTGTACCATCCAGGCCATCAACATTGTCGCCTTTCCATGCGGGTATTTTTAAATGTCTGGCCACACGTAGCCACATATCAATATCAACATCTGGCTCATAATTTGTTACAAACGAACTCTTGCTGCCGCTCATTTATTTCTCGCTTTGCTTTTAGCGTATCGAATATTTTTATGTTTCAAGAAGTTAGAAAATTCTATACTGGCTCCACCAGCTACTTCATTAAATGCATTTGGCCATACACCAAAGTATTCACGGTAAGTACATGCGGCCCAGCTAGACTTATACCCATTTTTATTCCGGTGTGAAATTGCAGCACTATAGAAATCCTGCTTAACTTCAGGTGGTGTCAGTCGATTGCGTTTACCTGCAGCTGTCGTTTCTTTTTTTGCCAGTTTCTCTAATTCCAGTTGTTCTATTTCAATTTTGGTTTTCTTTACAAATAAGTGGCCGCACCCTGGGCATGTAAATTCTTTTGCTTTAACCATGTGACTGCAATCAGGGCATTTTTTAGGAAGTAGATCATTTTCCTTCATTTCTTCTTCACGCTCTTTAGCGCGAGCTGCTTCTGTTTTTTCACCATTGCATAGAAAATTTGGCAATGGGTCATCAGGGTAACCAAATCTATCAACATTACCGCCATGATCTAACAGCAGGTAATCTGTTTGACCTTCATGAGCTCGTGCCGCCCGGCCACCTGTTTGTATGTATTTCATTAGTGATTTTGTTGCAAAGGCAAGAATAGCGCAGCTAACACTTGGCTCATCGAATCCTTTAGATAATACACCCACACTACAAAGCCCCATTAATTCACCTGTATTAAGCTGTTCATAGTATCTCTGTCTATCTTCATCTTTAGTGTATGCATCAATGTGGGCGCACGGAATACCAGCTAAGTTAAAGCCATTAACCAAGTCTTTAGAATGATCTACATTAACTGGAAAGCAAATAAACTTACGACCTTCACCACGTTTGATGTAAGTATCAACGATATCAGCTGTGATCTTTGCAGTACGCACGCGCTTTGCCAGTTCTTTCTGGTCAAAGTCATTGCCTTTTAATCGCAGGCCCTTGGTATCTATCGTAGGTGGACCCCAGCAAACAGGCTGCTTTAATCTACCTCTTGATATCAACTCTGCCATTGATGGACCTACAATTAATTTAGTCCAGTGTTTACCCAGGCCCCGGGTAAATGGTGTAGCAGATAACCCGATAAATATAACCTTATTCCATGAGGCCATTAGTTCAGTTAAATATTTATAGTGCGTGTGTGCTTCATCGACTATAACCACGTTAGCATCTGGTGGTCTGCGCCTCATTAGTGTCTGTGCAGAGCAAACATGGAAGTTTTTCCAAGGTGCGTAACGCACATCATCTGCCATTACTACCGACCCATCAAGGCCCAGGGCTCCAAATTCAATAGCAGATTGATCGACAAGTGTTTTTAAATCAGCAATAAACAGTGTAGGCGTGCCTTTGTTTAATGCCTGTTCAACGATATATGCCGCTGTTCTTGTCTTTCCAAAGCCAGTAGCAGCCATTAGCATGATATGTTTATGGCCTTCACGCACAGCTTGGCGAATTTCTTCAACAAGTGCCATCTGGTCATCGTATAAGCTAATCACTTGTAATACTCCTTGAAATATTTAGGTAACAATCTCATTGCCTGTTTTTCACGGTCCCAGCATTCGGTTTTATTACCAGGGTGCTTGTCTTCACCCCATAATCTGCCCTCAAGGGCCTGTTTTAATACAGACAGTTCAAGCCATAAATTAAAGCCCAGTGCATATTCATGCTCTTCAGCACGCTTCTGTGCCTGAATCTCTCGCCAGTGCATCTTGTCTACTTCAGTTAAAGCTGGGTATAGGTCCTTTAGCTGTAAACCGATAGCGCCCATAATTTCATGGCCAGTGCATCCAGACTGACAATAGACGGCAACAACTTCGCCCTTATCTTCAAGATACAATTTATGATTGTTCTCTTTGTCATGATATGGGCATGGGCAATTGGCATTCATGTTGTTCTTAGTTGCCTTTCTTACCCCGGTCAATCGACCAAGTATCTCTTGAAACTGGCTCATGCCTTAACCGTTTTAGCTAGTTCACCAACCAATATAGCAGCAGCAGCTACATTAGTGGCGTGTCTCAGGATTGTAGGCAGGTTATGATTTGAAACTGAGTATTTAAGTTTTTCGGTTTCGTCTTCGATATATTGTCCGAGACTAGCAATGTCATCTTTATTCTTAATGGTTTTAAGTCTAGCAATAAGCAAAGCCAGATCATTGTTAGCAGTACCTGGGGATTCCTTGATGTACTTCACTGCTTTTGCCTTGTTGGTGAAGCCTTTAAATTCAGCACCTTTAAAGCCAGTTACTAATTTGCTGCATTCATCCCAGGTGTCTTTAATAACATTGCACTCTCTACCAGAGCGAATTGCATAAAAATTTATCTTAGCCATGTTGTTTCCTTTATTTAATCCCATACCAGTCATTTTAGAGGCATTTGGGATACCTAGTTAAAATTTCCCAGCTCAGTCTGGGTTATGTTACAAATACAAAATTTATCACCCTACAGTTCATCATCCAGTTGATTGGCCTGCACAGCCCCCTAAAGTATCCACTAACGGGTGTTTATAAGTTCAGTCTTTACCTGCGCCTCTTAGACAGGATTTATATTTGTTTGCTATCTTTCCGCGCAGCCACAAAGCTCTTAATATCGTTCGGAGTACGATTAGCTTGATACCACATATAGTTGAATTGTTTGACTGAAAGCACTACAATTTGCGCATAGGCAATGTTGGATACGTTCCGTTTAAACTGTTCAACTAGGTGTTTCAGCACCGAGCTAATGTACGAAGAATAGGGCTTTGTGTTGTAAAACGCAAGGCCCTTTTTCTTTTAATCGCAAAATACTTGATTACCTACAGTTGAGCACGTTGTCCCATCAGAGCCTATAATGTGCACACCAATCCGTGTACGTGTATCTCCATCAGGCTCATGCACCGTGCCATAGTCAGGAATAAAGTAACTAAAGTCATCCTGGATATCTTGACTGTCTTCATCTTCAGCAAATGATATCGATGTTGCTAAAATACACAATATAAGTAAAAAGCTTTTCATTATCTAATCCTCAGATTTAATCTTATTGGCTTTTTCAGCTATACGATCACGCTCCATAGCTACACAGGTAGGTATATGACCTAACAGGTCCTCAACCTTTACCGCGCCATTAGTTAGTGTTTCAATTTTTACTGAATGGTTCGTTTTACAGCAGTATTCAGTATCTGGCATCATATTAAGCTTTTTCCAGTAACCAATAGCTTGATGCGTAACACCAAGATTAACTGCTAGTTTTTTTAAGCCAATTATCTTACTGGCTTTCGCAAGGGCTGTTTTTGTTGACATGGTTTATCCGTTATGGTGGTTGGTTAAATATATTATATATTATGCTTGCAAAAAGTAAAAGGTAATTATATTATGCATGCACGAACACAATTAAGAGGAACTTAATAGATGAAAAATCCGTACAAATTAGGCACTGATTATCATAGTAACTTTAATGGCATTCTGCTTAATGCAGATCAAATGACCGATAAACAGATAGAAATAGCCATATCCAGGCTAGATGTAGAATCGCGTGATTACTTAAATCTAAGCTGGAAGCAATCTTCTCAAATTAATTTTGAAATCAACTCTTATAGTCAAATACTTCACAGCAGGCGTGCAAATCCGTGCGCTCGCGATATCTCAGCACAACAACAAACCACTATATAAGGAAAAAACCATGAAAGAATTATTATTATTAGTTACAACCCTGGCACTAGCGGCCCCAGCACTGGCTGAACGTCCGTACTATGTATTTGGTGAGCCAACCATGATTGTTAAATACGGTGTATGGCCGAGCTCAGATGCAGAAGACAATGCAGGCAAAACAAACGCTATTACAGTTGAGTATGAAACAGATAACTGTAAGTCATATAAGTTTTGTTATAACCCGTATTTCGTTCACATCAGTAATGATGCGGGTAAAAATTCAGGGTTTGGCTTCAATGCTAAATACAATCTGTTCAAACGTCCTAGTGACGCATTCTATGTGGAAGCTGGTCCGGTTGTGTTTGAAGACCTGCTTAATAACAATGACAGCCAGCACATCACGTCACACATAGGTACAGGAGTGCAGGCAGCTAGTGTGATTTTATCGTTTGATGTGTATGGAATAGAAGACAACATACCATCGTTTATGATTAATGTTGGTGGTCATTTTTAATGGCCTCGATTGATTACTACAATGAGCAGGACATCTCTAAGGAGATAGATGCTTGCTTTGATACAGCTAAATATAACTGCTTAACAGCATGGGAGCGCAGGTTCTTATTAGACGTTGAAGAGCAGGTGACTAGGCGAATAATAATTAGCGAAAAACAAGTAGATGTAGTCCATCGAATTTATTTAAAGTTATTCGGTGAGAAGTTTAATAATGATGGAGATGCGGGTAAATGACACCAATAGAGCAGATAGCAAAAATGGCAGCAGATAGCAACACAGCACTACAGGAGAGTGCAGCACTGTGCCAGAAAACGATATTTGAATGCAATAAACAAAAGATTTTGCCAGCTTCATATCACTTGGCTAAAAAAATACAGGCTGTTTGCGTTTCTCAAATTGAGAAAAACACAGCAACCCTAAATAAAATCATCAAGGAAAACAATCATGTCTAAAGACATACCATTAAATGAAGAAGGTGAAGTAATCCCGTTAAACGAATTACAGCATGTTCAAGAAGGCGTGCTACCAGTAGCACTATCGCCAATGCAGCAAATGCAACAGGCAAAAGAAATGGGAATGAGTGTAGAGGAAATGAAAGAAATGCTCGCACTGCAAAAAGAATACGAAGCAAATGAGGCCCGTAAAGCTTTCCATGTTGCCCTGGCTGAATTCAAGAAGAACCCACCACAAGTAGTCAAAGATAAGATGAACGCTAAGTATGGTTCAGCTTATGCAACCCTTGGAAATATGGTTAATACAGTGAATGAAGCAATGGGGCCTTTTGGCTTGAGTGCGCGCTGGGATTATCCAGAAACAACAGATAATACACTTAAAGTAACCTGTATTTTATCTCATACATTAGGTCACGAGGAAAGTGTAACACTTACCGGAGCGCCCGATACATCAGGGTCAAAAAATATTCAGCAGGAGCGTAAGGCTGGCAGGACCTACTTAAAGCTTGAAACATTCGAGGCCGTTACAGGCATGGCGAGTGTTGACGGTAATATTGATGATGATGGTAATTCAGCAGGACCATCGAAAGCACCAGAGCCGGTTATTATATCTACAGCCCAATTAGCTGAGTTAGATAAAATAATTGAAGATAACGGTCTTGATTCCGCTATTTTCTCTTCGTGGTTAAGTAAGAAAATACCATATACAAAAGGAGACTGGGGGGCATTGTGGGTAGATCACTTCGCAATGGTTAAGGCGCAGCTTGAAAAATCAGCTAAACAGAAATCAAAATGATTATTCATGACGTAGAGCAGGGGACCGAGCCATGGCATACATTGCGTGCCGGTATCCCTACTGCCAGTGAGTTTAGCAAACTGATAACCAGTAAGGGCGCTGAATCATCTAGTTTAAAGCCATACGCTAGAAGACTAGCAGCTGATAAATGGTATGGCGTTTGTGTTGATGGCTTTTCAGGTAATAAGTTTACTAAAAGGGGAAATGAAGTAGAAGACGAGGCTTGTGCTGATTATGAGATGAGGCACCAAGTAGCAGTAAAGCATGTTGGTTTAATTACTAACAATGTTATGACTTATGGCTGTAGCCCTGATGGTTTAGTCGGTACTGATGGTGGCCTGGAGATTAAATGTAAAATCGCAGAACATCATCTTGAAGCATGTGAGCATGTTTATAACACTGGCACAGCACCGATTGAATATATCGCACAGCCACAAGGATGCATGTTAGTTACTGGGCGTAAGTGGTGGGATTTAAAGTTTTATCATCCTAACTTGCCGGGTATTGAGCTACGCATGTACCCAGATAAAGATTTTCACAAGGCATTACGCAAGCAGTTAAAAACAGTTATTCGTGAGCGTGATGAATACATTAAATTTATTAAAATACTAGAGGAACTATAAAATGCACAAATCAAGTGATACAGAAAATTTAATAGCGGCGATGGAGCCGGGCGGCATTGAGCAACAAGAGGCTGGTGGTCAGATTGAAATGATTAATGAACAGGTATTGCCAAAAGAAAGCCCGATTGAAATGCTGGCGTTATTAGGGTTTGTATTTGGTGAAGATGATGATGATATCTTCGTTAAGGTTAAATTCCCTGATGGTTGGATTAAAAAAGCAACAGGTCATTCAATGCACACAGACTTGCTAGACGATAAAGGTCGTAAGCGTGGCGGTATATTTTATAAGGCGGCATTTTATGATCGTTCTGCCAATATGAGCCTTAGCCGTAGATATAGCGTGCAAAGAAATTATGATGGTGATGATTCTGCCGTTCAATTTCAGGTTAAAGATTGCGATACCGTTATATTTGAAACTAATCCTGTTGATCTTAGTGAGTTCAAAGGCATGGAGTTTTACAATAAAAGCGATATAGAAGAAGAAATAGCCAAGGTATGGCTTTTAGAAAAATACCCTGACTATGGCAATCCAATGTCGTACTGGGATTAATTTTTAATAAACAATTTAATAAATAAATGTAAGGAGACTAAAAATGCCTACAACAGCAGCAAAAGCAGTACCAGCAAAACAAGAAACCGGAATTGTGCCGATTAAATACAGCACATCTAAGGCAGCATTAACGAAGTTTAAAAAGAAATACGCGAAGGTCCCAGATGCCACAACTAAGGAAGGTTATCAGGCTATTTTAGATTTTAAAAAAGTAGCAGTGCCATTGCGTACTGGCATTGAAAAAGAACGTGTACTTCAAGCAGCCGCAGCAAATGCACACTTAAAAGAGGTGAACGGCCAAGCGCGTGAACTTCGTGAAGGTATCGAGGAAGTAGAAACAAAATGGTATGCCGCTAGAAAAGCGGTTGATGATGCCGAAGCGAAACGCCAACAGGAAGAGCAAGATAAAATTGATGCTCGCACCGCTGAGATTGAAAGCAAGATAGGCACCATGCAGACAATGACCGAGGGTTTATTGGGTGCCAGTGTTGAAGTATTGCAGGCCCGTTTAGATATGGCTAACGATCTGGTTATTGATGAGAAAGGCTATGACGAGCATGTTGATGCAGCAAATACCGTGCTTAAAACAACCATTACCCAGCTTGAAAGTGCAGTAGCTAATGCAAAGCAGCTTGAAGAAAGTCAAAACGAGCTGAAAAAACAGCAGGAAGTCAATGATAAGCAGCAGCGTGCGAATGATCTGAAGGCAAGTGTTCAGCGTATTCAAATGACACCAGTTGATTTAATCGGTGAGTCTGTAGTGAATATGAAAGCCGCAATGGAAAAACTAGACGGTGTTAACTCAGCTGATTACGGTGACCTGGCAGAAGAAGCTGAAATGGCAATTGTCGGTACCAAGGGCAAACTTAATGCCATGATCGAGCAGCAGGAAGCTATTGATAAGCAGAACGAAGAGCGTGCAGAACGTGAGCGTGAAGAAAATCAGAAAAAAGCTGATAAGCAGCGCGATGCTGATTTAAAAGCACGTTTACCGGAAGATCAGAAAATGCGTGCCTTTGCTGTAGAGATAGGAAGTCTGCCATTACCAGAGGTTGAGGACCAAATGATGGTGGCATTGCTTCGTGATGTGGCAACTGGTATATCAGATATCGTTACAGCAATTAATGATCGTACACAGGGTTAAATTTTTCAGCAGGTTTATTTAAACCGCCCCAGCAATCAATGGGTTGATGCCGCTGGGTTCTAATTCGAGGAAGGTGAATGTTAGTAATAACAAGAAAGCCAGGACAGTCTTTTGATATCGGTGATAATGTCACTGTAACTATATTAGAGATGCGTCCAGGGCAGGTAAGTATAGGTATTGATGCACCGAAAGATGTATCGATTAAGCGCGATAACATGAAACAAACAAAAAGCGGTAAATCATAATGGCACGCGGAATAAATAAAGTAATTTTAGTGGGTACTTGTGGAAAGGACCCGGAAACACGTTACATGCCATCAGGTGGCGCGGTTACATCTGTAAGTATTGCAACTAATGAAAGCTGGAAAGACAAGAAAACTGGTGAGAAGCAGGAGCGTACTGAGTGGCATAACGTGACATTCTTTAATCGCCTGGGTGAAATTGCCGGTGAGTACCTGAAGAAAGGCCAGCAAGTTTATATTGAAGGCAGCTTACGCACTGAAAAATGGCAGGACAAAAGCGGTAATGATCGTTATACCACTAAGGTCATCGCTAATGAAATGCAGATGTTAGGTGGCCGTGCAGCTGGTGGTACTGGTGGTGGCCAGCAATCTCAGCCACAACCATCAAATCAACCAGCACCGAACGCACCGATTGATGATAGCTTTGATGATGATATTCCGTTTTAGAGATTACTAAAGGCAATCTAAGTGACTGAAAAGAAAATAAAGACCCGCCAAGTATGGGGCGCAGGATATCACGCTGGATATTTGGCCGGTCAAAATGAGGATAGTGACTTGAAGCAAGATAAAATAGATAGAGCTGTGAGAGGCTTAACATCGATATCGCATAAGGTTTATAACTGTGTTCCGATATCTGAGCCATGGGATAAGTCTAAGATTAACAGCGAGTTAAGGCGTTGTGGTACAAATCAACCACCAAAAGTAGTTGATGGCTGTCTTAATGGCCTTAAATCAATGAAGCTGATTAAAGAGCCTAAGCAGGGGCATTTTATTAAGATATCAGCATCGAATCATGTTGTTGCCATAAAAGAGCTTGATTACATGGCTGGACATACGCAAGAAGATAATAAAAAACAGGAAAGCACCATGCGTGACCCGATTGAGATTATTGAAGAGCTAACAGCTAAAATGGATTCATTGAAAAGCGATATGGATGCAGCAGCATTAGAGATATCCGAGTATTTTGAGAAGTCTAAAAAAGACCTTGAGAAAATGCACCAGTTACAAATATTGCTTAAAGCTATTAACGAATAACCCCAACTCACAAGACTAGATACTGATTTAAAGAATAAGCAGATGTGGCGGAATGGTATACGCCGGTAGTATCCGGATGACTTGGATGTAGAGTACCGTAGTCCAAGCGTACAGGTTCGAATCCTGTCATCTGCACCATATTACTGATTAAAGGTGAAGATATGAGAGTTTTACACCTGACATTAAAAAAGAAGTGGTTTGATATGATCGCTAGTGGTGAAAAGCTAGAAGAATATAGAGAAATTAAGCCATATTGGGATAAGCGATTAAATAAGCAATATGACGTTATCCAGTTTAGAAATGGATACTCAAAAGATGCTCCTAAAATGACTATTGAGCTGATAGAAATTCGTAAGGGACTAGGGCTTACACATCTTGGGGCTCCAATGTTTGATAATGTTTACGTATTGAGGCTTGGTAATATTTTAGCCGCACCATATAAATAGATAAGGAATTATGATGGAAATACAAGCAATAGCAAAAGTAACAGTTAATGATGTAGCTCAAGAAATATCAGAGCTTTCAGAAACTCATATAGAAAATTTATTTTTACTAGTCGTTAGAAAGCTAGATAATCCTGACTTTCCAAAGCGAATGGCAAATATACTGATTCATGAAAGCAAGATTAGATACGGTATTTAACAATGAAAACTAACTTCCAGCAAGAAGTGAATAAAGCGTGTGCTGAGTATATGGGATTTCATGTATTTAAACATTTAAATGATTTTCACTATAAAGATGCAGCAGTTTGTATTAAGAAAGAAATTACAAACAGTAAGGATTTAGATTCTTTTATAAAAGATAATGCAAAGAATATATTTTATTTCGCACCTACAATCAACGCTAATGATCGTGATCTTGTTATTGAGAAGATGTTTATAGCTGCTGAGCCTGATGATTTTAATGATGAGTGGTATTGTCATTATATTTACCCAGATCAAGATAAAAAACAGTTTAAAAAATTCATCACAACACATCATAAATCACGCACAACAGCCGTATTGAAATGTATATGTTCAGTCTTAGATATTGAGTGGACACCCACTAAGGAATAACCATGAAGCACAAATACATAGAGTTTATTGGTAATGGCAAAGATGAATATAGTTGAATTAATCGTATCAATTATTGTTTCAGCTCTTTTTGCATACTCTGGACTACAGATTGCTTATGCTCGATTCAAATATACTGAAACAAAAAGACGACAGCGTGAAAAAGATTTAAGGAATAACCATGAACGATGAAAGAGAAGAGTCTAAAGCTGTAATCGTTATTGCTATTACTACAGCAGTTGTTATTTATAGCATTTATTATTTTTTATGGAGTTAATCATGAACGATGAAACAATGCCAGAAAGTGTGACAGTAACTATATCAGGCGAAGGAAATAGAATAACTTGTGATATTGGTCAGCTTTCATATAAGCAATATAAAGATGGAGTTTTTAAATACGTACCAATCAACGAGAAACGTGATGAGCTATTGGAGAGGGTTAAAAGTGATCAGCAATGGTCGCCAGAAGAAGGTGATTTCATTATTTCAACACAGCGTTTATCAGAGATAATTAAGGAGATATACAAGTGAGTGATTTTGAAAAAGAAAATAAATATTTAGTTGTTAAAAGAAGCGATCTAAGAGGCGCTTTAATAGCAGCTACTCCTGAAATGCAAAGCAAAATAGATTCTTCTCTCGAATATATCAGCAAAGTTAGAGAGATTAGCAATAAGCCGGAATTATGTTGTGTAGTTGTTGAGCATGACTGGCCCATGTATGCGGATACGTGGAAGTCTATTCAACAGTATGTTGAAACGGGAAGTTATATTGAGCAAGACGAAGCTGTTAGAAAGGCTAAGATTGAAGTGTTGGATGAGGCTGTATCTGAAATAGAAGAGTGGAAATCTACTAAAGATGACGTAGAAAGTAAAAAATATAATCGGGCAATGAATGACTCTATTGGCATTATCAACAACCTAAAATCTCAGATAGGGGGCGAGAAGTGAGCAAAGATAATACATGCCAATGGACGTTTCCAGCTATATCACTTGGTTTTGCTGTTGAGCAGGACACGGAGGGTCGCTTTCGTTTCTTTGATTCCAGAGGTACATTAGAAATAGTATGGCGTAACGATATTTGGGTAGCTAGAGATGGTGATGGTGAAGACAGAATTTATACTGATATCGGAGAAGCACTACCGATTGAAGGAGATAACCTGTCAGGCTTTGACACCGACCCAACATAGGGTATTATTGCACACTATGGCTAATATTTTACCAAAAGGAACCCAGATACAGTGCCCGCGTAAACGGCACCTTATCGGGGTTTTAAATAAAGACCTTAACTCAGGTGATCTTTTAACAATCAATATTATTGATTTTGAAGTGAGCCAGCATCGTGTAATTGGTGAAAAAGCCAGTTGTAAGATGTGTGGTAGTCTATATTTAGAGCAAGGTAATTTATATACCAGTGAAGGCTGGAAACCATCTAACCCAAACTTAGAGCCAGTGGCTCATCGATAAAGGTAAATTATTATGTCAATTTCAATTAAGCAACATTTCAAACATGCACCTATTCAGGAACAGCTTGAATTACAGAAGGTTAACGAAGGCTTACGTGCAGATATCGCAGCACTTCGAGCTGAAGTAGTGGCTATTGCAGCACAGCTTGATGCAGATGCTGGTGTTACTGATACCGATTACAATACACTAACAGGCGGCACGCCTACAGTTGTAGCGTAGTGCAAAAGCCAACTGACGATAGCAACGTCTATCACTCTAACGATGAAGACCTGCATTCAATGATGCAGCGTCTTTTCGATGAAGGGAATGAGTCTATTGAGGTTCAGCACCCAGACGGTGTACGAATCATCACCCGCCAGCAATTCGCAGATATGAAAGCTACGCTTGAAAGAAATAAGAAAGCAAGCCCGGCAAAAAAATTCAAGATGCGAAAGCAAATTGATCGTTTAATAACTCAAAAGCAAATCAGACACAGAACCGCCATGATTACAGCAAAGGTGCATGTTATCGATGTTGAGAATGGTAAGTTCGGGTGTGATATCGATGGTAATGATCTTGATGTTGCTGGCATGGTGTTTACACCAACAGATAGTTACCTGGATGGCGTTGAGTTGGTTGAAAATGAAGTAGGGTGTTTTATTGACGAGGATGGCAATAAGGCACCTGTTAGAGTCAAGCACGCAAATGTGCAACTACCAGTGGGCGGTGTAGATAACACCCACAAGTAAGCCAGTGGCCTTCGGTTTTGGGTCCTCCTTGCCAGCGTGTCATAGCGTTGTAACTGGTGATTACTCGAACGCACCTGCGTAAGTGGTGCATTTTAATTAACTATGTCCCCTTTCTAAAGGCGGCAAGGAAAAGATAATGATAATACTAAAGAGCGATTATTCGCCAGAATCAGCACAACCCCTTCAAGAAGTCGACAATATCAAAATGTTGAAAGCCCTGTTATTACTGGCAGGCTTACCGCAAGATCAGCTCGATAAATTCAACGATCTATCTACCCAGGCCGCTATTGACTATGAAAAGGCATTAGGTGAGATGGTAGATGATAAGCATACCGAAGAGCAATGGGCAGCAGCTAAAGAAGCCGCGCGTGTTCCAATGGGTCATGCAGATCAAATCCTATGTGACAATTTAATTCGCATTGAAAACACCATGATTAAGTCAGAACAGGATGGTTATTACTCACATATCCAGACTACGGTATATCAAAATAGTGAGGAAGTGGCCCGCATTGAGCGCCCGGTTATTGATATCGAAGCAGAAAGCTATGAAGACAATAGCATGGGGTTGAGTCATGATTAAGGACATAGTTACTGATAAAAATCAGTTAGAAATAGCGTGTGTTCCTGTTCTTGATATGGCGTTAGCTGGGATGATAATTAATGACCTGATCGACACAGCTAGTCACTGGCAAACACAGCCAATAGGGTGCCTTGGCTTATCAGCTAATCAGATCGGTTACCCGTATAACGTGTTTATCATGTGGCATTGTGGCAACTGGCAGGCAATGATTAACCCAGAAGTGATATGGGAAAGCCCTGAAATTATGAAAAAGGGTGAAGGCTGCTTATCGTTTCCAAAGATTAAACGCAAAATGACCCGTAACAAGAAAATCACAGTGCGATTCACTGCATTACGCAAGAAGGATCCGCTTGAAATTCGATACACGGGAATGACAGCACGTATCATCCAGCATGAAATGGACCATTTAGTGGGGAAGCACATATGAAATTAATTAAAAGCGAAAACAAAGTTGATTTTACTGGGTATTCACCCGACTCATTGGATGGATTATCTGCGACTATCGAAAAGGCAGTTATAGATTCAGCCAGCGAGATGGTTGAATGTGCGCTTGAGCATGAAGAAGGGTATCAATACATGGCGTTTGAGCGGAAGAAAACCACCGCATTAGACCCGACAACTATTTGTATTGAGCTTCCATTTGGTGCCGAGCATAAAAGCGGGCCAATGATATCAGTTAGCTTGGCCGAAATTGTTGATGAATTTATAATCATGAACGAATGCGGCAAAGACGGGCCAATCGAAGACACAGAGGGTCATGTAAAAAATTTCACAGAGGCATTGCGCCATCTTGCAGATAAGATAGGTGAGCGAATATGAGCAACTTCTATTTAAGAATTAAAATGGCAGTAAAGCACCTGGGTAAGCCATTATGAGTGATACACGCATACCAGTTTATTCAGAGCAGGAGCATTATACTGATATCGAAGAGCCTGAAACGATTGAAAACGATGATATCTCACCACATACAAAAGTGGTCGATTTAGATAACAAGCAAGATATCCAAGAAAATGACTAAGCTGGGCCACATCAAACCAAAGGTATTATCCAGGGTGTGCCCGCATTGTGGCTGGGAGGTGTTGCAACGTGATTTAATAATTTTCAAAGGTGACCCAGAATGCCCGCGGTGCGCTAGATACAAGTTTAGCCAGTTCGTACCAATGAAGGAGGTGCCATTATGATTAAAGAAGATACAGTAATAAAAATGATTGGCTTGGTTGTTGTCTCGTTATTGGTGGCGAGCCTGTTTGCTTCATGTGCGTCAGAGGCAAAAGCGTGTGATATGTCAGTTGTTCATCAGGAAGAAACAAGTGTATGCCCTGCTTTGTGGTGTGAGAAATGAGTGATGAGGCATGTATCACCAATAAAATACGCGACTTACTGCATAGGATTGAATCAGGTGAGGTAGTGGCCGGTATGCTTATTAACCGTGATGACTTAAATTTATTGGATTATATTGGTTGTAAGTATTCAAGGCTTGAAGGCGTAGAAAAGTTTTTACGCGATAAGTTATACGAGATTGAAAGCATGGTAGATATTAAACTATGGCCTAAAGCGTTTGATGATTCAAATTGCGATCAAGATGCTTTTAGAAAACAGATGTTTGGTGAGTTCAAGCCAGATGAACGAGCGATAGCGTTACACGACAGACTACAAAAGTATTATGATGATACACCAGACTGTATGCACAATGCGAAAGCAAGACCAATATGGAAAGATTTTGTTCGTTGGTGTGGTGAACGTGGATATACCCAGGAAGATATAAACCTCGCCAAACGCGGCAAGTTTGAAATGAACCGGTGTATAGCCAAATGAGTGATGTAGTTGATATTAATGGTAAGGATGACGAACTGTACCAGGATGCAGTTGATATCGTTCGTGGATACGATAAAGCAGCAATATCATTTCTACAGCGTGAGCTCAGGATAGGGTATAATCGTGCAGCCAGGTTAATGACTGCATTGGAAGCAAACAAGGTAGTAACACCATTCGGATTGGATGGTACACGTACAGTTATTTATGATGATATTGAACAGGACGGATGGGAGAAAATAGACCCTAATACGCCAGCTAAAGATATCATTAAGAAAGCATCACCTAAGAAGAAAGTAGTTAAAAAAGCATCCCCAAAGAAGGCGCAAAAAAAATCAGTCAAAAAGCAAGCTAAGAAGCCCACACAGCAGCCTATCAAAAACCAGAAAGAAACCAGCGAAAATTCATCTACAGTTAAACAATCCCCCAAGAAGAAACAAAAGCCTAAAGTTACAGAAGAATCAAAAAAAGCACTGGCAAAAGAAAACAGAGCTAAGGCTAAATTAAAGAAGTTAGGACCTATCCCTAAGTATCATATAAACCATCAGGAATGGAATAAGCTTGAAGTTGTTGAGCTGATTTGTCAGGACCTGATTAAAACCAGCTACGGATTGAATTATATATGTCGTCACAATGATGATTATCCTACCCAAGCAAGTGTGTTTAGTTGGTTCAATCAAGAGGACATGGCGGGCGGTGACAAACCATTACTTGATATGTACGCGCGTGCGAAGCGATTGCAGGCTGATTATGTTGTCGATGAAATGCATGAGATTGCAGATGATGGCAAGAATGATTACATGGAAAAGGTGAGTAAAGACGGTGAAATCTACGAAGCTTTAAACCCAGAAGCTATTAATCGTTCCAGATTACGCATTGATACTCGCAAGTGGACCGCCTCAAAATTAAATAATCGTAAGTATGGCGATAAGCTTGAATTGGCTGGAAGTGAAGAAAGGCCCCTTTCTAAGCTATCAGATGAAGAATTAGGCGCCAAAATAGCCGCTTTACAGAAATCTATTGAAGGAATCCAAGGTAATGAGTGAACGAGCGCAGCTCCTGGCAATGCAATTAATACTGAAAGGCGCATTGAGCGATATGACCCAGGAAGAGCAAGATCGTATTAATAACCAGATTGACCGAGTTAGCAATATTCTTAATGAAGATAAAGAGATTGCAGCTTTCGTTATGGGTATGGTTAGTTGTGACGTTGGATTGGAGGTTAGCCCGTGAAATTAATTGAATTCAAACAGCGTGAAGGTGAATCAATCGAAGCGTTTAATATCCGTAAGACGCAGATAACATATGTAATTGAGCGATTGCAGGCCAAAAAGTACAAAGAAAGCCAGGGAATTGATGACGAGATGGAGAGTTATAACGAAGGTATTGATGATGCTCTTGAAGAAATATATGAACTTTGTGGTGATAATAATGATTCTTAGAAGACTTCAGGCAGCTTACATGGCATTCAAGGACCCAAGATTAGTGGGTGAAGCTGAAGGTATGCGTGAAGTAATGGTTCATGTAAGTAAATACGATAATCTTGCAGTGATTAAATATGACCCTGAGTACGGATATACGCCAATGGTTCATATTCTGACAGCAGAACAGGCCCATAACATTACAAGATATCTCGATGCTGGATAAAAAAGCACTGCAAATAGAATTGATTGCGCTCATGGAAGAGCAGATATACCGTGAATCACGTACAGCCTGGAAACGATGGTTTCCTGATGAGGGGCCATATAGACGTGAGTTATACAAAAAACATCTGAAATTCTTTAAAGATACAGGGTTTAGTGATGATGACATTACAGAGTGCGCGTTTATCGCGGCTAATCGTGTTGGCAAATCTATTGCAGGCGCGTATTGCGTTAAAGTCTGGACAACAGGAGTGTATCCTGATTGGTGGGATGGCCGGGTATTTGATCACCCCACTAATGGATGGTGTGCTGGAGATACCGGAGAAACCGTACGAGATATCATACAGCTTGAATTACTCGGCCCGGCTGGAAAACATGGAACTGGTATGCTTCCAGCAGATTCAATACTTCGTACTACTCCGCGTACAGGCATACCGGATGCTGTTAAAGATATCTATATTGAACATGAACCGTCAAAAGAAACCAGTTATGCAGGTTTAAAGTCATACGATCAGAAGCGTAAGAGTTTCCAGGGTACGGCAAAACACTGGATATGGAACGATGAAGAACCGGGTTTAGATGTTTATTCAGAAGAGATACTTCGTGTAATGACTACGCACGGGGTTATTATTAATACATTCACACCATTATCAGGATTATCTGATGTGGTATTGAGCTTCTTACCGGGTGGTAAGGCTCCAAGTGCAGGGTGATTTATGAGTAAAGACGATAAACTGATTGATATCTCCATAGATATAGACGCACCGACAGTGGCAGATAGCTGTCTATTAGTGTTTTTGGGATTGGTTGCTTGTGCTGGTATCATTACATTTTGGGAATTAATACTAAGAGATTTTATATTATGAGCGATACAGCAATAAAATTAACAACTGAGCAGTTTTGGGCAATGATGTGTAATCATAAGTTTAAACGTACATCACTGCATACTGGCACACTGGATGATGTTGAGTATTCGGTAACCAGTGCACCAGAGCAGCACCCGCATTTTGTTTCAGATAAGACAGCCATACTATCAGGTGTCGTAGTTCAGCTGGTTAAAGAACTGAAGAACGAAAGAGAGAAGCCTAAGCCTTCATTGTGGGAGCGTATCTTTGGGTAATAAAATAAAAGGATTGCATTTAATGGGCGTTCAATGCGATAAGTTTGTCGAGGTTCAGCGCATGGTAGACCATCAATACTTAATGCCAGATAGATATTACTCCCGTGTATTTGCTAGAACACCTGCGCTTAATACGCTGTATTGGTTTATGACCGGCACCAATCTACAAGGCAGATGGTCGATTAAGGAGCAGATTGACAAGCAGATTGATGAGCTGCCAGTGTATAAAGCCCGTGGAATAACACTAGAAGTTAAAGCCAAGTTAAAGCAAATGGTGAATATCATTGGCTAAACTCGTAACCATGGCCGGGTGGGATGATGTGCCGCATTTATCCCAAAAAGCACGCGATACGTTGTATGAATCTATACCACCGTATCAGCGTGATGCCAGATCGAAAGGTATCCCGCAATTAGGTTCAGGAGCTATTTATCCGGTGCCCGAGTCTGAGATAGTTGTACCAGATATGGAAATACCCAGGCACTGGCCGCGTGGTTATGGGTTTGATGTTGGGTGGAATAAGACTGCAGCAATATTCGGTGCCCTGGATAGAGATAGTGATATCTTGTATTTGTATTCAGAGCATTACATGGGTGAAGCGCAACCAGCCGTACATGCTGCCGCTATTCGTGCGCGTGGTCCATGGATACCCGGAAGAATTGACCCGGCATCACGTGGCAGGGGCCAAAGAGATGGCGAACAACTGCTACAAGATTACAATGATTTAGGTTTGGATTTGCTACCAGCCGTTAATGCAGTAGAATCAGGGCTGTATAAAGTCTGGATGCGACTATCTACCGGCAGATTAAAAGTATTTAAGTCATGCCAGAGCTGGTTAGGTGAATTCCGCATATACAGACGTGATGACAAAGGCAAGATAGTTAAGAAAGATGACCATGCAATGGATGCCACACGGTACTTGGTTCAAGAGTGTGAGCAAAACGATTTTATGATTACTAAACCGATTCCCCAGAACATGAATGGTACAGGCATTCAAGTAATGGATGATGACGTAGGTTACTAAAGGTTACTAATATGAATAACGGTAATGCTGTGAAGCAGCCAGAAGATATAGAAGACGGATATGAGCAAACCGCTGAAGAAGCTGAAATAGAGCGCCAGCAGACAGTTCAATTATTCGGAAGTGGCCTTCAAACCAAGTTTGATCGTGAAGTTGGCCTAAAAGAAGAAATCGAGCAGCGATGGTTAGATGATCTACGTCATTACAATGGCCGTTATGATCGTGACACCGAATCAAAGATGAATACAACCGGCAATGCTGCCAATACTAAAGCCAAAAGCTCTAAGATATTCGTCAACCTTACCCGCGCTAAAACAAACATAGCTGAGTCGAAATGGTCTGATCTGGTATTGCCTACAGATGATCGTAACTGGGGATTAAAGCCCACACCAGTACCAGATCTCGCAAAAGAGCTAGAAAATCAAGAAGAAATACAGCTTGCTGATGGCTCGACACCAATAGACCCAGAAACAGAAGAAGCGTACACACACGCTGATATGGCAGACGAAACCATGAAACAGGCTGTAGAAGCAGCCAAACTCATGGAAACAGAGATTGACGATCAATTAGTTGAAGCCAGATACAATTCAAAATGCCGTGAAATCATCCATGATGCAGTAACACTGGGTATCGGTATCATGAAAGGCCCAATGGTTGAGCGTAAGAATAAGAAACAATGGAAGGAAGGTGACAATAACCAATGGCAGTTAGGCCAGACCCAGGGCGAGTATAAACCAACAGCAGAACGTGTAGACCCTTGGAACTTCTTTCCAGATATGACCGCTACGTGCTGGGATGATTGCGAATTTGTATTTGAGCGTCATTTGATGACACGTAAGCAACTTCGTAAGTTAGCAAACCAACCTGGATATATGCGCGATCAATTACGCAATGTATTAATGCAGGCGCCTAATGGCCGTGTAGCAAAACTTAATTACCTCAATGAGTTGCGTGAAATCAACGGTATCACTCAAATTCAGAACGATAACCGATATGAAGTGCTCGAATACCACGGACCAATTGATAAAGATCAATTAGTCGCTTGCGGTTGTGAAGGCGTTGATGAGCAGGACCCGCTTGAAGAGTTTGAAGGCACGGTATGGCTGTGCATGGGTACAGTTATCAAGGTTTCATTGAACCATATGGATAGTGAAGAGCTGCCATATAACATTCTAAACTGGGAAAAAGACGAAACAAGCATCTTCGGTTTTGGTGTTCCATACCGTATGCGTGGTCCCCAGCGCGTAATGAATGCGTCATGGAGAATGGTTCTTGATAATGCTGGCCTTTCAACCGGTCCACAGATCATTATTAACAAGTCATTGGTTCAGCCACAAAATGGCGATTGGGAGCTAACCCCTCGTAAGATATGGTGGATGACCAGCAAAGACCCTAAGATGCGTGCCGATTATGCCATGCAAACATTCAATATTGATTCAAACCAGCGTGACTTGGTTGCAATATTTGAGATGGCAAAGCAGTTAGGTGATGAAGAAACCAGCGTTCCAAACATGAATATGGGTGCTACTGGTCCAGATCAGAACCAACCAGCCATGATGAAAACCCTGGGCGGCACTCAATTATGGATGAGCGCCAACAATATCATGATGCGTAGAGCGGTTAAAAACTTCGATGATGATATTACAGTGCCTTTCCTTGGTCGTTTTTATGACTGGAACATGCAGTTTAATAAAAAGAACGAGATTAAGGGTGATTACACCATTGATGCACGCGGCACCAGCGTTCTATTGGTTCGTGAGATGCAGGCTCGTAACATTCAAGAGTTCATTAATGCAGCTATGTCATTGCCGGGTGGAGACAAAGAGCTTAAAACTCGTGGTGTTCTAAAGAACATGGCCAAAGGTATGCAGGTATCAGTCGATGATGTAATGCGTAGCGATGAAGAGTTTAAGACTGCAGAGGAAGAAGAAAAGAACAATCCACCTCAAGACCCGGAAATGTTGAAACTGGAAGCAGCAAAGGCATTAAAGCAGATGGAAATTGATGCTAAACGTGAAGAAACCCAGCAGGAAGCACAGCTAAAAATGGCCACATTGGAAGGTGAGCGCCAAATAGCATTGATTAACCGAGAGGTTGAATTAACCAAGATATCTGCAAACAATCAGACCAGCATGGAGAAGATCAGATCAGATGCAGGTATCGAGAAGTATAAGACTGACTGGAACATTAAGGCGTTCTACGAAGAGGCAGCAATTAAAGCAGCAGAGGGCGAACAAGCCAACTTCGGGCTTGAAGCCACAGAATAGGTGATAATATGAAAAGACACAGTGCATGGGGCCATGACGGTTCCTTTAGATTTAAATGGCAAGCAAAGCTTTGGAGCTTTTTTAATAAACTAAAATAGAGAAATTAAACAATGTCTGAATTAGAGATAGAAAAAGAAATGCAATCGAAAGGGCTTGACGCTCCACGATTAACACCTGATTTGATAGATTCTTTGATTGCTAAAGAGCAATATCATACGTTTGAAGGCACAACCAAGACGGTATGTTGCCTTACATTACAAAATGGATTCGATGTTATAGGTAGTAGTGCGTGCGCTAGTCCAGAGAACTTTGATGCTGAGATAGGCCGTAAAATAGCACGTGACAATGCACGCAATGAAATATGGCAGCTTGAAGGTTACTTGCTGAAGCATAAATTAAACGGACAACCATAAAGGTAACAACAATGATTAAACCAACAGTAGGCCGTGTAGTTCTATTTAACGCTGGTGAAGACCAGCCATATGCCGCCTCAATAGCATACGTTCACGATGACTATTTGATTAATATAGGCGGTATTGATGCCCGAGGTGTTCCATTCAATGAACAGAATGTAATGCTTATTCAAGATTCTGACATTAATGCAAAAGAAGGCGAGGCATACTGGATGCCATACCAGCAGGCCCAGGCTGAAAAAAACAACTTAATGAAAGAGATCGTTGATAATGCAGTTCTTTCAGGTAGATCGTTTGCTCGTGTTGAAGTAGTCGACCCGGTAGATGTATTTGAAGATGTGGAAAATACAGGCGTAGGTGTAGGTACGGTGAACCGTAACTTAGCCAGCCATCAGATTAACCAACCAATGCAGTAACTAACCAAAATTGCCGCTTGTGAAAGCCGCAGGAGATATCCCAATGAGTGATGAAGCACTAAACACCGATGATGGAAACGAAGACTTTGAAGATGAATTTCAAAAGATTGCCGAAGGAAAAGACAATATATCAGAGCTTGAATTAGATGATGAGGTTCTGCCGGGCGATGACCTGGAAGAAGAACCCGAACCGATTATTGCCAGTGAAGAGGAAGTAATTAAGCCAGTTGAAGAAGAGTTAGACCCATATGCAGGTATGGATGAAGCAACAGCTAATCACTTCAAAGCGATTGAGCAATCAAATAAGGACCTACAGCACCGCATTAAAAGTGATGATGGTCGTGTAAGTACATTCCAAAAGCAGGTAAATGCACTGAATGAACGCCTTGCCAGCATGGAAAAGCCAGAAGTATCTAAGGAAGATATTGCAGAGGCTATGAGTACAGGCGAAAAATGGGATGAATTTAAAGAAGATTACCCAGACATAGCCGAAGCTTTTGACGAGCGATTGAATGCAGCAATAAGCAATCAAAACGAACATATTGATACTACATTGGCTCCTGTTATCCAGCAAAAGGCTTATGATGATATGGAAGACGGATATAACAAGGTTGCAGAAGTTTATCCGGAATGGCAGAATGCAGTTAAAGAAGTACATTTTGATGAATGGTTGACAAGTCAACCTGCCGCGGTTCAGACATTAGCCGAAAGTGATGACGCAAAAGATGCCTCATCTTTAATTGGCTTATACGATAACCACCGCATAGCGAATAAATTACCTTCATTAAAAGTTGCCCCCGATGATGACCTTGGCGGTGATGAGATCGACACAGCGACTGAACTTGAGTTGAAGCGACAGAGACAATTAGATGCTGGAATGTCGGTGCCAAGCAGAAATGCTCGCATTGTAACTAGCGGAGATGAAACTGGCGATACGTTTACGGACGCATTCGCAGCCTATGCCAAGCGTAAAGACGCAAAACGAGCGTAAGTTATTTATTTAAACTATTCACTGTCGAGATGACAGAGAGGTAATCATTATGTCAGGTTCTATTTATGGCGATATCAACCAGCGTACAGCAGCATGGGCTGCAACAGAGATGCTGGAGCACGCACGTCCAATCATTGTTTTAACTGATTATGGTCAGTCTAAGCCAATGCCTAAAAACAAAGCGGAACAAGTTAAATTCCGCAGACCAGTACCTTATGTAGTATCTACTACACAACTTACTGAAGGTGTTTCACCTACAAGTCACAAAACAAAATACGTTGATGTTCCTGCAACTATGGGTCAATACGGTGATATCGCTGAGATCACTGACCGCGTTGCCGATTTAGCAGAAGACCCCGTATTGAAAGATATGTCTATGCTATCTGGCGAACAGGCAGCAGAAACTATCGAGATGGTTACATGGGGCGTTATCAAAGGCGGCACTAATGTAATCTACGGTGCAGCAGCTGATACAGCTCGTTCTGATGTTAATGACCCTGTTTCATTGACTATTCAGCGTTCAGCTACTCGTTTCCTTAATGCTCAACGTGGTCGTAAGATCACTTCAAAGATGGCTGCAACTGTTCAATACGGTTCTGAAGCTGTTGATGCGGCATTCTTAGGTTTCGGTCACACTGACCTTGATGCAGATGTTCGTGACATTACTGGTTTCGTACCGGTTGAAAAGTACGGTTCTATGAAGCCATTGCCATATGAAGTTGGTAAGGTTGAGACTGTACGCTACATTCTGACTCCATTGTTAGACCCATTCCAAGCAGCTGGCTCTGCTACGCTTAATGGCATGGTATCGGATGACGGTGTTAATGTTGATGTGTATCCGATTGTTATCATCGCTAAAGAAGCATTTGGTTGTGTTCCTTTACGTGGTGCTGGTGCAATCCACCCAACTGTTCTTAACCCTGGCGTTGCCTCTAAGTCTGACGTATTAGGTCAGCGTGGTTATGTTGGCTGGAAGACGTGGTTCGTAGCAGTAGTGCTTAACCAAGCATGGATGGTACGTTTAGAAGTTGGTGTAACTGATCTTGGCGATGTACTTACATCGTAAGATTTAACTGAATTGGCTGGACAGGGATTGTCTGGCCTTTTTTATATAACCCTTATGGTAATTAGCTCCGCGCTGTTACCGGGAGAAGAAAATGAGTGAATTAAGTGCAGTTACAAATGCGGGTATCCGCAAAGCATTAGGTAATCGTTGTTTTAGTGCCGGTGGTTTTGGTATTGATGCAAACCCGCATGACGTACAGACAGCCGCCGCTGTAGTGCATTGTGTAAACGGTGTATTCCAGACTGATTTCGCTATTGCAGCAGTAATCGATCTGAGTGCATTGACAGTGTTGAGTGCTAAAGATGGCTCTACCCTGGCAAGCGTAGTGACTCATCCAGCTAAAGCAGCTGGTGATGCAGATGAAACAGTTGTATATATTATTGCTTGTAAGGGCGATACAGCATATATTATCGAAAGCTCTATTAATACAGCTGGCGATGATGATGCAGATTATCAACTTGAATGCCCGGCAGGATATGCACCATTTGGTGTTATCAAGCTTGTTCGTACTGAAGCAGATACAGCAGCCTTTGTCTTAGGTCATGCAACGTCAGCAACAGGTGATATGGACACAGCAGGTCGTACAGCTACATTCTTTGATGTATCAGTATTACCAGCTACATTAGCTGAGTTAACTACAGTTTAGGCAACAAACCTACTTACCGCTGTGAAGCAGCAGGTAGGCACACAAAAAGGCCAGCTATTAACGGTGGCTGGCCTTTTTTTTATTTAATTGTCGTGAGACAACCATTCCCAATAGTCACCCCCATTCATGGCGGTCAAGACGGAGTTTTTTAAAATGAGCGATTTCAATCTAGCAACAGCAGACAAGGCGTCCCTTAAAGCATGGGCTATTAATAACATTGACTTAAATCTTTCTTTGACAATGAACGAAGAAACTATGCGCCAGCGTATTCTTGATAAGTGCGACAAGCTTAAAATAGACCCACCAGCAGCAAAAGTTAAAGCCAAGGGTGGAGCAGCAAAGAACAAGAAAACCAAATACATTACCATCAACGTGGCAAAGCAAACTGGTCCCGGTGGCTCAGAGCCTGCTTTTGTTGGTGTTCAAGGTGTGGGATATACAATCCCGCGTGGTATGAATATCGATGTGCCTGAATCGGTTGTAGAAGCATTGAATAATGCAGTGCAGGATATTGTTACCCAGGACCCGGACACAGCAGAGATGATGCATGAAGATGTATTAACTTATCCTTTCCAAATTGTTGGAGTGGCGGCTTAAACTATGAACTATCTGGCTCTATGTAAACGATTAAGACAAGAGGCCGGTATCACTGGCGATGGTCCTACGACTACAGTGAGCCAGACAGGTCAACTAAAGCGTGTTGTCGATTGGGTGATGCAAGCATGGATTGATATCCAGATAATGCGCCCTGATTGGTTATTCATGAATAGCGAGTTCACTTTCGATACAGTGGCCGCTACTCGTGATTATCTTGCAGCAGATCATTCAATAGCTGATTTAAAGCTATGGGATACCAATTCATTTTTAATTTATGAGACAGCGGTAGGTGAATCAGATCAATCGGTTATCACATACCTGCCTTATAAGAAGTGGCGCAATCAATACCGCCCAAGAATGAATGATCGTAATGATGATCGACCACAGCTATTTACGATCACACCAGATAACAAGGTTCGTTTTGAGCCGCGTCCGGACAAGATTTACACCATTGAAGGCGATTACAAGCTATCAACTCAGACGCTTTCAGCTGATGATGATGAATTAACTGGATTACCTGAAGACTTCCATATGGCCATTGTATGGAAAGCACTGATGTACTACGCACACTATGAAGATGCTGGTGAAGTAATGGATGAGGCAGAGGTTAACTTCGGCAACTTGCAACATCGACTAGAAATAGAGCAGCTTCCAGATATGGACACGGATTATGAGGCATTAGCCTGATGAACCGGTCTAACTTAGCCAGAAGACCTAAAAACAAAGTCACTACAAAATCATTCGCATTAAAAGGCGGTTTGAATTTAGTTGATGCTCCAATGTCAATTAAAGACGGTTCTGCCCTGGGTGCAATCAACTACGAGATTCTTACACGCGAAGAAGGCTATAAGCGCATTGATGGGTTCGAGCGTTATGATGGCCAGGATTCACCAAGCAATGCCACATACTGGATATTAAGCTACGACAATGGCACAGCCTCTGTTTCTGAGGGTGATATCGTTGATGGAGCCACATCTGGTGCAAGCGGTGAGGTTTTGCTTGTTGTTGGTGATAATACGTCTGGATATCTTGTTTTAACGTATGTAACTGGCGTATTTCAGGACAATGAATCGCTTGAAGTGGCAGCAGCACCAAAGTCACTCGCCAATGGAACAGCCGACCTTAGATCAGCCGCGACAGCTGCAGATGACTCAACTCATATTCAAGATGCAATAGAAACCCAGCGTTCAAAAATTCTAACGGTTGGTTCAACATCAAGTGCAGGTCCAGTGCTTGGAGCTCACACTTATCAAGGCAGTCAATACGCTTTTAGAGACAATACGGCACGCACAAGATGCGAGATGTGGAAGTCTACAGCCGCTGGTTGGGTTCTTCAGGACCTTGGCAACCGTGTATTGTTCACAGCTGGCACAACTGAATTTCTTGAAGGTGAAACATTAACGCAAACTGGAACAACATCAACAATTAATCGCGTTGTGGTCCAGTCGGGCGATTGGTCAACTAATGATGCAGAAGGATATCTAGTCATTGGAACCGTTACAGCAGGTCCATATGCGGCAGGCGTTGGCACCAGTGCAAGCGGTTCAGCCACATTAAGTGGTGCAGAAGTAGAAAACGTATTGCAGCCTGGGGGAAAGTTTGAGTTCGAGAATTATAACTTTTTTGGCACGGTTGGCTCATTTCGCATGTACGGAGTGGATGGCGTTAGCACTGCTTTTGAATGGGATGGCACTGTATTTGTACCTATCATAACTGGCAATACTAACGATACACCGACACATCTAGCGATTAACGAATATCATTTGATGCTTACCTTTGAAAAGGGCTCGCTTCAAAGTTCTGCTACTGGCACCCCATATGTATGGGCCGGTGGCGGTGCATCTGAGATCGGTACAGGTGATGAGTTAATTGGATTAAAGAAAGAGGTTGGTGGTGCACTAGCTGTATTATGTCGTAACCGTACTTTTAATCTACAGGGTAAAAATACAACCGACTCACCTTGGGACCTAAAAACAATATCCGATGAATCAGGCGGTATTGAATGGACTGTACAGCGTATTGGTAAAACTCGTTATCTTGATGATCGTGGATTTACTGAGGTTGGCGCGGTAGATACATTCGGTGATTTCAAGGATTCGGTTTACAGTCAGTTAATTGAGCCATTGATTTTAGCCAAGAAAGGCAGTGTAACAACCTCTGTTATCGTTAAGACAAAAAGCCAGTATCGAATATTCTTTACTGATGGAACCGGCATTATATGTACGTTCAATGGTGATAAGGTAGCTGGCTTCACCATGATGCGCTACACGAATTCAGTAGGTTCAAGTGTTCCTGTTCGCTGTATTGGTAATGGCGAGGATAGCTCAGGTAATGAAGTTATATTTTTTGGGTCCGATGATGGCTATCTTTACCAGATGGATAAAGGAACCAGCTTTGATGGCGGTGAAGTTTCAGCAACATTGTTTGTTAGTTACTCTAATTTGGGCTCACCTACCCGTGATAAGCAATTTAAGAAAGTTACAATAGAAGCTGATGGTTCAGCAGGCACATCATTAAAATATAATGTATTATTAGACTATAGTTCAGGTCGATCACCCGCTGGAGTTCAATTAAGTACAGTCATGACAGCCGGTGGCTCATTATGGAATGCAGTATTGTGGAATGCCTTTAACTGGGCATCATCTGATGTAACGCAGATAGAAGACAATATTGATGGTGTTGGTAGGAACATTGCAATGCAATTTTCATCAACCAGCACATATACAGAGCCGCATACGTTATACGGTATCACTTATCACTTTATTTACAGGAAATTGGTGAGATAAAATGGCTTCAAGATTTTGGAATTTTGTACTTGCGATGGTCCCTGGCTCCTTGGCTAAAGGCGAGGACGTAAACGAAAACCTTTCTGGTATTGATACCGCGCTGGCATTAATTGAAACAGAGATTGATGGTGCTATTCGCGTTACTACTTCCCCGGGCACTACTGCGATAGCAGAAAACGCAGCATCTCGCGCAAATAAACTAATACAATTTAATTCAGCTGGGGGCATTGAGCTAGGTACAGTTGTTGGTGACTGGAAAGGCGATCATGCTGATGCAGCAGGCACTGATTACTATGTGCGTGATGTTGTGCGTGATGCAGCCGCAGCTATTGGGTTAAATAATCTATATATCTGCACAACAGCTCACACATCTACTGGCGATATCCTTGCCGATACAGCTAACTGGTCGCTATTAATCAATGTAGTTGATGTTGAAACGGCAAAGACTGCAGCAGAATCTGCCAGAGATGACGCACAAACAGCTCAGGCAGCAGCAGAGCTTGTTTATGATAACTTTGATGATCGATATCTTGGCTCAAAAGCAGCAGAGCCTGCGCTAGACAATGACGGTGCTGCGCTTATTACAGGTGCTTTATTTTTTCATGCCGCAACCGTAAACAGAATGAAGATTTATAACGGTGCAGCGTGGCAATTAACCACCGCTAATGCCGTTGATGTTGTTGTCACAGATGCTGATGGACACCTTGTAGCCGCTAATGTTGAAGCGGCATTGGCTGAGATAGCGATATTAACTAAGTTTCTAACTGTTACTCAAGCTGTTAATTTAGACACCATTGAAGACAATCAAATTCATACTGGCGATGTAACCGGCACAAAAGCATTAACTATTGCTAATGACGCAGTGACCAATGCGAAAGCGGCAAATATGGCGCAAGACAGAATCAAAGGTCGTGCGAATGGCGCTGGTACTGGAGACCCAACCGATCTTGCACCGGCCCAGGTTAGATCAATAATTAATGTTGAAAACGGAGCTGACGTTACCGATGCAACAAATGTAAATGCCGCTGGCGCAGTAATGAATACAGATACATCAACAGCATCAATGCAGTTTGTTATTGATGAAGACACGATGGCATCCAATTTAGCTACAAAAGTTCCAAGCCAGCAGTCAGTAAAAGCCTTTGTCGAATCAAGGCAAATACCCAGCAGAGTAGCGCCTATAGCAAACACATTAACCATTAATGGGTGGACTACAATCACGGTATCTGGTGCTGATTATGTGTATATTCACGCAATAGTAGAAGGTATTGCTTCTCTTTCTGGCGATAAAATTGAAATATTTATTCGTGGAGAAACTGATTCAACAGTATTAAATGACAGTATTAAGGTTGGTCAGAGTGAATATGATGGCTCAGGAGGATGGATACATGCCAATGGAGGGGCGCTTGTTAAAACAGACTCAGGCGGAAATGTTTTTGTGTATGTAAGAGAAACTGGTTCGACTGCCGCTGTATCCGGTAGTGCAAGCATTAGATCACAATTTAACTAAAGGTAAAGCCAATGATAGAAGATATTAGTATTTATTTTGTTGAGCTTGCTATTGGTGGAGCAGCAACTACTGCGTTCATAATTTTTCATTATCTAATTAAGCGATATGCAGATAGCACAGTATATTTTTATATGTCTCAAATAGATGCTTTAATTGAGACAGTAAAAAGTGACGGATGCACCGCACCATTAAAAACGTATATCCATAGATGGTTAAAGCATTCAAGAAAACTATGTGCAGCACACGATTATGGCGGTTTAGGCTTGATTGATGGTGCGCGTCCAGGCTGGCACAATAACTGGCTTACATGGCTGGCTCATATGTCGATGATAAACCCGATATATTGGGTGTGGGGAACAATAGTATCTGTATGGACCCTTGGTTGGGTAATGACAAAGTATAATTTAGTCGGCTGGATTAATAAGACGTTTGATAAAGATATCGATCTTGGTAATAACTCGATTGGGTTTGGCATTGTTCAGGCCGTTGCAATAGCGTTATATTTTTTAATTAAATACAGACCAGTGAGCTAACAATGGAAAATCCACAACAAGAAGACGAAGTGAATAAAAACACTGCGAGCCAGTCTGTTCAGTCATCAAATAAGACAACAGGCGGAATTATTGCTTCAGCTAAGGCTCCTGAAAGAACGCCAACAACTACAGAGGTTAATCCTGAAACTGATACCGTTGAAAGCAGATTAAATAATCTTACCGCTAAAGGCAGCACGTACACTAATTTAGCTAAAAAAGATGCTATGCGTAACGCGAACACTCGCGGCTTGATTAATAGCTCAATGGCTGGTGCAGCAGGCACAGAAGCGGCTATACGTGAAGCACGCCCAATAGCAGAGGCCGATGCAAAGACTTATAATGAAACTCGATTAAATAATCAGAACATTACAAATCAATTTGAAAGCAATCGTCAAAGTGCTGACCTTAATATGGAAACAGCAGCCCAGCAGAGCGCATTGAACATTGGTGAAGCAAACAACCAGAGCGCACTATCAAACGAAGAAAACACGCTATTGAATGAATTATCAATGAAGCGTGATAGTAATTTGTCATCATTGACCCAGGAAGAGGCCGAACAATTAAATGCACTTGAGATGAGGCGTGATGCTGCATCATCTGAGTTGTCAATTAATGAAGCAAATATTCAAACCGCTAATGAGATTAAGCGTGATGAAAACAGCGCGAGATTAAATGATATCTCTGATGCTTTGCGTAGCGCATTGACGAATGAAGAAAACAGTTTTAGTGCTGATCTTGATTTGCGTAACCAGCAAATTCTCGACAATGATAAATTATCTGATGAAGTTAAACTTCGTTATGTGACTGCAATTGAATCGATTATTACTAATGCAAATAACCAAGTTAATGAAATAAGCTTGTCAGACCGTTCACCAGAGGCCCAGGCCGGTGCAATTCAAACGCTTCAGGATAATCGTGATGCTCAAATAAGTGTTTATCAAGATTTGCTTGATGGTATGGAAGGCTGGAACTGGAGTTCTGACTTCACGCAAGATAACGTGACACCGACTAATGCAATACCAAATGGCGCTATCGCAGATGACTCCACAATCGGTTATCATTGGCCTATAGGTAGTGCTGAATATAATAGACAGTACGGCATTCGTGATGATAACTATGATTAAAGGCCATTAAGTGAGTGGAATAAGATTAGGTGATGTGCCAGACATAAAGCATATTAGCGATGTTGCAGAAGAGCTGCTAGAAGGTAGCTTTTATTCAGGCGTAAAACCTGATGAAAAGAAATTTAAAATGACAGTGGCCAGCATGATGGCGTATAAAACCGGGCATGTTCAAGTTGTTGTCGATGATAATAATGTTCCACAAGGCTTTTTACTTGGAATGACGGAAGAGTTATTTTTCAGCAAAGAGCAATATGTTACAGATTTAGCTTTTTATATCAGACCTGAGTATCGCAGGTTCGCACCTCGAATGATTAAGAAGCTAATAAAGTGGGCTAAGACTAAACCAAAGGTATCAAGCATAATGCTGGCTATAACTAGCGGCATGGGTGATGCGGAAAGAATAGGTAAGATGTATGAAAAACTTGGCTTTGAATGTACAGGCAGCTATTACGTTATGAGGATTTAAGTATGTCTAGCGTGAAAAAAGTATTTAGAAAGGCGTTGAAGGTAGTCGCAATTGCCGCTGTCGTTTGGTTTACAGCCGGTACAGCAGCAAACATGATGGGTCCTATGCAAATGGGTATGGGTGAGGCCATGGCCGCGTCTGCCAATACGATGTGGACGACAACCGCCTCAGTGTTCACAGGGGCAGGAGCTGCCCCCGGAGCCGTAGGATTAGAAGGTGCAGCAACAACAGGTGCATTAGCACCGTCAGCGCCTATAGTTGGAACAGAGCTTTCTGGTGTTGCTGGTCTTGATATTGGTGCAACTTCACTTGCTGGCGATATGGCAGCAGCAGAAGCGGCAGCAGCTGGCACAGCTGGTATCGATATTGGAGCCACAACTATTGCAGGCGAATTAGCCGCTGAAAATGTAGTAGGCAGTGGCTTTACTGGCTGGATGGCAGCAAACCCTGTTCCTGCAACTGTATTGGGAACCGGGTTACTTGGCGCGGCAACTGCGGCTATGGGCGATGATGAAACAGTTGATAGTCGTGATTACGGTACAGGCGGATATGATCGATCTGGTGAATACCAGGGTAAACCAAGAAGCGGTATTGTTGCGTCACAACAAAAACAAGATGTTCAGCGTTCCGACTCATCAAGAGTAGCTGCACCTATTGTTGCTGGCCAGATGAATCAAGCAGTGCAGTCACAGCCACAAGCAAAACGACCAGTACAGCGTAAAAATTTACCACAACTTCAAAAGCAGGGATTAGTGGCCCAGCAACAACAGCAGGCAGTTTAATATGGAAGGCTTAATGGAAGACAGTACAGAAAACCCGCGGGCTTTTGGTGATCGTCCAGAAATCGAGCCTGAAAGCAATGTTGATGAAGAGGGCAATACGCAAGCCTCTGAAGATGAGCAAATGGATAATGATTTTATAGTGGTCCGTGCTCGTAAAATGATGTTTGGTGCAGGCCGTGAAAACATACTAAAGCAGCTTGGTTCAAGCCCTACCCCAGCTGAAGGCATTGGAAAGGTTGCCTCAATGATGGTTCGTGCACTGGTGCAGTCAGCAAAAGAAGGCGGCAGAAATGTATCTGAAGATGCAGCCATTAATGCCGGGCATGAAATAGGTGAAGACCTGAATGATCTGGCAAAATCAAATGGCGTATTTGAATACGATAGCGAAGAAGATGAAATGGCCGAATTACAAGATGCTTCGTTATGGGGCGTTAAGTATTACGGTGATGAAATGATTGCCAATAACGAGATAACACCAGAGATGCAGCAGCAGGCCCAAAAAACAATGGCTGATGGCGTTGCCAATGAAGGTGGCGGCATGAAAAAGAACCCAGTAGCTGAAGGCGTTGAAAAAGCAGTTAAGCCAGGCGGCATGATAAATAATGCAATGCAGGAGTCGGTATAATGGGAAAAAGAAGCAGAGGCATTATAAAAGGCTTTCTGGGTGGAGCTGGTAAAGGCATGGCCGAAATGGGCAAAATGCAGATGGCGCATAATCTTAAAAAAGAATCTGATGAAGCAGATGACTTGCGTTCACGTGAGCTAAACAAGGGTAAGGAAACCTTTACAGCAGAACAGAACCGATTAAACAGAGAGAGCGCAGAAGGTATTGCCAGTAAAAAGATTTCAGCGTCAGCTAAAGACAGCAGAACCAGTCAAATGAAGAACGCAGCTGCAATGAAAGAGCTGGGCTATCCAGATGAAATCGCAGATGGTATCGGCTTTGGTGCATTAAAGCAGATCAAAGACGAAGAAACCGGGGATATGGTTCTAATCAATGCAGTTAATAACAAACCTGTTGGCCGCTTAACTACATCTGGCGATAAGAAGGTATGGGTTCCTGAAGGTACAGAGCAAGTAGATACCGAGCCAACAATGGAAGATATCAAGGCTGGTAACAAGAAATATGAAGATGAAGCCAGTGTGTGGGAGTCAGATAAATCACAGTTTGGTATGAATGAATCTGCAGCTAAGAAAAAGTTTTCAGAAGAAGCGCGTGATAAGCGTACTGCAAAAGGCGGTATTGTTAATAACGCAGCTGGTAGAAACAAGAAACCACCAGCAGCTGATAAAACTAAGAAACATCAAGGTAAGCAATTTACAGCCGATGATTATAAGAGTAAATTAAGGGACCATTACAAAGACGCTATTAGTGAAGAAAAAATAGAAGAAATGCTGAAAGCAGCACGTTCTGCCGGGAAAATTAAGTAACACTTACAAAGATAAAAATAACGCCATAAGGGTGCATTAAATGCCAAAGAACATAGATGATTCGTTCATGTTTGACGAAGAAAAGAAAACAGAAGAGTTTAACGATGACTTTATGTTTAATGATGATTTTATGTTTGAAGAGCAGGCAGCAGCCGTGCCCGAGCAAGCAGCAGAACCAGACCCTTATGCGAAAGATGGTAAACCTCTCCCAACTATGCAGGCTGTTGAGCCTACATTTTTAGATAATATTCAAGACTACTTCACTGGTGGTGAAGCCCACAAAGCACGTGCATCGAATGAAGTTGCCGCACGTAGAATAGCAAAAGAACAAGGTATTGAAGTTGAAGATGTATATGAATCAGCTGGTGGCGCACGCCCAATACTTAACCCTGAAGGTCGCGCACCTGTTAGAGCACTGGCTGAAGGCGGTGAATTAGTTGTTCGCCAAGCCCCAGATATAATCCCCGGTGTTGCAAATACTGTGCTTCGTACTATTCGTGGTGGCGATGACACCATGGACGATAGCAGCTGGTTAGACAAAAGCATTGAAGCTACCGAGATTGAGCCAGATGAAAACGCAGACCCTAACTACAAATCATTCCAAAATTTAGGCAAGAACCTTGGCTACAGTTTAACGACTATGACTGCAGGTATTGGTGCATATGTTGCAGGTTCTTTTGCCACAACTCCAATCGGTGGAACAATCGCAGCCGGTACAGCATCCAGTGCAGTAGCTTTCCGTGGTTCAAAAGATGAATTCATGAGCCGCCAAAAAGAGGCGTTCACTGGTTACTATGAAAAGTTACACGATAGAAAGCCAACTCAAGAAGAGTATGATCGTGTTCGTGGTGATTTTAATACCCTGGCGAATAAGTATGGTGCATGGGAGGCAATCCCTGAAGCTGTTGGAAACATGGTGTTTATCCGTGCATTCGCAGCACCATTGAAAGGCGCCACACTATCAAGGCTAAATACGTTTAAAGTAAAAGCAGCTGAAATTGCAGAGCGTACAGCTAATACATTGGCAACAGAAAACATTACTGAAATCGCAACCGCTATGGGTCAAAGTAATGTAGAGCAGCAGGCCGGTTTATCAGATCGTGGTTTATCATTGCCCCAGGCAGCACGTGAAGTCATTGTACCAACAACATTACTCACAACTATCATGGGTGGTGCCGGTGTTATTGGTAAAGCTGGCTATGGAAAATTCAAGAATGTGCCTGAATCAGTAAAAAATTCGGTTCATCCTGCTGATACCGTTACTTTCGAGCCAACTCATAAAGCCAATGGTGGTGTTGATGTTGAGCAAGTTTATGATGATAACGGCTCACCTGTTCAGGATACTTACAAAGATGCTCAGGGCAATATCATTCGTGATGCCCAAGCAGTACAGCAAGAAGCACCCGCGACAGTTGCGACTCCTGCGACAGATAGTGTCGCACCTAAATATGATATCAATTCATTCGATATCGATGCACAGACTGAAGCAATCAAGGCTGATGTTGCAAAAGGCGGTACAGCAGCAACAGCACGCCAAGGAATTATCAATTCAATATATGGAAAAAGTGATTTTGTAACTGACCCACTACCTGGGCAACAGGCAGCACAACGTCAAGCTGATATTAATGCAGCACCAATGGACGTAAATCAAACCATTGAAGCAACAAAGCAGGCTGTGTTTAAACGTGGTGATCGAGGGTTACCACGTTCAATGCAAGAAGAGCAGGCTACTTTAGAAAAAGCAGCACGTGATTCTGGATTGTCTACACCCGCAGATATCAATCAATATGTTGTGGAGCATCTAACCGATAGCGTTAAGCCAGCTGAAACCGCTGAACAGGCAAGACAGCGTGATATCGATGCAACCCAAACAGGCACCTTTGAGGCACCGGTTACACCAGAGCAGGTTAGTCATCCAGTATTTAAGCCAGTTAACCGTCAGCAGGCCATTAGCTTGCAGGAGCAGGCACGCAATAGCGGCTTAACGGACCCAACTGAAATTAATCAGTTTGTTATTGAGCACGCTACAAATACAGTTAAGACACCAGCCCAGAAAAACCAGTCAATCATCAACAGTGCACGCGGTGTTGATACATTTGAAGATAAAAGGAGTGAGCAGTTACGCAGACATGAGGCTGGCGCAAGAAAAGAAGCCGCTCGACAGGGCATTACTGACCCGAAAGCAGTAGATGAGTTCGTGATGAATGCAACTATTGTTCCCGGCAATGTATATGACCAGCAAGGCAAGGCAACGACAGGTAAGGATATCGATGAAGCCGCGAATACTGCATCAACATCTAAAAGCAATGATCTAGTTGAGCCAACAGACGTACAGAAAGAAGCTGGAAACTACAAGAAGGGCCACACAAAGATTCAAGGCATGGATATCGCTATTGAGAATCCAGCCGGTAGCACGCGCAATCCTGAATGGCCTGCAATGAAAACTCATTACGGTTACATAAAGGGCACTATTGGCGCTGATTCTGACAAGAAAGCCAAGCCACACCAGATTGAGCAAGTCGATGTAATGATTAAGCCCGGTGTTGATATTGCAGACAATAACACCGTGTACATTGTCGACCAGTATATTGATGGCAAGTTTGATGAACACAAGGTAATGCTTGGATACGATAACATCAATGAAGCCGGTGAAGGCTACAACTCAAACTATGAAGCAGGCTGGGACGGCTTGTACGATATCACTGCGGCTACACCTGAGCAGTTTAAAACATGGGTTAAGGATGGCCGTAACGATCTTGATTTTGCAAAAGAAGACATTGCAGAATTAACTGATGATTTCATGTATGAAGAAGTTTCTGATATTAACGAGCCCGCTATGTCAGAAACTACCCCAGTTCCCGACACGGAGGAAAGACGTGCTGATGGCGCTAATCGTGTTGAGCGCAGAACGAACAATAAAGCGCGTGAGCAATACGATAAGCTATCACGTGAAGAGTTAATTAATATCATACTGACTCATGAGCTAACCGGCATTAAAGGCCGTAGAGCGTTTGTTATTGAACAGGAACATGCCGAGCACTTTGTATCTGTTGATGCAGATTCGCTTAAATGGATTAACGATAATATGTCACCTGATGATGGTGATTCATTATTGCAGGCCGTTGCAGATGCACTGGTTCAGGAGTTTGGATACGACAATGTTTACCATATATCGGGTGATGAGTTCTATATCCTTGGATTTGATGAGCTTGACGCACCAGTATTAAAAGCAGGCTTTGAGCGAGTAGAACAGCGTCTAATGGGCGTTACGATCACAGCTGAAAAACCTAATGGTAAAGAAATAGAATTAAACGGTTTAGCCGCAACCCCAGGGTACGGCACAAACAAGAAGGATGCAGACAATGATCTCAAATCAGAAAAACAGTCAAGAGAAAAGCAAGGCAAACGAGCAGCCCGTGGCACCGCGCCAGCGACTGCAACCATCACGGATACCAAAGGGCAGCAAGATCAAGTCAGTGATACTGCCACCGATGGAAGGGGAACCGGTGAAGAGCCAGCTGAATTAAGCGAAAAAGCACGAGTATGGGCTAAGAATCAAATCTGGAAACGTAAGCACCCGGACTATCGCTCAGAACCGGGTGAGCCTAAATCAATATTACATCTAAACCCTCGTACTGGCGGCACAGAGTCATGGCCTGTAACTGCATTTAATGACACAGAGCTTGCTGAAGAGCTTGGTATGTCAGTTGATGATATCGAGGCAGAGTCACACTTAAAGCCAAAGAAACCAAAAGCCAGCACAGCACCAGAGCATGAGCAAGTTGGTGTAGATGATCGTGAACTTGGCGATATCGTTAAAGAATTCAATGATGCGCAAAGCGGCATGTTTGAAGAAAATAACGATGTAACCAATGTATTTAACGCGCCTAAAAAGAAGGATATCGTCAGACTTAATGACAAGGTTAAGGTTTATCATAAAGACCATGGCTGGATGACTCCAAAAGAAGCCGCTGCACAAATTGACAAATGGGAGCAGCACGCACTAGACCAGAATGCAGACGATAAAACAAGAAGCGAAAACGGTGATAAAGTTATTTTGTCATTGTTTGATTTGTCTGGCGCATGGTCACGTCCATGGGAGCAAGCCGGTTATCAGGTGTACAGATTCGATTTACAGAATGAAGAGATGAACACTGTAATTGATGAAGAAACAGGCGAAGAAGTAGAGATAAACGTAGGCGATATCAATAACCATACAGGCCAGTTTTTTGCTGATATATTCGGTGATTTTGATGGTAAAGACATATATGGCGTGCTTGCAGCCTGCCCGTGTACAGACTTTGCTAGTTCAGGTTCACGTCACTTTGCAGCTAAAGATGCTGATGGAAGAACAGTAGCAAGCGTTAATCTCGTTCATCAGACATTAGCTGCTATTGAGCATTTCAAGCCACAGATATGGGCCCTTGAAAACCCTGTAGGCCGTATTGAAAAATTAGGCGGTTTACCTCCCTGGCGTTTATCGTTTGACCCATTCCACGTGGGAGACACATATACAAAGAAAACTTTAATATGGGGTCGTTTTAATGGTGATCTACCTATCGCACCAGTTGAGCCAGTTGAAGGCTCTAAAATGCACACTCAGTATGGTGGCAAGAGCCTTAAAACTAAGAATGCTCGCAGTGTAACGCCAGAAGGATTTTCTTATTCATTCTTTATGGCGAACAATGCAGCCGATCATCCTGTTATGGATATCGCTAATAAGTTTGATCGTCTGGACCGTGGCCTAATTGAAAAGGCTGTTGATGCTGGAATTGATAAAGGTCAAATAGAGGAAGCTGTTGAAGACTTCTATTATCAAGACTTGGATGATGCAGCCGCTAATGATGCGATTAAAGAACTAATCAGTGAAAAAACTGAAACTAAACCGGAGTTACCACCAGAAGTATTACATGCAAAATATGATATCTATGAAAGCAATGGTAAATTTTTAGTATCAGAAGGCAATAAGCGTGGCTTTGGTGACACTATTCACGATACCCGTGCAGCAGCCGAAGAATACCGCGATTTAGAAAAAGGCCGTGAAGAATCACGCGCCCAAGCTAAAGCAGATCAGGAAAAAGCAAAGGCAGAAGCAGACAAAAAAGAAGCTGAATACCTTGGCTCATTCTATGGGTTCTTAGATAACATAAGAAAAATGCAGGCCGGTTCACGTAAGAAGGCCCTTGAAAAGCCCATCCGATACAAAAACAAAACATATACCCGTAAGTCACTGGTTGAGCATTTAATCAATACAGAAAACCGCAGAATTACTACCAGTGGCACTGGGGACAGATTAAGTAATGACGATGGTAGTTTCCTGGATGCACGGGACCTAACCAAAACAGGTATGGATTATGCCGCGCATATTATTGAAAGCGGTAAGGTTGATGACGTTAAACCATATCACCCTGAAAATTCTGCCAAGCGTGCAGAGTTCAATGCTGTATATGATGTTTTACCAGATTATGCTCAAAATGATTTAGAACGTGCATTCAGTATATCTACCAATGATAACCGCTGGACCCCAAGTGATGACGCTAAGATCGAGTTTGTTAGAGGCATTGCTAGTCGACTTGTTGATAGCGAAGAATACGGCACAAAGAAATATCAAGCTGATGAAAACATGCATAGTAATGGCCAGATTGTGGCTAAAACAATGGAGCCAGTTGCTGATGTTTCCCGTGAAACTCTTGATAAGCCGGTTGAAGAAAAGCCTGTAAACAAAATTGACGATATCATGTTTGATATTGGGACTTTGGAGGGCGAGCTGGATGCCTTCAATCGTGGCGAAATTCCAGAGAGTTCACTGTATGCGACAAACTTCGAACAGGCTTCAGAAGAAGAATGGCCCGGACTTATAGAGTCTGCAAAAGAAGAAACATATAATAAAATCAATGAGTTGCGAGATGAATTAGGTAAATTACAGGCAAAAGAAAAGCCAGCATATGGCAAAGAAAATAAGTTATTCACTGAAGATGCAGCTGATAAGGCCCGCGCATTACTGAAAGCCAAGTTAGGCCAGATGAATGCTGGTATCGACCCTGAGATGATGCAGGCCGGTATTACACTGGCTGGTTATCACGTTGAGGCTGGTGCACGTAAATTCTCTGAATATGCAGGAGCAATGGTTAATGATCTGGGTGATGGTATCAAGCCATTCCTAAAATCATTCTATGTTGCAGTACACAGCTGGCCCGGTATGGATACAACCGGCATGACAGCACCAGAAAAGCTAACTGACGAACTTGTTGAGATATCATTGAATATTGTTGATATGCAGCAGTATAATAAAGATGAGGTACAAGACAATGAGCGTGGCAAAACTGACACAGAAGGCACGGCAGCACTGGGAGATGTGGCTGCCGGAAAAGACAAAGGCGCTGAAGATGCTGAAAACATTCGACCTGGAGACACAGAAGGCGGCATCGCGGGCGAACGACCAGATACTGAGCTTGATGCAGACAGGGAGAAACAAACACGAGGCAGAGGAAATCGCGCTAAAACAGCACGTACTGCTAAACCCAGAACCGGCAGCAGAAAACGAACCGGAGCTGGAAGCGGAATTAAGTCAGATGGAAGCGGATTACCAAGCTACGATGCAACCAATGATGAATCAGGAAAGCTAGATACACCCAATATACCCGGTGCGAACTTTGTCATCACTGATGACGTTCGTGTTGGCCAGGGCGGTGAAGTTGAGAAGTTCAACGACAATATTGCCGCAATCAAAACACTCAAGGTTATTGAAAAGCAGAACCGTAGAGCCACACCTGACGAGCAAAAGATACTCGCTCGCTATGTTGGCTGGGGCGGTTTAGCTAATGTATTCGCAGATAATAAAGGCGAATATAAGAAGGGCTGGGAAAAGCGTGGTCCTGAATTAGCAGAGCTAATCGATGACAAAGAACTTGATGCTGCTCGAGCAAGTACCCGTAATGCACATTACACATCTGAAACTATTGTTCGTGGTATTTGGGATGCAGTAAAGCAAATGGGTTTCCGTGGCGGCTTAACATTAGAGCCCGCTTCAGGTACTGGCAACTTTATTGGTATGGCGCCAGCTGATGTAGATAGCCAGTTTATTGCTGTTGAATATGACAGCCTGACTGCACGCATATCCAGTGCTCTATATCCTCAATCAACTGTATTACATAGTGGTTTCCAGAAAGTACCATTAAGCGATGGCGCATTCGATTTAGTTATTGGTAACCCACCATTCGGACAAGAATCACTTAACTTCCAATTCAAGCCCGGTATCAATGGCAAATCAATTCATAATCAATTCTTTATTGCTGGTATGGATGCGCTGAAGGGTGATGGCATTATGGCCATGGTGGTATCTCGCTACCTAATGGATACCAAAGACTCAGCATCTCGTGTAGAACTGGCCAAGCGTGGTGAGTTAATAGGCGCTATCCGTCTACCAGATACCGCATTCAAAGAAAACGCACGTACTGAGGTTGTCACAGATATATTGTTCTTTAAGCGTATAGAGGACCAGTACAAGCGTGATGATGATGGTAATTTAACTGAAGAGCTAATTACTCGCCCTATGCCTGACTGGGTTGAAACTACCAGTGTTGCCGACCCATTGGGTGGTGATGCGATGAACATCAATAACTTCTTTGTTAGTAATCCTGAGATGGTTATCGGCACATTAGAGCGTTCCGGCTCAATGCGTTTTGGTAAAGATGTAACGGTTCGCCTGGATAAAGCTGAAAATTTTGGTGATCGTTTAGCACTGGCTATATCGCACCTACCTTCAAATATCATTAGCCAAAGTGATGCGGTTATTGAGAAGTCAAAACAACGTCATGCAGAAATGAGCGATTCGCTTCATATCGCATTGATGGGTGATGAGGCTGGCTCAATCCGTCAAACAAAAGACGGACTACAGCAAGTTGCCGAGCGTGAAACACCTGAAGGAGATTACGAATTATCAAGGCGTGCGCTATCACCTGAGTCAGTGTGGTCACCGCAATTGTTGCAAGATAAAAACGGCAAATGGTACAAAGAAGTACCAAAGCTTAATGAAAAAGGCGAAAAAATAAAAAGCGGCCGTTTGAATGTTTATGAGCGTTTCGTGTATGAGAACGAAGCAGATATCCCCGCCAGCATGAAATTGGGTAAGGCTAAATTTGAGCGCCTTGCATCCATGGTTGAGATGCGTGATCTATTGGTTGAGCAGCTTAATTTAGAAGTTCGTGATGCCCCAGCACGCAAGATATCGCAAAACAGAACCAAGTTATCAAAGGCTTATAAGGCATTTGTTGCAAAGCATGGCCCTGTTAATGCAGATAAAAATGCGCGATTAGTTCATGAAATGCCTGATGGTGCACTGGTGCTTGCACTTGAGAATAACTACCGTAAACAGCAAAAAGAGTGGACCGGCAAATATTCTGCTAATGGCAAAACAAAAGTATATAAGGTCGTTAAAGAAGAAAACAGCGAACCGGCACCAATCCTAAGCAAACGCGTATCACGCCCATATGAGGCACCAGATAGAGCAGATAGCCCAGCTGATGCACTGGCTATTTCATTATCTGAAACAGGCACGGTTAATATTGATCGTATTGCTGGACTGCTTGATATCAGTATTGAAGAGGTTATTGACCAGCTTCATGAAAGCATGGATACGCCATTAATCTTTAATGACCCTGAGCTGGGTACATGGCAGACACGTGATGCATATTTAACTGGTCACGTTAAACGCAAGCTTAATGCGGCAATGGAATCTGGCTCAACTAAAAATATTAAAGAGCTTGAGGCCGTACAGCCTGAGCCAATTGGTGCAGAGAACATCACGCCAAGTATCGGTATGTCGTGGATACCACCAAAATTCTACAGTGACTTCATTACTAATTTAACGGGCCAAGAATCACGTGTTAGCTATTTAAGCAAAACTAACTCATATGCAGTTGGCGCACACACTGACAGCGTTCAGGCCAAGGAGTGGGGCACTGGCCGTATCGGTGTTGATAAGTTAATTGATGACATTCTCAATAACCGTCAAACCCGTGTATATGATTACGTTGATAAAAAGCGTGTACTAAACCAGCAAGAAACGGACCTTGCTAACTTGAAGCGTGACCAGATCGTTACAGAGTTTAATGACTGGGTGTTTAAGGATGGCGATAGACGTGCTGAATTAGTTGATGGATTCAATGAAAAGCACAATACACGTGTAAGCAGGCAGTTTGATGGTAGTCATTTAGTGCTTCCAGGCAAAGTGCCTGATGCAATAATTCAATTGCGTAGACACCAGATGAATGCAGTTTGGCGCGGAATATCTGAGCGTTTCATGCTGTTAGATCATGCTGTTGGTGCTGGTAAGACGTTTACAGCCATTGCGCGTGCGATGGAGCGTAGACGTATGGGCCTATCTAAAAAGCCCGCTATTGTCGTGCCTAATCATATGGTTGCTCAATTCACAGCAGATACCTATGAGCTGTACCCAGCCGCAAAGGTGTTAGCTGCAGGCAAGAAAGACTTTTTGAAGAAGAACCGTAGAAAGCTGTTTGCGAAAATTGCAACGGGTGACTATGACATTATTATTATCCCGCATTCATCTTTTAACTTTATCCCGATTGCTAAAGAAACCGAAGAGCGTTATTTGCTGGAAGAATTGAAAGCAGCTGAAGAGGCTATTATCGAAGCCCAGGAACAAGCTGAAGAAGATGGTAATGAGGGCTGGATGACTCCGTATAACGTGAAAGAAGCCGAGCGCACCAAGGCCGGTATCGAATCACGTTTGTCTAAGTTGGGCTCTAAAAAGAAAGATAACCTACTGACATTTGAGCAGATGGGTATCGATGATCTGACTATCGATGAAGCGCACGAATTTAAGAATCTATTTTATAACTCTCGTTTAACGGGTGTTCGTGGAATGGGTAATAAGGCTGGCTCCCAGAAAGCATTTGATATCTACAGCAAGATCAAGGTGTTGCAGGAAACGCCAACAGGTGCCGTTACATTTATGACCGGTACACCGATATCTAATAGTGCAGTTGAGATGTATAACGTGATGCGTTACTTATCTCCACAATTGCTGGAAGAGCACGGTTTAAGTCACTTCGATGCATGGCGCTCGCAGTATGTGGGTGTATCAACCAAGTACGAACCAACTGAATCAGGTTCACTTAAAGAGGTAAATCGCTTAGGTCGTTACTGGTCTAACATGCGCTCACTGATGGACTTGTATTACTCGTTCACTGATGCCGTAACCAATGAAGATATCAAATCCGCGTATTCTGAAGACAATGATGGGGCAGATTTCCCACTACCTAAAGTAGCAAATGGTGGCAGAAAGTCTGTAGTTATTAAGCCTACCGAGGCACAGAATAGCGAATTAAAACGTATTATCACTGGCTTTGAAGGGCTTGATGGTATTCGTAACCCGAAAGAAAGAAACATACAGCGATTAAAGCTGATGGACCAAGCCCGCAAGGTTTCGTTAGATGTGCGTGCTATCAATCCTAATGCGAGCAGCAATGAGGCCGGTGGAAAGCTGGAAGTTGTTGCAGATAATGTATATGAGAACTATCAAAAATTTGATGCAGATCGTGGTACACAGCTTATTTTCTTAGATCGTTCTGTTCCAAAGGCTAAAGGCGATGCAGTAATTATTAAAGCTTATGACAAGATCATAGGCGAGCGTGATGCGGCACTGGCTAAAGGTGATGAGGCTGGATTTAGAATAGCTGAAGACAAGCTTGAAAAGTATGACAGCAATGAAATCAATGAATTGCGTGGTGCTCAAACGGGTGGCTGGAATGCTTATGACCAAATTAAACAGAACCTGATTGCCAAAGGCATACCTGCAGATCAAATTCGCTTCATTCAGGAAGCCAATACAGATATCCAGAAACAAAACCTATTTGATATGGTTAACGATGGTGAGGTCCGTGTGTTAATCGGTTCCACACCACGTATGGGTGCAGGCACTAACGTGCAGCAGCGTTTAACTGGATTACATCATGTTGATGTTACATGGAAACCTTCTGATATTGAGCAGCGTGAAGGCCGTATCATTCGCCAGGGTAATAAGTTATATGACAAATACGGTAAAGATTTTGAGGTAGATATTAAGGCGTATGTAACTGAGCGCACAGTCGATGCAAAAATGTGGGACCTAAATTCCACTAAGCTGAAAATGATTAACGCTATCCGTGCTTATGATGGCTCATACAACATGGAGTTTGACGATAGTGATTCAGTGAATATGGCTGAAATTGCAGCTATTGCTACTGGTGACCCGTTAATGCTTGAGCGTATTACTTTAATCGGTGATATCAATAAACTTCAATTATTAGAGCGCCAGCATTCACGCAAGATGTACGGTATTACTGATGCCATTACTACAGCTGAAAGAAATATTGAGCGATTACCTGCCCAGATAAAACAGCAGGAAAGCCTGATCGCTAAACTAAAGCCAGCCATTGATAAGGTTAAAGTTGATAGTGATAACCGATCTATGAATGTTGAGGGTAAGGTTTATGCAGGCTCGTTTGCTGCATTCAAAGCAATTGAAGATGCAGTATCAATACAGCGTGGTGGAAAAGAAAAGGGCAAGTACAGCATATCTCTTGATGGCAAACAGTATTCTACGAAAGAGGATATCCAGAAATTAATAACTAAAAAGTTTGGTGATCGTGATTTTGCCGCAACTGTTTACGGTAAAGACTATGTTTCCCGTATGGAGGCAGCACGCCCTGTTTCAGCATCCATTGAAAAGATGACCAAGGCTGATAACGAAGAGCTGATAGGCAGCATGTACGGCTATGATATGACACTAGACGTATCTATCGACAAAGGCTGGAAGTACATTGAAATATCACTGGTTGATGGCAACAATGTTATTGCCAGCGATTCTAAGCGCACCAACAACAAAACCACACCAGTAATCATTAGTAATTTGATTAACAGAGTTGCTGAAGGTGCTGAGAGCTCAATCAGTGATCGTCATATCAATTACATGAAGGACGTTCTAAAGACAGCTAAAAAGGACCTGCCAGAGCTACAGGCCAAGAAAGATGAAAAGTTTGATAAGTCTGATGAATTAGAGAAGGCCCGCGCCAGACTGGAAGATGTAACGGTTAATCTAGCCAATAAAAAAGCTGATGACGATAAGGGCCCGGTTGTTAACTCTAAAGACTCACGAACACAGACCAAGCCAGAAAAGCATATTAGCCAGGAAAAACTACAAAGCATAGTCGACCAGATGTTGAGTAAATTCAAAGGAATGCAGGCATTAAACATCGATGTACGTGCGACACAAGATAGTGCGTTCGGCACCGGCAGCACTGAACGTTATGGAGCCATAAAGGGAGGATACTATCCAGAGTCTAATAGTGTTGTATTAATTGCTGAAAATATTGAAAGCATTGAAGATGCTTTGATGGTTATGCGTCATGAGATTATTGGGCATTATGGTTTGCGTAATCTCCTGGGTGATGACTTTAGTGCATTGCTTGATGAAGTGTATGAGGCCCGTACTGGTAACCTGAAAAGCGTATATGACTGGGTTGCTAAGGCTTACCCTGAATTAATAGCAAATAATGACACAGCTCAAATCGCTGATGAGATGCTTGCTCGTGCTTCTGAAACAAACATTAAATATATTTTAATTTCACGCATTAAATCATCGATCATTAGAATGTTACGCGCCATTGGCTTAGTTAAAGGCCCGATATCAATATCTGAAGTGAATGCTTTAATTGCATTGAGCAAAAATGCACTACGCAAAGAATCAAAAGAAGGCACGATATTAAGCAATATAAAAGCTAACCGGGTGATGTTCAGACGTGATGAGCCTAATAACGGTAATTTAGGTATTCCAGATGAAGGAAAATACAGCAAAGATAGATTTGTTCGTTTATTCCAAGATTCATTTAACCGTATAAAAGCGTTGCAGGCTGAAATTATAAACCGTGGTGGAACCATTACAGGTGAGATGGACGTATATCGTGCTGAAGAGTTATCAAGCGGAAAAACAACAGCTAGACTGACTGATCTTGATGATAAATACATGAAGCCATTGGTTAAGCTGATGGAGCGTGAAGGCATCACCCTGGAAGAGCTTGATGAATATATGATTGCTCGCCATGCGCCAGAGAGAAATGATTATATCGCCAGCATTAATTCTGCAATGCCAGATGGTGGCTCAGGCATGACATACGAAGAAGCAGAGCAGGTAATGGATGGATACCGCGATAAGCAGCCAGCACTTGAGGCAGCATCAAGAATTGTTGATTTAGTTAATAAAAAAGCTCTTAACGATCTTGTTGCTGGTGGTCATCTTGCACCTGAAATTGCTGAAGAATATCTAACCAGATGGAAATACTATGTTCCATTAAAAGGCAAAGAGGGCGAAGACACCCGTTCTGCTAAGGGCCAAGGTTACAGTGTTGCAGGCTCAACTATCATGGATGCCTTCGGGCGTGGTGCTGGTAATCGAGCTGAAAGCCCGGTAGCGCATACGTTCGCCCAGGCAGAAACAACTATTATTCGTACCGAAAAAACAAAGGTCGGTTTGGCCTTGGTTGAATTGGTGCGTGCTAATCCTGACCCAGAATTTTGGACTATCACACAGCGTACATTCAAACAGTTTGAGGACCTATATGGTGAGCCATTTGAAGGATATGAGGAAAATGATGCACCTGAAGGGTTAATAGAAAACAAAGACTTTAAACGCGTGAAGGCCATTACTAAAGCAGAGCGAGAGCTTGCAGCAGCTGAAGGCCGTAACCCGGTGCCACAAGTTGTATATAAGTTGGACCCGACATACAAATACCGTGATGACGTATTCACTGTAATGGTGGATGGCAAGGCATTGATGGTTAATGTCAAAGATAAGATAGTTGCCGAGCAGCTTAAACGTATGAATACAAACGAGCTTAATACCTTTTTTGCGTCAGCTGGGCAGGTTAATCGTTATCTGGCAATGATAAACACGGCTTTAAACCCTGAATTCGTTATCACTAACTTGGAGCGAGATTTCCAGACAGCGATGGTTAATCTATCGGGTGAGCGTTCAGCAGCAATGGCCAAGCAGGTTGCAATGGATATGCCTGCAGCTACCAAAGGAATATGGCAGGCTACGTTCGATACTAAAGGCCAGTCTGAATGGCGCGATCTATACAAAGAATTACAGGAAGAAGGCGGCACCATTGGATTTTTCGGGCTTGAGGATATCGACACTAAAATAAAACATATTCAAGGCAAGCTTGAAAACACCCAGACTATATTGGGTAAATCAAGACGTACAGTTGCCAAGGTGCGTGATGTTGTGCTGGATATGAATATATCTGTTGAAAACTCGGCAAGGCTCGCAGCATATAAGGCAGTTAAAAACTCCTATATAAACAATGGCTTACCAGCTTCCGAGGCAAAAGCTAGAGCTGCAAGTGTGGCCAAAAATCTAACGGTTAATTTTAATCGTAAGGGTGAATTGGCCCCAGTATTGAACAGCTTATACTTGTTCTACAATGCAAGTATTCAGGGTTCAGCTCGTATCTTTACCGCATTGAAGCATAAGCGTGTTCAAAAGATCGTAGGCGGCATTGCAATGGCTGGCTTTGGTATGGCGTTGCTTAATCGCGCTATGGGTGGTGATGATGATGACGGTATTCCTTACTGGGATAAGATCAGCGAGCACACCAAGCAGACGCATTTTATTATCATGCACCCTGATGGGTCCGGTGATTATACTAAGATCAAGCTTCCATATGGTTATAACGTGTTCTTTTATGCTGGCACAACATTAAATGGAGTGATGTATGACCCTCGTAAGTCGGTTGGTTCATCAGGTATGGAATTGCTTAGTGCTACATTAAATGCGTTTAATCCAATTCAAGGCGCTGATTTTATTGATACCATTATGCCAACGGTTGTTAAGCCATTCGTACAGGATGCGCGTAATAAAAACTTCATGGATAGCAATATCAGACCTGAATACAAGTTTGATGCTTATGATCGTCCAGAGTCACAAAAGGTATTTGGCTCTACTAACGCTATCCTGGCCGATACCATGGCAGAGCTTAATGCGTTATTTGGAGGTGATGAGACTCATTCATCAAGCCCATTTACAGATATTTCCCCGGAAACAATCAAGCATTATGTTGGCTGGTTGACTGGTGGTGCCGGTATGACTGTTACCCGTACCATTGGAACAGCAACTAACTTGATTACAGGTGAAGAGATAGTAGCTAAGAATGTTCCACTTATCAGAACCTTGGGCGGCTCAACTGGACCATACTATGATAAAGATCGATTCTATAGCGCGATAAAGGAAGTTGAAGCGGTTAAGGCCCAGCTGAAGCTTTACAAAGGAACGTCAGAATACAGCACTTATAGACAGGAAAACTATCATGTAAATAAGCTGGCATTCCACATAACTAAGTATAGAAACCGTATCAAGAAATTTAAGGATAAGCGCGATAAGGCATATATGAATAAAGATCGTGAGCTCGCACGCGAATATTCAGAAAAAATGCGCCAAGAAATGATGAAGTTTTCTAAAAAGTATGATGATGCAATAAAGGCCCAGCAGTGATAAGGTGGCATTTATGGTTATAGAAGATAAGACAAGCATCGAGTGGTTGCGATTAAAAGAATATTGCAATGACCGACTCAACGAGATGCGAGAAGAGAATGATTCTACTTCGCTTGATATTGATGAAACAAATAAACTTAGAGGCATGATTGAATTCGCCAAGGAAATACTTGAGTTGGACGAGGTTGAGCGCCAGCCTGATGTAGTTGATACCAACTATATGTGACTTAAACTACTGTCGAGAGGACAGCAATAATGAAAATAAAATACACTGATAACGATGGTGTTGAACGTATCGTTGATATGGTTGGCATTGATGCCAAGTCATCATCAGTTAGACCTATGCCAGGACCGCAAACAGATGCCAAAGCCAGATGGATAGACGCATTAACCGCCACACCAGAACACGTATCATGGTCAGAAGGTGATAATATAACAGAGCTTGTTGTGTTTGCTTCACTTGTTCCAGGGGCGGTAGTAACGGGCGATGAGTATTTAATTATTGCCATTGATGCTGCTTCTGAAGCAATAGGCGTTAATATGCTTACTCAAACCGAGCAGAAAACAGCCAATGTTCAATTTATACCAATTCCATTAAATGAAATAGTTCGCATACCATTAACTGCCCCACTATCACAAGGCCCTAACTTAGCGGGCCGTTTATCAATGGCCGCAGTAGGCGGTCAAAACCTTGATGTATGGGTAGGGA
>Ga0209345_10000375_pt1 | contig 58178 bp, 53 predicted proteins | sample Cruoilmetagenom7_FD_187294 | JGI IMG/M metagenome (GOLD analysis project Ga0209345, IMG submission 187294) | Oil polluted marine microbial communities from Coal Oil Point, Santa Barbara, California, USA - Sample 7 (SPAdes) (version 2) | ecosystem: Environmental > Aquatic > Marine > Oil seeps ... | reverse complement strand
CCTCCATTGGTGTTGTACTTGCCGCCGGTGGGTATCCGTTTGACTATAACAAAGGTGACGTTATTAGCGGCATTCCAAATGAAACCAGTGATACTAAAACTTTTCATGCGGGCACTAAAATCGAAGCTGGCAACATCGTTACCAACGGTGGCCGCGTGCTATGTGCCTGTGCACTGGGTGACAGCGTTGAAGACGCACAACAAAAAGCCTACAAGAGTGTCCACTCAATTCAATGGGATAAGGTCTACTTTCGGACAGATATCGGTCATCGGGCTATCACACGAGAGAAAAACGCTTAGCTGCTTTTAAAAAACAGCCGGACAATAAAAAAGAGCTTCAAATGAAGCTCTTTTTTATTGTGTATTTAAGTCAGTGCTAGCGCTTCATTGAGTCAAAAAACTCACCATTTGTTTTTGTTTTCTTAAAGCGTTCTAATAAAAACTCAATCGCACCCATCTCGTCCATAGGGTTAAGAATTTTTCGTAAAATCCATGTCTTCTGAAGAACATCCGCATCCACAATATATTCTTCTCGGCGAGTACCTGAACGATTAACATTAATCGCTGGGTAAATACGTTTTTCTGCAATTTTACGTTCAAGGTGTAACTCCATATTACCGGTACCCTTAAATTCTTCGTAAATAACATCATCCATACGTGAGCCTGTTTCTACCAGCGCCGTTGCAATAATAGTGAGACTGCCTCCTTCCTCAATGTTTCGAGCTGCACCAAAGAAACGCTTAGGACGTTCAAGCGCATTAGCATCTACGCCCCCTGTTAGAATCTTGCCGGATGAAGGTGCCACTGTATTGTATGCACGACCCAAACGTGTAATCGAGTCTAACAAAATAATCACATCTTGCTTATGCTCAACCATTCTCTTCGCTTTTTCAATAACCATTTCAGCGACTTGAACGTGACGAGTTGCCGGTTCATCAAAGGTACTAGAAATAACTTCACCTTTAACAGTCCGTGACATTTCAGTCACCTCTTCAGGGCGCTCATCTATCAGCAGAACAATCAAATGGCTCTCAGGGTTATTGTGAGCAATAGAATGTGCCAAATTTTGCATAATCATTGTTTTACCTGCTTTAGGCGGCGAAACAATCAAACCACGTTGGCCTTTACCAATCGGGGATACTAAGTCAATCACCCGTGATGTTAAATCTTCGGTTGTGCCATTGCCCATTTCAAGCGTTAAGCGCTCATTAGGAAATAACGGCGTTAAATCTTTAAACGCAATTTTGTTTTTTGCGTGCTCTGGCTTCTCATAATTAAGCTTATCAACTTTTAATAATGCAAAATACCGTTCACTGTCTTTAGGGGGGCGAATTTTGCCTGATATCGTGTCGCCCGTTCTTAAGCCAAATCGACGAATCTGACTCGGTGATACATAGATATCATCTGGCCCCGCTAAAAATGAACCATCTGCCGATCTTAAAAAACCGAAACCATCTGATAAAACCTCAAGAACACCATCGCCATAAACATCATCACCTCTTTTGGCAACTTTTTTAAGAATTTGAAATACCGTGGTTTGTTTTAATGATCGTCCAGTGTTATCAACACCGAGTTCTTTTGCAATTTGAAGAATTTCAGTTGCAGGTTTGCGCTTCAGCTCAGTTAGGTTCATATGAATTTATAATTGGAATAAAAGAAGGTATAACGTGCACATGCGGCACAGAGATTTTAAATAGATTTTTATGATTGTACTTGCACGGCAATTCGCGTGCGTAAGAGTTGTTACTTAAAAAGATAAGGTAGCATTAAAAAATGCCCCCGTCTAGTTTTTAGACGAAGGCGGTGTTTTTATATATTGCTATCGATAAACGCCGATAATTGTGATTTAGTCACTGCGCCTACTTTAGTGGCTTCAACTTCACCCGCTTTAAAAACCATTAACGTTGGAATGCCTCGAACACCAAATCGTCTTGGCATAGCAGGGTTTGAGTCTATATCTAACTTAACGACTTTAAGTTTACCCGCATACTCATCTGCAATTTCGTCAAGGATGGGGGCGATCATTTTACAAGGACCACACCATTCAGCCCAAAAATCGACTAAAACTGGCTGGTCTGACGCCAACACATCCTGTTCAAAGCTATCATCGCTGGTATGAACTACATTTTCACTCACTATTTATCTCCGTTCGGTTAATACTATGCATTGTTACATCATAATAGAGTACGATATCGGCTGCAAAGCTTATCATAATTAATTAAGCAGCAATTCACCTCTATTATTGAAGCCTCAGCTCACTCAAGAACCACTGCACTTATGTCAGAAACCCATTTAACCGATACTAAATTTTCCTCTTTAGGTTTAACAGAACCTTTAATTAAGGGCCTAAATGAAGCGAATTTCCTTAACTGTACGCCGATCCAAGAACAAACATTGCCAATCAGTTTATTAGGTAAAGACGTTGCTGGGCAGGCACAAACTGGTACCGGTAAAACCATCGCCTTCTTGCTGGCTACGTACCATACGTTACTCACTAAAAAGGCCGCTGATAATAAGACAGGTGTCAGGGCACTTATTCTTGCCCCCACTCGTGAGCTCGCCATACAAATTGCCAATGATGCAAAAATCATAGGTAAACATACAGACATTAAGGTAGGCCTGGCATACGGTGGTACAGACTACGAAAAGCAACGCAAAACTCTTGAAGAAGGCGTTGATATATTAATCGGCACACCAGGGCGCACTATCGATTTTTTCAAACAAAAAGTCTTTAACCTGAGAAACACTGAAGTCCTCGTGCTTGATGAGGCAGACAGAATGTTTGACCTTGGGTTTATAAATGATATTCGTTATTTATTACGCAGGCTCCCTCAGCCAGAAAATCGTTTAAATTTACTATTTTCTGCAACACTTTCATTCAAAGTGACCGAACTTGCTTATGAGCACATGAATAACCCAGAGATGGTTCGCATTGAACCTGAACAAATCACGGCCAAACAAGTGGTCGAATCCGTTTATTACCCTGCTGACAATGAAAAAATCCCACTACTTATTAAGGTGTTAATGGATGAAAAACCTGAACGAGGCATTATTTTCATTAATACAAAACACAATGCAGAACGCTTACATCGATACTTAGACGGCAACGACTTTGATAATGCTGTGCTGTCCGGCGATGTACCACAGAAAAAACGCCAATCCATTCTTAACCGTTTCCAAGAAGGCAAGTTAGCCTTATTGATTGCCACTGATGTCGCCGCGCGCGGATTACATATTCCAGCAGTTAGCCATGTCTTTAATTTCGACTTACCCCAAGATGCTGAGGATTATGTACATCGTATTGGCAGAACAGCTCGTTCGGGCGCTAGTGGCAAAGCCATCAGCTTTGCTTGTGAAACGTACGCATACTCATTACCCGATATCGAAGCATACATCTCGCACAAAATTCCTTTTGAGCAGATTGATGGCGCATCGTTACCTGAAATTAAGCCTGCTACTAAAAAAGTCTACAAACCCAAAGCATCGACGAGCAAACCTCATGCAAAGCCACGCTCAAATCAAAAAAAACGTGCACACAAGTAGTAACAACCTTGCTACTGAGGCTTAAGCTCGCCTAAACTTTCAACGGCTGTAAACTCATGCACGATTCGTGGTGGTTCGCCGCTATCGGGCATAGTGATGGCCACTATATATTGAATACCGAATGCATCAGCCGCTTTAAGCACACTTAAACTATCATCCACCATAACTGTTTTAGCTTTATCAAACTGCTCTAGCTGATAAAAAGCCTGCCAAAAACTTTGCTGCTCCTTCGGGTAACCAAGGTCATGTGCTGACACAATGGCATCAAAAAACTCCACCAATCCGGTTTTTTGCATTTTTAGGCTCAAACTATCCGCATGAGCATTCGTTACTAACACACAGCGCTTCCCCGAACTTTTAACCGCCTTTAAAAAATCGCGTGTATGAGGTAACTCCTTAATATGCTCTTGTGTGTCAACTTTCAACTGAGCAATATCAATACCTAACGTTTCGCTCCAATAATCCAAACAATACCAGTTCAACAAACCTTCTTGTGCTTTAAAAATAGGCTTTAAGTGCTCAACGGCCTCATCGAATGAAATGTTTTGCCTTTTCGAAAAAGAGTCTGGCACAACACATTGCCAGAAATGATTATCAAACCTCAAATCCAGTAATGTACCGTCCATGTCTAATAAAACAGTTTCTATTTCCGACCAATCAATCATCTGTTAACCTGATAATTATGTAATTAAATTTTCGAATTACCCTCTTTGGAGCATCGATATGTTAAACCATCTCACTAAAATCTGGGCCATTATCCTTGCCAGCCTATTACTAGTGGCTTGCCACAAAGCACCAACCCTTGATAAGGCACTGGCTTTAAAGCTCTTAGCCCCTTCTTACGCGTCGTCAGGTTATACTGTTAACATAGCCACTAACAACCCACAAGCACGCGGAAAAAACCCAACAGGGTGGAGCTGTGCAGATAAGAAATCGCTCGTTTCATCAGGGCTTGCCTTGTGCAAAGAATCAGGCCGCTCGGGCGTTTACCTAAAATTTACTGACGAGGGAAAAAAGCTATTAGTAGGCTCACCGTGGGGTGATAACACCCTTCGCAATGCACGAGTGATAGCGGTTCTCCAGCAGATCGAGGAAATTCAATCCATTCAGCTGATTGACCCAACACATGCCATTATTAATTACACATGGGTCTATCATCAACACACCCCTTTTTCAAATCCTCAATTAGAAAAAACAATCGCCCTCAATGTTCCTCAAATGGCCCAAGCAAGCGCTGTTTTAAATAATAAGGAATGGACAATAATACGTTAAACACCCTCCCACATGAATAAAACTAAACGCCTAGAAATTTTTAATCGACTCAGTAAAGCAATTCCTGAGCCCGAAACAGAACTTAACTACAACACACCTTTTGAACTGCTCATAGCGGTTATTCTATCGGCCCAAGCAACCGATAAAGGCGTTAATAAAGCAACCGATAAGCTTTACCCTGTTGCTAATACACCTGAAAGTATTTTTAAGCTCGGTGATGAAGGACTGAAACAGTACATTAAAACTATCGGGCTGTTTAATACAAAGGGCAGCAATATCATCAAAACCTGCAAAATTTTAATCGAACAACATAATAGCCTTGTGCCACAAACTCGCGAAGAGTTAGAAGCCCTACCCGGTGTTGGCCGAAAAACAGCCAATGTTGTGTTAAATACCGCTTTTGGTGTACCCACCATTGCCGTTGACACCCATATCTTTAGAGTGAGTAATCGCACCAAAATTGCCCCAGGGAAAAACGTATTAGAGGTTGAGAAGAAACTGGAGAAACACGTCCCAAAAGAACACATGCTAGATGCACATCACTTATTAATTCTACATGGGCGATATACTTGCATTGCCCGCAAACCTCGCTGCGGCTCTTGTGTTATCGAGGACTTGTGTGAGTTCAAAGACAAAACCATCTATTGATTCGCTCACTCTAACTCACTAGGGCAGCCTGACTTATCTAAACCCTTTGAAGCTTTTATTTCATTTATTCAATCGAGTATCTTTATCACTGCTTTTTACAAAAGTATTTATACAACATATTTTTTTTTAAAAAAAATACAAACGCAGCCCATTTATGTCTTTTGTTGACGTTTTAACCTGCTAATACTTCATTTTTATAATGAACTCTCCTTTATTGCTTATAATATTGTTTATTCAAATTAACACGATATTGAAATGAACAACTCCTCACTTTTTAATCAGGCACAACTCGCTATTCCAGGCGGTGTAAATTCACCCGTTCGCGCATTCAAAGGTGTCGGCGGCGACCCTATTTTCATCGATCACGCTAAGGGCGCATACATCTTCGACACTGACAACAAGCAATACATTGATTATGTTGGTTCATGGGGCCCTATGGTACTTGGTCATAGCCACCCTAGCGTCGTTAAAGCTGTGCAACAAGCAGCTGAAAAAGGCCTAAGTTTTGGCGCACCCACAGTGATCGAAACCACCATGGCTGAGAAAGTTTGCACTCTAGTACCCTCTATTGAAAAAGTTCGCATGGTCAGTTCTGGTACTGAAGCAACGATGAGCGCTATACGTTTAGCTCGTGGTTTTACCGGCCGAGATAACATCATTAAATTTGAAGGCTGTTATCATGGTCACTCTGACTCATTGCTCGTTAAAGCAGGCTCTGGTGCTCTAACGTTTGACGTACCCAGCTCGCCGGGCGTACCTGCGTCGTTAGCCGACCACACTATAACCCTTCCATTCAACGATGCTGAAGCACTGACCAATGCCTTAAAAGACAATGGCAGCAGTATTGCTTGCATCATTGTTGAACCCGTTGCGGGAAATATGAACTGCATCCCCCCTGAAGCAGGTTTTCTTGAGTGCTTGAGGCAGTTATGCGACCAATACGGCATCGTCTTGATATTTGATGAGGTGATGAGTGGTTTCCGCGTTGCTCTTGGTGGCGCACAACAACTCTATGGCATAAAACCTGATTTAACCACATTAGGTAAAGTTATTGGCGGCGGCATGCCCGTTGGGGCGTTTGGTGGCCGCGCTGACATCATGGCACAGCTAGCACCCGATGGCCCCGTCTACCAAGCCGGCACATTGTCTGGCAACCCATTGGCCATGTCTGCAGGTCTCGCAACATTAGAGCTTGTTAGCCAAGCCAATTTTTATGAACAACTGACCGAGCAAACCAGCTATTTGCTTGATGGACTCAAGCGACTCGCCAAAGAGGCCAATATCCCATTCACTACAAACCAAGTAGGCGGCATGTTTGGTTTATTTTTCTCTAATGATGAGAATATCAGCCGTTTTAATCAAGTTATGCAATGTGACCAAGAACGTTTCAAACAATTTTTCCACTTAATGCTCGAACAAGGTGTTTACCTTGCGCCTTCTGCTTTTGAAGCAGGATTTGTATCTGCCGCACACACCCAACAAGACCTTGATGATACCTTGGCCGCAGCTAACCTAGCATTTAAGGCACTCGCATGATTGAGATCATTAAGCCAGGGCAAAAGTATAAGCTCACTCAATATGAAAAATTAGGTGGTGAAGCCGGGGTTCGACGGCTCGTCAAGTTTTTTTACGAGGAGATGAAGAATAACAAAGACGTTAAAACTATTCGCGATATGCACACGCCAGATTTAACTGAGGCCGAAGACAAGTTATTTCTTTTCCTTAGCGGCTGGCTGGGCGGCCCTTCTTTATATATAGAAAAATTTGGCCACCCAAGGTTACGAGCGCGCCATTTACCTTTTTCTATTGGCATTAAAGAACGCGACCAATGGCTACATTGCATGAGCCACGCTTTAGATAAAATGACTATTGAAAAGCCCATACACGATGAGCTAATGCAGGCGTTCTTCAATACTGCAGACTTTATGCGCAACCAATCTGAATAACGCCTCATTAAAATGTTTGCCGATTTTCTAAATACGCTCACCCAACTCATTAATCAATACCCCACTTGGGCAGGCATGATTGTATGCCTAGTCGCCATGATCGAGTCACTGGCCATCGTCGGCGTTATTGTTCCAGGCGTTGCCATTATGTTTGCTATTGGGGCGCTAATCAGCACTGGCACATTAGAGATGATTAGCACAATACTCTGGGCAGCAGCTGGTGCTTCCTTCGGCGATGGCTTAAGCTTTGCGTTAGGCAAGCACTACGATAAAAAAATCTATAACGTCACTTGGTTTAAAAACAACCCACATGTCTTGAAAAACGGCCATAATTTTTTTAAAAAGTATGGCGTTATTAGTATTTTAATTGGTCGCTTTATTGGCCCCATTCGCGCCGTTATTCCGCTTGTTGCTGGCATTTTAGATATGCCCATTAAGCACTACATTCCCACAAACCTTATCGCTTCAGCTTTATGGGCTCCTGCGTACTTAATGCCAGGTTTTTTTTTCGGAAAATCAACCGCTTTAATACCCATTAACCTTCAAAAAGAATGGCTTTTCATACTTCTTTTTGCCGTGCTTACCTGGGCCCTCTATAAAGTTCTAAAGCGCCCCTAAGCTTGCTCGTTCTCATCTAGACTCGCATCATTAAAAACTAAAAAGTACTTTTGCCTATACCAAAAAAAGAATTTTAAATATATGGGGAATACCCATGAACATAAGTTTTGCTAATACATAGCCTATCGTTAATAAAACTTATAAAACAACGACATTCCCAAACAGTAACTTATCGAAATCTTTAGCAGGCATAGGTTTATAGAAATAATACCCTTGGAACACAAGACAACCATGACGGCTTAAAAAGGTTAACTGGCTCTCCTCTTCAACACCTTCTGCAACAACATCTAAATTTAAATTCTTCGCCATCGCAATGATCGTCGCCGCAATTTCTGCATCTGATTTATCAATATGTAAATCTCTAACAAAAGACTGATCAACTTTTAATTCACTCAGTGGCAGTTTCTTCAAATAAGTTAATGAGGAATACCCTGTTCCAAAATCATCCATTGAAATTTTAAAACCTAGACTCGTTAGTATTTCCATTTTACTAATCGTGGCGTTTATATCTCTAATCGTAATGCCTTCGGTGACCTCTAAGGTTACATTATCCGCAGATACACCTGATTCATTGAGCATTTTCTTGGTAAGTTCAACAAAGTTTTCTTGATGAAATTGATAAGGACTAATATTGATTGACAGCCTAAAGTCTGCGGCTACGCCTTCTTTTTCCCATTTGCTCAATTGCTCAAAGGCTTTTTTTATCACCCATTCACCTATTGGCAAAATAAGCCCAGTCATTTCAGCAACCGGTATAAAGTCGCCGGGTGAAATGAATGTTCCATCTTTTTTAAACCAACGTAATAATGCCTCAGCCCCTAGAATCCTACCAAACTCATCCACCTGCGGCTGATAAAACAAGTCAAGCTCCTCAGCATTTAAAGCAAAGCGTAAATCTGTCTCCATTTTCAACCTAGCGTCTGCTACTGCTTGCATCTCTGGTTGATAAAAACGATAGCCGTCTCGGCCTGCTTCTTTTGCACGATACATTGCCGTATCGGCCTGCTTCATTAAAACTTCGGGGATATCTGCCATACCGGGGAACGTAGTTATTCCAACGCTTGCCGTTAAGTGATAGCTTTCCCCTTGAACAACAAATTTTTCACCCAGAATATGCTTTAACCTCAACATGAAAGAATGAACTTGGTTAATAACATCCTCTTCAGAGTCTTCTAAATGCCCTGATAAAATCACAAACTCATCGCCACCGAGTCTAGCAATCGTATCGGCAGAGCGAAAAACTCTCTTTAAACTCTCGGCTACTTGTTTTAACAAGTCATCTCCAGCCGCGTGTCCTCGTGAGTCATTCAGCGTTTTAAAATTATCCAAATCAATAAACAACAACGCCCCATGTCGTTGATCTCGTTTAGCAATATCGAGAATGTACTCCATGTGTTCGGTTAACAACCGCCTATTAGCCAAGCCTGTTAACTCATCGTAATAGGCTAACTCCTGCGCATTAGTATTTGATTGTTCAATCTCTTTTAATGTTTTACTGATACGCTGCAATAACGAATTAAAGTGCTGGCCTAAAACAGCAAACTCGCTCTGATCAGATGACTCTATAGCAACTTTTATTGAGTAATCCTCGGCCTGCGCAATGTCTTTAATCGTAGTTATTAAACGTTGTAACGGAAAAACAAAAATACTTTGTAACCAGAACGATAGAAAGATGGCAAACGTTAAAGCAATAGGTATAGAGATGATTATTAATTGAGTCAGATTGGCAAGCAGCTCCTCATAGTTTTTACTAGAAATAGCGTAGCTCACAGTGCCAACTTTTTGTCCTTGAAGCTCAACAGTATCTTTGTAGAAGAATAAGTCACCCACTATTTTTAGTGTGTTAGGCTCTAACACTTGTGTATTGTCATGCGGAGCACCTGACTTTGAATAGTTCAAGATAGATTTTCCCGCGATATCTCTGAGCTCTGCATGTTCAAGAACAGGAAACAATTTCCATTTACGAATCAATTCCATTCCTGCACTTGGCAAGCTCGACTTTATCAGTGCCGAGTACTCACTTTCCAGTACTTGAGAGATTCTTTTCAGCTCATCGGTTGATTCTTCAGCGTATATCACTTTCTCATTATAATAAGTCACAGCCGAGTAAAAACTAATCAACGTTGACGCTAATACCATCATCAATATAACAAATTGATAACGGACCGAAAGGTGGGAAAACTTAGTAATCTTCAACTGACTCATTCTATTTAATCATTCGCTTGTAGTTATCGGCAGGCCCTATGCTGACCCTGCTTATACTTGAGGAGCTATTATAGACACCTATTATTATCCAACTAGGCACATAGCCTCGTACCACCTACAAACTGATCTCCTTGCTTCAACCTGTTTTTATTAAGCCAATCCTTATAAAAATTGCCTTTTCTTCTTGTTAGCCAACTTATATCCAAATAATTTTCCGTTGTGTTCTCTTTATAGTGAACACTGGCCCCGTCAAGAAACACCCTAACGCCAATGTTCGTGATCAACTGTCACTATATTCTTGTTAACTACTCGTATCAATAAGTTCCTTCTTTTCTTCTTTAACACCCGACAAGTACTGTTAAGCCGAGCGATACTCTACTATTAACTAAATAAGCGCGTTTTTTGCAGTGTTTTAAAAGGTTACCTCTACGACCATAATTTTTTAATACCAGCGGTTTATCGCAACTGGAGTAATTTATACATGTAAACGTTAACGTGCGGCAAACAAACCTAGAATCATGTGCAGCCTTTCAATAGGGTCATCAATTTCCAATAATCGTTGCCGAATGGCCTCCTCCACTGGCAGTACCTCCGTTAGACGACAACCCACCCAATTTGCATCATTAAATACTGGCGCATCAAATGAGATATTAACTCGCTCTTTCTTAAGTACCTTCTTCAAAATGTCCGTTAATTTGAATAGTTCATCCGGCACAGGTACCGCTGGCAGATCATCCAGTACATTAATACTTGCAGTTATTAGCTCATCCTTAGACACGTCAGTATTCAATATTCTAAAGCGTTGGCAGCCTACGGCTTCGATCTGCAAAAGACCATCTGCAGATTGATCCCAATTAACAACTTTAGCCAGCGTGCCTACTTCATAGCAACGCGCCGCTTTACCAACCTCCTGCCCCTCTATAATCATATTAACGCCAAAGGGCATGTCTTTTTTTAAGCAGTTACTCACCATATCTAAATAGCGGGTTTCGAATATTCTTAAGGACAAAACCCCGTCAGGAAAAAGCACCGTTGATAAGGGAAAAATCGCAACATTATGTGTAGGATTTGGCATGCTTTACTCGTGATTTAGTAAGTCTTCTATCGTTTGGTGAACACCACCAAACCCGCCATTACTCATAAATAAAACATGGTCGTTCGGTCTCATTTCTGCCATCACAGCGTCAACCAATACCTCCATTGTTTTAAAAACCTTAACCGTAGAATAACGCCCAATGTCTACTTGCCAATCTATTTCATCTGGCATATAGATAAAAGCAGTATCTGAATCAGCAAGCGACGGCAGCAACGTCTCTTTATGCACACCCATTTTCATGGTGTTTGACCGTGGTTCAAGCACTGCAATAATCCTCTGATCTCCCACTTTTCCGCGTAAGCCAGCTAATGTACTAGCAATAGCCGTCGGGTGATGGGCAAAATCATCGTACAGGGTAATGTTGTTAATAACCGCCCGAACTTCCATACGCCTTTTTACGTTTTGAAAGGTAGCCAGTGCATCAATCGCAACCCCTGGATCAACCCCAGCATGGACTGCGGCGGCAATGGCGCCTAAAGCATTAGAAACGTTATGCTGACCGCTTAATGACCAGCGAATACGACCAATGTTATCCCCTAAATAATACACATCAAACTCACCCTCGCCTGTGGCAATATCATCAGCAGACCAAACAGCCCCACTTAACAATTTTTTACTAATTTTTTCAACCGGTGTCCAGCATCCACGCTCTAAAACATCGTCTACATTAGCATCATCGAATGGCGTAATTAACAAACCATTATTGGGCACTGTTCGCACTAGGTGATGAAATTGCCGCTTGATCGCATCCAAGTCATCGAAAATATCCGCATGATCAAACTCAAGGTTATTTATTACGCAAGTTTTTGGCCGATAATGTACAAACTTGGAACGCTTATCAAAGAACGCCGTATCATATTCATCAGCCTCTATAACAAAAAAGTCCGACTCACCTAGTCGGGCTGAAATACCAAAGTTCAATGGCACACCGCCAATTAAAAACCCCGGTTTTAAGCCCGCGTACTCTAATATCCAAGCCAGCATCGAACTGCTAGTAGTTTTACCATGAGTGCCTGCTACGGCTAACACCCAGCGATGCTGTAAAACATGCTCTGCCAACCACTGTGCACCCGATGTATAAGGCAAGCCTAAATTGAGCACGGCTTCTACTTCTTCATTTCCGCGCGACAGGGCATTACCAATCACAACCATATCTGGCTGTATCGTTAAGTTAGACGCACTATAACCCTGCATTAACTCAATACCTTCTGCTTCTAGCTGAGTACTCATTGGCGGGTAAACGCCAGCATCTGAACCCGTCACAGTATGGCCCAAACGTTTCGCCATAACGGCAAGCCCGCCCATAAAAGTGCCACAAATACCTAAAATATGTACTCTCAAATCACGTTTTCCTAGATAATATCACTCAACACCATCTTACTTCAGATGCCATTTACATTTGAAGTTAAAGGGCATTTTATTATTATAAATATGCCATTCTTTTACTGGAAAACTTACTGTACAACACATTCATGAGCGACTCTAAACGTCAAGATATTCAAGTTGATGTAGACACAACCTACATTGCCTCTTCCTCCGAGCCTGAAGCGGCACGCTACGTCTTTGCCTATTCTATTACGATTAAAAATATTGGTAATATTAAGGCGCAGCTTCTCAGTCGTCACTGGATCATTACCGATGCGAACGGTAAAGTTCAAGAAGTTCATGGCGAAGGTGTTGTTGGTGAAACACCTCATTTAGAACCAGGGGAATCCTTCCAGTATACTAGCGGCGCTGTTATTGAAACATCAGTGGGGGCAATGCAAGGCAGTTATCATATGTTAGATGCTGATGGCGAGAAATTCACCACTACGATTCCATCCTTCTCTTTATCCACCCCAAGAACGCTGCATTAAAGAACCATTATGGCAACCTACGCCATAGGCGATATACAAGGGTGTTATGACCCTCTGCGTCGCTTATTAGATAAAATCAAGTTTGACCCCAGCGCCGACCAACTATGGTTTGCCGGCGACCTGATCAACCGAGGCCCAAAATCATTGGAGACCTTACGTTTTATCATCTCCTTAGGTGATGGCGCACGTAGTGTCTTAGGTAACCACGAATGTCATTTTTTGGCATCTGCGCGTGGGCATAAAAAAGCTCACCGTAGTGATACATTTTCTAGCATTTTAAATGCCAGCGATGCTGATGAACTGATCAACTGGGTCCGTTCACGTCCCTTTTTACACCAAGACAAATCCCTTGGTTACACAATGGTACACGCTGGAGTTCCTCCTCAATGGTCACTTAAACAAGCCAAAAAACATGCAAAAGAACTAGAAAAAGTTTTTCAGAGTGAGCAACTGGATGACTTTTTAGCCCATATGTATGGCAGCATGCCTGATCAATGGTCTGACACACTGACCGGTAATGATCGTTTACGCTTTATTATTAACTGCTTTACCCGATTACGTTTTTGCGATGCCGAGGGCCGTCTAAACTTGAAGGAAAAAGGCGCGCCTACTCATCACTCTGGTAACTTAATACCTTGGTTTGAGGCACCGAACCGCCAAACCGCTAACAAAAAAATAATTTTTGGTCATTGGTCGACCCTTGGCTTAAACAAGAAGAATAACACTACTTGTTTGGATACTGGTTGCTTGTGGGGTGGCCAGTTAAGCGCGATTAAGCTGGATGGATCAGAACAGGTGACCTCATTAAACTGCGACACCTCACTAGAGCCTTACTAAATCCGCTTATACGTAATAAATGAATATGGATAAGCGTGTTTTTCGTCCGCTTGATGCTTAACCTGCTCAACAACATTCCACTCTTCTGCTTTTATTTCGGGAAAAAAAGCATCCGCTTCAAAATCTTGATGGACCACCGTTAAATATAATGTCTCCGTCATCGGTAACATTTGCTCATAAAAACTTGCGCCACCAATTACCATCACATCATCAAATTCTTCCGACGCTTCTAGCGCTGCCGCAATGGAATGAACAATGACTACACCCTCTGCCGTAAAGTGATTATCGCGGGTAATAACAATGTTTTCTCTACCCGGTAATGCCTTTCCTATCGATTCAAACGTTTTCCGCCCCATTACAATAGGCTTCCCCATTGTGATCGATTTAAAGTGCTGAAAATCTTTAGGTAAATGCCAAAGCAACTCATTATTTTTCCCAATGGCTCTGTTTTCAGCCATGGCAACGATCATAGAAATCATTAAATCGCGACCGGTGCTTTAATTCCCGCGTGGGATTGATAACCCATAATCTCAAAATCTTCATACTGATAATCAAATAAAGAGGCGGGCTTTCTTGCTATTTGTAATTGAGGCAACGCCAAGGTATCACGTGATAGCTGCAAGTTTGCCTGTTCAAAGTGGTTGCTATATAGATGCACATCACCCCCTGTCCAAACAAAGTCACCAACCTCTAGGTTTGCTTGCTGAGCAACCATATGGGTTAGCAAGGCATAACTAGCTATATTGAAGGGTACACCTAGAAAGAAATCAGCTGAGCGTTGGTACAACTGACACGATAGCTTTCCATTAGCGACATAAAACTGAAACAGTAAGTGACAAGGCGGTAGAGCCATATCCGGTATCTGACCCACGTTCCATGCACTCACTATCATTCGGCGAGAGTCGGGGGTGTTTTTAATTTGTGCTATGACCTCACTGATTTGGTCAATATTCTCGCCAGAAGAGGTTGGCCAAGAACGCCATTGATGACCATAAACTGGACCTAAATCACCCTTATCATCTGCCCATTCATCCCAAATACTCACGCCATGATCTTTCAAATAGCGTGTATTTGTGTCGCCATTCAAAAACCATAACAGCTCATGAATAATAGATCGCAAGTGTAATTTTTTAGTCGTTACCAACGGAAAACCTTTCGATAAGTCAAAACGCATTTGCCGACCAAATACTGACCGTGTTCCGGTTCCCGTTCTATCTTCTTTATCTGTCCCGTTATCGAGGATATCTTGCATTAACTCTAAATATTGTTTCATTAACTTAGCCTTTTTGTTTTGCTTTCAGCATTAAGACAGCTCCTAACAGCAACATTGGCAAGGTTAAAATTTGCCCCATGGTTAGCCAACCAAATGCCAAGTAGCCTAAATGCGCATCGGGCAGCCGGACAAACTCAACCGCAAACCTAAAGGTACCGTAACCGATTAAAAACAAGCCAGACACGCTCATCATTGCTCTTGGTTTACTTGAGTAAATCCATAAAATAAAAAATAACACAAACCCTTCTAGTACCGACTCATACAATTGCGAAGGGTGCCTAGGCATATTGCCTAATCCTGGTACTAGCATGCCTAGCGCAAAATCAGTCGGTTTGCCCCACAACTCACCATTAATAAAATTACCAATTCGTCCCGCCCCTAAACCAATCGGCACCAAAGGGGCAATAAAGTCAGTGACTTCAAAAAAGTGATGCTGATATTTTTTGCCAAACAAGTACATGGCAATGAGCACACCCAGCAGGCCACCATGAAAAGACATGCCGCCTTGCCATATCTTTAACAAAATAACGGGGTTATCGATAAAAGCAGGAAAGTTATAAAATAATACATACCCAATACGGCCACCCAACACCACACCCATCGCCGCGTAAAAAATAAGGTCATCAATTTGCTGAACACTCCAGCCAACCTTTTTAGCCCTATACCGACCTAACAACCATGCGCCCACAAACCCAACAAGGTACATGAGGCCGTACCAGTGAACAGCTAATGGCCCGAGATTGATCGCAACGGGGTCTATTTGAGGGTATACCAACATATTATTTAATCCTTACAGAGGTGAATATTTTAGCCTGCGATACAAACAACTGAAAGAGTGGTATCACACTTAACAAATCATTAAACGGTTTAGACGCCACCATAGCAATAAAAAAAGCACTAAACTTAGTGGCATATCCATTATTATCATCCAATGACACCCTCTGATAACAAAACAAGGGCCAGTAACGCCAGCTATTCATTATCTTGGTATCAGCAACTATAGTGATAATGATGCCCCTTATAGCAAACCATAGGAAAACAATATGAATACACCTACAAAAAAAACCTAAACCCCAACCCTCATCAGCACTGGAGTCAAATCTAGTCAACGTAGACATTGGTCAAATACACTCTTGCGCTCTTTCAGAAGATGACACGCCTAACTTACAAGAAAGTAACGAGTTTAGAAGTGCCGGTGCATTAATGAAAGCCATTGCTGACGAAGCACTATCTTGGCGACAATCACTTGAAGAAGGCCTTCAACCTGCCATTCTCGCCATTCTACAAGGCGGCATTCAAATTGAAGTATTAAAGCTCTCTCAGGTGAGTTTTCATGGCATTAGAATTGAGGGACAAATGGGCGGCAATAGCTGTGTGATGTTTGCTCACCAAGCCAGTGTACAAATGCTGTGTCATGCGGTAGAAGTTAAAGAAGAAGCTCTTAAACGCTCTATCGGTTTTATTTGGCCCGACAAAGAAGTCCACATATAAAAAAAGCGGCATGTAAGCCGCTTTTTTTTGTTTCCCTTTACGGTTTACCCTAGCAACGGCGCAATAACCAAACTCACAATCGCCATTACATTAATCAAGATATTCATTGAAGGGCCTGATGTATCTTTAAAGGGGTCACCTACGGTATCGCCCACCACCACGGCTGTGTGCGTATCAGAACCTTTACCACCTAAATTCCCTTTTTCAACGTACTTTTTAGCATTATCCCAAGCTCCACCCGCGTTCGCCATCATCAATGCTAACAACACACAACACAGTAATGCGCCTGATAACATGCCGCCTAAGGCTTCGGCGCTTATGAAAAAACCAACCAAAGGAGGCGCGCTCACTGCAATCACACCTGGCACAATCATTTTCTTAAGTGCTGCTGTTGTTGCAATATCAACACAACGAGCCGTGTCTGGCTCTGCTGTTCCTTCTAATAAACCATCAATCTCTTTAAATTGGCGACGAATTTCCTTAATCATCTCAAATGCCGCATCACCAACAGCCGTCATCGTCAACGCGGCAATAACAAACGGAATAACCCCACCAATAAATAAACCCATTAATACTTGCGGATCATTTAACTGCAAAGAGAAATCTGGCACATATACCGATACTGTTTCTATAAACGCAGTAATAATCGCCAATGCCGCTAATGCCGCTGCACCAATAGCAAAGCCTTTACCTATTGCTGCTGTGGTATTACCAAGCTCATCTAACGAATCTGTGATTTTACGAGTTTCCTCGCCCAAGCCCCCCATTTCAGCAATACCACCGGCATTATCAGCAACGGGGCCGTAAGCATCAATGGCCATAGTTATACCAACAGTAGCCAGCATGCCTACTGCAGCAATACCCACACCGTACAAACCAGCAAAATGACTAGACACTGCAATTACTCCACAGAGACTAAATGCCGGAATAGCGACCGACTGCATACCTACAGACAGCCCTGTAATCATCACGGTTGCGGGGCCCGTCTCACCTGATTTAGCAATATTTCTAACCGGTGCTCCCGCGGTGTAATACTCTGTCACTAAGCCAATAATTATACCACCCACTGAGCCGGCCAAAACAGCTACCCAAACATAGTTGCTCACGTCCATCATCAAAATAAGTAGCAAAGCAACAACAATAAATAACGCAGATGCCCCCATAGTGCCCATACGCAGCGCTTTTTCTGGCGACTTGGAAGCGTTGTTTTTGACAATGACAATCCCCCCTATTGAGCAAAGCAAACCAATCGAGGCCAACGCCAAGGGTAAAAACATTAAACTTGACTGTGCACCTAATTCTGACAACAAAACAGCAGACATCGTTGATGCAATCGCAATGGTCGCAATCATTGATCCGCAATATGATTCAAAAATATCTGACCCCATGCCGGCAACATCGCCCACGTTGTCGCCAACATTATCAGCTATCACACCTGGGTTACGCGGATCATCTTCTGGTATGCCCGCTTCGACTTTTCCCACTAAATCCGCACCAACATCAGCACTTTTAGTAAAAATACCACCGCCAACACGCGAAAACAGCGCAACAACTGAGGCGCCCATCGCAAAACCATGTATAGCATGTGAGCTTTCTGGATCATTACCAAAAAACAAATACATTAAGCCTAAGCCCATCAAGCCAAGTGAGGCTACCGCTAGCCCCATAATTGAACCACCGAAGAAAGCGACTGAGAGAGCTGCCTCAGCGCCTTCTGTATGAGCGGCTGTTGTTGTTCTAACATTCGCCTTAGTTGCTGTATTCATACCGATGTAACCAGCCGCACCAGAAGCCAACGCGCCCACTAAGAAGCAAAGTGCTGTCGCCCAACCTAAAAATATAAATGTTAAAACAAATAAAGCAGCCGCAAAATTAACCAGCATTTTATATTCGCGCTTCATAAAAGCCATTGCGCCTAAATGAATTTGCTCAGCAATTTTTGCGACAACACCCTCACCTTCCGGGTACTTCATTACCAAGCCGTATACATACTTCGCTGCATATAAACCAAAACACCCAATAATAGGGGGTAATAAGTGACTCAACTCCATAGTTTTCTCCTGATGATTATTCTATTTGCTGCTCATTTGCTTCATAAAAAATATAACACCCTCTCTTTTTTACGCTGCCTCCCGATTTGGTGCAAGCAGAAAACTTAATTAAATAAATTCTCCCCTGTATAATGCGGCACAACAATTAACTATCTATAAAAACACAGGAAACAATATGAGCCTTAATTTAGTCCCTTCTGGGAAAGACTTACCCTATGACATTAATGTTATTATCGAAATTCCTTCACACAGTGACCCTGTGAAATATGAAGTTGAAAAAGACTCTGGCGCTTTATTTGTAGACCGCTTTATGGGTACGGCCATGCATTACCCATGTAACTACGGTTACGTGCCTCATACATTATCTGATGATGGTGACGCGGTTGATGTACTTGTTATCACACCCATTCCTTTAATGCATGGCTCAGTTATTCGTTGCCGCCCAATTGGTGTTTTAAAAATGACTGATGAAGCTGGTGAAGATGCAAAGGTTTTAGCGGTACCTGTTTCTAAGCTAACGCCTCTTTACAACGATGTTAAGTCTTACAAAGACATCCCTGAAATCACCTTAAACCAAATTTCACACTTCTTTGAGCATTACAAAGATTTGGAAGCTGGTAAGTGGGTGAAAATTGAAGGTTGGGCCGGTATTGATAGTGCTGCGAAAGAAATCCTAGAAAGTGTTGCTCGCTTTGACGCCGCTGAAGTAAAACCTCACTTCTAAAGCATTTAAAGACTAATAACCGCTGGTGTTTTTCTCAACCCAGCGGTTTTTTTGTGTCTGTTGGTCAGCCTCAACAACACATTCTTTTTTCCAAAAAGGCGCTTTGCTTTTAAGGTCTTCCATAATAAAACGACTCGCCTCAAATGCATCTTTCCGATGCGCAGACCATACAGCGACCAAAACAATGGGGTCATTTGGCAATAATTCGCCCACTCGGTGTACGATCAATGTTTCGAGCAGGTTCCATTTTTCTTTTGCTTGCTGAACAATTTTATCTAAATGCCGTTCAGTCATCCCTGGGTAGTGCTCAAGAAACATACCACTGACTGAATCACCCTCATTCATATCACGCATCGTACCAATAAAATTAGCGCACGCGCCATATTCACCATCGCGCTTCATTTCTAATTGAAAGGTCGATAGCTCTTGCCAAGGGTCAAACGCATTATCAGTCACTTTAATCATCATTAACCACCGGTAACAGGGGGGAAAAAGGCTACTTCATCACCCGCTTGCACTAAAGAGTCTGCCTGCGCATATTCCTGATTAATAGAATATAAAACTTGCTGCGACACATCGTACCCTTCGCTAACATGCTTCCAAACATCTTCCACCGTGCTTAAGCCATCCGCACTCAGCTGTTGTTCACTTCGCCCAAACAACTCTTTTAAACTGGCAAAATAAAGTACTTTTATCGGCATGGCTTCTTCATACATCTGGCTATTTGATTGTGTCATAATTCATTATATTATCATGCTAACAAAGGAACCGAACCACTAGATTATGTCTGAACTTACACACTTTAATGCCGCGGGTGATGCTCACATGGTGGACATTAGCGCAAAAGCCGACACTGACCGTACCGCGATAACCGAAGGCTTTATTGAAATGGATGCCGCGACACTGCAACATGTTATTAAGGGTAATAATAAAAAAGGAGATGTACTCGGTATTGCCCGTATTGCTGGCATTATGGCCAGTAAGAAAACAGCTGACCTTGTGCCTTTATGTCACCCATTACCCATCACTCATGTAGATATTAAACTTGAGCCTGATACAAAAAATAACCTCATCACGTGCCAAACAACTGTCACTACCTCAGGTAAAACGGGGGTAGAAATGGAAGCACTTAATGCGACACAAATTGCCTTACTCACCATTTACGATATGTGTAAAGCCGTTGACCGCGGCATGACTATTCAAGGCGTAAGATTACTTGAAAAAAAAGGCGGTAAATCGGGACACTGGAAACGCGAAACACCCTAAATATGAACTTTCAATTACACCCACAACTCGCTAAAGATTGTTACTACCTTGGAGATTTTCCACTTTGTGCGTTATTGCTAAGTAAAGACGCCAATTACCCTTGGTATATTCTCGTTCCACGACAAGCAAATATTAGCGAAGCCTTTCAGCTAAGCCCTAACGACCAACAAAAACTTCAACAAGAGTCGTTACAGCTAAGCGAGGCTTTAAATAACGGGTTTTGTGCAGATAAAATGAACATTGCCGCCCTAGGTAATATGGTTCCCCAATTACACCTTCATCATATTGTGCGCTATAAAACAGATGCTGCATGGCCGAACCCAGTATGGGGCTTTATTGATGCTAACAACTACACTGAAAACTTACTAAACGAGCGCGTCAATAAAACACAGCAACTGCTCAAAAATACGAGCTTTATAGCTAAAGATAGCTGAACTAACGGGATTTAACTTGAACAAACAAATAACCGCCACCTTATTAGCAGAATGCCCTGATCAACCAGGAATTATTGCAAAAGTAACTGATTTTCTCGCTAAAAAAAATGCCAATATTGTTGATTTAGAACAACATGTTGATGTGACAGATCAGCATTTCTTTATGCGCGTCGAATGGCAACTGAGCGACACTGACGTTAACCGAGAATCATTAGAAAAAGAGTTTTCAGAACACGTTGGCTCAGTGCTTAAAATGAATTGGAGCATCGCCTATTCTAATCTCAAACCCCGGCTAGCTATTTTTGTGTCACAACACGGGCACTGCCTATTCGACATCCTTTCACGCTACCAAGCTGGCGAATGGAATGTCGATATTCCATTGATTATTAGTAACCACAAAAATTACCAATCATCCGCCGAAAATGCAGGCATTGATTTCCACTACATCCCAATAAATGCCGATAATAAACAACAACAAGAAAGCACCCAACTGGCCTTACTCGCCGAACACCAAATTGACACCATTGTATTAGCGCGCTACATGCAAATACTAAGCGCCAATTTTATTGACCATTACCCACACCAAATCATTAATATTCATCACTCTTTTTTACCCGCGTTTCCCGGTGCCAAACCGTATCATTCGGCGCATGAAAGGGGGGTAAAAATTATTGGTGCCACAAGCCATTATGTCACCACCGAATTAGACGCCGGACCAATCATTGAGCAAGATATTGTTCGAATTAGGCATAACGATCATGTGGAAGACCTGAAGCGAAAAGGCCAGGATAATGAAAAAATTGTACTGTCTCGTGCTATCAGGCATCATTTACAAAACGAAATACTGGTGTATAAAAACCGCTGCATCGTATTTGATTAAATGACTATGTTTCAGGGGCGATAAATAATGAACGAACAAACTGGACAATGCTTATGTGGCGCTATGAAATATGAAGTCAGTACCGACCCCATTCGATCATCCTTTTGCCATTGCAGCCACTGCCAAAAGATCTATGGTTTTGCCTATTCCATCAACATGATTTTTCCTCATAATACCTTTAAATAACAGATATTAATCTGGTGATATACCTCGATAGGCCATGCAGTAGGAAAGGGCTTACAACGTTATTTTTATAGTCGATGCGGTTCACCGCTTTAAACTATAACGGATGCTATATCTAAGCTAACCATCGTAAAAGATAGGCTCCCTTGATGACGCAACCAGCTTTAAACCTAATACTAAAGTCTTTTATGAATCAAGGTAGACCAACTAAAGTATAAATATAGTGCCGTTGATCATGCACAAATACGGCCTAGTTAGTAATAAAGTGGGAGCTAGGTTTGCTCCGATAGGATCCATTGCAAGGTATCACTTATTTCTTGCAGCACATCAAATAAATTACTGAATGTGCGGCCAGCGTCCGTCTTAAACTGTACGTTTTTATGGCCTTTTACTAATACGGGCTTTATTGTGCAACGAGCTAAAGACACACCATCAGTATCCCTCATCGGAACTGTAACCGCCATTGCAGCCACATCAAACTCAAATAACGAATCCAATTGATGCGAGCTAGCTTCGGCACCTGCCTCATTTGAAACCAGCTCATTAAGGCGTGTTTTAAATGCCTCAACCCCATCAAATAAATGTATCTGTGCTTTTTTTAACTGCTTACTACTTTCATTTTGGCGCAAATTAAGCACCATGTTTTCAGCAATACTCGCAGAAAACTCTTTAACTCGTGCTGATGACAAAGTTTCTAGGCTCAGGGTTTCCTCAACCGTTGGCGAAACATCGATAAATAAAACACCGTATTGGGTTGAGTCACCTTTTTCAACAATATGACAAACTAAGGCCTTACCCTCAATCTTTCGGTGCCCAACAGACAGTTCAATATATATTTTTTGTAACAGATCAAAGTTAAGCTCATCAGATAAAAATGCCAAGCCATTTTGACTCACATCAACCGGTAAGCAATCGACTAATGCCGAGTTAACACCTAACGATAATTTGCGCACCTTTACCTGTACATCAGGCAAGTGTAGGCGCTTTTCGTTACGTCTGTTTAGTTTTGAATTATTCATTATTATGTCAATAAAAAGCCTCCTCAGTCATAACCAAATGAGAAGGCTTAATAAACAGTTATACTGTTAGCCTTCAAAGCATAGCACTACTGCCGCACCTGTAGCATATGAGCCGGTTGTGCCACCTTGAATCGAACCGGTACTAATAGCACCATCATCTTCTTTAACATCTATAATTAAAGCATCAGCTCTATCAACTCCGCTAGCGCAAAAGACAGTTCCAGATAAGCCATATAAACTATCATCTACTGATAAAACCCCACCTAACGAATGTGTTGGCCCTGTTGTGCCAGTCCCTTTAAGTAAGTTTGCCGCCCTAAGCTGCAAAAAAAACTGATCATCTTCAACGTCTGAACCTGATATTTCAATAATGCCATCGCCATCGCCATTTGCAACACCTGTAGCCGACTGTGAGTTAGTTACTGCTGCTGCATCATCCCCAGGTATTGCGTTAAAACGGTCTCTGTAGGCATACATCGCTGTGGATAAACCTCGAATATCTGAAATAACATTGCGAATTTCAGCATTTTTAATCATTTCCTGCCCTTTAAGAACACCGCCTAATAAAAGACCAATAATAACCAATACGATGGCTATTTCAACCAATGTGAATCCACCTTGTTTACTCATTTTTTGCATGTCTATTCCTTTTGTTTCTATCTATTTAATATTACGAACATCCTAAATATAGCTTATAAACTAGAAGATTCAACTATCCATAAAACTTTATGGCAGTTTTTCAGCTGCCACCATGTTGGCAATTAGATTATTCATGTTGACCCAGTCAACAATATCATCATAATTATTACCACCACCACTGGCATAGGTTTTATCAACAAACTCTTCATCTGAGTCTTGGTTCTCACCTTCATCATTTCCCGCAGTTTGCGCCCAGTTTTTACCATGCGACACGATCACAGCCGATACACCTGACGCTACCGTATTACCATTTTTACTGTCTAACACGCTAATATCAGCTATTGAACACATCTCAAATGACACACCTGCCACGTCATCGTCGGCACAGCCTGAACCATCTACCGTGTCTGCAAAGGTTGTGTCCACTCTGTAAGTAAATGGTCTTTTCCAGCCATCTAAACGCCCCACACCAAGGGTTACCCAAGGTACCGTTCCTTCTGCATTAGTACAATCACCGCTCGACATATCTTCTGAGCCATCAGTATTTGTATCTGGACAGGGTATTCGTCCATTTATGAGTGCAAAGCCGATAATGGCTTCTTTAATAAGTGCTACTTCTTTTAGCGTTGCTTTTCTATCAAGGTTTTCTAACTGTGTTTGTAATGGACCCATTAGCCCACCTATGACTAGGCCAAACACCAGTAAAACGATGGCCATTTCAACCAGTGTAAAACCTTGCCATTTTAAGGTTACTGGTAAATTATTTCCTTTCAACTACCCTTCCCCTTACTTTTTACCTTTATTGTTACTTTTTCCACCGTTTCCACCGTTTCCACCGTTTCCACCGTTTCCACCGTTTCCACCGTTTCCACCGTTTCCACCGTTTCCACCGTTTCCACCGTTTCCACCGTTTCCACCGTTTCCACCGTTTCCACCGTTTCCGTTATTATCAACAATGCATTGACCACCATTATTCGCTGTATAACCCTTTTCGCAAACAATGTTTTTACACTGCCCCCCATTGTTGGGCGCCTCTGTCACTAAGCAACCGTATACATCATCTACGCATTCACCATCACCGTTCAAGGAATACCCATCATCACACGTTTGCACAGCAACACACACTCCACCAATCAGCACCTCGCCCACCCCACAAATAACACCTGGTATGGCACCTGTTATGTCTAACGTGCTCAACCACACAGATACATCATTAAAATCTGTTTGCTTATCCGCTTGTATAAACACCGTAGGGTTTGCTTCTGCATTATTAACGCCACTGATTGTATCTAAATAGTTTGCTCTATCATTTTTATCAGCCCCTGAATCGGTGCTTCCACATTCGCTATTATCACCACTGCCTAAACCACGAAGCCGGCCAGACACGCTTTCTAACGGTGCGAATATAACGGCTACTGCCGAACTGACCCTTGTAATATTACTTTCGCTTTGCACTTCAAAGTCTCCGTCTACCAAGCTTACTGGCGCAACACCTTTATAAGCGGATGAAATGGCATAACGCAGGCATGTCGCCGACCCGTCTCTGAGTGGTTTAAGACCTAATGTTTGCCAAGGCAACCAACCTTCTACGGCAGCACACGCATCATCCAAACCATCGCCCACCGAATCTGGGCATGGCAGCGCCCCTTTGTTGACATAGGCATAACCCACTAGCGACCTTTTCGCCTTAGCCAAGGCATCACTTGACTCATAGTCACGTTTAACGACTTGGTTCTTCTTGCCTATACCCGTCATTAAAACCGTTGATATTGCTAATGTCAGTACGATCATAATAAGCAATAAAGCTGCACCTTGCTGCTTAGCTCTTAACACCGTTATATTATTAAAACTATTGATACGCATCCTTCATTTCATAGCGGTCTAAATATATTTTTTGCCCCGGCTTAAATACATGTGATGGCGCACCCTCATTAAGGATTACACGGGCAGTGTGATCTTTTTTATTAAGCCGTTCTATAGTTATTCCGCTGCGACTTTCCTTTTCGCTTAGTTGCTCGCCATTCACCCAAACACTACCCTTTCTCTTTTTATTATGGCCTTGGTAATAAAAGCCATTAACGGTTATCACCTGAGGCTCTTGAAAATGCTGATCTAAACTTATGCCACCCTGCTCACGCATTACATCAATGGACTGTCTTTGAGCCAGGCTGGTAAAAAAACTTCCAAAGCCATGCGAGGGTAAAACGGCCAATACCAAGGTAAGCGCTATTGCCAGTTTTATACAATATTTCATTACTCTGTCTCGCCGTTTGAGGGTGGCTGCACGCTGTACCAAGCTAACGAACACTTAAGTACTAAGTTTTTCTTTATTTGAGTTGTCACAATGCTGCCGTCCCTTTCCATCTCACATTCACGAACAATAAAAACACCAGGGGCAAATTTTTCTAATTGCTGGGTTATTGTTACAAAGTCACCTTCATGTAATAAGTCGCCTTCTATTGTCATCAAACTTTCAGACAGGCCTAGGTCAGGCTGGAAGCCTGAACCAATATTTGAGTGGCTTTTTTGTGGTGCAATTGAATATTTAAAGTTAGGAAGTTTTAGTTGTTCAGATACCTGCTTTAGCACCTCTGTCCAAGCCAAGCGGTCTTCTAACGCGTAAAACCCATTTGCTTTTAATTGTGAAAACCTTGCACCAACCCTATTCACAATAGCTTCATTTCCCACTAAATGATCAATCTCACTATTAACTCTAGCCTGTTGATTCAGTGCATCTGCCTTTTTCTTTTCAATATCATCAACGTACAAATAGCCACCACTGACAATAGCGAGCGAAAAAATGATTGCCACCAACAATTGAAGGATTTCCCTTTTATATAAAGTAAATGGTCCTTGAGTGGATGATTTCATGACAGCCCCATCTCAATCAACAAGGTAAATTCAATGGGTTTATTACTCATGCCGCCGCCCAGCGACTCTGACAGCCTTGCATTTGCACCGGCATCTAAAGCCGCCTTCTCGCGTGTCACGCTAGTGATCTCTGGCTGCTTATTTAATGCTGTTGAGAAATCTGTCATCCGTTCCAAAATCATTCGGTTACTTAGTTTAGACGGTAAACTTACTTTAAGCTCAAATTGACGTGTCGGTTTTAGTGTATTTAAAAAAGGCTCACTGTTAGCTCGCCTACGTCGATTATTTTGCTCCTCTGATCCTTGCGGCTTTAACCAGCTAAGCTTTATTAATGAAATATCACCAAACCCCTTGTAAGCGTTGGACAATACCTCTAAAACATCGTCCGGCACATATTGGTGTGCATGAATTGTCTTATATAAATCGACCACCTGCTTCATCTTTGCTGGCTCTACCTCAGTGACCTGAGCATTATCAAGCAATGTGTTTTTTTGCTCACCTAACTGTGCTAATTCTACGATGAGCCTTTCAAGTTTATCTTTTTCTGTACTGGCAGTAAAAGCAAAAAAACCGCTCACAGTAATAGAAAGCGCCAATACAGAAATCGCTATTGCATTCATTCCACGTTTGGCTTTAACCCTATTAAACGAGGTACACAAACCTTCCGGTTTGAAGTGTGGCGTTAAGTTTTTTGATGCCGCAAGAGCAACCAATAACTCAGCAAGACTCGAAAAGGTGGATTCTTTCAAACTCTTTTTACTAGCAATATCTGCTAAGTGAAAATCACTTATATCAACTTTATCACTATCGCTTTGATGCATTGCCAGCTGCTCTGTTTCTTGCACCCCAAGTGTCGTGCAGACATCAAGTGTCAATTCGTTATTAATCTGCCGTGTTCCAGCAAGGAAATGATGCATACGTTCAATTTCACCGATCAATTGTGAAAATATTTGCTCGTGTGTTTCACCATTAATGGACGTGACTCGGCTCATCGCCAACTCACCGTCTTTAAAAAAGGTTTGACGGTATACCTTCCTGCCAGCGGGGCTACCCAATACCCTTGAAACAACTAAGTTTTGCGGAGACACTGGCAATATCGCTTCTATCTCTCGCGCTAAAATAGACATGGAGTACACACCTGATACTATTTGATTACTTTGAATCAATACATCAAAAACGTGCTCCACACTCGATGGCAGCGGCAGCCCTACTATCAGGTAGACATCATCTTTACGGCCTTTCTTTTCTCGACGCAGGTGCTTTTTCCAAGTTAAGTCAGCTGAGGACAGCAAGCTTTTACACTTTCTCTCCAGTAATAACTCACGATCCTTACCACCAATATGCGGAATAGATTCATGCTTAAACTCTTCCCCCATAACATCTAAATACACACTAAATGCCCCGGGCTTATGCCTGAGCAAAAAAGCATGTAGCTTTTCACTATAATCTGCATCTGTTAGTGCTTGTGAAAAAACCTCTTTCACACCATCGGCATCAATATCACAAAATATAATCGCGAGATCGGTTACATATAACGCGTGTTTTGTCTGCATTACAGCTCCATATTGCCGATTAAATCGTAGATAGGCCCAAGAACCGACATCATCACCCAGCCCAGTATTAAGCCTAAAATAACGGTCATTGCTGGCTCAATCATGCTTTGAAGCTTATCAATCGAATCTTCTACGTCTCGGTTAAAAAAATAACTCACATTCACCAATGACTTATCTAGTGCGCCTGTTTGCTCACCCACTCTTATCATACGCATCACTAGTTGTGGAAATAGCTGTGTACGAGCAAACGCATCCGCAATGCCTGTCCCTTCAGTCACTTGGTCGTGGATAAAATCAATTTCTTTTGCCACATAGGCATTATCGACTACACCTCTTGTAATTTGCAGCCCCTCTAATACGCCGATACCTGAGCGATACAATAATGCAAAGTTTGAGGCGAAACGTGCCAATATAATTTTCTTTAGTACACCGCCCACACCGGGTATTTTTAAAATATTTTTGTCAAACCATAACCGAGCGCTTCCACTCTTATTAAGAGTGGTTTTTAGCATAAAAAAGATAATGACAGGCGTGCACAAAATCAAATACCAGTAGTGCACAAAAATATCCGAAACAGCCATTAGCAGCTTAGTGTGGAATGGAAGCTCGCCACCCATGTTGGCAATAAAACCCACCATTTGTGGCACTAAATAAATCATCATAAAACACAGCACAGCAAAAACAACTGTCCCCACAAAGGCAGGGTACATAATAATTTTTTTGGTTTGTGCAATAAGCTCATCTTGCCATTTCAGTGCATCTTTTATTTCACCAAAAATTGTTGCTAGCAGACCACTTTTTTCACCTACTTTTACCAGCTCTATCATTAATGTAGAAAAAACCGAGTCAGAACTTTCCATCGCCCCTGACAATGTGCTCCCACTTTGAATCTTTTCGGCTAAGTTACCCACAACGTTCTTAAGTTCTGACGCGTCTAAACCTTGTTTAAAATCATCTAGTGATTCAACAATTGGCACCCCAGCCAAAATCATTTGTTCCATGTACACAAAAAAGTCAATTAAGTCTCTGCGAGTAATCTTCTTTTTCAAAAAACTAAACCCTGTTGCCTTCGACTTTGCCGAAATCAGTTCGCAACCTGTTTTTTCCAAGCGCGCTTCTAGGTCAACAATATGCAATGCATCCATTACACCATTTATCACCACACCATCTCTACGGACTGCTTTGTAGCTAAAGTTTGCCATTTTAGTGCATTAATTTTGCTGTCAGATCGACTACTCGTGACAATTCACTCAACGTGGTCTTGCCCTCCAACACCTGCTTTATGCCATCGTTTGCCAAACTCCTAAAGCCCTTTTCTTCGGCCGCCTTAATAATTTCTCGTTGTGAGGCCTTTCTTGCTACTAGCTCATCTAAATCCGTATCCATCCGTAATATTTCAAGCAAGGCAATACGCCCTTTGAAACCTGTTTGGTGACAATAGCTGCAACCAACCGATGTGGCCAAATGTGTCATCTCTTGACCACCTGTTCCTAACAGTTGTTTCTCAATATCGCTTATTTCTTGTTGCTCCTTACATTTAGGGCATAACTTTCTTATTAAGCGCTGACCGATGATTCCGATAATATTCCCTGAAATAATATCAGGCAACACCCCCATATCTAGCAAACGAGGAAAAGACCCTATCGCGGAATTTGTATGCAAGGTTGAAAAAACTTGATGCCCGGTCATTGCTGCCCTAAAACCCATTTCCGAGGTTTCTAAATCACGCATTTCGCCCACTAAAATAATATCTGGGTCTTGGCGCATCAGCGAGCGAATACCATCAGCAAAACCCATTTTGCTGGACATACCAATAGATGTTTGACGAATCAACCCCATTGGGTACTCCACTGGGTCTTCCAGCGTCATTATATTCACGGACTCATTATTTAAGTGGTTCAGCATAGAGTACAGGGTCGTTGTTTTACCGCTGCCTGTTGGCCCTGTTACTAGAATAATACCTTCTGGTCGCGCCATGATAAGCTTTAACAATTGTCGGTTATCCTCTGAGATATCCAGCGCATCTAAAGGCACAATTGATTTATCCCGATCGAGAATACGCAAAACAAAATTTTCGCCATGAATAGTCGGTTGAGAGGCCACACGAAAATCAATAGGATGACCTGCTACTTTCAAATGAATACGCCCATCCTGAGGAGATCTTGTTTCGGCTAAGTTCATGTTTGACATCACTTTCAACCTTACCACTATGGATGCCCAGTATTTGTTGTGCAAGCTCCGGATTTGGTGCAAAACACCATCCATTCGATAACGCACTCGTAAGAAACCATCTTCTGGTTCAAAGTGAATATCCGATGCACCGCGCTTAACCGCATCGGTTAAGAAGGCATCCACCAGTCGAACTAAGGGATGGGTGTATTCGGCCGAGTCCATACGTTGTTGTGAGTCTTCGAATTCACCTGTTTCAATTTCTCGAAGAATGCCATCAATTGACAACTCATAGCCATAGAAGTGATCAATGTTTTTCTCAATTTCCTTAACACCCGCCAAAACGGGTGACACAACAACATCTTGTGGCAGTACTGATTTAATTCTATCCAACGCGAGAATATCAAAAGTATCCGACATTGCAAGCTGAAGTGTTCGAGTATCTGGGTTGAAATCACAAGGTATTACTCTCAATTGCTGAGCTAACTGTTTATCTATAAAAGAAATGGCATCTGCATCGGGCACAACCTCATTCAAATCAATACTGTCTTCGCCTTGCGACTCCCCTAATACTTCTTTTAGTAAGGATTCAGTTAGAAAGCCTAACTCAATAAGCACTGTACCGATTTGCCCACCCGATGTTTTTTGCTCCTGTAATGCAATTTTCAATTGATCAAGGCTAATGATGCCTCGATCTATGAGCTCATCCCCTATTCTCTTCTTTGGCTGTTGATCGCTCATTTTAATTGCCCTAACTCCTTCAACCGACTTCTTACCCGCTCTAAGTCCAGTGGGTTAATCGCTTTATCATTCAGTAGCAACGCAATATCATAATATTTTTCTGCTGCTCTAAACTGACCTAAACTATCTAGGCTTACGGCTAAATTGTAGGCCATTACAGTGTTCTTTGGGTTTAATGAATACGCTTCAAAGTAGGCCTTTTGCGCAGCTTCCCACTTGCCTTGCTCACTCAATGCATGCCCTAAAGCAAGGTGACTTTCAGCGTTAGCCGGCTGCTTCGTGATCAATGCCTCTAGTGCTTGCTGACGAGATATAGGGTCTGGTCGTGAATAGGTTTGCAACACGCCAATTTGCGCAATATTATTAGTTGCATCTAAACGTAACACTTTTTCATATAATGTTTGGGCCAGCTGCATATCGTGTTGCTGGCTGGCAATATAAGCTAAACCCAATAAAGCATCTAGCTGCTTAGGCTGGTCATTTAATACTTGCTGATAAAGTAATTGCGCACGCCCCATATCGTCTTTTAATAACGCCGCGTAGGCCTCTTTAAGCTGTTTGAATAATCTAGGTGACTCCTGGCTTTTAGTGATCACAATAGCAGGCTTATCGTCTACTGGAACAATCGCTGCTGGCTTAATAACGGGGTTAACCGAGCGTTTATCCTCTACTTTGGGCTGTGACACCAATGGCGATGATACCGGTTGCTGAGTCAGCAAAGGCGGTGCTTGGTCAGCAACCAGCGGTACAACAGCTTGCTCTCTTTTCTCTGACACACTCTCTTTATAAGCGATATCTTGTGCTATTTGCTGTTGTTCCAGCCAATACAGGCTTGCAACACCTAACAATAATAGTAGCAATACCGCAATACCTATTAGTTTATAGGGGCTCCTCGCTGACTTTTTCTGCCCAACCGCCAGCACATCAACATTAGCCGGTTGCTTATTAACCTGCCCCGCCTGTCGATCATCAGCCTTAGTTGGTTTTTCTGCTTTGCGAGACAAGCTATCACTAGCCTTCTCATTCACACCTACTTCTGTGTCAAGCTGTACGGATGCTGGCACTTGTTCGGCTAAGCTGATTTCTATCTTAGGGGCGTTACTGGGTGCGTCATTATCGGCCAACATTAGGCTTGAATCAGATTTTTCGATAACCCTCGGTTCAAGCCCAGTATTTGCTTTCTTTTTGTTATCCTCGGCCTGTTTTAAGGCATCCAACAATAAGCTCATCGCTTATTCCCTGTGTACTGTTTTACTTTGCTTCGACGCCAAAAAATGCTGATATTTGGCGAATTCCCCATCCAAGGAGGGCTTCTCTGCAACAATTGGTTTCAAGAAAATAACCAATTCTGATTTTGAAACTTCATTATCTTTATAGCTAAATAAATCACCAAAAAACTTCGTTTTAGACAAGCCAGGGATGCCATCGGTACTATTACGGCGGGTGTCTTGCATCAAACCACCGATAACGGCAACATCACCATTCTTAACCCGCAGCATAGACTCGATCTCACGCACAGATATTTCTGGAATCAAGCTTTCTACACCGGCCGTTGCCAATTCAGGGTTGGGGTCTTTTACAAATTGTAAAATTCTCGAAATCGTTGGCCTTACATTTAATGTGATCATATTCTCTGGTGAGACATAAGGCGTTACACTCATCACCAACCCCACTGGCACAGTGTGAATTTCTGTTTCGAAGGTTTTATTAACCGCTGTTTCCGAGGTATCTGTTTCGACTGTCACCGTAAAATAAACACGATTATCGACAACTTTAAGCAAGGCGGTCTGATTGTTTAGCACCATTAACTTTGGTGATGACAGCACTTTCGCATTACCAAATTGATTTAGCAGCTTAACCGTCGCATTAACATTATATTTATTACCTACATCTGAAAAATTCAGGGTTGTAACTGGTGATGATGCTAAATTAGCTCCCAGCAACGACTGAGTAAAGCTAAATCCATTTTTACCCGGTTGAACCAAACGACTCCAGTCAACACCGGCTTGATAGTCATCATTTAGATCCACTTCTACAATGGTTGCTTCAATGAAGACTTGCCGCTGAACCCCTTTAAGCGCTAAACCTAAATATTGAGCGACTACATCATGTTGCTGCTGCGTTGCAAAAACACTGATAATGCCACTTTCGGGGCTTGATAGCACACGAGAAGATGGTGATTGCTCAAGGGACTGCTCTACCACATCAGTGCTATCTGATTCAGCGCTCACTGTGGACTTATTTTCCTTCAAAATAGTTTCAATATTCGCTACTGTCGTTTGCCAGAACTGATGCGCCGACGTGTTGTTGATACTAGTGAGTGAAGTATTACCAGCCGACGAGCCACCTGCCGCGCTGCCGGTTGAGGCCACTTCAGTTGATATTGCAATCGTGGATTCACTCGTCCTGCTAATGTTTACATAGGCTACATCGTAGTGTTTTAAGTATTCGGCATCTTTTTCTATAAAAAACACACCTTTCTCAAATTTATACCGGATGCCTGCTTGGCGGCTGATTCGAGCTAATATTTGATGAAAGGTACTATCAATTGCATTTAAAGTAACAAAGCCCGCTACATTATCAGCAATATCAATATCCACATTCGCATCACGTGCAATAGCAAAGAGCAACTCTTTAACCGGCACATCATTTACCACCACGGTAAACACATCCATCTTCTTTACTGACTGCGGCGCATGGGGTAACGGTGCAGTTTTTAATACTGCTAAAGGGCGACCTAGCGGCTTAACTGTCGCTTGGATATGCTGTTCAGAAGGTTTAATCGTAATGGGTGTACAGGCATTTAAAACAAGCAAAGCCGTAAGCATCAGTGCAAGCAGGCGTATCGTCATGACAAAATAACTTTATATTTATAATTAGTTAGCCTGAAGTTTAGTCTAAATCTTTAATAATTCACACCTTAAAGCCATATCTTACTGAGTTACTTTAACGCCCCGCTGGTTATTAACAACCGCTTTAACCTCCTGCTGCATAACCACTTCATTATTTATTTGCATAAACTCTATTAGAGCACCACCAGTAACGGGCATTAACTGCCAAAGCAACAAACCAGTCAGTAATAAACATAGCCCACCAGCGGCTAACCATTTATTTTTAAAAGACAACCTCGCCTGCCCATCTTTTAAAGCGGCCCTAACATGCACTGGTGTCACCAGAACACTTTTCTTTAAATAGGCTGCGAGTAAAGCCTTGTCCGCTAAAATATTTAAACGTCTTAGCGTACCATTTGAACACTTAATGAGTAGTTTAATCGCTGCTTTGCTAAATATTTCACGCCCTTCGTTGCCCGCTTTGTTAAGCCTAAAGCTCAAATATCGTTCGGCCGACATCCAATCCAATGAGTTCAAGTAAAAGCTATAGGTAATCCGCTCTCTAAGTTGGCGAACGCTCGGCGCATCAATATGTTTATCTAATTCTGGCTGACCAAATAAAATAATTTGCAGGAGTTTTTCTGTTTCTGTTTCGAGATTACTCAGCAAACGAATTTCCTCTAATGTTTCCAAGGGCATTTGTTGCGCCTCATCAATCACCAAGACCACCCGCTTGCCAGCTTGGTACAACTCAAATAGCTTACGCTGTAACCGGTGTAACATTTGAATCGGTTGATGCCCTTGATCCACATTCTGCCCTAAATCAAAAGCTATCGTATTCAAGACCTCGTTGCCTTGATCAGCTAACGATTCATTAGCACCTAAATCGTGAGCAATCGCATAAATAATTTGGTCTGCTTGAATATTAGGGTTTAGTAAAAAGACAAAAACTGTATCGTCGCCCGCTTCGTTAACCAGCATTCTAGACAGCATGGTTTTACCGCTACCCACCTCACCGACCACCTTAATAATGCCCTCACCTGAATTGAGCGCATACAAAATAGCTTGCAGAATATCGCCACGCTCCGCTCCATTAAAAAAAAGCGAGGTATCGGGTGTAATCCCAAAAGGTTTTTTTTGCAGTCCGAAATAATCTAAATACATGTCGTTAGTGTAGCCCGATTAAAGAAAAACAATCAAAACCCTATGAACTCAATGTCTAACTCAGTGCCCTGCAACTGTACGGTTGCCATCGAGATAGGTAAGGAAAAACGCCTTGGGCCAATGCTACCTGGGTTCAAATAATGCACCCCGTCTTTTTCAAATAATGCCGGTTGATGGGTGTGCCCACTAATAATGAGGTTAAGCTCGGCGACCACCGGATCCAAGTCCAGACCTTGCAGGTTATGTAGGCAATATATCAGGCTGTTATCTAACTGAAAAAATTCACTCACGGGGATTTTATTGGCCCAATCGCCCGCGTCCACATTCCCACGAACAATAGTTAACGGTGCAAGCGTTTGTAATTGCTGAAACGTTTCGTATGAACCAACATCACCCGCGTGAATAATATGATCACGATCTTGCAACTGCTCTAATACCTCCGGCCTTAACAAACCGTGGGTATCAGAAATAACTGCAATATTAAGCATATTACGTGCTGCTGACATAAGTTAATAACTGCGCACCATCAAACGGCCAACCTAAACCTTCAATATCACCTTGTTTAGCAATAACCGGTATTCGCACCCCGTAGAGCTCAACCAAGCGGTCAGACTCAACAATATCAACCAGTTCTATTTGATATTGCTCAGGATATTTTGCCAACAACTGCTTCAACAAAACCGTTGCTTCTTCACATAGATGACAACCGTCGGTGGTGTAAAAAATTAACTCAGTTGTCATCAGGGTCGTACGCTAAGCTTGGCGCCAACCAACGCTCTACGTAATCGATGCTCTCATCTTTTCGTTGCGCATAATCTTCAACTTGATCTTTCTTCAGTTTACCAACATTGAAATATTGCGCATCAGGGTGTGCAAAATACCAACCACTCACCGCTGCTGTTGGGTACATGGCGAAACTTTCTGTTAACTCAATGCCTACTTCTTCAGTCGCTTTTAACAGGTTAAATAAAGGCGTTTTTTCGGTATGGTCGGGACAGGCAGGGTAGCCGGGGGCTGGACGTATACCTTTGTACTTTTCATCAATCAAATCATTGTTTTCTAAGGATTCATCAGCCGCATACCCCCAGTACTCTTTGCGTACTTTTTGATGTAAACATTCTGCAAAAGCTTCCGCTAAACGATCAGCCAAGGCCTTAACCATGATCGACTGATAATCATCATGCTCTGCTTCAAAGCGTTTAACATGCTCCTCTATACCAATACCCGCTGTGACTGCAAACGCCCCTACATAATCATTCACCCCTGTGGTTGCTGGTGCGATATAGTCAGACAGACAGTAATTTTTACGCCCCGGTGGCTTGATGTTTTGCTGGCGTAAATGGTGTAAAACCACAGATTCTGCTTGGCGAGTTTCATCCTCGTAGATCACCACATCATCTGTCTGGCTATTAGCCGGGAAAAAGCCAAAAACGGCTTTCGCAGTTAACCACTTTTCATCGATAATTTGCTTAAGCATCGCTTTCGCATCTTTTAACAATTCACGTGCGTGCTCTCCCACAATTTCATCATCGAGAATTTTAGGGTAACTGCCAATTAATTCCCATGTATGAAAGAACGGTGACCAATCAATAAATTCGGCAATCTCAGCCAGCGGGAAATCATTAAGTGTTTTTGTGCCTAAAAAGCTCGGCTTTACTGGCGTAAAGTTAGCCCAGTCAATGCTTGTTGCATTGGCTCGTGCATCTTCTAGGTTTAATTGACGCTTGGTTGATTGACGACCTTTATGGCGCTCACGTACTTCGGCGTATTCATCTTTGATTTGCTGGTGATAGGTATTATCTGGATTTTTATCCAGAAGGTTAGTCACCACGCCAACTGAGCGCGAGGCATCGGTCACGTACACACTGGCACCTTTATAGTTTGGCTCAATCTTAACCGCGGTATGTGCGCGCGAGGTGGTTGCCCCCCCAATCATTAAAGGTATGTCAAACCCTTGGCGTTGCATTTCTTTTGCCATATGCACCATTTCATCTAACGAGGGCGTGATCAAGCCACTCAAGCCAATCACATCTACCTTGTGCTCTTTGGCCTGCTTTAAAATGGTATCGGCGGGGACCATTACACCTAAATCGACCACTTCAAAACCATTGCATTGCAGAACCACAGCAACAATATTTTTACCAATATCGTGCACATCACCCTTAACAGTCGCCATTAGAACCTTGCCATTACTGCTAATAACATCGCCCTTTTCTTCTTCCATAAATGGCATAAGGTAAGCCACCGCTTTTTTCATGACGCGGGCTGATTTAACCACTTGAGGTAAAAACATTTTGCCCTCGCCAAACAAATCACCCACCACGTTCATGCCGTCCATTAACGGGCCTTCAATCACGTGTAGAGGACGATCGACTTCTTGGCGAACCCGCTCAGTATCTTCTTCGATAAATTCGGTAATGCCTTTGACGAGCGCGTGCTCTAATCGTTTTTTCACTGGCCATGAACGCCATTCAGCTGCTTCTTTTACGGCCTCTTCTGAATCTCCATCAAGGTATTTCTCAGCAACCGCCAATAGGTTTTCCGTTGCACTTTCGCCCTGACTTGGCGTGCGGTTTAAAATAACATCTTCAACACACTCACGTAGCTCGCTTGGAATATCGTCATACACTGCTAATTGCCCTGCATTAACTATTCCCATGTCCATACCCGCTTTAATGGCATGGTATAAAAACACCGCATGTATTGCCTCGCGCACCGTATTATTCCCACGAAATGAGAACGATACGTTAGACACCCCACCCGACACCATCGCGTGCGGCAATGTCTGTTTAATCACCCGGGTGGCTTCAATAAAATCAACCGCATAATTATTATGCTCGTCGATACCCGTAGCAACTGCAAAAATATTCGGATCAAAAATAATGTCTTCAGGTGGGAAGCCAACCTTTTCAGTTAAGACATTGTAGGCACGAGTACAAATCTCTACCTTGCGCTCAAACGTATCGGCTTGACCTGTTTCATCAAACGCCATCACAATAACCGCTGCGCCATAACTCATAATGGTTTTGGCTTGACTGATAAAGTTATCTTCACCCTCTTTTAAGCTAATTGAGTTAACAATCGCTTTGCCCTGCACGCATTTTAAACCGGCTTCTAAAATCTCCCATTTGGATGAGTCAATCATCACCGGCACCACTGAAATATCAGGCTCAGCAGCAATCAAACTTAAAAAGCGCACCATGGCTGCTTTTGAGTCCAACATGCCTTCATCCATATTGATATCGATCACCTGGGCGCCACTTTCTACTTGTTGGCGCGCTACATCTAACGCTGTTTCGTAATCTTGTTCTTTAATTAGGCGTTTAAAACGTGCAGAACCCGTCACATTGGTACGCTCACCCACGTTAACAAACAAAGAATCTTTACTAATATTCATCGGCTCAAGCCCCGACAAACGACACTCTGTCTCTAACACTGGGATTTTCCTTGGCGCGCAATCTGCCACTGCATTTTTCATCGCGCTAATAAACTCAGGCGATGTACCACAGCAACCACCAATAATATTTAGAAAACCACTTTGCGCCCATTCACGAATATGAGTTGCCATATCATCTGGTGTTTCATCATAGCCACCAAATTCATTCGGCAAACCCGCATTGGGGTGCGCGCTGATATAGGTGTCTGCAACGCGAGATAACTCTTCCACATATTGGCGTAGCTCTTCGGCACCCAGCGCACAATTAAATCCAATACTAATCGGCTTGATATGCCTTAACGAATTCCAAAATGCTTCCGTCACTTGCCCCGATAGTGTTCGACCGGACGCATCGGTGATCGTGCCTGAAATCATGACCGGATATTCAACATGATGGATTTCAAAGTACTGCTCAATCGCAAACAAGGCCGCTTTTGCATTCAGCGTATCAAAAATGGTTTCCACCAAAATAATATCGGCACCGCCTTTTAATAACCCATCTATTGATTCAGTATAAGAGTCCACTAGCTCATCGAAGCTAATATTCCTAAAAGCGGGGTCGTTTACATCGGGGGAGATACTCGCCGTGCGGTTAGTGGGGCCTAAAACACCGGCCACAAAACAGGTACGGCCTGGGTATTTAGCCTCTATTTCATCGGCAGCTTGGCGAGCAATCTTCGCTGATTGTTCGTTAATTTCATACGACAAATCTTCCATATCGTAATCAGCCATAGCGACACGAGTAGAATTGAAGGTATTCGTTTCAACAATATCTGCACCCGCCTCTAAATAAGCCAAATGAATGGCCCGAATTGTATCGGCTTGGGTTAAAGACAGTAAATCATTATTACCTTTTACATCGCTTGGCCAATCAGCAAAACGCTCTCCACGATAATCACTTTCGTTAAAATCATACGACTGAATCATCGTACCCATCGCGCCATCTAGCAGTAGAATGCGTTGCTTTAATAAGTCTAAAAGCTGAGTATGTTTTTCTGTTTGTGCCATTATTCGATGTATTAACGTTTAAATAGTCGGCTATTTTACGCGTTTGCTACTAAACAGGCACTTGTTGTTATAATTTTATTCCTCTAACATCCATTAAAACTCAACTGGAACACGCTTTTTTGTCACACCCTTCAAACAACATCACTAAAAAGCCTATCGTGCTTAGCCTCTCTGGTCATGATCCAAGCGGTGGTGCAGGTATTCAAGCCGACACTGAATCCATCCATTACTTTGGCTGCTACCCTTGCTCAATCATCACTTGCCTTACGGTACAAGATTCCAGCACAGTGCACCGGCTCATTCCGCTGGATAGTACTGATATCCTTGAGCAGGCAGACGCCTTATTTAATGACCTACCGATTTCTGCTATTAAAATTGGCTTAACCGGGTCGGTAGAATGTGTAGAGGCTATTGCCAGCCTGTTACGAAAACATCCAAACATTCCCGTTATATTTGATCCCGTATTAGCCTGTGGCGATGGAACCCCACTGGCTGATACGGCGCTCATTAATACGATAAGGAAAAAACTCTTACCGTTAACAACGCTATTAACACCCAACACATTAGAAGCCGTTAAGTTAACGGGATTAACAGATAGCACGGACATAAATGCATTAGGGGCTAAACTATTAGAACAGGGCGTTGCATCCGTTTTAATTACCGGTGGGCATGTATCAGGCCCCAGCATTTTCAATCATTTTTTCCAACCCCATGAGGCAACCTGTATTTCTAAATGGTCTCGTCAGGCAGGTGAATTTCATGGTACAGGTTGCACCCTTGCCGCTTCAATAGCAGCCTTAATTGCTCAAGGCACCAGCCTTTCTAACGCCATTGAGCAAGCACAAGACTACACGAATACCTGCATTAGTCACGCCCAACAAATTGGCCACGGGCAGGCTTTTCCTCGCCGCTTGTAGCTGATGCGCCCACCCTTTCCAAAAAAAGGCCTATACGCTATCACCCCTGACATAAGTGATACCTCATTGTTATTAGATAAGGTAGAAAAAGCGCTAATCGGTGGCATCGCCTTAATTCAATATCGAGATAAAATCAGCAACACTTCCGAAAAAACCTTTAGAGCAAAAGCGATTCATACACTCTGCCTTCGGTACCGTGTTCCACTGATTATCAATGATGACCCAGAGCTTGCCTTGGCTTGCGAAGCTGAGGGCGTTCACCTAGGGCAAACCGATGGCTCTATACAACATGCCCGTAGATTACTAGGTGAGAGCGCGATGATTGGTATTACTTGTCACCATGACATTGCCTTAGCTATTACAGCTGAACAGCAAAGTGCGGACTATGTTGCTTTTGGGCGCTTTTTTAACTCATCAACAAAGCCCGGCGCCCCCTTAGCCACTATTGATACTCTCATCAATGCCAAAAAGACTATCCGTATCCCCATCGTCGCAATTGGAGGCATCACAGTGGATAACGTAAAGCCTATCATTAGCGCAGGTGCTAATTTTACCGCCGTGGTTGATGCTGTTTTTTCTTCAAAAAATATTTCATCCATGTGTAGAAGCTTTCATAACTTGTTTTAAATATTTAACCGATAGTTAACAGGTTTGGTTTTAAAATCGCTCATGCATCTACTCAATTTGATACATTTTCAATATATTCAAGAGGTTACCTTCAACCTGAGAAATGACCCTTAACTATGCTACTTTATAATTTTGCATTGCTAATCACCGTTAGCTTGTAAGCTTTAATAAATGAGTGCAATTAAAACGCCTGAGGTATTAGCCATAGCAAACACCACGACAAATATATCAGGCATAAAAAAACCGGCGCATATTGCGCCGGTTTTTTTATATTTCTTACAAATTACTACTTAGGTAGACGCATAATAGCTTTTAGCGTTGTTCCTTTTTCTGAATCTTCAGCCGCTTCGTTAATTTGATCAAGATCATAGAACTTAACCAACTTATCAAACGGGAATTTACCTTGTTGATACAGGCTAATTAACCGAGGAATAAAGATATCCGAGTTTGATTCACCTTCCACAATACCGCGCAGTTTACGGTTAAATAGCATGTGGTTAATATCTAGAGGAATTGTTGTACCCATCGCTGGCGCACCAACAATACCAACTTCACCACCCACACAAGATGACATAATGGCCTGACTTAACACTGGTGCTACGCCACTGGTTTCAAGTACATAAGCAATACCTGCACCGCCGGTTAGTTTTTGAATCTCTTCAACAGGGTCAACCTCTAAAGCATTAATAGTATGCGTCGCGCCTAACTCTTTAGCTAACTCCAAACGATCTGGATTAACATCAATCGAAATGATTGTTGTGCAATTAGCTACCACAGCGCCCATCACTGCCGACAGGCCAACCGCACCCGCGCCAAACACAGCAATTGCGCTGCCTGCTGGTGGGTTTAATGCATTAAGCACAGAACCGGCACCCGTTTGCACACCACAACCTAGCGGGCCTAATAAATCAAGCGGTGCATCTTTGGTTACTTTAATCGTATTACGCTCATAGGCTAATGCATGACTAGCGAAAGAAGATTGACCAAAAAAACTACAACCCACTTCGCCGCCGTCATGATCATGAATTGTGCAGCTACCATCAACAGCACGCCCCATAAAGTTAGGACCAAAAGAATTTATACAACTTGTAGGGTCACCGGATAAGCACGCATCACATTTTCCACACGTATAGAATGTTAAAACGACGTGATCACCTGGAGCTACTTTACTAACATTTTTACCTACTTTTTCTACAACACCTGAACCTTCATGGCCAAACACCATAGGTAATGGTACGGGGTAAAGCTGGTCACGACAGGTTAAGTCGGTATGGCATAAGCCAACACCAACAATTTTAATTAAAATTTGATCATCAGTTGGTTCTGCCAACTCTAGGGTTTCAATTTTAAAATCCCCTTTACCTTCACGAACTACCGCCGCTTCAATCTTCATACTTGTTCTCCTAAATTTCTTTTAAATTATAAAAAAAAACAAAACCACCTAATAGCTAGCTCTATGTTTACACACTATAAAAACATCATCTTTTTCCATCGTCAAACGATAATTGAATTTAACCGAAAAAACATCATCAATCGTGTGCTTGCTGTCTGTTAAATAACGTCTTCAGCACATAAAAAAGCCCAGATTCTCATCTAGGCTTTTTACTCCTTCCTTGAGTCAATGCTTTCTATGCGTCAAAGGATTAATAGCTAACCCAACTTGACTAAAACATCTAAAAAGCATATTGAAAATGCATCATTATCTAGAAGCTATAATTAACCCCAGCATATATTGAACGACCCATGCCTGGCACAGAAAGCCCCCAATCAACGCCCGTTCCTGACATTGTTTTACCTTGTCCCAAGTAGACCCCACCTAAAGGATCGTTATAGAACTTATCAAAGAGGTTCTCAACACCAACATTAACGCTAACTTGCTTCCACTCATAACTACTGCGTAAGTTAACAAGACCATATCCTGATGTTTTCACTTCATTCCTAACATCAGACACATCATTCTTCTCATCAACCAGTTCAACTTCAACCGTATTAGTCCAGTTATCTAAGTTTTGAACAACAGCCAGCTTCGCATTTAACGGCATCATGTTATACAAATTATCACCCGTTGACTTACTTTTACCACGCACATAGTTCAATATACCTGTTGCGGTAAAGCGACCATAATCACTATCTTCCACCAGCGGTAAATAACCAGAAACATCAACACCGTACATGCGAGCTGATTGGTTAACAAACTGAAGATAAACAAAGGCATCCGTTGCTGTTAGGTTGCCCGTAGCAGCTCCCGTGGTGGCGGGATCAAGGCGCGCGGCATCAATATAGTCATCAACATAAGTATAGTAAGGCGTTACTTGGAAACCCCACTTTTTCTGCGCTGGGTCATGTAAATCAAGAGTTGCACTAACGGTGTGTGCAATTTCTGGGTCTAGTTCAAGGTTACCAACATAGCCATTACCATCACCCGCCATGTTAATCATACGCATCGCCATGCCACCTGTTGACCACGTATAGCGCTCGTAAAGGTTTGCTGAGCGAGTCTTTCTTGCGTAACCAAACTCCACTGTTTGTGTCTCACTCGGTGTGTAACGCGCTAAAAGTGTTAAATCGATATTATTATCTGTTGTACTTCTGTCGGCAGCATTAAAGGCTGCCGCTTCTACTACGTACGGCATCATAGGATCATTATTATATCCTTGCACCTGACCCGCATCCATGTCCACCCGCTCACCACGAATACCCACTTGAGTTACCCACTTAGCGTTCCATTGTGCTTCCCATTCCGCAAAGACGGCAGAACGGTCGCGTTCGCCATCATTAATATTCACAAATGTATTAGGCCACATGCCTTTACCAGAAGGTTCCCACCAATCATCTAAACGGTATTCTTGCAACTCTATACCCACTCTCAACGTATCTTGTTCTGATAGCGGAATTTCTGCCTTAAAGGTTGCCCCGGTATTTTTGCCTCTCGTATCCATTGGCATACCCGCTGCACAACCCATCTTCCCCCCTTCAGGTGTACAGGCAATACCATCCGCTGTACCCATCATTCCTGGGCCATACCAAAACAACTTATCATCACCAAACTGCATGGCATGTCGAGTCTTTTCTCTATACACGCGGGCTTCTACCATTCCCCAATCATATTCACCTTCGTAACTGAGATTAATTTGCTTGCTATCATTCCCTGTCATATCCATACGCTGGTTGGTCCAGCCCTGGTAAGGAATATCTTGCTCACCATACTTTAACTCAACAAGGTGGTTATCATTTCGCCAAGCGAGAGCTATAGACTGGTTTGTTGATTTATACATAGATGAACCCACTTCATCAGAGTCTAACCAGCCGCGGCCTGCTGCCGCAAGACCTGCGGGTTTAAAGCTATCACCTGCTTCATAGTTCTCAGACTCTACCGTTGAACCTTGGTAACTTAAACTAAGGCTATCACTCGCCACGGTTGCTGCAACATTTCCACCGGTTACATTACCGTTACTGCGATAAAACGCTCCGACCTCCCCTGTTGTTAACAATGCCTCATTTGTCTTAGAAAACTGCGGAGCGGCTGAGTCGACAATAATTGCCCCACCAATACTATCGCCACCAAGACTAACTGGTGAAATCCCAGCAAATACTTGAGCACCACCAACATTACTTGGATCGATATATGACAACGCTGGATTCATATGGTTACCACAAGCAGAGATCAGGTCCATACCATCCACTTTAATTCGCAGACGGTCATCCGCAAACCCATGAATAACGGGAAAACTCGATACACCACCTGATCCTTGAATATTAAGCCCTGGGATATTACCTAAAAGTCTTGCAGTATCACTGGTAGCGGGCACAAGAGCATCAATCTCTTTAGCATTAACCCTTGAAGCATTCAGGGTTTGGCTGTTAATCAGCGGGGATGAAATGACGTTAAGCGTCGGTAACTGCAGCTCTTCGGCATGCGCAGACGCAGCAACAATAGCTGCGGATAGTAAACTCAATTTGAAGTGTTTCATAAAATCCTTTATTTGTTTTTTTACAACAAAAAAGATTTTACCGATATATGAGGCTGTTGGGGTGTGGCGAATTGTCGCACCCCTCGTAATTAAGTTAAAACTTATGTCGATTTAACAAAAATCAAAAGTTAGAACATTTCCACATTAATCACTTGCGACAATTTGTCTCACCCACAAACTGAGATAGTCGCGCTAAACTACCTGCAACTCTTAGCATTATAAATTTTTATTTATTTTGAAGCAGTGCATATACCACTAGGGTCTGAAGCAGTTCCATGCTCCCGTCATTATGGTTGCTTGTTTTCGACCTCAAACCTGCTAAGAGTCCTTTTATCGCCCTCTACACATTAGAGGGCGTCTTTTTGAACCTTATGAATGTTTTCTAGCCGCTATTCTCATACGCAATGCGTTTAATTTAATAAAGCCTTCTGCGTCTTTTTGATCGTACGCACCGCCATCATCTTCAAACGTAGCGATATTTTCATCAAATAAACTATCGCTTGCTGACTCACGACCCACCACAATCACATTGCCTTTATACAGCTTCAAACGGATACGACCATTTACCGTAACCTGTGAAGCATCAATCATAGTTTGCAACATTTCACGTTCTGGGCTCCACCAGTAACCATTGTAAATAAGGCTAGCATAACGAGGCATTAACTCATCCTTTAAATGAGTGACTTCACGGTCCAAGGTAATGGACTCTATGGCTCTATGTGCTTTAAGCATGATGGTACCGCCCGGTGTTTCGTAACAGCCACGCGCTTTCATGCCTACATAACGATTTTCTACGATATCGGCTCGCCCAATACCATTTGCGCCGCCTACTTTATTTAGCTCGGCTAGAACCGTCGCTGGAGACATTGCTTGCCCATTAATGGCCACAATATCACCCGCTTTATATTCCAATTCAATATACGTTGCTTGATCCGGTGCATTTTCAGGTGAAACTGACCAGCGCCACATGTCTTCCTCTGGCTCATTCCATGGGTCTTCTAAAATATCGCCTTCATAAGAAATATGTAGTAAGTTAGCATCCATTGAATACGGTGACTTTGTGCCACGCTTCATATCCACCTCAATGCCTGCTTCTTCAGCGTACGCCATTAAGGTATCGCGTGACGTTAAGTCCCACTCACGCCAAGGGGCAATAACTTTTACATCGGGTTTTAATGCATAGGCACCCAACTCAAAACGCACCTGATCATTACCTTTGCCCGTTGCGCCATGCGAGATAGCATCAGCCCCAGTTTCATTGGCAATTTCAATTAAACGTTTAGAAATAAGTGGACGAGCAATCGATGTTCCTAATAAGTATTCACCTTCATAAATCGTATTCGCGCGGAACATAGGGAAAACAAAGTCGCGTACAAACTCTTCTTTCAGGTCATCAATATAAATTTCTTTAATGCCATAAGACTCAGCCTTAGCTCTTGCCGGCTCAACTTCTTCACCCTGACCTAAATCAGCAGTAAAGGTTACGACTTCACAGCCATATTCGTCTTCTAGCCATTTGAGAATAACTGATGTATCAAGTCCGCCTGAATAGGCAAGAACAACTTTCTTTATTTCTTGTTTTGACATGGGGTAACTCGCGCATTAAAAATAATGTGCGAATTATACCCGATTGAATGGCTGCTTGGCGCTACCCTGAAATTGAAATATCAACTCGTCTGTTTAACTGACGCCCAGCTGGATATCTATTACTCGCTGTTGGCCGACTTTCACCGTACGCTTTGGTTACTATTTGATTTGCTTTAACCCCTTTAGATAAAAGGTATTTTTTAATCACTTCAATTCGCTTTTTAGAGACCACCATATTCGCCTGACGCGGCCCTTCACTGTCGCTATAACCTTTTAGCACTAACGTACCTTTTGGCTTTTGCAGGCGCATAAACTCTAATAAGTAATCCAACTTTCTATTATCACGTTTATTTAGACTGATTGAACCCGACCTAAAATAAATATGACTGAACGGCTCCGGCCCTGCCACTTTAAGGCGCACACTACCCCCAGGTGTATCTAGCTCTTCTGGATCATCTAAGGCGAGAACCTGGTCTTCGGGCATACCTTGTTTAATCAGGTGTTCACGTAGCGATTTTATCCGGCGGTCATAAACCCGGCGGCCATCTTTAACAGAAAAACCTTCTGTTCCACTAATCAAGTCGATCCTTTCTTCTTCACCTGCTTCTCTTACATAAGTCACTGCTTTATTAAGCAACTTTCTGTTTTTATGCGTAATGGTTGTACTGAGGTTATCAAATAAAGTTAGTTGTTGATTAACGTCTTTCTGGCTAAATGGCAATAAATCTTGGCGACAAGCTTCAAACTGCGCCATTGCATCTAAAAAATTTACTGAAGAAACCACCACCTTTACCAAATTAGTCTGGTTCGCTTTATAACTAAATTCTGGGAAGCGGCCACTTGACAGTTCTTGCAACATTCGCTCAGACATTTGGCTATCCACAACCACTGCTTGCTTTGTCGCTTTGACTGTTGCTAATTGCATGGAAGGCACATCATGCATCCAAAGAGGTGCTACAGAGCTCAGCATAGCCGTTCGAATTGGCGGAACATATGACTCTGCTCTTAAAATAAAATTAATTTGCTCACCCGATTTTTGCTCAAAAACACCAACACCATACCGAGGAATAACATGGGTCATATGGCAGGCTACTTTATTACCTGAAAACACCCATTGAGAGTCCGTAACTTGCGCTTGATATTGCTGAGCTTGCACCGTCGCGCTCATAAACAGGAAGAGCGCCGTAAATAAAATTTGAGTAATCGCTTTCATACCGCTTATATCGGCTGGAAAAATCAAAACTTTATATTTTTTATTCCCTTAAAAAATCATTAACAAAAGTCATAAACTCTGCTGGCGATTCAATATGCGGCCAATGCCCTGCCCCTGCTATCGTTTTAAAAGAGGCCGTTGGGAATTTTTCTTCTCTGGTATTCCGAAACCCTAGTGCCATATAGGTTGATTTGCCATCGTTAACAAACAAAGTTGTACCCTTATATTTTTTAGCCGCATCACTGAGTGGGAATTGAACAAAATTTAGCACTTAACGCTAGGCTTACTCCATAGTAAGGTCAATGACTGGTTCAACGTTATAAAGGCGAGTTTTTTTAATCATAACTAACACCCAATTTCCTTAGTTTGTTGGTCACATCTGGCACTAGTGACTTAACAAATGAATCCGTTAAGTGCTGACTATCACGAAACACAATCAAGCCTTCAGTATTTCTAGCCGAACAAATGCCTTTTGGGCAAACCAACTCATTTAAATCTAACAAGCTAACATTTTCATACTGTTTTGTTTCGGCCTGTAAATAACCAGCCACTTTCACACTCTCCTTAGCCCTATCATTCACAAAACAGTTACGTTTACTATCAGAAAACACTCCGCCCCCTATTCCTCTTGCCAAACAACCCGGCCCATCAAATGAAAGGCTCGGTGTCCCTGGCAACACTATGGTCTGATTTGCAACTTGAGACAAAAAGCTCAACACCTGCGCTGTTCCCGTACGCCATTGCTCTGCAGAATAATCATAGCTCTTTGCACTCCCCATAAAAACCACGTCAGGCTTAATTAAAGCGATGGTATTTAATGCCTCTTGACGCCAATCACTACAAACTTTATAAACCTTACCTATGCGTGAATAGAAAATATCATGCTCAACCATTGGGCACGCTGATTTTGTTAACACAATCACTCGCCACTTTGGTGAAGCAAATATTGCAGGCAGGAGTGAAAACCACTGCCCCATCACGCTATCACCTAACAAGACCACCGTCTTTTCCGCTTCTGGATTTCCAATCAAACAAGGCTTAACTGCAGAATTCTGATACCAGCTATCACAACCTTTAGGGTAAATAATAGGAATATCGGCTCTAGCTTGGTAAACCTCCTGTAACTTAGCGTTATTTGCAGTGTGATTAGCGCGCTGTAGATTAGAAAAATTAATTATCAACAGCGTTAATAAAACAATCGCCGTTATTGAAGCAAAAATTACTCGCGGTGCTGAAAAGCAACTCCACCGCCCTTTCCAAAAAGGCAATTCAATATAACGATAACTCAACATCGAGACTAATAAGGATAATAAAACCAAAACCAATGTTTCAAGTACGTTATCACCCAACCCTAGCGAAAAACCAATTATTAGAATCGGCCAATGCCAAAGATACCAGGAGTAAGAGCGATCACCCACCCACACAAAAGCACGTTGAGATAGCAGTCTAGCGATCAAATTTTGACGACTAAACATAATCACTAAAACAGCTCCAAGTGAGGGGAATAGCGCCCAAAAACCTGGGTAGGCCAATTTGGTGCTCATGAAAATTCCACTTGATATAATCAACAATATCCCCAGAATTCCAATTAAACAAAATGATCTCTGTATGAAGGGTGACGGTGGACTATTTTCTTTCCTTTTCGCAAGTTCTTCCATAAGAAAAAAAGCCACTGCACCTAAGGAAAACTGCCACACTCGAGATGGCATCAAGTAAAAAGACCAGATAGGATTTTTAACAGACCAGTAAATACTCAATGATAGACTTGCGACAAAAATAACAAAAAACATCATTAATATGCGGGATGTACGTGGGTTTTGCTGTGTCGTTTTTGAAAAAAACAACATCAACAGAAAAGGCCACACCAAATAAAACTGCTCTTCAACCCCTAGCGACCATGTATGTAAAAATAAATCTAACTTTTGAAGCTCAGAGAAATAGTCAAACGTCGTAAAAGCAAAAAATAGATTACTTGTCCAAGTCGAGGCAAACAAAATAGAACTCGTTTGCTCTTCAAACTCTATAGCCGATAGGCAAAAGGAAGCAAATAACCCAACAAAGACAATCATTACGACTAAGGCTGGCAACAACCTTGATAATCTTCTTGCCAAAAAACCTACAAAATTAATATGGCCTGTTGAAAGGTGTTCACAGTACAGCAGCTGAGTAATCAAGTAACCCGAGATAACAAAAAAAACATCGACCCCAACAAAACCTCCTTCAAACCCAGAAAGTTTTGCATGCGCTAAAATAACCAAGCCTATTGCTAATGCCCTAAGTCCTTGAATTTCAGGTCGGTATATTAAATTTTTATTCCTTGGCATAAAGCCATACACTCCATATTGATAATTAAGATCATTCTAAAGTGTAGTGAAAAATTTCAATTAGATTTTAAAAAACCAGCCAGGTGGCTCATAAACTCTACTGGAGATTCAATATGCGGCCAATGCCCTGCCCCTGCTATCGTTTTAAAAGAGGCCGTTGGAAATTTTTCTTCCGTAGTATTCCGATAACGTGATGCCATATAGGTTGATTTACCACCATTAATAAACAGGGTTGGGCCCGTATATGTTTTAGCCGCATCACTGGCTGGGAAGCCCATAATATCAAGCATATTATCTTCAATACTCGCTAGGTTTACCCGCCATTGATAGCCACCGGCTGTGTTCGTAACTAAGTTTTGCAGTAAAAATTGTCGCAAGCTAGGCGTACTGACTTTTTCAGCTAAGTACTTATCTGCGTCTTTTCTTGAGCCGACTGTGTCTAACGGCACGTGATATAAACCAAGCAACACATCATCAAAATTATGCGTATAAACAACCGGCGCTATATCTACAATAATCAGCTTACTGACCTTGTCGGGCCATGATAAGGCAAATTGCATAGCCACTTTACCGCCCATGCTATGCCCAAGCACTACCGCATCGTCTAGTTTATGTTGCGCCATAAACGCCAGTACATCGGCCGCCATTAACGGGTAACTCATCTCATCTGCATGAGGCGATGAACCATGGTTACGCAAGTCTAACGCATAGACGGTGTAATGATCTGCTAACTGCCTAGCGATACCTTGCCAATTGCGTGCGCTACCAAACAGGCCATGCAATATAATGAGCGGCGGCCCAGAACCCCCATGCTTTGTGAAATTTAACGCAATATCCATTACTAACGACTACGCTTACTTTTTCTTAATATATAAATCAGTAATGGAGCCCGCTTGCATTTCTGCTGCAAAGCATAAAGTTTCAGACAAGGTTGGGTGCGGATGAATGGTTAAACCCATATCATCAACATCTGCGCCCATTTCCAATGCTAAAACAGCTTCAGCAATTAATTCACCTGCGTTGGTGCCAACAATACCGGCACCTAAAATACGTTTTGTTTCAGGGTCCCAAAGGATTTTAGTCATTCCTTCATCGCGGCCAATACTTAATGCACGACCACTCGCCGCCCATGGAAAGACTGATTTTTCGTATTTAATGCCATCCGCTTTTGCATTTGTTTCGGTTAGCCCCATCCATGAAATTTCAGGGTCGGTATACGCTACCGATGGAATGGTCATGGGGTCAAATGCTACTTTTTCACCGGCAATCACCTCAGCCGCCACTTTTGCTTCATGAACCGCCTTATGCGCCAACATCGGGTTTCCAACGATATCGCCAATAGCGAAAATATGCGGCACATTGGTTCTCATCTGCTTGTCTACTTCAATAAAACCGCGCTCATCTACGTTAACACCGGCTTTATCTGCTGAAATTAAACCACCGTTAGGCCGTCGACCAACCGATAATAAAACTCGATCATATACCGCTGATTCTAGTACACCTTCGCCCTCAAAACTTACTTTCAAGCCAGCATCCATTGACTCAATAGCGGTTACTTTTGCCTTCAAGTAAATATTTTCCAGCTGTTTCGATAATCTTTTATGTAAGGGCTTAACAAGGTCTTTATCACAACCAGCCACCAACTGATCCATCAGTTCAATCACGCTAATTTTTGAGCCTAGTGCATGGTAAACCGTCGCCATTTCCAAGCCAATAATGCCACCACCAATCACCAACATAGACTCAGGCACATCAGCCAGTGCTAAAGCGCCTGTTGAATCCATCAGGCGATCATCGTCATATGGGAAACCAGGAATTTTAACCGGTTGCGAACCGGCTGCAATAATCGCGTTATCGAAGGATATAGTTTGACTGCTGCCTTCATTTTCAACCACAACAGAATGACTGGACGCAAAATTCGCATACCCCGTCACGACGGTCACATTTCGTTGCTTTGCTAAACCAGCAAGACCACCTGTTAATCGTTGGATAATGTTTTCTTTATTTCCTCGAATACCGTCGATATCCAGTTTAGGAGGCTCAAAGGTAACACCATGTGCCGACATTTCAGCCGCCTCATGAATAACCTGCGCTTGATGCAACAAGGCTTTGGAAGGAATACAGCCGACGTTTAAACAAACCCCACCTAAAGAAGAGTAACGTTCAATTAAAACTACTTTTTTGCCTAAATCTGCCGCACGAAAAGCTGCTGTATAGCCACCAGGCCCCGCCCCCATCACTAACACGTCGGCGTGTAAATCAGCACCATCAGTAGACCCCATACTGGTTGATACAGCAGCAGCTTTTTCTTCTACTGTATCCTTAGGCGCTGCTTGGGCTTCAGTTATTGAAGACTCTGCCGCTTCCAGCCTGATCAATGCCGCACCCTCAACCACTTTATCACCCAAGGCCACCAAAATCTCTTTGACCACACCTGCTGATGTACTTGGAATATCCATCGATGCCTTGTCGCTTTCCAAGGTTAGAATACTGTCCTCAATGGCAACGATATCGCCCACTGCAACATTAATATCGATGACTTCTACACCCTCACCAGATTCACCAATGTCAGGAACATTTACCTCTATTAAATTAGTCATCCTGCCTCCTACAACAATACGCGACGAATGTCATTAAGGTAGCCGGTTAACGCTACCATAAAGGACGCCGCATCAGCGCCATCAATCACTCGATGGTCGTATGTCATATCTAATGGCAACATCAAACGTGGTTTAAATTCTGCACCATCCCAAACTGGCTGAATCTCGGCGCGTGTTGCACCAAGTATCGCCACCTCTGGTGCATTGACGATAGGGGTAAAAGAGGTACCCCCTATGCCGCCCAAACTTGAGATGGTCATACAGGCACCCTGCATGTCTTTTGGTGATAACTTACCCTCTCTCGCTTTTTTACTCATCACGCCCATTTGTTCAGCCAAATCATAAATGCTGATTTTATCGACATCCTTGAACACTGGCACAACAAGCCCATTAGGCGTCGCCACAGCGATACCAATGTTGTAATATTTTTTGTAAATCAGGCTATTGCCATCAGGCGAGAGGGAGGCATTAAATTGTGGGAACTCTTTTAAGGCAGCAACGAGTGCTTTCATCATAAACGCTAAAAAGGTCACCTTAACACCACGTTTTTCTGCATCCGCTTTTAACGATTTCCGAAAGGCTTCCATCTCAGTAATATCAGCCAAGTCATGATGTGTGACCATGGGTACATTCAACCAAGCTCGAGTCAAGTTTGTGCCCGTTAAGCGTTTAATTTTACTGAGTGGTTTTTCTTCAATCTCACCAAACTTTGTAAAGTCTACCGCTGGGATAGGCGGTATACCTGAGCCTGTTGCCCCAGCAGATGTTGATGCACCTGAAATAATTTGTTTAACGTGATTTTTAATATCTTCTTTTAAAAGACGGCCTTTAGGGCCCGTTGCCTTGGCAACCGTTGATAAATCAACCCCTAGCTCTCTTGCAAACTTACGTACCGTTGGACTTGCGTGAATATGCCCCGTTGGTTTGGAAGTCATTGGTGCCGATGCGACATTGCTACTCGCCTGAGCTTTCGGCGCAGGCTTAGCTGGCGCTTTTTCTTCTGCTTTAGGTGCAGGCTTCACCGCACTCTCGTCCTTTGCTGTTGCAGTAGCTTGACCAGACAAAACAACAATTAAGCCACCCTCTGACACTTGATCACCCACAGCAACTTTAACTTCTTTAACAATACCATCGGCTGTTGAAGGAATCTCCATGCTGGCTTTATCGCTTTCTAAGGTCAATAACGATTGCTCTTTTTCAATCTTATCGCCAACAGCAATGTTCACCTCAATCACTTCAACTGTGTCAAAGTCACCGATATCTGGCACATAAACATTAATATCTTTAGCCGAGCTCATGTCAGCTTCAACTGCCGTTGTTGTTTCTTTAGCAGCTGGAGCCTCTGTGGCTGCATCTGCCTGTTTTAAACGAACCACCACCGTGCCTTCTGCAACTGAATCGCCTACCGTAACCAAAACTTCTTCAACAATACCCGCTGATGAGGACGGTATTTCCATACTCGCCTTATCACTTTCAAGTGTCAGTAATGCCTGCTCTACTTCCACAGTGTCACCAACAGCGACAAGCACCTCGATGACTTCAACCGCATCAAAATCCCCGATATCAGGAACAACTACTTCTATTAAATTACTCATTAAATTCTCCTGTTACAGACTTTAAACTAACCATGGTGCAGGCTTTGAAGTATCTAAGGCATACTTTTCTATAGCTTGCTCAACCACAGCCACCTCAATTTCGCCTAAATCAGCCAGTGAATTTAGTGCTGTAACGGTTACATAAAAGCGGTCCACTTCAAAGAAACGACGAAGGTTTTCGCGGGTATCTGAACGACCAAAGCCATCTGTACCTAGGATAGAGCAGTGTTTACGAATAAAAGGACGGATTGAATCTGCTAACAAACGAACATAATCGGTTGATACGATAACTGGACCTTGACGCTCATCCAAACAAGCTGACACATAGGGTATTTGCTTTTCTTGCCCCGGCTTCAGGCGGTTTTCACGCTCGCATGCTTGCCCTTCTCGCGCTAGTTCAGTAAAGCTTGTACAGCTCCATAAGTCAGACTCAACACCCCAATCTGTTTTTAGTAACTCAGCCGCTGCTATCACTTCATTAAAAATCGTTCCCGAGCCTAATAACTGAACCCGTAACTTACTTTTTTTCGCGCCTTGTTTAAATAAATACATCCCTTTAATAATGCCTTCTTCAGCACCTTCCGGCATCGCTGGGTGAGCATAGTTTTCATTCATCACAGTTAGGTAATAAAAAACGTCTTCTTGCTCTTGGAACATGCGTTTTAGACCATCATGCATGATAACAGCCAACTCATAATTAAACGTTGGGTCATACGAAATACAGTTTGGTACAGACGAGGCCCATAACAAGCTATGCCCATCTTCGTGCTGCAAACCTTCGCCATTAAGCGTCGTTCGTCCAGCCGTTCCGCCTAACAAGAAGCCACGCGCACGCTGGTCTGCCGCCGCCCATATTAAATCGCCAATACGCTGAAAGCCGAACATTGAATAAAAGATATAAAACGGAATCATCGGAACATCGCTGGTTGAATACGACGTACCAGCTGCGATCCAATCACACATACCGCCCGCCTCATTAATGCCTTCTTGCAACACCTGGCCGCTTTTATCTTCTTTGTAGAACATCAACTGATCGGAATCTTGTGGCGTATACAATTGTCCCACCTGCGACCAAATACCTAACTGACGAAACAAGCCTTCCATGCCAAACGTACGTGATTCATCTGGCACGATAGGTACAATACGCTTACCAATTTCTTTATCTTTCAATAAGATATTTAATAGACGAACAAAAGCCATCGTTGTTGAAATTTCGCGCCCTTTCGAAGTGCCTTTCAACATCGGTTCAAATACTGATAAACCTGGAATTTTCAATGAGTCCGATTTTTCACGACGCGCAGGAAGGTAACCCCCCAAATCTGCACGCTTTTTCTTCATGTACTCTTGTTCTGCAGAGCCTTCTGGAAAAGTAAGGTAGGCAAGATTATCAACGTCTTCATCAGAAATCGGTAGCTCAAATTTATCTCTAAAGTGGAGCAATGAGTTATGGCTCATCTTCTTTTGCTGATGCGTCGTATTTTGCGCCTGACCTGACTCACCCATGCCATAACCTTTAATTGTTTTGGCTAGAATAACAGTCGGTCTATTTGTTTCTTTGCAAGCGGCATCATACGCAGCATATACTTTAGCGGGGTCATGTCCGCCACGATTTAAATCCCAAATATCTTTATCCGACCAGTCAGCCACCATCGCTTTTAGCTCTGGCGTATTAAAGAATTTCTCACGTACATAAGCCCCATCTTTAGCCTTCATGGTTTGGTAGTCACCATCAACGCACTCCATCATGCGTTTACGTAGATGACCTTCTGTATCACGCGCTAACAGGGCATCCCAACGATTACCCCAAACAACTTTAATGACATTCCAGCCAGCTCCTCTAAACTCTGACTCTAGTTCTTGAATAATTTTCCCATTGCCTCGAACTGGTCCATCTAGTCGCTGTAAATTACAGTTGATAACAAATACCAGATTATCAAGGTTTTCACGACCAGCCATACCAATAGCACCTAATGATTCTGGCTCATCGGTTTCACCATCGCCCAAAAACGCCCATACTTTTCTATCTGAGGTTTTAGCAAAACCTCGATCTTCTAGGTATTTCAAAAAGCGCGCTTGGTAAATTGACATGATCGGCCCCAAGCCCATTGAAACCGTTGGGAATTGCCAAAAATCGGGCATTAGCCAAGGGTGCGGATAAGATGACAAACCACCACCATCAACTTCTTGACGGAAACCGTCCATCTGCTCTTCGCTCAAACGACCCAACATAAAGGCACGTGCATAAATACCCGTTGCTACATGACCTTGCACATAGACTAAGTCACCTCCATGCGTCTCACTCGCTGCATGCCAAAAATGGTTATAACCTACATCATATAAAGTAGCTGATGAGGCAAAGCTGGCGATATGCCCACCCACATTCGTATCTTTATTCGCTCGAAGCACCATCACCATGGCATTCCAACGAACATACGAGCGAATTTTATGCTCTAGCGTGCGGTTGCCAACATATTGCGCTTGTTGCGGAACACTAATCGTATTGATATAGGCTGTGCTTGCGCTAAACGGAATCTCTGCTCCAGCAAGCCTCGCCTTTTCGATGAGGGTTTCCAGTAAAAAATGAGCTCGCTCTTCCCCCTCATGCTCAATCACTGCCACGAGCGCCTCAAGCCACTCTTTTGTTTCCTGCGGATCCGTATCATTTGAGTTTAAGGTTGAAGGGACTTGGTCGACTGACATACTTACTCCAGATAAATTAAATGTTATAAAAGGTTTCGGCTTAGCATTTCCACAACAGTTCAATTGTGAACTATACTCATTTGCAATACAGGCGCTAAAAATAAGCTAAATAGCCCGATGGGCCGCTATATAGAACTCTACCAATATTATTAGTATATACCAATAATCAGTTAAATATTTTGATAAAAAAACCTTAAAAATCCATGAAAAAAAATAGCCTTTTAATACTCAGCATTATCTTCTTTATATTTTCTAACTCGGCGAATGCTGGGAAGCTATACAAATGGGTTGATAAAAATGGAAAAATATCTTTTTCTGACAAAGTCCCGCCTGAAGAGTCAAAGCGTGAACGCGAAGAGCTTAACAAAGAAGGTCGAACGGTCGCCGTACAAGATGCCGCTAAAACCCCTGAAGAAATTCAGCAGCTGAAAAAAATTGACAACTTGCAGAAAATTCAAGACGAGCTACTTCAACAACAACTAGCAAAGGACGCCGCCTTGCTAAAAACTTTTCGTACCGAAGAAGACATCGACACATTGGCAAAAAGCAAACTTGAGATGGTTGACTCACATATTTCAATCGCCACCAATCAGTCTGAAATCCTAAGGAAACAACTTATTCTTCATCAAAAAGCCGCTGCAAATTTTGAACGTGCCGGAAAAGCGATCCCCGCAAAGAGCCTTACAAACATTGAGCTCGCTCAAAACCAATTTAATAAAAACCAACAAGAAATCAGCGATTTTGAGTCACAAAAGATTCAACTTAGCCAACAACTTAGCACCGATAAGCAGCGGTTTAATACTTTAAAAAAACAAGCCGGGGAAAGACCTAATATCCATAATGAGACCATACCTAGTCTTTCATTAGGTGAGCTCAGCTGCCACAACAAAA
>Ga0209345_10000374_pt1 | contig 58200 bp, 47 predicted proteins | sample Cruoilmetagenom7_FD_187294 | JGI IMG/M metagenome (GOLD analysis project Ga0209345, IMG submission 187294) | Oil polluted marine microbial communities from Coal Oil Point, Santa Barbara, California, USA - Sample 7 (SPAdes) (version 2) | ecosystem: Environmental > Aquatic > Marine > Oil seeps ... | reverse complement strand
CTCCATTTCTCAATCTCAATGGTACGCTTTGTACTAATCTCTGTACGCTTACCATCTATGGTAATACGTAGGTAAATAGGGCATTTGCCCTGTGCATCTACTTTACTCTTTTTTAAGTAGAATAATAATCCAAATGTTTTGTTCATTCTGGTGACCTTTAATTATACATTAATTTACAAAATATTGAGGTCTTTTAATTGATTTATCTTTCTGATTTATAAACAGTTATAAACAATTAGGTGACCTAATTAAGGTTTAAAAAAGGTCACCTAATAGGTCACCAACAGAATGGTATTTAATACATATTTTGATGTTTTGGGTAAAATAAAAAGTCCCATAAACATTGAGTTTACAGGACTTTCGTCGATTTTGAATAAATCTTGGCGGAGAAAGAGGGATTCGAACCCCCGGAGGTGTGACCCTCAACAGTTTTCAAGACTGCCGCATTCGACCACTCTGCCATTTCTCCTTGAGTGCCTCATCAGCTATTTGCTGAATGCGGATGCAAATATAGTAGACTTTTTTTATTATGTGAAGTATTTTTAATTTAAATTTAAAAAAATATAAATTAATTAGTTGGACTAGGAACACCAATACTTTGCAGTAGATTATTAAAGCCCCATTGTATTCCAAATAAGGATATTACATCATCCTGTTTTTGAAAATTATTTCCGAAACTACCCGTAATAAAAATATCGTCTAATACTTGATAACGAATTGTTCCCGCAGATCGATAGCCTTCTAAATCACCACTTCGGTTAATGTATTCATAACCAACAGATAATTTCTGAAACTCTACTTCTGCTTTAACACCAACATCGTATGCATTAAATGGATCAATTGAAGCGCCAGTTACAATATTATTCTTTTCATGCAAATAGCGTAAAAATCCATAGATATTTACATAATTGTGCGATGTTTGGTCTTTATCTAAAAACAATGAAACTGCTGTAGTGCTCCAAACACCAAACCTTCCAAAGCCATTACTATTAAAAGCATTGTCTATAAAACGATGGTTATAAGCAATAGCTAAATCTACTGCTATCGCAGGCTTTCTATTAATGATTTCCTGCATATTAGTGCTATAGGTATCTCTATCAACACCTTTGCCTTTTTCGCATTGTTGTACATACGCAGTACGTGCCACACGATAGGCTTGCAATGCAATTGCGTATAAATTTCTTGAAGTATAATCTTCTTCTTCAGGTTCTGGGTTTGTATTTCCGTAGTTATCTATACAATCTAAACCAGAGAATATATTGCTTTCAATTTTTGAATATGAAGCATAATAATCTTTAACATCGCTTTCACGCTTTAATTCAAACACAGTTGCTCTTACCCCAAATGAAGCATTAATTATTGAATCCTTGTCCTTGATATAAGCCATTGAAACTGATGCTAATTTTAATTTTGAAAAAGGATATTGTTTTAAATCTTTATCAATTCCATAAAATTTTAAAGCAGTTATGTTTGGATGTTTGGTCATCCAGAAAGGAGTTACCTCTATCGCCATATTGTTTAATGTACCTTCTGAAACGATATCATGTAACAAACTAACTCCTAACGCTCGAGATGAATTAGGACGTTGTATCGTCTGTGGCGCTTTGTCTAATAAGATGAACGCAGGATTATCTGGAACCTCTAAATCATCTAAATCAACATTATTATTATTATTATTATTATTACCTGTTTGCGAGAAAGTGATTGTTGAAAAACACAGGCAAAAAACTAGTAGAAAGAACCTCATACAAACTTTAATTTTTTGGTAATTAACACGCGTAAAGGATCTGTTGTATCTATTTCTAAAGGGTCAACTTCAAAATTTTTGTCTCCTTCTACTCCACCAGACAAAGTATACATTATATAAATATTAGCGATCGCTTTTTGCCTCTGCTGTGGTGTTAAGTTTGAAAGGTCCATATACGTATTTACCTTTAGTATATCATTTTCTAACAAACGGTTTACGCCAACTTTTGTTTCTGAAATATGACCTCCTGCACCAGGCTCAGAATCAAATAACTTTTTATAATTTCCGGTATCTTTTATATATACTCTTGTAACGGCAATACCAACTACACCAGCTTGCATCTCTAACTTGATATGCTTTAAACTGTCATCGGTTATATAATTTTCCATAATAATACTGTTTCAAAATGAATACAATACTTAAATATAAGAAAGATCCATTATAATTAATAACAACATTTAAAATTACGGGTAAAATCCTCAAGAAACTATAAGGGGAAACCCTTATATATTAAAAAATGATAAGTCAAAGCATAATACTTTGACTTATCATTAACAACTACTAATCTAAACCAACCAAAGACTAGATTCAATTAAATTTTCATAGCAATTTTTTAAACTAAACTTAATTTTTCTTCCAATTTTTATGTAAATATGTTCTTTTATATCCTTACCTAGATTAAGCCCGATAAGGATTTACCCTGTTATTTATAAAACAAGGGGAATAATATAAATGAAAGTTACCTTACATTTTTATGAATTTCCCATCACATATGCGACTGGAAGCATCATAAACTTCAAATAGATAAATGCCACTACTTAAATTACTTACGTCTAAATTAAAATATGAATCGCCCATACTTATTTGATGTTTTCCAAAAGGAATTTCAACTCCTAATGCATTAAAAACTTTAATAGCTTGTTCAGAGAAATTCATAGTAGGTTCTTGGCATTGAATATTAACTTTTAAATCTGATGGATTAGGAAAAACCAAAGAGTTATTTAATTGATTTAAATCATTAACAGACAAAGCATCTTCTGAAAAGAATAATATATCATCTGTTTCTTGAAAATTACTAAAATATAAATCTGGAAAGGTATCTCCGTTAAAATCGGCTGAATGCAAACCAACTCCATTCGTAAATGAAAAAGGGTCAAAAACAACATCGGAAGTTTCAGTAAAAATTCCTGTTCCATCATTTTCAAAAGAATGATAACTTGTATTCGAGTTTTGAAAATCTGTTGTGATCAAATCTAGATCGTTATCATAATCATAATCGATAAAAACAGCATCTAAGGTATATTGAAAATAAGATGGCAAATGGGTAGCTGTAATATCACTAAAAAAACCGTTTCCATCATTTAAATACAATCTATTTTGCAGATTTGCAGTGCCAATGAAGTTAACTGTAGACACAAAAATATCTGGATAGGTATCACCGTTTACATCTGCTAAAGAGATTTTACGGGTTTCTAAAATTAAACCAGTATCTGGCAAACGATTGTTTTCTTCAGTAAAAAAACCATTTGTATTTATCAAAACATTATTACTACCTACATCTATTCCTTCAATAATGTCCATATCTGAATCTCCGTCTAAATCTACCATTTTAAGATCTTGCGTTCCTTCTGTATTGATTGGCCATCTACTATTATCTTGTGTAAATGTATTATCCTGGTTGTTTATATACACATGATTTTGTCCCGTATTTCCAATAATAATATCAGGAAAGTTATCATTATTTAAATCTAATATGGCAATTGCATTTCCTGACGAAGGTGGAAATTCATAACTAATAAAAGTAAATAATCCTGTACCGTCATTTAACAATAATTCATGATAAAAAGTATCTTCACTTACAAATAATATATCTGTAAAACCATCCTGGTTAAAATCGGTAAATGCGATATCCTCACTATCTTCACCTGTAAATGCATCGCCTGTATTTTTTTCAGGAAAAAGACGTGAAGCATCTTCAGAAAAGACACCATTTCCATTATTAAAAAGTAAAAGGTTTCGACTATACTCTGCTGCAATTATAAGATCTAAATCATTGTCTCCGTCAATATCCAAACTCTCAACATCCATCGAATTAATAGAAGTTGCTCCTAAAGGAATACTAGAATTGTCTGGAATAAAATAAGGTTCTTGCCCATAATTTATAGTAAAAAACAACAAACTTATTAAGGCACATATAAAAGCTTTCATATCAATTTATTTAAGTATTAACAGAAAAAAAAGTAATCTTCCATAGATTTAGCTCCTCTTTCATTAAAATATTTTATTATAATTTTTTGTTCTCTTGGATTTGCAACTGTAATAATACTTTGAGCATTCTCAATTGTTTCTAATTGTTCAAAAGCATATAATTTTTGATCATAAATATGTTTCCCGATTTTTTTAGGGTTATCACATATCCAATGAAAAGGAATATTCTGTTCAATCATTTTTTTTGCCAAAGATTTCCCTTTAGCACCAGCTCCCCAAATCACAAGGTTTTTTTCTTTATCGTATTCCTGCTTTAAAAAATAGTGTGTTTTGATCGTTAAAAAAGTATTGTCTGAATAATGTTCATCTGTTCTTGAAGTTCTAGTTGAATAATCTCTCCAATAATGTAACACTTCAGTACAAGGAATTGGCTTCAAACCTTTTAAATAAAACCGAAAAGTAAGATCATAATCTTCAGGATAATAACTAGGCTCGAAAGCTTCACATTCAATTAAATCATTTCTATATATCATCCAACAAGGTGATGGAATTACACATTCTTTATATATTTCTGAAAAGTTAGCACCTTCACGAGTCAATGTATTTAACCAATTTTCATATTTCTGAAACCCTTCTCCTAATTGATTTTCTGAAATGTACTTAACCAATCCAGTAGCGATATGTCCCTCTCCATGAATTATCAACTTTGTTTTTAAGGCTTTAATTTTATGAATAGACATGATATCGTCTGAATCCATTCGAGTAATATAATTTCCATTGCTTTCAGAAAAAGCCAACCTCAATGCATCAATAATTCCATTGCCTTTATTTTGAAATACTTTTATTCTATCATCTTTTGTAGCATATTCTTCTAATATAATATTGCTATGATCTGAAGAATGATCATTTACTGCCATTAATTCCCAATAAGTTTCAGATTGATTACAAATTGAATCTAAACATTCATTTAAATATTGCGCAGTATTTTTAACTGGCATAATGATACTAACTAATCCATCAATCATTATTTATTCATTTAATCTATTTGATTATGAAAACTTTTAAAAATAAGGAAAGGAAGCGTAGCATTTATAAATTTCACATAACTTTCACAAAATACAGTAAGAGTTAATGTATATTTAGCCTTTAAAATAAGCCCATGAAACAAATCATTTTCCTACTTGCTACCATATTTACGGTTTCTTGTAATACAGCACAAAGCACAAAAGGCGTATCTATGACTAGAACAGATTACGCCAAAACTATTACTGCTGAAGACTTAAAAACACATCTTTATATCGTTGCCAGTGATGAAATGGAAGGACGTGATACTGGTTCTAAAGGCAATAATTTGACTGCCAATTATTTGCGCGATTTTTACAAAAAGAATGGTATAGCTTCTCCAGATAATGCTGAAGATTATTTTCAACCAATAGAATCTAGTTATTTTAATAGAATGAAAGAACCAAAACCTTCCCAAAATGTTTTAGGTTTTATTAAAGGTTCTGAAAAACCTGAAGAAGTAATTGTTATTTCTGCTCATTATGATCATGTTGGAGTAGATAAAGATGGAAATATTTATAATGGAGCAGATGATGATGGTAGTGGAACTGTAGCTTTATTAGAAATGGCTGAAGCTTTCCAAGAGGCTGTAAATGATGGCAACGGACCAAAACGTTCTATCTTATTTTTACATGTAACTGGTGAAGAAATAGGGTTATATGGGTCTAAATATTATACTGAAAATCCTTTATACCCATTAGAGAATACTGTTTGTAATTTAAATACAGACATGATTGGAAGAATTGATCCTAACAAAGCAGATACTCCAAATTACATCTATCTAATTGGTAGTGATAAGTTAAGTCAAGATTTACATGACCTTTCTGAAGAGGTTAATAAAAAGTATATTAATATTGAATTAGATTATACTTTTAATGATGAAAATGATCCAAATCGTTTTTATTATAGAAGTGATCATTACAACTTTGCAAAGCATAATATTCCTGTGATATTTTATTTTAACGGTGTTCATGGAGATTACCATAAACATACTGATACTGTAGAAAAAATTGAATATGAATTAATGGAAACAAGAACACGTTTAATATTTCAAACAGCTTGGGAAGTTGCCAATAGAAAAGATAGAATTACTGCAGACAAATTGTAATTCCCCATATTAAGTAAAACGAAAAAGTCTTTCAATTATATAGTTGAAAGACTTTTTTATTTTATAACATTTTAAAATTGAGTATAAAAAAAACCTTCAAATAAATTTGAAGGTTTGAAAGGGTGGAAGACGGGATTCGAACCCGCGACCCTCGGTACCACAAACCGATGCTCTAACCAACTGAGCTACAACCACCATTTTGGTGGCGCAAATATAAAGCATTTACTATGCACCACAAAAGACTTATTGAATATTTTTTTAAATTAAATCGGATAAAGAATTTACAGCCACATAACGTTCTACTGTAAAGCCTTCTGCATGTTCAGCACCGATTAATCTTCCCATATCTTGAGCTCTATATGTAATACTATCTTTAAAGTTTGTTGTAGATATTGGCGTCTTTGGTTCGTTAGAATCTTGTTGATGAAATTGTGTTTTATAGGCAAAGACAGCTTCTAATTTTTTATCTAAATATCCCGTTACATCTACTACAAAATCGGGTTCAATATTTTTCCATTGTATATAATGATACACATGTTTTGGACGCCAGGGATTTTGCCATACATCATCACCTGGATATTTGGTATCAATCTTCATTAATCCACTTAAAAAACAAGCATCACTTGCTAATTGAGATCCTTTTCCATGATCGATATGACGGTCTTCTATTGCATTACAAAGAACAATATCGGGTTGATACTTTCGTATCATTTTTATAAGCTCTAGTTGATGTACTCTATCATTTACAAAAAATCCATCTGCGAATTCCAAATTAACACGCATAGAAAGCCCTAATAAATCTGCAACATTTTTGGCTTCTTCATCTCTTGTTTCAGCAGTTCCCCTAGTACCAAGTTCTCCACGAGTTAAATCTATAACTCCAACTTTTTTTCCATTAGCGATCTCTTTTGCTATGGTTGCACCACAACCTAACTCTATATCGTCTGGATGAGCGCCTATTGCAAGTATATCTAATTTCATGTTAATATTTATTGCTTTTTAATTATCACATGCTATTCGCTATTGATCATTCCGTTAGATGAGAAAGTCTTTAACATGCTCATTTTCTTTTAATTATTGAATACCCTTTATCTTAAAAATAACCCTAAAATTACATGGATTAAATAATTGGAGAAACCAAACCATTTGTTATGGCAAAGATTACAAGTCCAGCACCATTTTTAACTCCAGTTTTTTCAAGTAAATTTTTTCTATGAACTTCGACGGTACGAGGGCTTATAAATAATTTCTCAGCAATTTCTGTTGTTGTATGTTGTAAGCATATTTGCCCTAACACTTCACGCTCTCGTGGTGTTAAGAAGTCAACATCAAACACCGATTTTTTAGAGTCATTATTTGAAGCTGAAAAGCGATTATTCACGATTTTCATAACCTCATTATCATAATAAAAACCGTTAAAATACACTTGTTTAATTGTATGCAACACTTTCTTTGGGGGTGAATTTTTTACTAAATATGCACTTGCTCCAACATCGATCATATTACGGATAAATGGTTTTGTATTGTATGTAGTAAGCGCAACAATACCTATTTCTGGATATTCTTTTGTAATAAGTTTAGTTGCTTCAACTCCATTAAGCTCTGGCATTTTTATGTCCATGATGATTACATCTGGAAGTAATTCAGCAGAAGATAAATAATCAACCAATTCTCTTCCATTTGTAGCCTCAAACATTACATTAACCTCTTCATTTCTGGTTAAAATATGGGCAATACCTACTCTAAAAAGTTCTTCGTCGTCTGCAATTACTACATTAATTTTCATCTGTTCAAAATTTAATACCTATTTATCAATAGTAATGTTAATTTTTATACCTGATCCTAATTTAGATTCAATATTCAATGTTCCGTTTAAAATAACGACTCTATTTTCTATACCACTCATTCCTAATCCTCTTGCCTTTTTAGCACTTTCAATATTAAAGCCTTTTCCATTGTCTTGATATAGTAAAGATAAGTTGTTTTCTTCTGTTTTTACCATCAATTTGATTTCAGTTGCATTTGCATGCTTAATTGTATTATTGACTAACTCCTGTAGAATTCTAAAAACATGTAATTCGTGATTCTTTTCTAAAAATCCTTCCTCATAATCTAACACATAAATGGTTTGGTATTTTTTTGTTTCACTAATTTCTTCACATAATTCTTCTAATGCAGCTTTTAATCCGAATTTCTGAAGTGTAGGCGGCAACAAATCATGAGCTATCTTTCGAGAGCTTTCCAATACTGTATTTGTAATTTTTAAAATACTTCCAGCAACTTTATTCGTTTCTTCTTGGGTGATATCATCTTCAGTTAAAATATTTGCATTTAAGGAAACCACATTTAATTTTGAACTAATCGCATCGTGCATATCTTGTGCAATTCGTTGACGCTCCTCTTCTTGTGTTATAATAATAGATTGCAAAATACTTTTTTGATGGTCAATTTCAAGATTCGCTTTTTCAAGTTCAGATTGAATTATTCGTTTTCGAGAAAAATAAAAAAACAAAACAATTGCGATAGACATAAAAACAAGTAAGCCTATTGCTATAAGAACAATACTTACTATTTGATTTTCACCTGTGAATAATTCTTCAACCATTCAACGAAGATAAGAATTTGCAAGCCAAAATACAGAACATCATTTAAATCCATTAATAATCGATATCCAAACTTAAAAACTTCTTTTAAATCAAATATTAAATTCCCTGATGCAAAAATTAAGATACTTGATAATAAGTAGAAAAACAAGCCAATATTGACCAATAAAAACTCAGTGTCTCCTTTAATAAAATTGTAAAAATAAATTAAAGCATATACTACTAATATCCCTTGTGTCATAGCAACACCAAATGCATTATAAACAAAAAAAATAGAAGGTGTTTCAATGTATTGGTACGTTAATATCAATAATCCAACAATTAGTATTTTTAAAATCCATGTCTTTTTTAATAATGTTTTATAAAAAAAAGAAAGAAAAATAAATTGCAGAATAAAATAAAAATGAAAAAGAAATAGATTTTGCATATGCAAAACTCTTCCTATAAAGGTAACACTTAACTGAATAGCTGCTATTAAGCCTAAATAGATAGCAAAATATTTAAATGTCTTATTATTATACTTTATTTTACTTAAATATAGTATTGCATTTATTACACAAAATAATATAAGAACATAGCCAGCAATGTTTTTTATAAGCTCCACTATTTAGATTTTCTTTAATTTTATACGGTAATTTCTCCACCATTCTACTAAAATTAAAAGTTGAAATACTAACATTAGCCCTCTATTTAAATTTACTAACACAAGTCTAGTTTCTTTAGAAATATTTAAATTAAGCATTAAATTCCCTGATGCAAAGATGAGTACACTTGATAATAAATATATAAAAACACCTACGTTTACAATAAGAAAATCTCTTTTTCCATTTAATGATTTATAAAAATAAAACATTGAGTATACTACAATTATAGCTTGCGTAATTGTAATTCCTAATACATTGTATTTAAAATATAATTCTGGCATTTCAAAATATTGATAAGCAAGAGCTAAAAGGACTACTATGAGTATCTTTTTGATAATCACTTTTTTTAATAATTCATAATAAAAAAGTGATAATAAAATAAATTGAGAAATAAAATAATAGTGCGACATAAATAAGTTAGGTTTTTTTAAACCTCCTCTACCTATGTAATAAGATATAAATTGTATTACAGCTATTAAAAATAAATAAATAGCAAATAATCTATAGGCTTTACTATTTTTAGTAAAGCCTATTAAATAAATTACTGAACAGCCTATAGACAGATATATAACTATATCTGCTACAAGTTTAACATAATCTTCCAATTTAGTTCAGTGGACTTTTATCATCACAAGCTGGTGGACATGGGTCTGTAAAATCAAAAATTCCACTATTTGTAGGGTCTGAAGGTGGCGTTGTCGCTCCAATTCCATCAACTTCACCATAAATTAAATCTCTGTAAATAGTAGTATTATCAGGTTGTTTTTCAGCTACAGTTGCAACAATCATTAATTTTTCTTCTGAAGTTCCATTACCTAGATCTTTAACGCCAATATATGCCCTAACAAATGTTTTACCTGTTTGACCTTTTAATAAATCTAAAGATTGTTGTAAATCATCAGCAGGGATTAAAAATGCATTTAATTCATTATGTGCATTGTACGTACTTTCACTAGAACGCCATTCTGTTGCCCATGTTTGTGCGTCGTTTAAACTAATTGTGTCTGTTTGATTACTCATATTCTTTGTGTTTTTTAGTTGAATGATAAATATATCGTTTTTTTAATTACAAAAAGAATTAAAAATCTACTCAAATAAAAAAACACTAATAATCGCAAATATTTTTTATGCTATTGAATTGATTATAAAATCATCATCTATTCTTCAACTACAAAATAATTTTTAATTGATACAGGCTCTAAATTATACGTAAAACCTTCCAATTCTATTTCAAAAACACCTGTTACATCTGAAGTGAAAAAAGTAATTATTTCTTCTTCTGAAGACAACTCAATCGTAGGTTCCCATAATAACTGTGTCCGAAAATCTGGAATTCGATCTGAAACATTCTTATTCTCTATAGAATATTCCTGTTTAAAGTAATCTTTTTTATGTTGAGGTTTAAATAAAATCACTTCTTCTATAAAGTCTCCTTGCTGTATGTTTTTAAAATCTCCTTTTTTAGTTTCAACTATAATAATTCCTTGATAAATAGCTGAATCCAATTTCATTTGCCCCTGTAAAATACTAACCTTCTCAATTCCTCTAACATTGAATTCATACAAATATTTATGATCCTGTATTAATAAGCCATCTATAAATATTAAAGGCAAGTATTCTTTATCATTATCTTCGAGATTTCTTACAAAGAATTCGTAATCTCCAGATTTATTTTTAGTTGTACCTGCATTTTCAACAACTTCTAAAAATGTTTCTTTAACTGTTGGAAAATGAGTGTACTCATCTAACACAAAGGTCGTTGTATTATACCCAACATAGAAAGGATTTCTTTGCGTTATTGTTCTAATGGTATCAGGCTTTATACTATAATAAGCATTTTCTATTTGATTATTTACACTTCGCTCTAGTATCATTTCTTTCATTCCTGAAGTAATTTTAAATGAATTAAATGTAAGCTGATCTAAATTTACTGAAGGGGTTTCAAAAACTTCAACTGTATATTTTTCTCTATTTGAATCCAACACTTGAATGATTCCATTATCAGGTTCATATTCTTTATTCACTGAAATATCAAACACTCCATTTTCATCTGTAGACTCAACTCTGAATATAAATCCTTTGCCTAAAATAGATAACGCAACATTTACATCTTCAACTGGTAGTTTTGATTCAGAATCAATAACTCTTCCTGAAATTATTTCTCCATTTAATTCTGGATAAAAAACATCTGTTTCCTTCTCTTTTATGTATAGTTTATTAAAATGAGAAACTGTATTTTTTTTAGGTTGAATTACAGTATCAATTTTTCTTACTGACATTGAATAATTACCTATCACAAAAGGGTTCGTCTTATTTTTTATATTCAATGTTATTGGACTTCTTTTTTTAAATCGCTCACCAGAAACTTCGATATCAAGTATTTCTGAATTTCTTTTTACTAATTCATTAAATAAAAAGTTAGTGTTGCTTTTTTCAGTAATTATAACCTTTTTTTCTTCGACATTATTTAGACTTACCTTATATGGGTTTACAATATGTATATCTTCCTGAAAATAGTAATTTTCACCTCCGTTTTTCATCCACTGTGTATAGGAAATGAGTTTATAAGCTCCTGTTGTAATCGCAGTAGGGATAAAAAATTCGCCTTGCCCTAAACCATTTTCTAATTTAATTTTATGCCTAAAAATCCTTTCCTTCTTTTCACTAATCAACTCGATATAGGCTATTTTACTTAATCCACTTAAACTAGAATTCGAATTATCTAAACAAGATATTTTATAATATAAATATTCACCACTGAATAATAAAGAGGCATTAGAATGCACAAAAATGCTTTCCTCAGGTATAAAAGATGCTGCATTTATCAATCCGCTATTCTTTATCTCCTGGCCGTAACAATTATACCCAAAACAGGCAAGTACCAATAGTATTAAAAAAGATGTTTTCTTCATAGTATTTATCATTAATCTGTCCAAAAATCGGGTACTATATTACTTCCTAATGCTGTACAATCTCCACAAGGTCTAAGTACCATTAAAAAATTTCCAACTAATATTGAATCATTTGAAATTTCTGTATCTAATATTTTTTCTACCCCTGAGTGATACACAACTCGGTCTCTTTCTAACTCTGAGATTAAACTTCCACATAAACCGGTTGTTGTATATTGATAATGTTCTGTCGGTTCACATGCTATAAAAAATGGTGGTAAATCTTCATTAGGATAATAATCATCATAATTAAAAAAGATTCGTTGAGAAGACACGGTTGATACATCAAAAAATCCAATTACTTTTTCTTCAGAGTTAATTTCAGACACAATATTACCGTTAAAAAAACCAGGTTGCGTCTGAGAAAATAAACTGCCTTCTTCAGAAAAATCTTTTAGTGTTTTAAAATAATTAAACGCTTCTCTAGATTGAATATATTGTTTTACCAAAATACTATATCTATGAGACATTATATAATTGTCGCTACCTATAAATCGAATTAAATGCCTATTAACGCGATCTTCAGTTAGTTCATTTGTTGCAAACAAATTTATTCTTAATGATTCTTCAGTATTATAACATGTTTTTTCTTCTTGTGCCTTATTAATTAAATCCACCTCACAAGTTAAATCATCTAAAACAATAACATCTTTAGGGCTCCAAGTAGGAGAAACTATCTTATAGGTTTCTTCATAATCATATCGATAGTATTTGGAGTTTCCTGTTGGATCATAACTATCTACATATATTGACATTCCATTTTCTCCATCATCATTAGTTTCACGTACTGCATACACATCATCAATTTGTGTTACTTGGGTTAAAAAGGTAGGAGAAGAAACATAAGATCTTCCATTACTGGTATTTATTTTTAATTGGTAAGCTTCATTAGTTACAGCTCCAAATTCATTCGTAGAGACATACCTACCTGGTTCAATTTCATTAAAAGAAAATATTGAATTTTCGGTTTCCACTATAACAGTAGCATTACTTTCAGGATTGGGTCCATCTTCTTCAAATTGATAAGTTCTACTTAAAAGAATTTCTTGATTTTTTACCTCATTTGTAATTGTAGCTTCAATAACCAAAGCACTTTCAAATGTTTCAGTTTCAAAATCAATTTCCTCAATACAACTTGTAAAAAGTAACATTGACATTGATATAAAAAATAGTTGTGATATATTTTTATAATTCATCTTTTAAAATTTAAAATTATAAGTTAACGTTGGAATTGGAATTGAAAAAATTGAGCTTTGATAAGCTTTTACTTCTCCATTTTCAGTTACAAAGAATACCGAATATGGATTATTTTTTCCTAGGACATTATAGATTGAAAAATTCCAATAACTATGTGCTAACTTTTTTATTTTATGATTCCCTTCTAAATTAATACTTAGATCCAATCGATAATAGTCGGGTATCCTATATTGATTACGATCGCTATATAAAACATATTCAGCATTATTAATTATATAACTTCCCACAGGAACAGTTACAGGTCTTCCTGTTTGATAAACTGCATTTGCTGAAAGACTTAGACGCTGCGTTATTTTATAGTTGGCTACTAAACTTATATCGTGAGGTTTGTCGTAGTTGGAAGGAAAATAGTCTCCACTATTAACAATTTCTTCTGGAAATTTTCCGTCTAGCTTTACAAAAGATCTAGAATAGGTATAGCCTAACCAACCATTCCATTTACCCATTGTTTTTTTTACTAAAAACTCTATACCGTATGATTTTCCTTTTCCTTGTAATACATCTCTTTCAATAGATTCATTAAGTAATAGCTGTGCTCCTACTTTATAGTCTAACACATTATCCATTTGCTTGTAGTAACCTTCCAGACTTAGTTCGTACATATGGTCTTGAAAATTTTTAAAAATACCTAATGAGTATTGTTTTGATTGTTGGGGTTTAATATTTAAATCGGATAATTTCCAAGTATCTGTTGGCGAAACCGTTGTATTGTTTGAAAGCGAATGTATGTATTGATACCCATTATTAAAACTAGCTTTAATTGATAAATCTGGTAAAATAGAATAACGTGCAGATATACGAACCTCTGGATTTGCATATGTTTTAATGAATTCGTTATTTCCATATTCTTTAGTTCCGATAAACGTAGATTCATTTTTCGGCATATCATTTTCATATAAGTTTTGATTTGATTTTCCTAAAGCTGCATAAAAGGAATACCGCAAACCAAGATCAACTGACAACAATTCATTCACTCTTATATTATCTGAAATATATACCGCAGCTTCAATCGCTTTTTCTTTTGGAATTTTTAATTCATTAATAATAGAACTTGATCCTTTTGGTTTTACATTTCCGGGTAAAATAGAATAATATTTAGGTGTAAGTCCATAATTTAGATGATGAACTTCATTAAGCTTATAGTTAAAACTCAGCTTAAGCTGAGTTTCATTTATAGAATAATCTAATTTGAAATCATTGATAGAATTTCCATTGTAATCTATTTTAAATGTATAACCACTATTCGTTACTATAAAATTTGCAGTATGTTTTTCATTAAATGTGTGATCCCATTGTAATGATGCTAATCTATTATTATAACTATACAATGAATCTGAAGTAATACTAAATGCATCTCGACTAAAATACCCAGCAACTCTTAGCTCATTATTATCATTAAACTTATGTGTGTACTTAGCAATAACATCGTAATAAGTGGCTTTACTTTTTTTAAGTTCTTTTCTATCTAAACTTTTTAAGATCCAATTTGAATAGGTACCTCTTCCTCCTACTAAAATAGCTGAGGTGTCTTTAACTACCGGAATTTCTAAAGCCAAATTGCTTGTTACTGGTCCGATAGAAGCTTCTCCTTTAAATTTTTCTGTGTTTGCATCTTTAGAAGTAATATCAAATACAGAAGATAATCTTCCTCCAAATTGAGCAGGAATATTTCCTTTATATATAGTTACGTCTTCTGTGGTAAATGGATTTACGGCTGAAAAAATTCCAAAAAAGTGGCTCGGATTATATAGAGTTGCATTATCTAAAAGAATAAGGTTTTGATCTGTTTTCCCTCCACGAACATTATATCCTGCAGCCCCTTCTCCTGCCGAAGTAATTCCTGGTAAGGTCATTGCGACTTTAAAAATATCACGTTCTCCTAATACCAATGGTATATTCTTAGATTTTTCAACATTGATTGCAGATTTCCCAATCGCAACCTCTTTAATATTTTTATCAATGTTGGCATTAATAACGACTTCATCTAAACCTTCATAACTCTCTTTTAATTGAAAATTTAGAATACCATCGTTAAAGATTATAATTCTTTTTTTAACTTCTTCAAAAGCAAGAGATCTTGTCTCAACAATATGTAAGCCATTCATTAAATTAAGAGAATACTCACCTTTCTTGTTTGTTACTGCACCAATCTTATTCCCATCTACAATAATGGCTAAATCGGCAATAGGCTCACCATCTATGAAATTAGTTATGATTCCTTTTAACTTAAATTTTTCGGTAGAATTATTTCTATTTTCCTTACCTATTCTAATGGTTTCAATTTTTTCAATTTTAGTTGCGGTAGCATCATTTACAAAAACAGGTGTATTAACTGTTTCTTGCTGCGTTATTATTTCTGAAGAAATTTTTTCAGTCTTATTAAAATAACCATAAGGCAATGAATCGTAAATAATGTTATTCTGTGTTAAGATTATTTTGTGATCCTTATTAATATAAAAATTGATTAACGTTTCATTAAACAATTCATTTAACAATTGGTCAATGGTTAATTCTGAAAAATTATTTGTAATACTATACTCATTAAACCATTCTTCAATAAAATAGAAACTATAATCCGATTCATTTTCTATTGAGTTTACTACCTCTTGTATTGAAGCATTATTAAATTGAAATGAAAACTTTTTATTATTCTCTTGAGCAGAAGAAAATGTAAAAACAAAAAGTAAAAATGAAAGTAAAATTATTTTCATGCTTCAATGGTTATAGTTAGTTTTTCAATCAATTGTTTTATAAAAGTAATAGGAGTTTAAGTAAATTTAAAATTGAGGATGTCTCTATTTATAAATTCTAAGTCTTAATTTATAAATACCAACACCTTAATAATACTCTAACAAGTTTATACATAAAGGGTTACTGGTTTTTTAATTTTTAAATGGTTTCTAGAAATGAAAACACTTTAATATATGGCTAATTTTTAGGATATTGTAATTCAGGTTTAACTAACTATTATGTATCGATTTTTTATTCTTCTTTTAATTTTCACCTTCAGTGAGATAAATGCCCAAAATATTGAAGATGAACTTTCGTCTTCGAATACCTTTGAAGCACTAAACGTATTATTTAATAAGTATAAAAAGGACTCATTAAAAGCAAAACAAATTGCTCAATTTATAATTAAGCAATCTACTCTTGAAAATGATAGTTTAAAAATTGCTAAGGGGTTTTCGTACCTCTCTCAAGTTTCGAAAGCTTCAGAAGCTATAACATATTTAGATTCTACAATTTTATATACAAAGAACAGTAGTCACCTCAATTATCCTGGTGAAGCATATCTACAAAAATCCTATAAATTATTCAATAGAGATTTATTTAAAAAAAGTTTAAAGTGTGCCATTACAGCATATCATTCCGCAGAAAATAAAAAAAATATAGATCAACAGATATCAGCATTACATCAAATTAATAAGATTAATGAATTATGGGGCGATTATCGAAAAGCTTTAGAAACTGAATTTCTAGCCTATAACCTTCTTCAAGATAATTTAAGTGACGAATTGTTTTCAGAACATTATTTATATAGCTTAGAAGGAATTGGAAAAAGTTATGTGCGATTAAAAGAAAATGATTCCGCTTTAATTTATTTTAAGAAAGGTATCAATGAATCATTAAAAAGGAAAGATAGTTCGTCGTATTATGCTTTTGTTTCTAGATCTGGAATGGCTCTTTATGGAAAAAACGATTATAAGGCTGCTTTAGATAGCTTACATAAAGGAGATCTTAATCGTGCTTCATACAATAATAGTTATTTACCTTTCTTTTATTATTATGTAGGGTCTAGTCATATAGGAAAATCTGAAAAAGAAAAAGGAATTTCATACTTAAGCAAAATTGATTCAATTTATAAAACTAATAACACCCTTTATCCAGAATTGCCTTATTTATATGATCAATTGGTGAGCTATTATCAAGAACTAGGTAATAATGAAAAAGAATTAGAATATCTACATCAGTTAGTTGCTATTGAAAGGGTTATAGGGAATCAACGAAAAAGTATTAAAGACGAAACTAAAAATGAGTATGTAATACCAAAATTACTAAAAGATAAAAATGAACTCATTGAAGATTTAAATAAGGAAAATAAAGAATCTAAATTAATGAGTTGGGGAATTTTTTCATTACTTATTCTTAGTATGGTTATATTGTTCCTTTATGTAAAAAGGCAAAAACAATTTAGAAAAAGATTTGAATTATTAATTGCAAATCAGGAGGATGAAAAAACAAATAGTGATTCTGAAGTTGAAGAAAGTAATAATGGAATTTCTTTGCATATTATTCAAGGAATATTAGATCAACTTGATCAGTTTGAAGCAAAAAATAAATTTTTATCTCAAGATATTTCTCAAGTAAAATTATCAAAAAGTTTTAAGACGAATTCTACTTACCTTTCAAAAGTAATCAACTTAAAAAAGGACAAGAACTTTTCTCAGTACATCAACGATCTTCGTGTCGATTATTTTATGAAAGAAATAAAAACCAATGTAAAGTTTAGAAAGTTTACCATTAAAGCATTGGCTAATGAGTGTGGATTTAAAAGCGCAGAGTCTTTCTCTAAAGCCTTTTATAAAAAGTACGGTATTTATCCTTCCTATTATTTAAATAATTTAGAGAACAAGAAAAAATAAGTTAGTTCTCTAAAAACCTATTAATTAGTTTTTTTGTAGAAGTATTTTCAATACTTGTATTTGATTTTTTTTGAATTGCACTCAATGTTTTTTTAGCTATTTTCTTTCCTAATTCTACTCCCCATTGATCAAAACTAAAAATATTCCAAACGATTCCTTGCACAAAAAGTTTATGCTCATAAAGAGCAATTAAAGATCCAAGATTTTTTGGACTTAACTTTTTTATTAATAGCGTATTTGAAGGTTTATTCCCTTCAAAATTTTTATAAGGTGATCCAATTTCTTTTCCAACGGTTCCTTCAGCAAGAGCTTCAGATTGTGCAAAGAAATTGGCCATTAAAATATCATGATGGTTTTTATTTCCATGCAGTGATTCAGAAAAACCAATAAAATCAACTGGCACTAATTTTGTTCCTTGATGTAATAATTGAAAGAAAGCATGTTGTGCGTTTGTTCCAGTATTTCCCCAAACAATTGATCCTGTTTGATAGTTGATTTTTTTACCTTTTCGATCGTAATTTTTACCATTACTTTCCATAAATGCCTGTTGCAAATACGGAACAAAAGATGATAAATACTCAGTATAAGGTATTACAGCTTCACTTTCAGAATTAAAGAAGTTCGTGTACCAAACAGATAACATGCCTGAAATAACAGGGATATTCTCTGAAAATTCAGTTTCTTTAAAATGAAGGTCCATTTCATGAGCACCTTTTAATAATGCTTCAAAATTAGAATAACCAATCGCACAACAAGTTGAAAGTCCGACAGCACTCCATAACGAAAAACGACCTCCAACCCAATCCCACATCGTGAAAATATTAGCTTCATTAACTCCAAACTTTAAAACTTCAGTTTGGTTTATAGATACGGCAACAAAGTGTTTTGCTATGTCATTAAAAGATGATTCTTGTAAGAACCAATTCTTAATCGTCATAGCATTAGCTAATGTTTCTTGGGTCGTAAAACTTTTAGAAACTATAATAAATAATGTTGTTTCTCTATCTAGTTTTTTTAAGGTTTCTTCTACACCGTCACCATCTACATTTGATATATAATGAACATTCAAATGGTTTTTATAATACTGAAGACTTTCAGTAACCATTTTAGGTCCTAAATCGCTACCACCAATACCAACATTTACAATATCAGTTATTTTCTTTCCAGTATAACCTTTCCAAGTACCGTTCTCTATTTCTTCTGAAAATAATTTCATTTTCTGAAGTGAATCCTTCACCTCAGGTTTCATATTATTAAAGTCACGCAAAGCAGTATGAAGTACAGCTCTATCTTCGGTTAGATTAATTTCATCTCCTGAAAACTGAAGCTGAATTGCTTCTTTCAACTTTACCTCATCTACTAATTCTAACAAGAGTTTCAGAGTAGTTTCTGAAATTCTATTTTTAGAAAAATCCACATAAAAATCGTTCCAAGTTAAACTCATCTTCTCTACTCTTCCCTTATCTGAAGCGAACATTTCATTTATATGAAGTTTCTCTATTTCAGAAAAATGTTGAGAGAGCTTTTTCCAAGCCTTAGTTGTCGTTGGATTTACAGAAGGTAAACTCATTAATTGTTTAATTTATGCGTTTTATAATATGTTATTAAGCCATCAATAGGTCTTCTTATAATTTTCCCTAATTCTAATTGTTCTGAAACTACACATTCTTTTAATATTTCTTCAGAAAAATGAGCAATAGAGCCTATAAAATGTACCGGCACAGTTTTAGCTTCTTTAAAACAAAGTACTCTAAATTCGATAAATTCTTTAATACCCATCTTCAATAAGTTATAAAAATAGTTATTTACATCATTGGTTGTAAACATGAATTTAGCAAAAGATGCTAAAAACATATTTGGGTTGGGTCTTTTGTACAAGTTTATTTTTATTTCATCTGCTTCTAAGTTGAATTCACTATTAAACTTTTCAGCTAATTTATTTGGCATTTTGTTATAAAAATAATCTCTAACTAATCGACTTCCAAAGTAATTTCCACTTGCTTCATCCATGATAGAATAGCCCAAAGACTCTGCACCTTCATGAATTTTATTTCCATCGAAATAACAACTATTAGAACCAGTACCCAAAATACAAACGATGCCTGGTTGGGTAGTAGCAGCATAAACCGCAGCAATGGTATCTTCATTTACTGAAACTTTAGCCGAAACAAATAAGTTTGTTAGTACCTCATGAAGCGTTTTTACTGGTGTTTTTGTACCGCAACCTGCTCCATAAAAATCTAAATTATCAACTGTTTGAAACAATGCTTTTAATTCTGAATTTGATGTAATTCGTTCAATTAATTCTTCACGAGCCACTACTGCGGGATTTAATCCTAATGTTTGAGTTTGAAGTATTACTTCGCCTTGGGCATCGAGTAATATCCAATCACATTTTGTTGAACCTCCATCAGTAATTAGCGTCATTGTTACAATTTTGCAATATAAGCGGTTAGATCAATTAATTTTGAAGAATATCCATATTCATTATCGTACCAAGCAATCAATTTAAAGAAATTATCATTTAAAGCCATTCCTGCTTTTGAATCGTAATTACATGAATTTTCATCTGAAACAAAATCTTGCGAAACTACTTCATCTTCTATATAGTCTATAATACCTTTATAATCACCATTTGCAGCAGCTTTAAAAATTGCATTTATTTCTTCTAATGTTGTAGATTTTTCTGTGCGTACAGTTAAATCAACCACAGAGACATTTGCTGTAGGAACTCTAAAAGCCATTCCGGTTAGTTTTCCTTTTAACTCAGGAATCACTTTAGTAACTGCCTTCGCTGCACCTGTAGTTGTAGGAATGATATTATTCATTGCACTTCTACCTTTTCTGTAAGCACTTTCAGGAGCATCTACAGTATATTGCGAAATAGTCGTAGCATGTACTGTTGTCATTAATCCTTCTACAATTCCGAAGTTATCATTAATCACTTTTGCTAAAGGCGCTAAACAGTTTGTTGTACAAGAAGCACAAGAAATGATCGTGTCGTCTTTTGTTGCATCTGTATGATTTACACCCATTACAAACATAGGAGCCGTTTTAGAGGGTGCCGAAATAACTACCTTATCTGCTCCCGCCTTTATATGTGCAGAAGCTGAATCTATATCTTTAAAAACACCTGTACAATCTAAAATAATTGAGGCATTTACTTCATCCCATTTTAAATTTTCTGGATTTTTTTCTGAAGAAACTCTTATAACCTTGTCATCAACAACTAATTGATTATTGATTACTTCAACCTTTCCAGAATACCTTCCGTGAACTGAATCATATTTTAGTAAATATGCTAATTTTTCTACATCATGTAAATCGTTTATTGCTACAACTTCTACATCTTCTCTTTTTGCTGCGATTCTAAAAGAAAGTCTTCCTATTCTTCCAAATCCGTTAATTCCAATTTTTGTGCTCATTTTTTATTTTATGTTATATAGACATTATGTCTGCTACTCTAATTAATTCTAAATCTATTTCATTATCACCTTTTCTTGTTTCTGAAAAAGGGACAGATAATACTTTGTTGTGGCGAATACCGATCATTACATTTTTTTCTCCATTTAGCAATGCATCAATTGAAGCAACTCCAAATCTACTTGCTAAAACTCGATCGTAACAGCTTGGACTTCCGCCTCTTTGAATATGTCCTAATACAGTTACTCTAACTTCATAACCTGACATATGGTTTTCAATATATTCTGCTAATTTAAATATATTTTTTCCTATTTGATCACCTTCAGAGACAACAATTATACTAGAAGTTTTACCTGATTTTTTACTTCGTTTCAATGATTGCATTAAGCGATCTTTGCCTAAATCTTCTTCAGGAATTAATATCTCTTCAGCACCTGCACCAATACCAGCATTTAAGGCGATATCCCCTGCATCTCTACCCATTACTTCAACTAAAAATAATCGGTTATGTGAATTTGCAGTGTCTCTAATTTTATCGATAGCTTCAACAACTGTATTTAAAGCTGTATCGTAACCAATGGTAATATCGGTTCCATTGATATCATTATCTATAGTTCCTGGAATTCCAATTATAGGAAAGTCAAATTCATCATTAAAAACAGAAGCTCCTGTAAAAGTTCCATCTCCTCCAATTGTAACTAAGGCATCAATTCCTTTTTCCCTTAAATGGTTATACGCTTTTAACCTACCTTCTTTTGTGAAAAATTCTTTTGAGCGAGCTGACTTAAGTATAGTTCCTCCCCTATTAATTATATTTTTAACAGAACGTGCATTTAAATCTTTAAAATCACCTTCAATTAAACCTTCATAACCACGATATATACCAACACATTCTAGGTTATTATAGACACTTGCTCTTACAACTGCTCTAATAGCAGCATTCATTCCTGGAGCATCACCTCCACTTGTTAACACTCCTATTTTTTTAATATTTGTACTCATATAAATTCAAATTACGTATAAATACGGATAGTTTCGTATTTGCATCAAATGTACCTTTGACTAAGTTAAGGTTTATTTATTTTGAAATGGTTTTTTGTGGGGATAAAAATTTCAATTCAAGTTTTTTCAATTAGTGTTAAATAAATAAAAACTTAATTAAGGTTTGAAAAAAAGAATATCCTGCTATTATTTTAGCAGGATATTTTTATTTTATTTATAACTAGAAATTCCAGTTTTTAACCATTTGGTATATTCCTCAATATCTGGTGTATAACCTACGGGGTCAATTAAATTATTTTCATCTAAATCCATTAACACATAGTAAGGTTGAGCATTCGCTTTATAACGTGAAATTTGAAAATCACTCCATTTATTACCAATACTCCTAATTCTTTTACCTGTTACATCACTAGTATATTGTTCATCTTCTGGAAGATCTCTCTTATCATCTACGTAAAGAGAAATTAACACTACATCTTTCTGAAGCATTTTTAACACTTTAGGGCTTACCCAAACATTATCTTCCATTTTACGACAATTCACACAAGCATGTCCTGTAAAGTCAATTAATACAGGTTTTTTAACTTTCTTAGCATACTCTATACCTTCAAAATAATCGTCAAAAGCAACAATACCGTTTGGCAATAATTTAGCTCCATCAGGAATTTCAGAATCTACACTATTTGATCCTCCTGTTTTTGTAAATCCTACACCATAAGGAGATTCGCTATAATGCATTGGTGGTGGGAATCCACTTATTAATTTTAATGGTGCTCCCCATAATCCAGGAATTAAATATATTGTAAAAGTTAAGACTACAAGTCCAATACCTAAACGACCTACAGAGATTCTATCTTCATTTCCATCGTGAGGCAGTTTAATTTTACCAAACATATACAATGCTAATGTTCCAAATACTGCAATCCAAATTGCTAAGAAAATTTCTCTTTCAAACCAATGTAATTGTAATACTAAATCTGCATTTGATAAGAATTTAAATGCTAAAGCTAGTTCTAAAAACCCAAGAAATACTTTTACAGTATTCAACCATCCACCACTTTTAGGTAATGAATTCATCCAGCCTGGGAACATAGCAAATAATGCAAAAGGTAAAGCGATTGCTAAAGAAAAACCAAGCATTCCAACGATTGGTGCGATTCCACCTTTAGATGCAGATTCAACTAGTAAGGTACCTACGATTGGACCTGTACATGAAAATGACACAATTGCTAATGCCAATGCCATAAAAAAGATTCCAACGATACCTCCTCTATTTGCCTGACTGTCTACTTTATTAGCCCAAGATTGAGGTAAAGTTATTTCGAAAGCTCCTAAGAATGATACTGCAAATACAATTAATAAAAGGAAAAATATAACATTGAACCAAACATTAGTTGACAATGCATTCAATGCATCTGCTCCAAAAACACCTGTAATCACAGATCCTAATAAAACATAAATAATGATAATAAATATTCCGTAGAGAATTGCATTTTTAATACCTGCTGAACGATTTTTACTTTGCTTTGTAAAAAAACTAACCGTTAATGGAATCATAGGAAACACACAAGGAGTCAATAATGCTGCAAACCCAGAGAAAAAAGCAATAAAAAAGATAGACCATAGGCCTTTATTTTTTGATTCTTTTTCAGATTCTAACACATCACTATTATCTACTTTATCTGAATTCTTATTATCTTGAGATATTGCTTCTTTAGTTTCACCTGTATAGCTTTCAAAATCATCATAATTATCAATAAATTTTACTCTATTATTAGCGATATCAAAAACAACATAATACTCTTCATTTAAACAAACCTCCTTACAAACCTGATAATACAATATGGTTTTAATCACTTTAGGAGCTGGGCTATTTAACTTTACAATTTGCCAAACTTTACCATGATCTTTAAAAAATATTTCATCAAATCCCCAAGTTTCACTATACTCACGATGTGTTTCACTTTCTTCTAAAACACCTTCTAAAGCAAACTCTTCACCTGCTTTTTTAAATTCAATGTAAAACGGGATAGGTCCCATTCCATCTTCATTTGGAGTATGTTGTGAATAAATGTGCCAGTCTTTTTCAATTTCAGCTGAAAGTGATAACTCATAAGTGTCACCTTCTACATTTTTAATTGCACCTTCCCAAGTAACTGGGTTTTTGATTTGAATTTTCTCTTCTTCACTTAACGTGGTTAATCCTTGTGCAGATGAAGTGAACACAGTTCCTAACAAACAAATTAGTAGAAATAGTTTTTTCATAGTTTAATTTTCTAATAAAGCAATTTTTAATATTTCATTGGTAGTAGGATCTGTTTTAAATCGATCATCTAAGCGCATTCCTACAACCCAAACAATTTCATTTTCACTACATAACAACCAAATTTTTTCTTTTGCGACCAAAGATAACTTTTCATCTTTAAAAAACTTACTCAATTTCTTTTTTCCTTTCATTCCGAAGGGATAAAAAACATCGCCCTCTCTCCAATGCCTTAATTTTAAAGGGAAACTAAGCTTATCCTTATCTAAATAAATGGTATTATTATGTGTCTCAGATAACAAATTCACCTTACTAAAAACAAGATGTAATGGAAAATAGATCTCTTGTGTTCCCTCTTTTATAAGTACTTCATTTATTTCTTCTGAATTGATTTTAGCTAGTATTAAAACTTCTCGGTTTTTTATTAAGCGATGTGTTTTAGAAAAAACTTGTTTTCCAGTTTGAGCAGTTAATAATTCTGAAATATCATTCCAAGCATTAAAACCAAATGGATATAATAACTCATACAACAATCCTTCTGTATTCGACAAGCTTTTTAATTGATTGATATCTAAATGAAATTCATTATTCACCTGAGTTATCACTAAGTTTTTTATTAAAGTCATGTAATCTTCAATTAGATTCTGACTTATTCTAAGGTGTCTTTGTGTAGTTTTAAAATTTTTAAGTACCCGAGAATCAACTTCTTTATAATTCGGAATTACATCCAAACGAAGCTTGTTTCTTAAATAATCTCTTGAAGCATTACTACTATCTTCCCTCCATTTCAATTTTCTTTCTTCAGCGTATTGAAGTATTTCTTCTCTTGAAAAGTTTAATAAAGGTCGAACAATGTCATTAATAATTGGCGGAATTCCATCTAAGCCTCTTAGACCAGTTCCTCTAGATAAATTGATGAAAAAAGTTTCTAAGTCATCATCCAAATGATGCCCAGTTAAAATATAATCAAACTCATTTTCTTCCTTTAATTCATTAAACCATTGATAGCGAAGTTCTCTTGCAGCTACTTGCGTTGAAATTTTATGTTCGACCGCATATTTTTTAGTTTCAAATTTTTTTATAAAAACTGGAATTGATAGTTTATCTGCAAGTTCATTTACAAATAATTCATCTTCATTACTTTCAAAACCTCGCAACGAAAAATTACAATGCGCTAATGAAATATTATAATTTAATTCTTTCAGAAGTCGAGCCAACACCACGCTATCTAAACCTCCACTGCAAGCAATTAGCAATCTTTTTTCTTCTAAAAAAGGAAAATCTTTTATGATATGTTTATTGAATTCCTGAAGCATAGCCAAATATACATTAAGTGCTTATATTTTTATAATTTCATCGCTCTAAAACTTCCCGCATTGCTTTAGCTTTCAACAAACATTCTTCATATTCATTCTCAGGAATAGACTTCGCGGTTATTGCGCCTCCTACCGAATAACTCACATACTTGTTTTCTGCATTATAAAGTATCGATCTAATAATTACATTAAAATCGAAATTACCTTCGGGAGTAAAATAGCCAATTGCTCCGCTGTACAAACCTCTTTTGGCATCTTCCTGTTCTTCAATTATTTTCATTGCTGAAATTTTCGGAGCTCCTGTCATGCTTCCCATTGGGAATGTTTCTTTAATAATTTTTACTGGAGAAACCTCTTCAGCAACTTCACAACTAATCGTAGAAATCATTTGATGCACTTGTTTAAAACTATATACTTTACATAATTCATCAACTTGTACACTTCCTTTTTTAGCGATTCGAGATAAATCATTTCGCACCAAATCGGTAATCATAATATTCTCACTCCGTTCTTTTGGATCATTCTTTAAATTCTCTTTTAGCAATTCATCTTCTTCAGGATTTACATCCCTTTTTGCAGTTCCTTTTATCGGTTGAGAAATGACTTTAGAACCCGATTTACTGATATAGCGTTCTGGGGAAGCAGACATTGCATAGAAATTATCAAACTTTAAATAGGTTGCAAAAGGCGGTTTAGAGATTTCATTAAGGTGCAAATAGGTTTTGATCGTATCTATATGTACATTTTCTGAATAAAATTCTTGACAAAAATTAGCTTCATAAATATCGCCACGTTGAATATGTTGTAATATTTGGTCTAATTTTTTAAAATAAGAATCTTTTGAAGTACGTAAATGAATTTTTATAGAGGTATTTTCTTCTGAATGAAATTGATCTGTTTTTGAATTTAAAATATCATTCCAATCGTCATCTATTTCGTCTGAAACAAAATTTAAATACTGAATTTCAACTTCTTCTTCAGTAAATAAAAATATTTTCTTCGGCTGAAAAAATAGTAAATCTGGGAAATGTAAACCATCAAAATTTGTTGACCTTAAATTTTCAACATCATTTTTAAGATCGTAAGTAAGATAGCCAAACAACCAATCTTTAGTGGTTTGTTGATATTCTTCTAATTTCTCGAAGGCATTAAATGCATCCGTTTTAATGGTAGTTAAAGCATCAACTGCAAGAATAGCATTATAGCTACTTTCCTTTTGTGTATTATCTACAACATCGTGATTTGAATCTAACCACAACGCTGTATCAAATTGTTGTGCCCAAATTAATAATTGTTCCTTAAGTGTACTCGTTAATGCAATTGTATGTTTTTTTACAAACCTCATCAATTAATAGAAAATATATTTTGAGTAAATATATTGCATTACAAAAAGCCTTCCTAAATATTAAGATATAATTGGATAAAAAAACCGTCTAAAGATTTAGACGGTTTTAACTATGTAATATATACTTTCTCTTAACTATGCAAAGGTCTATTATCTGTTGCTGCAAGCGCAGCTTCTTTAACAGCTTCTGCATAGGTTGGATGTGCATGACTCATTCTTGAAATATCTTCAGCACTCGCTCTAAACTCCATTGCTGTAACAGCTTCTGCAATTAAATCGGCTACACGAGCACCTACCATATGAACACCTAAAACCTCATCGGTAGTAGCGTCACTTAGTATTTTTACGAATCCATCGGTATCTCCACTTGCTCTTGATCTTCCTAAAGCTCTCATTGGAAATTGACCAGCCTTAAAGCTTATACCTGCTTCCGTTAATTGTTCTTCTGTTTTACCAACAGAGGCAACTTCTGGCCATGTGTATACAACACCAGGAATTAAATTATAATCGATATGTGGCTTTTGACCTGCAAGAGTTTCCGCAACAAAAACACCTTCTTCTTCCGCTTTATGCGCTAACATCGCTCCTTTAATCACATCACCAATTGCATAGATATTAGATACATTGGTTTGTAAATGATCATTTACATCGATTTGCCCTCTTTCATTTACACTTACACCAGCATTTTCTAATCCTAATCCTGTTGTAAAAGGTTTTCTCCCAACAGAAACTAAACAATAATCACCTGTTAAAGATACTTCTTGATCTTTCTTATTGGTTGCAGTTACAGTTACTTCATTTCCATTTCTTGAAACATTTGAAACTTTATGAGAAAGGAAAAATTTCACCCCTTGTTTCTTTAACACTTTGGTAAGTTCTTTACTTTGTGCTTTATCCATCGTAGGAATGATACGATCCATATATTCAATCACAGAAACCTCAGCTCCTAATCTTCTATATACTTGACCTAACTCTAATCCTATAACTCCTCCACCAATCACAAGCATGTGCTTTGGGATCTCTTTTAATTTTAATGCTTCAGTCGAAGTAATAACACGTTCTTTATCTAAAGTAATAAATGGCAATGTTGAAGGCTTACTTCCAGTTGCAATAATTGTATTTTTTGCTTCAATTGTTTCTGAATCTCCTTCAGTTAAATCAATGTCAATATGCGTTGCATCCTTAAAAGAACCCAATCCATGATACACATCAATTTTATTCTTTTTCATTAAGAAATCAATTCCTCCTGTCGTTTGCTCAACTACTTTATCTTTTCGAGCAATCATTTTTTCAAGATTCACTTTTATATCACCAGGGATTTCAATTCCATGTTCTTCAAAATGTTTTACAGCATCATCGTAATGATGAGAAGAATCTAATAATGCTTTACTTGGAATACAACCTACATTTAGGCAAGTTCCACCTAAGGTATTGTACTTTTCGATTAAAGCAGTTTTCATTCCTAATTGTGCGCAACGAATTGCGGCAACATATCCTCCAGGTCCTGAGCCAATAACGGCAACATCGTATGAATTCATAATGTGTGTTTTGTTTTGCGAATGCAAATGTAATTAAATGCTCAATTTATTAGATTATAAGAGTCGTAATTTTTAATTGAAAGTTTCATATTAATTTACCTAGTTTTGCGGTATGATTAAAGAGATTCAGCTTAGAGTACCCATTTCTGAAGAAAAACACGAAGGCATTTTACTAAAAAAAGCAGCGCGTGTACTTCGGATAGAGCCTAAAACTATTACTGGAGTAAAAGTACTTCGGAAGTCTATTGATGCTCGAAAAGCTAAAATCATTTTTAATTATAAAGTTGCTGTTTACATCAAAGAAAAAATGCCTGAAACCTCAACGTATTCATTTCAGTATAAAGACGTTTCAAAAGCAAAAGCTGTACATATTATTGGTTTCGGTCCTGCTGGAATGTATGCAGCTTTACGTTGTATTGAACTCGGATTTAAACCCGTAGTTTTAGAACGAGGTAAGAATGTACAAGATAGACGCCGTGATTTAAAAGCAATTAATCAGGATCATTTTGTAAATGAGGACTCTAATTATTGTTTTGGTGAAGGCGGAGCTGGAACCTATTCTGACGGGAAATTGTACACCAGAAGCTTAAAAAGAGGTGATGTACGTCGAATTTTTGAAAACTTAGTGTATCATGGAGCTACTGAACAAATTCTTGTTGATGCTCATCCACATATTGGAACTAATAAACTTCCGAAAGTAGTTCAGAATATTCGTGAAACGATATTAAAACATGGTGGTGAAATTCATTTTGAAAGTCGTGTAACCGATTTTGTTGTAAAGAACAATAAACTAAAAGCGATTCGTCTAAAAGATGAAACTGAAATGCCAGTTGATCGAGTAATTCTTGCTACAGGGCATTCGGCTAGAGACATTTATTATTTATTGCATAAAAAAGAAATTGCTTTAGAAGCAAAATCGTTTGCTATGGGCGTTCGTGTAGAACATCCGCAACATATCATTGACTCTATTCAATATCATTGCAAAGGGAAAAGAGACGAGTTATTACCAGCAGCTTCTTATAGTTTGGTACAACAAGTAAAAGGTCGAGGTGTGTATTCGTTTTGCATGTGTCCTGGCGGATTTATAGTGCCAGCAGCAACTGCAAATGGAGAGGTTGTAGTAAATGGAATGTCTCCTTCAAAAAGAAATAATTTATTTGCAAATTCTGGGATTGTAGTTGAAATCAATGTAGATCAAGACCTTCGTAAATACGAAAAATTTGGAGCGTTAAAAGGACTTGAATATCAGAAAAACCTAGAGAAATTGGCATTTACTGCCGGAGGTAGAACTCAAACTGCTCCTGCGCAACGATTAACCGATTTCGTTGAAGGAAAACTTTCAAATACGTTGAATGATTGTTCTTATCAGCCTGGGTTAAAATCGGCTCCATTACATTCCCTTTTACCAAAACTTATTGGCGGAAAGCTACGAACTGGCTTTAATCAATTTGGGAAAAAAATGAAAGGCTACTATACCGAAGAAGCAAATATTGTAGGAGTAGAATCCCGTACTTCTTCCCCTGTTAGCATTCCGAGGAAAGAAAATTTAGAACATCCTCAAATTGAAGGACTCTTCCCTTGTGGTGAAGGAGGAGGTTATGCTGGAGGAATTGTATCAGCTGCAATGGATGGAGAACGTTGTGTCGAATCGGCAATCATCGGATTGTAATTAGCAGCTTTCCATTCCAGGAAATGCAAGCATCTCACCCATTCCTACTGTAAACAACCAATTTCCATATAAAGCATGTTCTATACTTACAAGTAATGTTGACTTTGTTTTATAATAGGTATAAGCAAAAAGCAACCCTCCAATAAATGTTAAAACTAGCACTAATGTATTTCTGAAAAACAAATGCGCTAAGGAAAACAAGATTGCATTAATAAATATGAAAAGTTTTTTATTCTGAAAAAGACTTTCATATCTTGCAAAAAAGAACGTTCGATATATAATTTCCTGAGGCCAAACTGAAAGTAAAGTATACACACCGAGTATAGCAATCCACATGATTGGTTTGTTTAAAACTACACAGAATAATTTATTTGAATCTATTAAGAAAACGTAAAGGGATGTAATCATAATTACACCAACAAATAATAAGAGGATTCGCTTCCAAAAAGTTTTCCAGTCAATGCTGCTTTTCACTTTAAATGAAATCTTTTCTATTTTAAATAAAACAATTGTGATATAAAGAAAACCAACAAGAACAAAGGCAGTTTGTAAATAAACTGAATAATCCAATGTTAAGCTAATTGGTAGAATAACAAAGAGTAAAAAAAGTTCGATTGCTAAAAAATATTTACTTTTCATGTGTTTATACTTATTATTTTTTAAAGGTCACATGCTGTTCGCTATTAATTATTCTTATGAGTGATGAAATTTTTAACATGCTCGATTCATTACACTAAAGTTAAGGCAGTTGTATGTTTTACTTCACTAATCATAAATGTGCTGTGTGTACTTCCAATATGACTTATTGTAGTAAGTTTTTTTACCATAAATTCTCTAAATGCTTCCATGTCTTTCACTAAAACTTTCAATAAGTAGTCATAATCACCACTAATATGATAACACTCTAACACCTCATTTAATTGAGTTACTTCTTTTTCAAATTTAATTACATAATCTTTTGAGTGTTGCATCAATTTAATGTGACAAAAAGCAACAAAACTTAAGTTCACTTTATTGTTATCCAGTAGGCATACATTCTTTTTTATAATCTCTAATCGCTCTAACTTTTTAATACGCTCATATACCGCAGTAACTGAAAGATTCAACTTTAATGAAAGCTCTTTATTTGTCTGTTTGCTATCTTCTTGAAGAAAGCCTAATAATTTTTTATCAATGGTATCTAATGACATGCTTGAAAAATTTTCTAAATGAATTTATTTTAAAGCAATATATAGATAATTAAACTACACATATGTATTTTCATAGTTTTATTTTCTATATTTATTTATATCCATTGATTTTTATTCTATTTATATTTAATTTTGATGTACCCTTAAAAACACATTATTATGAAATATAAACCAGCAAATAGAATACAAGACTTACAATATTTTGGAGAATTTGGAGGCGTAAACCCTTCAATTTCAGACTCTGCAACATATACATTTTTATCAGCTAAAACAATGCTTGACACTTTTGAAGGTCATGCTGAAGGCTGTTATTTATATTCAAGACATACATCACCAAGTAATCTTTATTTAGGTGAAGCATTAGCAGCAATGGAAGGAACAGAAACTGCTCATGTAGCAGGTTCAGGTATGGGAGCTATCACAGCAACATTGTTACATTTTTGTGGAGCTGGAGATCATATAGTTTCTAGTAGAACAATTTATGGTGGAACTTATGCATTCTTAAAAAACTTCGCTCCTAGATTTAATGTAAATACAGATTTTGTAGACATTACTAAATTAGATGTGGTAGAAGCAGCAATAACTAAAAACACAAAGGTTATTTATTGTGAAGCAGTAAGTAATCCTCTTTTAGAGGTTGCCGATATAAAAGAATTAGCAAAACTTGCTAAAAAACATGGTATTAAATTATTGGTTGATAACACTTTTTCACCAATGTCAATTTCTCCAATTGAATTGGGAGCAGATGTTGTATTACACAGTTTAACAAAATTCATCAACGGTACGAATGATACAATGGGAGGTGTTGTTTGTGGCTCTCAGGAATTAATTGATTCTATGAGAAGTGTTATTGATGGTTCTGCTATGCTTTTAGGTCCAGCTATGGACAGTATGCGAGCTGCATCAATTTTAAAAAATATGCGAACGCTTCACATACGTATGAAGCAACACAGTAAAAATGCTACTTATTTAGCTGAAAGGTTTGAAAATCTAGGTTTAAAAACGGTGTATCCTGGATTAGCATCTCATCCAAGTCATGACATTTTTAAAAGCATGATGAATGAAGAATATGGTTTTGGAGGAATGCTAACAATTGATGTTGGATCATTAGAAAAGGCAAATGAGTTAATGGAGCTTATGCAACATGAAAACTTAGGTTACTTAGCGGTAAGCTTAGGGTTTTATAAAACATTATTCTCAGCGCCAGGAACTTCAACTTCTAGTGAGATTCCTGAAGATGAACAAGAAGAAATGGGGCTGACTGATGGATTAATTCGTTTTTCTATTGGTTTAGATAATGACATTGAGCGTACTTTTCAAGTGATGGTAGCTTGTATGCAAAAATTAAACATTTTAAAAAAAGAAGCTGCAACGGTATAGTTTTATAAAAAAAAATCTGTCTTCTAATTAAACCCAAAATAAAACCCACCACTTTAAAGGTGGGTTTTACTGTTATAATAAATTCTCTTTTATTATACTTCAAAAGTATTTGCCCCAGCTGATTTAAAATTACTGAACCACTATCTCTATCAAACCTAACCTTAAGAGACAAAACAAGAGCTCCACCTACTATACTTTGTCTAAAATTAAAATCAAAACGATCATTTTGACCTGTAATGTTTAAATTTTGATTTATAAGCATTATTGGGTCTATGGTTGCGGGTGATTGGTCTATCATTGTAAGATGAATCCCGCTTATTGTCGCATCATTATTAATGTCTACCAAAAAGAAAGCACTGTTAATGACGGCTCCGTCTCCATCTAAAGATGTTGCTGAGGTCAATGGGAAGTGAAACCAATTATCAGTCCCTGCATTTTGACTGACTTTTGTCCCCCAATCTGCACATTCCATTCTTAATCCGTTGTTGGTGTTTGTAAATACTTGTGTGAACTGTGGAACCAAGGAAACTCCATGACTCCAAAATCTAAATAATTCTGCCATAATTTATAATTTTAAAAATTCTTCAAAGTGGTAGATCCGCTTTGATTTCTACTATAAATTAATTGGGGAGTTTTAATAAAAACTATTTATTGATTTTATTGTATGCACTATCTTTTAATGAAATAATTTCTGTTTTTAGTGATTCTATTTGTTTTTGCTGTTCTTGTATAGCATTTACTAAAACGGGTATCAATTCAGTATAGCTAATACTTAGTGTTTTTTGTTCATCATTTGCCTGATGTACTACATTTTTAATGACACCTTGCACATCCTGAGCAATAAACCCAAGCGATTCTTGTTTTTGGTTGTCTCTATTTTTCCAAAAATATTGTTTAGGTTTAAGTTTCATTACTTCTTCAAGACCAAACTCTAATCTTGTTATATCTCGTTTTAAACGTTTATCACTACTATGCACTAAAGCACCACCAGCCCATACGTCTCCTCCAGTTTGATTTAAAAACAAGGTAGAATTAGCTCCATTGAATCTAGCTATTATTTCATTTTGATCAATCACCATATTCTGTCCTGTTAAATCTCCTAAAACTAGGTATCCACTATTAGTAGCGAGGCTGGCATCAACTCCTCCCGCAATGTGCACTTTAGTGTTTGGGCTGCCTGTTCCTATACCAATTCTATCATTTCCTGCATCAACGTTAAACAAATTAGTATCTGTATCTCCCTCAATAGTAAAATCTACATCTAGACCTTGATCATTAAAAACAGAATTTAATTCTCCAGTTATGAAATGTTGAGCAGAACCATTTGCATTTACCAAGACGTAACCGTCATTCCCAAGACTACCTACACTGGCTACTTGCGTTCCTGAAATATCATTTTGGTGCCAAAAGCTTTCACCTCCGAAATAACTATTTCCATCATTTCGCACTTCAAAATGATTCGTACCTGTACCAACAGGATTACTAACTTGAAATAAACCATTTATTCTAAAAATATTTGTATCAAATTCACCATATACAAGTGCATTATTAGCATTTGCATTAGAGTTTTCTATATAGAGCTTATTATTACCAGATTCATTATAACCAGAACTATAACCTATAAAAACATTGTTACTTCCAGAGCCTGAAGAATGACCAGCATGAGCACCAATAGCCGTATTATTACTTCCATTATTCCCATAAAGAGATCGAAGCCCTAATGAACTATTTTCAGATCCAATAATGTTGAAAAACTGTGAATGACTTCCAGTTGAAGCGTTATTGCTTCCAGTCGTTTTATTTGTCATAGCATAATTACCTAATGCTACATTTGAAGAGCCACTTGTCACATCCTCTAATGCTAAATCTCCAATACCTATATTAAATCCTCCAGTTGAAATTGATGCCATCGTATTTCTACCCATACTTATATTTCCGAAATTTGTATCAGTAGCAGCTGTCCCTGCATTAAGCCCTAAATAGATAGAATTGCTAGCCGTATTGGTTTTTCCATCAGTTAAATCGTCTATTCTTTCTGAACCAAAAGAAGTTACATTTACCCAACTCACATTACCTGAAGCGTTAGTTTTCAACACTTGATTTGCTGCCCTCTATTAACTGGAAAAATGTATCCAGTTCCAGATGGATTTCCAACTTGTAATGTTCCATTTACTCTTAAAATATCATTATCAAATTCTCCATAGATTAAAGGTTTGCAGTATTTGAATTATCAATATACAATCTATATGAATTCGATTCGTTGGCACCTACGTTATTGCCAATAAACACACTTCCATTCATCGTATATGGTCCACTACCAATTCCTGTTTGTCTACCTAACATTGTATTATTACTACCCGTTAAATTTCTAGCAGCCGATTCCCCTAAAATCGTATTATTATCACCAGATACATTATCTGCAAAAGCAGTTGTACCAACAACTGTATTTCTACTGCCTACAGCATCACGTGCTGCCCAATGACCCACAGCTACATTTCCATGCCCACTTGTAACTAGACCTAAACTATAGTAACCTATTGCAGTATTAGCAAATCCTGTATTGTTAGACAACATACTTACATAGCCAATAGCAGTATTTCGGTAACCACCTGTTACTCCCCCTAAAGAGTTATGTCCGACTCCTACATTAGAGTTAGCCGTACCGTCATCTAATGTTCCAGAGCTTGTTCCTAAAAAGAGCGAAGTGGCATCTGTTTTACCATCGTTTAAATCGTTTATTTCTTGAGCACCTCCGTCTTGTAATGTCGATAAATCTACAGTTTCATTAGTTCCTCCTTCTATACCAATAGTTAATGTTGTTCCTGAAAGACTTGAACCTGATATGTTTTGATTATCAGTTCCCATTGAAGTATTATCTGCCCAACTTAAATTTCCAAACCCATCGGTTTGTATAACTTGATTGGTAGTACCATCTGTTGTTGGCATGGCATAGCGGTTTGTAATAGAATTACCCAATTGCAATTCGCCGTTAACACGTAAAACGTTTCCTGTAGTTGTATTATCTGTACCAAATTCACCATATATTAATGCATTATCGGCATCTGCATCAGAATTTTCTATGTACAACCTATTATCATTAGTTTCGTTATGTCCTGCTTCACTACCTACAAAAACAGCTCCTTCCATCGAAAAAGCGACAGTACCAATACCTGCTTGGTGACCTAAAAAAGTATTGTAATTACCACCTGTTAGATTGTAACCAGCACTTAATCCTATTGCCACATTGCCATTTCTATTTACATTGTTTCTTAGCGAAAAATATCCTAACGCAGTATTAAAAACTCCACCTATGTTTGCATTCATAGCCTCAAAACCAACGGCAACATTAGCAAATCCATCATCATTTTGATTGAGGTTATTCACGCCTATGCCTACATTTCGATTTGTTGTACCATCGTCATTTGCTCCAGCATTAAGCCCCAGAAATACTGAGCCACCAATTGTGCTTCCATCGGTTAATTCATCAATGCTTTCCGCTCCATTAACAAGATCCCAGTTACTCAAACCATTATCCCAATAATAAAAGCCTTTAGTTTCTGTTCCAACTCCAGTGACATAGACCATCATCCCATCTTGAGCAGCGGTAGGATAAGTTGCTGGAAATTCATCTATTTTAGGAATAATAATCCCATCAGTATTTGTAGGTGTACTTTGGTTGGTTGATTTAATTTCTAGCTGGGCATTGGGTGTTACCGTGCCAATACCCACTTGAGAAAGGGCAAAAAAAGGAATCATTATAAAAAAATTGAGTAGGTATGTGCAATATGTTTTCATAATCTTAATATTAATAATAAATTAAAACTAAGATTTCATATCAGTTTTTTTTTATGAGAACTATTAAAAAGAAGAAATGAGGAGTTGTTACCTACTCTGAATGAGTAGTTAACAGTTTTAATGTATTATTCAAAAATAGATAACAATGCTTCTTTACGACTTCTACTTACACTTAAAGATTTTTTATCGTCCATAACTACATAACCTCCATCACCTCGTATGTACTTTTCTATTTTCTGAAGATTGATTAAATGTGAATGATGTATGCGCAAAAAACCAGAATCTAATAACATCATTTTCAATCTCTTTTAATGTTTTACTTACCAGTATTTTTTTATTATCTATTAAATGGATGTGTGTATAATTACTATCTGAAATACAATACAGAATTTCTTTACTCTTTACAAAATACAAGCCTTCTTGTGTAGGTACTGCAATTCGTTCTTTATACTGTTTTTTTGTGTTTAAAGAATCATATAATATTTCTATTTGTTCGGGAAGTAAGCTTGGCTTTTTCTTCTCTTTTACTTTATTAACTGCAGAAACCAATGCTTCTTTATCTATTGGTTTCAATAAGTAATCGATTGCACTTGCTTGAAAAGCTTTAAGTGCAAATTCATCATATGCTGTTGTGAAAATAACATCAAATTCCACTTTTTTAACCTTTCGCAATAAATCGAAGCCATTCATTTCAGGCATTTCAATATCTAAAAAAACTATATCCACAGTATTTTCTTGTAAGAATTTTACAGCGTTTACTGGCGATTTGAACATATTCACTATTTCTACTGTTTCTGAATATTTTTCAATCAACCATTGTAAAGTATCAATACAATGTTGTTCATCATCTACAATTATAGCTTTTAAAATCATAAGCCAATTTTAATATTTACACGAGTACCTAAAGAATTTCCTGAATCATCTATTAAATCATCGATATTTATATTTGTTTGAATCCCATACTTTTTATTAATATAATCCAAACGTTCTTTAGTGATATTCATACCGAAAGATTTATGCTTTTCTTTATTTTTTCTTTTAAATGAATGAGAAGCTTCTCTTCCTATTCCATTGTCTTCAATCGTTACTAATAATATATTTGAGTTTTGTTGAACATTAATGTCAATTTTTCTGATTCCGTCTTTTTTATGCATTAAGCCATTCCAGATACTATTTTCTACATAAGGCTGAATAATAAGTGACGGAATTTCAATATAATCTACTTCAACATTTGGATCAATATTTATATTATATGTAAAGGAATTTTCAAATCGAATTGCTTCCATTTCAATATAAAGAATTAAAGCCTCAAGTTCATTTGACAATGTAATCCTTGGTTCTTTCGAATTATTTAAAACTCTTCGAATCAACTGACTAAATTTTAGTAAGGTATTCTGAAGCTTTCTCTTTATTATTTTTTATGATAAAACTGTTAATAGAGTTTAACGAATTAAATAAAAAATGAGGATTCATTTGAGAACGTAAAGTTTGTAATTCGGAATTCGTTATTTGCTTATCAAAACTTTGCTGCATACTTTCTTTTAAAAGGGCAGCCGTCTTTATTTTATTTTGATATTGTTTCCACAAGAGAAACAGTACTATCAATGATAATAAAGCTATAGTTAAAAATGTGAATTTAAATTGATTACTCTGTTTCAGTTTAATTTTCTTTAATTCATTGTCCTTATTTAATAGCTCTATTGCCTTATCTTTCTTTTCGGTTTCATATTCTAAAGCTAAAACTTCAACTGCTTTTTTACTTCTAATGCTATTTACAGAATCTAATACCTTGGTTCTAGCCTTATAATATTTCAACGCGTTCTGATAGTCATTCTTCTTAAGGAAAATATTATACATTAAATCTAGATTGTATTTAGCCAGATATAAATCATTATTTTTTTTACTTAAAGCAATAGATTTCTCCATAAATTGTTGGGCTTCTTGAATACGATTTTGAGCAAATAAAATTTCTGCATACGTACTAAAGGCATACATTACATCAATATCTAATCCTAAAGAATCTGCCAAAGCAATAGATTGCTTAACAGAAATTTCTGCTTCATTTAATCGATTTAAACCTAATAAGGTATACGCTTTATTATTGTAATCTGTAGTTAAGTCAATACTCTTAAATTTCTTTTTTATTAAAATACTTTTATCCAAATAAACTAAAGACTCACTAAACCTTCCTTCTGCATCTAAACAGTTACTCATATTAAGATAACCTCTCGCTAAATGCTCATCATATTCATTACGTTTTTCTTTAATAGAAATTACTCTTTCAAAATACAGTCTTGCTTTATCTACATCAGGCAAATACAAGTAAGCTCTACCTAAACCGTTACAGGTAGTGGCAATTTGTTTTTTATAATTTATAGACTCAGCATATCGTAAAGCATTAAGATGAAACTCTATCGCTTTTGAAATATCTGATTGTCCATCAGCAATTGAGCCAAGACAATTATAAATTTTAGATTTATATAATAGAGAATCTACATTTGTTTTTGCATATTCTAATGCTAAATACGCTTCTTTATTTCCTAGTTTAAAATCTCCACTAATCCTTGACAAAATACTTTTTGCCAAATGATATCGAATATGAAATCCGGAATCATGCTCTTTATTTAATTTTGCGATAAAGCTTGAAAAGAAATTACAAATAGTAGAATTGAAAAGAGATTTCTTTTCATTTTGAAAGAACTCGAGAACGAGGGCATAGTGCTATGTATTCCTTTTAACAAAATGATTTACTGAATTTTAATACAATATCTGAAATATTTAGTAAAGTATTTTAACTAATATGCTCTTTGCGCAAATTTTGAGTACATCACATGATTTCAATAGCAATTAACATAGTCTTATTTTCTAACACTATAATACTCTTGTATAAAAAAACCTGCAAAATTCATTTGCAGGTTTTTAGTTTTTAAACAAGATTGTTTAAGTATAATTATAGCTAATAAGTTATTTTACAATAATTCGTGCTGTTTTATAAGTTGTTGTAGATTGTCCACCTACTCTAACAAGATAAACACCACTAGCCATACTAGACATATCTAATTTCATTCTATATACATTATCAAGTTTTGGAACTCTTTTTGTAAATCCAATTTCTTGACCTAATACATTATATACTCCTAAGAATACACCTTCGTTATAATCTGTATTTAAAATAACTTCAAATTTATTATCATCCAAGGTAGTTACAACTAATTCAGAGTTATTAATTATATTATCTTCAATACCTATTGTAGCGATATTAGCTGTATAATCTTCCGTTTCACCGAATAAAATTTCAGCACATGAATCATCATTTACAATTGTTCCTGTTCCACTTGATCTAGCTCTCATTCTATGCTCTCCAATTGCTGCACTAGCAGGTACAACTAAGTCAAAAGTTTCTGTAAAATTACCAGATCCCTCACCTGCGGCAAATAAGTAATTATCAACAACAATTTCATCGATTGAAAAATCTAAATCATCATTAAAATCAATCCAAACACTTATGTGTTGATTTCCATATTCAGAAGATACCGTTAATGCATTAGTACTACCTGGACCAAGATTTGCTATTTGAGAAGTATAATCTCCATATCCATCTTCATCACAACCAGTTACATTATTAATTCCACCTATTTCAAACAATCTAAATCCATGCCCTGCAGTACAGTTAGAAGTTGGTAAACAAAGTAAGTTTTCAACAACTACAGAAATTTCATCATTAGCAGTTGCTTGATCTCCAGATAAATTTGTTTTAGCACTTATAGTATAAGTTCCTATATCACTAAGATCAACTGTTTGTGTAAAAGTGAAATTCATTTCTTCATTATAAGAAAGACTTCCACCAAATGATTGTGTTACAGGCGTACCTCCATCTAAAGAATATTGTACTTCAAATCCAGATTGAACAAGTGCACCATAATTTTTAACTTTTATAATTACGGTCTCGTCTCCTAATTCAGATTCTGTAAATGGTGAAATAATTAAACTAACACCAACATCATTATTCAATATATGCTTAACATCTTTAGCAAAACCATTGTTAGGATTGTATCCATCACCACCTAAAGTAGTTTTAGCTTCAACTGCATAAGTTTGACCAGCAGTACCTAAATTTACAGACTGTGTAAATTGATAAGTTACTATTTCATTAGATTGAATTGTACCAGTATATGTTTCAGAAGCTACTAAGTTTCCATCCACTCTAAGTTCTACAGGAACATTAGTGATAGGATCTGGACTGAAGTTTCTAATACTTACTTCTACAGTTTCAGAACCTGATAACACACCATCTTCAGGAGCAGTAATTGCAACTACACCTACATCATTAGCAAAAGGTCCAAAAATTCTGAAAGAAGCAATTCTAGTTTGCCAGAAGTTGTTAGAAGCAAAATAATCACCGGTATACCAAAAAGTAAAATTATCTGGATCCATAGTCATATGTGCATAATCACCATATCTATTTGTATTTGTACGCACACCAGGCCCGTTAAAAATAATAGTTTCAGCAACTGTCATTTCTCCTAATGCATCACCGTCAAAACGTCCAGTATATCTTAAAGAAACAGGTAATGAAGTACTAGCAGTAGTATATGCCATAGCAATATTACCCTCAGCATCCATAGAAGCAGAACTCATTACACGGCTATGTCCATCAGCAGGAGCATAAGTACCTTCTTGATAAATTTCCCATGGGTTAGAACCGTCATTTCTTAATTCAATCCATCTAATACCACCAGTTTCAGCAGCATCAATAAATGTATTGAAAGTAATTAACCAAGAATTGTATGAATCGAAAGGTCTATAATTAGCAGCAAAAGAAACAATTCCTCCATGACCAGAAAGTCTACGACTTGTACCTGGTTGTCTAATAGAACCATTACCATCTCCAAAAACTTCACCTGCATCAAAAGGATCTGTTGCAATTTCTAAAGGATCTGAAATAGTTGAATTTTCTAAAATATCCCAATCTACATTTATTTCCCATACTTTTATATGATCATAAGTAATTGCAGCATTCCAGCCGTCATCTTGAAGGTAAGTAATATATCCAGGTGAATCTGGATCATAATCAGTTCCTAAAAGGTTTGCTGGCTCAGCACTTTTAACATTTATTGGGTTACTAACAACACCAGGTAAATCAAAAAGAACAACTCTAGGTGATGATCCACCTACAAGCATTTCATCACGCTCCATAACAAATGCAGCAGTTTTTCCTAGGTTTGAATAATTTGCAGTACCATAATACCCATCATGCCATACACCATAATGTGGATAATCTGGAAAAGCACCCATATCGAATTGCCAAACATTATAAGCTCCTGTTGGATCATTAGTTTCAGAAACACCAATAGCTAAACCTAAATCTGAACCTAAAGATCCAAATTCACTAACTACCCATCTATCCGCTAATTGATCGTATAAAACAATTGGATCTCCATTATTTGAAGGAATTCCTAAAAATGTTGATAAATTTACTGGTCCTACTAAAAGGTTTCCAGATTTATCAAATATCTTAACTAAAGAGTTTGCAGAATGCACATAATGATTTGGACCTACAGCTCCTGTTGGATCTGGTGGTAAAAATCCAGATTCATTTTGAGATGCTCCAATAAAGTTTTGTTCAATTGGCATTGCTACAATAGAACCAGGTTCTGTTTGTAAGTTTGAAATAATTGTTTCAGAAGTAGTTGAATTCTCCTCAAATGTTACATTAACATTATGTGGCACAACTGTCATTTCTTCTTCAGTATCAAAAATTTCAGTCATAACAGGAAAGTCTCTTAGTGGTAGAGATTTACCAATAAAAGTTCCGGTTACTGTTTCGGTTGGCGAATACGTTTCTTGCGCAAATAAACTAGTACTTGCAATAATAAAAGAAACGAATAAAAGGTATCTTCTTTTCATAGTTTTTATTAAATATATTAATTCAGCAAGATATTACTTTATAATAACATTTTAAAAATATTTTTTTCAACAAAAATTTAAATCAAAATAAAACCTAATAATTATATGTCTTTAGGTTGTTTAATATCTTCAAAACAATTGTATCTATTGTAAGAATTAACTTCATAAAAACATATTACTAAAAACTACTATTTGCAAACTTCTAATCAAAATCGTAACATTACACAACCAAAAAAACACAAATGCAAGAGAATAAAAACCTTTCAGAATTTGACATTGAAGATCAAAAAATAATTGAAAACATTGAATTAAACATTTGGGAAGCTATTATTCCTGTAGTTATATTAATGAGTTTATTAGCTTATAATATCTTTTTTGTAGAGGGTCAAGAATGGCTTGGAGGGTATACAAATCAATTAATTTTATTAATTGGAGGTGGTGTTGCAGCAATTGTTGGATTTTTTAATAAAGTTTCTCTAATGGTGATGATTAAAGAAATTTTTGAAAATTTAAAAAGTGTCTTTGTTCCAATTATGATTTTGTTTTTAGTAGGAGCTCTAGCAGGCACCTGGCTTGTTAGTGGTATTATTCCTGCCATGGTATATTATGGTTTACAAGTATTAAATCCTGCAATATTTTTACCTGCCTGTGTGGTTATTGCAGCCATTATATCGATTGCTACTGGAAGTTCATGGACTACCTCAGCAACTGTTGGTATTGCATTAATTGGAATTGGAGAAGCTTTAGGTATTTCACTTGGAATGGTTGCTGGAGCAGTCATTTCTGGAGCTTATTTTGGAGATAAAATGTCTCCTTTAAGTGACACTACAAATCTAGCTCCTGCAATGGCTGGAACCGATTTATTTACGCACATTCGTTATATGTCTATCACAACTATTCCTTCTATTATAATCACGCTTATTGTATTTTCAGTCATCAGTTTAAATATTGACACAACTGGAAATGCAGATGTAAGTGGTCTATTAGAAACGATAAAAAACACTTTTAATATTACTCCTTGGTTATTTGTGGTACCACTTGTAGTAATTGCTTTAATCTTAACTAAAACTAAACCATTAATTGCCTTAGGTGCAGGAGTTGTTTTGGCTGCTATTTTTGCTTTTGTATTTCAATCTGATATTTTGAGCAGCTTATCAAACTCTAATTTAACTTCAATCGTTAACTCAATTTTTGTTGATACCGAAATAATTACTGACAATGATAAACTAAATGAATTGTTTAGTGCAGGAGGTATGAAAGGAATGCTTTGGACTATTTATTTAATTGCTTGCGCAATGGTATTTGGAGGAATTATGGATGCAATTGGTGCATTAGCTAGAATAACTAGATCATTATTATCGATGGCTACAACAATTTTCGGATTATTTGCAAGTACTGTATTTAGCTGTTTAGGATTGAATGCAATTGCAAGTGATCAATATTTAGCGATTGTTATTCCTGGAAAAATGTTTAAAAAAGCGTTTGATGATAAAGGTCTTGCTCCAGAAAACTTAAGTAGAACCTTAGAAGATTCAGGAACTGTAACCTCTGTTCTAATTCCATGGAATACATGCGGAGCTTACCAATCTAGTGTACTAGGTGTAAGTGTTGCTGAATATTTTGTCTACGCAATCTTTAATTGGTTAAGTCCATTCACAACTTTGTTTTTCGCAGCACTTCATATCAAAATAAAACACGTCACATCTAAATAGTCAATATTTATCAATGATTATATTCAGCATAGATTATCCTTATCGTTGAATAAAAAATTAAAATTTTATTATAGCAAAAAATCAGCTTTCTGTGCGTATTTTTGCAATAGAAAATAATAACAATTTTAATTTATAAATAACATGGCAATCGTAGGTAAAAAATTCCCAAACATCAATGTAACTGCAATTAGTGATATGGGTGATAATTTAAATCTAAACATTTTAGAAGAAGCAACTAAAAACAACAAAAAAGTGTTACTTTTTTGGTATCCAAAAGATTTCACTTTTGTATGCCCAACTGAACTACATGCATTTCAAGCTGCATTAGGTGAATTTGAAAAAAGAAACACTATGGTAATTGGAGCTTCTTGTGATACTGCTGAAGTTCATTTTGCATGGTTAAACACTCCAAAAGATCAAGGTGGTATTGAAGGTGTTACATACCCACTTGTAGCTGATGCTAACAGAAACTTATCTAGTATATTAGGTATTTTAGATGGATCTAACGAAAGATATGATGATGAATCTGATACAATCCAAATGGATGGTGACAATGTAAGCTATAGAGCTACTTACCTTATTGATGAAGAAGGTACAGTTTTCCATGAAGGAATTAACCATATGCCTTTAGGAAGAAATGTAAACGAATTTTTACGTTTAATTGATGCTTATACACACGTTCAAGAAAAAGGTGAAGTTTGTCCTGCAAATTGGGAAGAAGGAAAAGACGCAATGCAAGCTAATAGAGAAGGAACTGCTGAATATTTAGCTTCTCACTAAAAAAACAACAAGATGTTACAAGAACTGAATCAAGATAATTTAAACGAACTCGTAGCCAACAATCCAACAGTGGTTGTACAATTTAGCGCTACTTGGTGTGGAAATTGTCGTATCATGAAGCCAAAATTTAAAAAATTGGCTACCGAAAATGAAGACATCGTATTTGTAATAGTTGATGCAGAAAAGTTTCCTGAATCTAGAAAAATGGCAACCGTTGATAATTTACCAACATTTGCAACTTTTAAAGATGGAGCTTTTAAAAACCAAGTGCAAACAAATAAGTTTGACATATTAAAAGACCTTGTAGATGAAGTTACCAATCATTAAACACCTCACTCAGTTTATTGAAGAAAATGATGAGGATTTTGTAATTGAAACTATTGAAACTCTTGAAGCCCTTACAGAGGTTCCTTCATTAAAAGATGAAGAATTAGATGTAATAGGCGAATTGATTTCAAATATGTATGGTGCTGTTGAAGTTTCTAAAATGATAAAAAGTGGAACTCCAAAAAAAGAAGCCTTAAATGGTTTTATGAAACGAGTCTTAGGATCAATTGATTCATAAATAATTTAAAAAATCCCTTTTCTTAAAAGGGATTTTTTTTACCATATTAATTGGAAAATAAAATTAGGGGTAAACCCTAATGAAGTTTTATCTACTACTTCAATAGGATCATTCAAACTATTATTCCCAGAATATTCTCTACTTAAATGGTTTTTTTTATCATATATATTTCGAATAGAAAATCCTACTTTTCCATTTAAATTATTTTCCTTAGAAAATTTAAAATGATACGTTGTCGAAAAATCCAATCGATGGTATTCAGGAAGTTGTTTATCGTTTATTTTATCAAAACTTATATCTCCTGAATCTGAATCAATAATAGCTTCAGTATAGGGTTTTCCAGTTCTCCATTTCCAAGAAATAGCCATTTGAAATTTATTCCATTTATAAGCTAAAGAAGTTGAAAATGCATGACTAATATTATTACTTGAAGGAAATGATTTATTATTATTTAATCCTTGAAAAGTAGAGGTAACATCATTATATGAATAACTTACCCAAGTATTAAAATTTCTAAATGATTTTTTTATGTAAAAATCAATTCCGAAAATCTCCTGATCCCCAATATGAAAATCACTATCTATTGGATTTAAAAAACCCAATGAAAGAGCTGAAACCCCTTCAATCTTTTTATAATAATGATCCAAATCAAGCGTCCAACCCATACTTGAATAGACAAATCCAGCTGAAAATTGTTTGCTATTTATAACTGGAAATTTTGAGCCATCCACCAATCTCCATAGCTTATTTTCTAAAGACAAATCACTCACAACAGTTTCATCAATTTCATTGATAATTTGATTTTTAAACTCTCCTGAAATTTGCACACCAACATTTTTAAATAATTTCTTATACACTAATATTCTCGGTTCAAATTTTAGAATGTCAAGACTACTATAATTATTGATTCTAAAACCAGCAGTAATATTTGCAACTTTTGGATTCGTGTATGCATAATTTCCAAACAGAGAATGTGTAGTTACTCTTCTCTGATCTGAATCTAATACAAATGATAATTCTTCAGTTTTTAAATAGGCATAACTTACATCTTTGTAATTATATTGATACCCTAAAGCTATATTTGATTTACTTGATACTTTTACATCTATTTCAGAATTAATACCCGAATCAAATATCACATTACGCTTATCAAAATCTGAAAGTTGTTCTTCAGTATTGCCTTCAATAAAATTATAATTCAATCTATATTTTGAAACAAATGCATTCGTTTTTAATTGGAACTTTGGGTTTAATTTCCAATCCCATTGCATTCCGTATCCTTCATTTTTTATAGACAAAATATCGTTGAAAGATGTATCTGAAGGTTGGTTTTTTCCGAAGAAATCTAATTGATTATCAATATAAATTGTACTAATCTTAAGGTCGTGCTTTTCAGTTGGTTTATAGTTTAAGCTAACATTGTAATCAATAAAGTAAAAGTCATCTGAAGCTTCGTTTTCATATTCAATTTTTGTAGTTTGAAATACTTTATTAGTGTAATTTTTAAAGGTTTCAGTTTCAATCCATTCTGTATAACTTCTACGTATTGATGCTAAAACACTCAGCTTATTTTTTATTACTGGAATTTTAATAAACCCATCTGCACTAATGCCATTCACTCCAAGTTTTGCGTTTATTTTATTTGCAACATTTGTATGAGAAGAGATATCGACAACACTTGAAATACGCTCTCCATATCTAGGATGTGTACCTTTATTTATAAATAAAACATTTTCAGAACTATTAGAATTAAACGCTGATATCATTCCAAATAAATGTCCTTTATGGTACATATTAATACCATTCCAAATCATACGATTTTGATCGGAACCTCCTCCCCTAACCGTAAATCCTGAGGCAGTTTCATTTGGGCTAGTAACCCCTGGCAATTGTTGAATACTCTCTAACACATCTGCTTCAATTAAACCAGGTAAAAGTCCTATCCTTTCTGGTTTTAAATGAAATACAGCATTCTTCTTTTTGGAAATACCTTTGGTTAAATAACTATTAATAATAACATTATCCAATACCTGAATTTCATCTAAAGACAATTCATTTTTAGTTAAAATAATATAGCGTTCATTGATAAATTGAAAGTTTAATTTGGATTGAGTAGATAATATATCAATTACATCTTGAAGGCTCCACTCCTTTTCAGAAAGCGAAATATATTGTTCTTCAATTATTTTATCTTGATAGGAAAATCGAATATCAAAAACATGTTCCAAACTCGTTAAAACTGAATCAAAAGGTTCATTATTAAAGTATAGTGTGGCTGTTTTCTTTTCTTGTGAAAAAGAGAAAAATGGAGTACTTAAAAATAAAATCCAAATAAGTAATTTATACTTATTTATTGTGACGAAGCACATATTCATTTTTATCATTCTTAGTATAATCTATACGCATTGTTTTAAAAACTGATTGTAATGCAATTTCTAAATCATTCGAGCTAAAACTACCTGTAAAAATTGTTTTTGCATTAATTTTTGTGGTATCAAATTTAACTAGATACTGTTTTTCTAAAGCTGAAATCACATATTTCAATGGAACACTTTTAAAACTAATTTCTCCATCAAGCCAAGTTGGCTCTTCACCATCTGTATTCCACTGTTCTACTGAATTTCCATTAATTCTTCTAAAAGATTCGCTTTGCGTTAGCAAATAATTATTTGAAGCATTATTAACTTGTACCTTTCCTTCATAACATACAACCTCAAAGAAGTCTAAATTTGAATTTACGTTAAATTGAGTACCCAACACTGTTATAGCTCCATTGTCTGTTTTTACTGTAAAAGTGCTTCCTTTTTCTACTTTAAAAAAAGCTTCTCCCTCTAATTCAACTTCTCTATTTTCTTCCCATGAATCTTTATCATATTGAAGTTTTGAATCAGCATTTAATACTACTTCAGACCCATCTAGAAGTTGTATTGTTTTTTGCTCAGAAATAGAAGTAATAATTATTTCATTTGAATTGTTAAGCATAGAAAACAAACCAAAAAATAAGATAATTGAAGCTGCAACTGTAACTGCCCAATATCTTTTCAGCTGTATAACTTTTGATTTTCTTTTTTTATCAATCTTATTTTGAATTGAACTGAATGATTTATTTAATGGAGCCTCTAAATAAGCCAAAGCATCTATTCCTTCTTTTAATTTATGAAAGGCCAAATAATCAGCTTCTGAAACTATTTTTTTTAGTTCGTTGTCTGTTATTTCACCTTCCATCCATTGGGCAAAAAAGGTTTCATTTTCTTTATGACTACTATTATTCTCCATCTTTCGTATACTATGACAACTTATAATTTAAATACCCTACTTCAATTAGAATATTTTAAACATTTCCTATTTTTTGTCTGATTTCAATTAATGCTAAATGCATTCTTTTTTCTACTGCTTTTACAGATATTTCAAGCATTTCAGCTATTTCTCTATATTTCTTTTTTTCAATTCTATTTAATAAAAAAACTTCTCTTTGTAAGGGTGGTAAATCTTTAATCGCTTTTTCAATTTTCTCTAAGAACTCCTTTTCAAGTAGCACAAATTCTGGAGTTTCATTGGTACTTCCCTTTACATGATTGCTCTGGTAAACTTTTTTAACTTTTTCATGTTTCACATGGTTTAAAAAAATATTTGTAGCAACAGTATATAAATAACTTTTTACTTTCGAATAAGTAACACGATCACAATGATCCCATAATTTTATAAAAGTTTCTTGCAAAATATCTTCAGTCAGATCAACATCTTTTGTTTTAAAATAGATATACCCTTTTAAATCTTTAGCATAAGTTTGAAACAACTTATTAAAAGTTTCAGCATTGCAAATATTTTCAGACTGGTTAGACATCAACAAATTATTGGTAATTTACGAATCAAAACTATGCAAAAAATAAAAATGTTTTTCGGTAGGGTTTTTTTAATGTGAGGTGTCTCACTTATATTAATCGATTAAACCATTGAATTCTAACTTTAAAAACTATTGAAATGAAAAACATAAAATTGATTTTTTTCTCAATGTTAATTGCCCTCTCGGCATTAACATCCTGCCAAAACAATGATGATATCATAGATGATATGGCCAATGTTACAGAAAGTGCAGCCTTAAGAAGTGCTCTTTCTAATTTAGAACTAATTGTAAATGATGATGGTTCTTTAATCGAAAATGAAAATCCTACGGGAAATATAATATTCGATTTCTGTTTTGATTTTGTATATCCTATTAATTTAGAATATAATAATGGTACTACAGTTGAAGTAAATAATTTTGAAGAGCTAATACTTGTACTTATTAATTCTACGGAAGAGTTATTTATTGTAGGCATCGAGTTTCCGTTTGATGTTGAAGTCTTCAATGAAGACAACGATGAAATTGAAATAATTACTATAAATAATGAAGAAGAATTTCTTGCTCTAATAGAAAGTTGTGATTTTAATCAATCGTGTGAATGTACCGATGAATATGATCCTGTTTGTGTAGAAATTATTGACGACAATGAAACTATTTTAATCACTTTTCCAAATGAATGTCTTGCAGAATGTGAAGGATTTACAGAAGAAGATTTTGTTGACTGTGGAGATACAAGTTGTGAAGATGAATGCCCTCAAGAAGAAGATCCTGTTTGTGTTGAAGTAACTAATCCAAATGGAAATACAGAAATTATAACTTTCCTTAATGCATGTTATGCTGAATGCGAAGGATATACTGAAGAAGACTTTATCGATTGTGATATTAGTTGTGAGGATGAATGTCCAGATGAATATGATCCAGTTTGTGTTGAATCTGGCGGACAAATTATAGAATTTGACAACTTCTGTTTAGCTGAATGTGAAGGATTTACTCAAGAAGACTTAGTTGATTGTGAAGTAAGTTGTGAAGATGAATGTCCAGATGAGTATGATCCAGTTTGTGTGTTAACTAATAATGGAGAACTTGAAGAATACGATAATATTTGTCTTGCATTTTGCGATGGATATGAACAAGACGATATAGTTGATTGTGAAAACAATGAATGTGAAGTTGGAGCAATAGAAGTTACTATAGGCGAATGTAATGATGACGGAACTTATATTTTAACAATCGATTTTGAATATGAAAACCCTGGGAATGAGTACTTCGATTTATATGTTAGAAACAATGAACTGCTTGGATATTATTTACTTTCAGATTTACCAATAACGATTGAGAATTTTGAATTAAGTGGATTTGATAATGACTATATTAAAGTTTGCATTAATGACAATCCAAATTGCTGTAATGAAACAGAATGGGATCCACCAGCATGTGAAAATACAGGATGTGAAGACAATTGCCCTCAAAATGAAGTTCCAGTATGTGTAGAGTTTACTAATCCAAATGGAGAAACAATTGTTATCACTTATTTAAATGCTTGTTATGCAGAATGTGATGGATATAATGAAGAAGATTTTGTTGACTGTAATCCAAGTCCAGATTGTTATGAGTATGGATTCCCAATCGGTATGACACTTAATGGAGTCTATGTAAATGTTAGCACTAATGAAGAAGTTGATGATTATTTAGACTTAGGCTATGAACTAGTTTATCCAATAGAATTAATCATAAATAATGAAATTATTCTTGTGTATCAAGGTATACTAGAAGGTGCATATGGTCCAAGATGTGACTAATATTTTTTTAAGTTGAGGATGAAAAAGGAGATTAATCTAATTGTTAATCTCCTTTTTTTATACTCAAAGTTTTAAATTGTAACTTTGATTTTTCTTTAAATTAATCTCTATGGCTTTCAACAATTCTTTCCTTTATAAGCGTATAAAAGGAGTAGGATATGCATTTAAAGGCGCTTTTATATTATTAAAAAATGAAGCGAGTATCCAAGTACAAGCCTTTATTGCTATTGTTGTCACTATTGCAGGATTTTATTTTGAAATCTCAACAACAGAATGGCTAATACAAATTCTTACCATCGCGTTGGTTATGGGTCTAGAAGGCGCTAATTCTGCTATTGAAGAAATTGCAGATTTTATTCATCCAGAGCATCACACAAAAATTGGTTTTATAAAAGATATTGCAGCTGGCGCTGTATTTTTCACTGCTATTGCTGCTGTAATAATTGCCTGTATTATATACATTCCTAAGTTTTAGTCTGTATCGAAAATGTTGTTTTTTATAATAGAAATAACCTAAAATATTAATTAGTTTGTACCGTTTGATATTTGTATTTTTGCTTTTATACATTTAATTTTAAATGGCCAAGAAGAAGACCAAAACAACTAGAACCGCTAAAAAACCACGTAAAAGAATTTCTTTTCAGTTGTCTAAACAACAGAAAGTTATCTTCGGTAGTTTTCTATTTTTTTTAGGCCTTGCACTTATCTTTTCATTCATTTCATATTTTTTTAATTGGCAAGCAGATCAAAGTAATATTGGTGATTTAACCAATAGAGAATTAGAAAATAAAAATTGGCTAAATACCTTCGGAAACAATGTAGGTCATTTCTTTATTTACAATGGTTTTGGAATTGCTGCATTTATATTTGCATCGCTACTTACACTAACCGGAGTGTATTACTTTTTCGATTATGCTAAAACACAACTCAGAAAGTTTTGGTTTTGGGGTATTTTAGTTATGATTTGGCTTTCTGTATTCTTCGGATTTTTCGCCAGTAAAAATGCATTATTAAGTGGTGTTATTGGCTATGAAATTAATGATGTATTACAAGATTACTTAGGACTTATAGGCTCCATTTTAGTGATGGCTTTTTTAGCTATCATCTATCTTGTAATACGACTAAATATTACGCCTGATAAAGTTATTTCAGCATTTAAAAGCACTAAAAAAGAAATTGCTTCCGATTTTTCTTCGGAAGAGAATTCAGAGAAAATACAACCTAAAGCTAAAGAGGTTAAGAAAGAAATAATAGAAGATAATTCAGATTCAAAATCAGTTGAATTAGATCTTTCAGGAAAAACAACAGAATTATCTTCAGAAGAAAAGAAATTAGAACCCATATTAACTTCAGAAAAAATTATTATTGAGCCTAGTGCCGAAAATGATTTGTCAATGGAAGTTGAACAGGCGATTGAAGAAGAAGAAGTTACTCAAAATTTAAGTGATAAATTAGTTAGTGATTTTGGTGAGTTTGATCCAACATTAGAACTGAGTAAATATAAATTTCCAACCATTAATCTTTTAAAAGATTATGCAGCTGGTGCCAGTATTACAATTGATCAAGAAGAACTAGAAGAACATAAAAATAGAATTGTTGAAACCCTTAATAATTATAAAATAGGGATTGCTAACATCAAGGCTACCGTAGGTCCAACAGTTACTTTATATGAAATAATTCCTGAAGCAGGTGTTCGTATTTCTAAAATTAAAAATTTAGAAGATGACATCGCATTATCATTATCTGCTCTTGGTATTCGTATCATTGCTCCAATTCCTGGAAGAGGAACTATTGGTATTGAGGTTCCAAACAAAAAACCTTGTATTGTATCGATGCGTTCGGTAATTGCTTCACCAAAGTTTCAAAGTGCTGAAATGGAACTTCCATTAGCATTAGGTAAAACTATTAGTAATGAAACATTTGTAGTTGATTTAGCTAAAATGCCTCACCTTTTAATGGCAGGTGCAACAGGACAAGGAAAATCTGTAGGATTAAATGCAATACTTACTTCATTATTATATAAAAAACATCCAGCTGAAGTTAAATTTGTTTTGGTTGACCCTAAAAAAGTGGAGCTTACTTTATTTAATAAAATTGAGCGTCATTATTTAGCAAAACTACCAGATACCGAAGAAGCAATTATTACTGATACCACTAAAGTAGTTCATACACTTAATTCATTGTGTATTGAAATGGATGCACGTTACGACTTGCTTAAAGATGCTATGGTTCGTAACATCAAAGAATACAATACAAAATTTAAAACACGTAAATTAAATCCGAATGATGGTCATCGTTACTTACCTTATATCGTATTAGTAATTGATGAATTTGCAGATTTAATAATGACCGCTGGTAAAGAAGTGGAAACTCCTATTGCTCGACTTGCACAATTAGCACGTGCCATAGGTATTCATTTAATAGTTGCAACTCAACGTCCATCGGTAAATGTAATTACTGGAATTATAAAAGCAAATTTCCCTGCCAGAGTAGCATTTAGAGTTACTTCAAAAATTGATTCACGTACTATTTTAGATAGTTCGGGAGCAGATCAATTAATAGGTCGAGGTGACATGCTATATACACAAGGAAATGAATTAGTACGTTTACAATGTGCTTTTGTTGATACTCCAGAAGTTGCTGATATCACTGACTTTATTGGCTCACAAAAAGCATATCCAGATGCTCATTTATTACCTGAATATGTAGGTGAAGAAGGTGGCACAAATCTTGATAATAACATAAATGAACGAGATAAACTGTTTAGAGACGCTGCAGAAGTTTTAGTCATTGCACAACAAGGTTCTGCCTCTCTTTTACAACGAAAATTGAAATTAGGATATAATAGAGCGGGTAGAATTATCGATCAACTGGAAGCTGCAGGAATTGTAGGTCCTTTTGAAGGTAGTAAAGCTCGACAGGTACTTGTACCTACTCTTGAAGCCCTAAGTCAACTTTTAGAAAACGAAAATAATAGTTAAAATGAAAAAATTAGTAATTGCATGTATCCTTTTAGGTACCGTATTTTCTTTGCAAGCGCAAAGTGCTAAATCTTTATTGAATGAAGTATCAGATAAAGTAAAGAGCTATGATAATATCAATATTTCATTTAAATATTCTTTAAACAATACAAAAGAGAATGTAAAGCAAGAAACACGTGGTGACGTTACTTTACAAAATGATAAATATGTATTAAACTGGTTGGGTATATCAAGAATATTTGATGGTTCAAATATATATACGATTGTTCCTGAAGATGAAGAAGTAACAATTTCTGCCTATAACCCAAAAGATGATAAAGAAATTACACCTTCAAAAATGTTGACTTTTTACGAAAAAGGATACACTTATAAAATGGATGTAGAGCAAACAGTAAAAGGAAGAAAAATTCAGTTTGTAAAGTTAATTCCTATAGATTCAAACGCTGAAATCAAAGATATTTTATTGGGCATTGACAAACAGACAAAACATATCTATAAACTAATACAGACAGATGCCAACGGTACTCAGTATACTGTAACTGTTAATTCTTTCAAAACCAATCAGCCAGTTTCTAAAACTTTATTTACTTTTAATAAAGCTAAATATGAAGGAGACGGTTATTATATTAACCAATTAGATTAATATTTTTTGAAAATTCTAGATCGGTATATATTGTCATCTTATTTAAAGACGTTTGCGAGCGTCTTTATTATTTTGATGTTTATTTTTATTCTTCAATCAGTCTGGCTCTATATTTCTGAACTAGCAGGGAAAGGATTAGATTTACTTATCGTGTTAAAATTTCTTTGGTTTGTAAGTCCGAAATTAATTCCTTTGGTACTCCCTCTTACCATTTTAGTTACCTCATTAATGGTTTTTGGAAGCCTTTCTGAAAACTATGAATTTGCCGCAATGAAGTCGAATGGTATTTCATTACAAAGAGCAATGCGAAGTCTAACTTATTTTATTTTATTACTTAGTATTACTGCCTTTTTCTTTGCGAATAATGTGATCCCATATTCTGAATACAAGTGGTTAAATTTAAGGCGAAACATTCAACAATTTAAACCTTCAATGGTGATTGCTGAAGGGCAATTTAATCAGATTGGAGATGGTTTTAATATAAAAATTTCTGAAAAATATGGAGATAACAATCAATTTTTAAAAAATGTTGTTATTCATAAAAAAGAAGGGAAAGCAAAACAAAACAATACTGTTATCATTGCTGAAACTGGTGAACTTACCAGTGAAGAAAATAGTAATACACTTTCACTCATATTAAGAGATGGAAATTACTATGATGATATACAAACCAAAGACCAAAAAAAGAAATTAAGGAAACCCTTTGCAAAAAGTTTCTTTGAAGAATACACCATCAACATCGATTTAACTGAACTCAACAATAAAGATGTTGAGAAGGAAAACAAATTGAGTAATCATAACATGTATAATGTTAGTGAGCTTGTCACAGAAATTGATTCATTTTCAACTAGCTACACTAAAAACATTAAGTCTTTTGCTGAAAACATGCATTATAGAACTGGGATTACTAAACATATGGACCGTCGCCAAAATAAGAATTCTATAGAAGGCAAACCTACAGATACTCTATTAAATCTATTCAGTCCGAATCAACAATCCGAAATAATTGCCATAGCAATTAATAATATAAAAAGCACTCAACAGTCAATAGATTCAAAAAAGGCAGAATACATCATTAAAACCAAGCGATTAAATAAATATGAAATTGCCTTGCATGAAAAATTTGCACTTGCAATAGCTTGTATCATTTTATTCTTTGTTGGCGCACCTTTAGGAGCAATTATTAGAAAAGGTGGAATGGGATTACCAATGGTCATTGCCATTCTTCTATTTTTAACCTATCACTTTATTGGGATTTTCGCTAAAAACAGTGCCGAAGATGGAACTTTACATCCTTTTATAGCGACTTGGTTAAGTACGTTAATCTTACTTCCATTAGGAGTTTGGCTCACCATTAGAGCTACTACAGATCAAGGAATTATAGACATGGATTCTTTTTACCAACGGATTAAACGATTGTTTAGTAAGAAAAGTAAAGTATAGTCCGATAGATTTTGTCTTTTAACTATAAGAAATAAATATTTAGCACATTCCTCACAAGGATTTCATTCCTTATATTTGCATATCAATTAGAAGAAAAATGATAACAACACACAACGGTTCAAAAATTCAGTTAAATACTATTGAAGAAGCTATTGAAGACATTCAAAAAGGGAAGGTCATCATAGTAGTTGATGATGAAAATCGTGAAAATGAAGGTGATTTTATTGCTGCTGCTGAAAGCGTAACTCCTGAAATGATTAATTTCATGGCGACGCATGGTAGAGGACTTATTTGCGCACCTTTAACTGAAGAACGTTGTGAAGAGTTAGAATTGAACATGATGGTGAAAAACAATACTGTTTTACATCATACACAATTCACCGTATCTGTTGATTTAATTGGTCATGGATGTACTACTGGTATTTCTGTTCATGACAGAGCAAAAACAATTAAAGCTCTTGTTGAAAAAGACACAAAACCTGGCGACTTAGGACGTCCTGGACATATTTTTCCATTACGTGCTAAAGAAGGTGGCGTGTTACGTCGTACTGGGCATACAGAAGCTTCCATAGATTTAGCTCGTTTGGCTGGTTTTCAACCTGCTGGAATTTTAGTTGAAATATTAAATGAAGACGGAACCATGGCACGTTTACCTCAACTAGTTGATGTTGCTAAGAAATTTGATCTTAAACTTATTTCGATTGAAGATTTAGTTGCCTATCGCATGGAACATGATTCTTTGATTAATAAAAGAGAAGATTTTAAAATCAATACCAAATACGGTACGTTTAGACTAAGAGCCTATAAACAAACCACAAATAATCAAATTCATATTGCACTTACCAAAGGTACATGGGAACAAGATGAACCTGTTTTAGTTCGTGTAAATTCAACTTTAGTTAATAATGACATTTTAGGTATTCTTACCAATAATGCAGATAAGAAATTAGATGAAATGTTTAAAATTTTTAAAGACGAAAAAGGAGCCATCGTTTTTATTAATCAACAAAGTCATTCCCTTAATCTATTAAATAGACTTAAGACTCTTAAGGAAAACCAGACCGATGATGCTATTGTAAAAGCTCCAAGAATTGAAATGGACAATAGAGATTTTGGTATTGGTGCACAAATACTTCACGATGTTGGTATTTCAAAAATTAGATTAGTTTCAAATAGTGAATCAAAAACCAAACGTGTAGGTATGATTGGTTATGGTCTTGAAATTTTAGAATACGTAAAGTATTAAGATCTTAATTTTTCTTTTACCATACTTGGATCTTCATTTTTGAATAAAGCTTCCATACATTCAACAACCGTATAAATATCCTTTGAACCTCGACGTTTATAATTGCTAAATAGTTTTTTATATTTTTCACTTAGCA
>Ga0209345_10000373_pt1 | contig 58303 bp, 41 predicted proteins | sample Cruoilmetagenom7_FD_187294 | JGI IMG/M metagenome (GOLD analysis project Ga0209345, IMG submission 187294) | Oil polluted marine microbial communities from Coal Oil Point, Santa Barbara, California, USA - Sample 7 (SPAdes) (version 2) | ecosystem: Environmental > Aquatic > Marine > Oil seeps ... | reverse complement strand
CGCGTGCGGATTCGTCTGGCCGGATCGCCATGCTGCGACCCTCGTCCTTTTCGCCATAGGCACCGTCAGGCGCGTAGGCCATTTGGGCGCTGTGAATCGCGGTCAATCCCTCATATCGCGCGCGCATTTCCGGGGGCATCGCCTCAAGTGCTGCGTGCTGGTTGGCGAACAATGTATCGCCGCCGACCGGCGGGATAGTGATTCCCAACAGGCAGGTCCCGGCGGGTGGATGCACCTGGAAGCTCCAGTCGCTGTGCCAGTTCTCGGCGAATAGAGGCGATTTTTCGTCGGCATCGCGGCGGATCGCGGCGATATGCTGGCGGCCTTCGATCGGATCGAAAAACGGATCATGTCCGAAATCGCCGAAATAGCGCGTGAATCGTTCGAGATCGTCGTCCTCCATGGTCTGGTCCGGGAAAGACAATATATGATGTTCGAGCCATGCAGAACGGATTGCGGCGACGATGTCAGCGGAAAGCGGTTGGGTCAGGTCGACGCCCGTCACTTCGGCCCCGCATGCCTGGTTGGATGCTGTGACCTTCATTGGCTTTCCCCTCGACATTTTTCCGTTCGTGCTGAACCTGTCGCAACACCTCTTTCTAGTGAGAGGCCTGTTTTCGCAAGACGTCCTTCGACAAGCTCAGGACGAACGGCATTGGATCATTCTTCTGTATCTTCCGGTGTGTCATTTTCCGGCGTCGTGACATCTCCGTCAGAGACGCCCTGATCGACCATTTCCTCGACCACGGCTTCTTCTGCTTCGTTTTCCGGCTCTTCTTCCTCGTCAATCTTGGCCGCACCGACGACATGTTCGCCCTTCGCAACGTCGAATAATTTCACGCCCGAGCTGTTCCGCCCGATCACCCGCATGTCCGCGACTTTCATGCGGATCAGCTTGGCCTGGTCGGTGACCAGCATGACCTGCTCATCGTCAGACGCGCGGAAGCTGGCGACCACCGTGCCATTGCGCTGGATATTGTCGATATTGAGAATACCCTGACCACCCCGGCCCGACTGGCGATATTCATAGGCACTCGAACGCTTGCCATAGCCGTTGGCGCAAACGGTAAGGATGAAATCCTCATTTTCAGAGAATTCCGCCATGCGTTCTGCGGACAGTTCCGGCTTATTCTCATTGTCCTTCCACGGAGCGGCCTTGAGATACTGGTCGCGTTCCTCGGTCGACGCATCAAAACCACGCAGAACCGACAGCGAGATAACTTCGTCATCGCCTTTCAGTGCAATACCGCGAACACCGGTAGAGGTCCGGCTCTGGAAGGACCGCACGGCATCACCGGCGAAGCGAATGGCCTTGCCGTTTTTGGTTGCGAGCAGAACGTCGTCATCGTCGGTCAACAATTCCACGCCGATCAGGCGATCGTCGCTGCCTTCATCAAATTTCATCGCGAATTTGCCGTTGGACGGCACATTGGTGAAGCTGTCCATGCTGTTCCGCCGCACATTGCCCTTTGCGGTGGCGAACATGACGTGGAGATCGGCCCATTCCGCTTCGTCTTCCGGCAACGGCAATACGGTGGAAATGACTTCGCCGTCGGCAAGTGGCAACAGGTTGATCATAGGACGTCCCTTGGTCTGCGGACCGCCTTCCGGCAGCTTCCAGACCTTGAGCCGGTAGACCTTGCCATGGTTCGAGAAGAACAGAACCGGCGTATGGGTCGAGGTCACGAACAATTCGGTGACGGCATCCTCATCCTTGGTAGCCATGCCGGCGCGGCCCTTGCCACCGCGGCGCTGGGCCCGGAACGTATCAAGCGGTGTCCGCTTGATATAGCCGCCATGGGTGACGGTCACGACCATCTCCGCCCGTTCCATCAGGTCTTCGTCTTCCAGACCATCCCAGGCAGCGGTGATTTCGGAGAGTCGCGGTGTGGCAAATTGATCGCGCACTTCCTCCAGCTCTTCGCGCATCACGGCATAGAGTTTTACCCTGTCCGCCAGTATCTCGAGATATTCCTCGATTGCGGCTGCCAGTTCTTTTAGCTCGTCGCCAATCTCGTCGCGGCCCAGTGCGGTCAGCTTTTGCAAGCGCAGATCCAGGATCGCTTTGACCTGTATCTGGGAGAGCTTGTAGATATCGCCCTCGACCTCGGTTTCAGTCGCCTCGACCAGCTTGATATAGCCCGCAATCTCGGCAATCGGCCACTCACGCGCAAGCAATGATTCGCGTGCTTCGACCGGGGTTGCGGATCCGCGGATGATCCTGACGACTTCGTCCATATTGGTGACCGCGACCACCAGACCGAGCAATACATGCGCCCGATCCCGGGCCTTGTTCAGTTCAAACTTGGTCCGCCGGGTGATGACTTCTTCGCGGAAAGTGACGAACGATTCGATGATGTCACGCAAAGTGAGGACTTCTGGCCGACCGCCACGAATGGCGAGCATATTGGCCGGGAAGCTCGATTGCGCGGGCGTGAAGCGCCAGATCTGGTTGAGCACGACATCTGCCGTGGCATCGCGTTTCAAATCGATCACCACACGCACGCCGGCCCGGCTGGACTCGTCGCGAATATCAGAGACACCCTCGATCCTTTTGTCCTTGGCCGCCTCGGCAATTTTCTCGACGAGGCCGGATTTGCCGACCTGGAACGGGATAGAGGTCAGGACAATGGAGCGCTTGTCGCCGCGGCCTTCCTCAATCTCGTGGCGGGCGCGCATCATGATCGATCCGCGTCCGTCCTTGTAAGCTGCACGGGCACCGGATTGCCCCAGGATCAAAGGTGCGGTGGGGAAATCCGGTCCTGGAATGATTTCGATCAGCTCGTCGATCGTGATCCCGGGATTTTCAATATAGGCGAGGCTGGCGTTGATCACCTCGCCGAGATTATGCGGCGGGATATTGGTTGCCATGCCGACCGCGATACCGCCGGCACCATTGACCAGCAGATTCGGGAAGCGGGCAGGCAGAACATTTGGTTCCTGTCGGCTGCCATCATAGTTGGGGATGAAATCGACCGTGTCCTTGTCGAGATCGTTGAGCAGGAAATTGGAAACCTTGTTCAGCCGCGCTTCGGTATAACGCATCGACGCCGGCATATCCGGGTCCATTGATCCGAAATTTCCCTGACCGTCGATCAACGGTACGCGCATCGACCAGTCCTGCGTCATTCGGGCTAGCGCCATATAGATCGCGCTATCGCCATGGGGGTGATAGTTGCCCATCACGTCACCGACGATTTTCGCGCTTTTGCGATAGGGACGACCGGCAACCATGCCGCCTTCTTGCGAGGCAAATAAAATCCGGCGATGGACGGGTTTGAGGCCATCGCGAACATCGGGCAGCGCGCGGCTGACGATGACCGACATGGCATAGTCCATGTAGCTGGTTTTCATCTCATCGACGATGTCTACCGGTTCGATATTGGATGGTGACGGTGGAGTGGTTTGTTCGTTCACAAACAGGCCTTTTTCATGGGTTTTTTCTTGCTGATTCCTCTAGGGGATCGGACCGGTAAAAGCCAGCCTTTCAGGCCATTTTTATATTAATATTGCACTGCCGAAATCAGGGTTTGATTTCCGTACCGTCCCACGCAAAAATCTTTCCGCTGTCAGCGGGCTCCAGGCCATCCAGAACAGCCAGAAGCTGGCGGGCGGCGCGATCGCAACCGAACAGTTTTCGGGGCGGAACATTGTCTTGAAATGGGGCGCTCAGACCGGTGTCGACCGTACCCGGATGCAGCGCAACGATTATCGAACGCTGGTTCTTGCGCGACCATTCTATCGACAGGTTGCGGATCATCATATTGAGTGCCGCCTTGGATGAACGGTAGCCGTACCAGCCGCCGAGCCGGTTGTCCGAAATGCTGCCGACGCGGGCGGAGAGTGCAGCAAATTTTACGGTCTCGTCTCTCACCATCAGCGGCAGAAAATATTTGGCGATCAGAGCCGGGCCGATCGCATTGACCTGATAGTTTTTTATCAGCCAGTCGGCGTCCAGCTGGCGGAGGCTTTTTTCCGGTCCGTTGTTCTCGTCGTGAAGCAGCCCGGTCGCTACAAAAACCAGCGAGGGGGCGATGTGACGATCCTTAAGCCATTTTGCCGCCGCCTCGATGCTCTGTTCGGATGTCAGGTCGAGCGGTACGGGGCTATCGCCGGAGCGGGACAGCCGGATGACGGTCTCATATTTGCCGCCGGTCTCCAGTATATCGGCGACGGCGGCGCCAATCCCGCCGGACGCGCCGATCACCACTGCGGATTTTCCGGTCATGTCCGAATGAAGTGCAAGCTGCTTTCCGTGCTGCCGTCTGCATCATAGCGGTAACCGTCATAATCAAAACCCTTGAGTGTTTCGGGATCGGTCAGATGGTTTTCGCAAATGTAACGCGCCATCATTCCGCGGGCGCGTTTGGCTTCAAAGCTGATGAATTTAGGGCCGTCGGGGCTGTCCTTGCGGAAATCCACTTCTATGATCCGGGCGGGCAATTTCGCCACGTGGGGCTTGACCGATGCCCAATATTCGTTGCTCGCAAGATTGACGATCGTTTCAGTCTCAATTTGCCGGAGATCGGCGGCAAGCGCGCCCGCAATCTTGTCTTTCCAGAAGTCGGTCAGCTTGTTGTAGCGCGGTGCCCATTTTGTGCCCATTTCCAAACGGTGGGGGCGGATCGGATCGAGCGGGCGGAGCAAGCCGTAAAGACCGGACAGGATTCGGAGATGATCCTGGGCAAAGGCCATGGCTTCCTCACCGATGCTGGCCGCCTCGAAACCGGTATAGACATCGCCATTATAGGCATAGATCGCAGGCCGTTCGGGTTGCGCGAAAAAATCGCTGTACCGTTTCCGGTTGAGCGCAATCAGATTGTCGGAAACCGGCATGATTTCCTTCAATTTCTTCGTGGTCAGATTGCCAATCGCTTTGGCCAGTCTTTCCGTTTCAGCAGGAAAGCGGTTTTCGGTCGGCGCAACCGGTGGGATGGCGGACTCAAAATCAAGGGATTTGGCGGGAGAAATAATTGCAAGCACGCGATTTTACCTCATTATTCAATCTTGGAGGGATGCGGTTGCCACTGTTCAACCTCTATTCAGCGGATTCCCTCTAGGAAATAGGTGAAAGCTTGGTAATAAGGCCAAGAGTGTGTGGTGCAACCATATTCCGGGGAACTCGTTTCTCCCACATAATAATCATCCGGAGGATATACATGCGTTTTTTATCTCATTTTTCCATGGCCGTTGCATTGGCGACTGCCGGCACGCTGGCGCTGACGGCGATGCCGCAGGATGCCCAGGCGGCCAAAAAGAAAAAGGAAAAAAAGTCAGAAATCAAAATTAGCAAGGAAGTACGGCCAAAGGTGGCTGAAATTCAAAAGGCTATGGGTTCGGGAATCCCGGCAACTGCGAAGCCGCTGGTCGAAGCACTGCTTGCTGAAACTCTGGGACCGGATGATCGCTACGTAGCCGGTCAGTTGGCTATTCAGCTCGGCGGTACGCTGAAAGACACCGGATTGCAGGAAAAAGGTATCATCGCGTCGCTGGAAAGTGGTCGCACCGGACCGGAGCAATTGCCCGCGTTCAACTTTTTCGCCGGTAACTTTGCCTATGGTGCCGCTCGCTGGGCCGACGCCGCTAAATGGTTTCAGGCTGCCTATGATCTTGGTTATCGTCAGAACAACATAGAACCCTTGCTGGCGGAGACCTATTTCAAGAGAAACATGCATGCCGAAGGCCTGGCGAAATGGGATGAAATTATCAACAACGCCAATGCGTCCGAAACCAAGCCGCCGGAAAGCTGGTACCAGCTGGCCCGCGATCGCGCGTTGGCAAGCGGCAATATGGGGCTCTACTCGACCTGGGCCGCGAAATGGGCATCCGCTTATCCGTCGGGTGATTCATGGAGCGATGCAGTGGCAGCAAGCCGCCGTACATCGCAAGCTGACAGCGTGCAAAATCTCGAAGTATTGCGGTTCATGAAAGCTACCGGTTCGCTCAAGACGTCTGGCGACTATAAGGAGTTTGCTGAAGAAGCGCAGCGCAAAAACCTCTTTGGTGAAGTGGTTGCGGTTCTGGAAGACGGACAGCAGAAAGGGATCGTCAGTTCCACCAGTCCTATGATTGCAGAGGTGCTCGCACCGGCCCGCCGCGAAGTGGCTGCAGACAAGAAATCACTGCCTTCCGACCCGTCCGGCGTACGCGGTTCCGGCAGCAGTTCGGTAATGATGAATTTTGCCGACGTCTGGTTGGGCTATAAGGATTATGGCAAGGCCGTGACTTTCTATAAGTCAGGTCTGTCGAAACCGGGGGCTGACGTAAATCGCGGCTATATGGGCATTGGTACAGCCGAAGCCTATGCCGGTAACTATGCAGCAGCAAATGAGGCATTTACCAAAGTTTCGGGAACCCGCGCTCCGCTCGCCAAGATGTGGCAGACGTGGATAAGCCAACAGACAAAACCAGCCGCTCCGGCGGCACCTGCAGCTCCGGCTGCGGCGGAGCCAGCGAGCTAGTCTCGATAGGTTTGAAGATTAAAAGGGCGCTTTTGGCGCCCTTTTTTTATCGATTGATCGGGACGCCAGGGAGATGCTTTGCCGACCGGATGGTGAGCGATGTTTTTACGCTGGCGACATTTGGCGCCGAAGTAAGTTGGCTGGTCAGAAAACTCTGGAACTGCTGGAGGTCCTTGGCGACCACCTTCAGCATAAAATCGATTTCACCGTTCAGCATGTAACATTCGCGTACTTCGGGCAGTTTTTGCACATGGTCCTCGAACGCCTGCAAATCGATTTCTGCCTGACTTTTCAGGCTAACCATCGCAAAGACAGTGATCGTATATCCCATTTTGGCAGGGTCGATTGCAGCGTGATAGGATTTGATGACATTTGCTTCTTCCAGCGCGCGCATACGACGAAGACAGGGAGGGGCTGTTAAGCCAACACTATTTGCAAGTTCAACATTGGTAATCCGGCCATCAGTTTGTAGCCGCTCCAAGATATTAAGGTCGATTTCATCAAGGGTTATGTCAGCCATGGTGAAGTAATTTCCGTTCGCGAATCATTTGATCTGTATAATATAATAAGTCGCTCAAGCAATGCCTTCTCCCATGTCCCACATTGTGACGCGAAACTTTCATGGCTTCCAGTCGCCGCGCGAAAAGGTTATCGGTCAGTTAACAGTTGTGAATAACCAAGATTTTCAGGATCAAATATTGCGCTTCGATGACCGCCTGACCACCGTGCTCAAGGGGAGCCTGCCAGAAGGCCCGGCCGCTGCCACGCAATGGCGACAGGTGATCGATTTACTGGCCCAAAAACCGGGAGATCTGGGCAATCAGGAGGTGCAGGCGGGACTTACCAGATTGCGCGATTTGCACAGCCGGGTCACCGAAGCGGATCGCGTCGCAGCGGTGCAGGCGCTGAACGGCAGATTACGTTCGGCTCCTTTGCTGGTTTACCTGAGCGCCGACACTGATGCTGTCTGCGATGCTGCCATCGCTGCGGCGGATCTCTCGCCGGAAATATGTACCGATGCGTTTCCGCGGCTATCCGAACGCGCGCAGGCGCACTTGCAATCACAGGGATTCGGTATTGCGGACAAAAAGCCGGAAGAAGGAACCCGGTCATCGCAGGGCGAAATCCACCCTGTCAGCGACCGTCCCGATAAAAAGGCGGACGATGATCTGCCAGAAAATGGATCCGAGGCTTCTGCCGGGGCAGACGAAGCGTCCCAGATCAGCGCGCTGGTCGAGAAAATCGCCGACTATCAAAAAAACCGCACCACTGAAACGCCACAGCCTGCGAAAAGCAATGGCAGCAACACGAGCTATTTTGTCGAGTCGCTTGAGACGATCAGATTCGAGACCGACGAGTCTGGCACGATCGTCTGGACTGAGGGGCCTCCGAAAGGTGCAATTGTGGGGGTCACCATAGCCCAGCCCGCCTTCGATGAAGGACCCGGCCCGGACGCTTATGGTGCCGCAGCTTTTCGTCAGCGGATGCCCATGGAAAACGCCCGTATGCGCCTGTGTGGTGCATCGATCGTGGTTGGCGACTGGCGCATGAGCGCGATTCCCTTTTTCAGTGATGAAACCGGGCGGTTCGAAGGCTATCGCGGTATCATGCGGCGACCGAATATTGCCGAGGATGCCGGTCACCGCAGTATCGATCTCGAACGGCGGGAACAGCTCCAGCAACTGATCCACGAACTGCGGACGCCGCTCAATGCGGTGATCGGTTTTAGCGAAATTATCGAACAACAACTCTTCGGGCCTGCTTCCTTTGAATATCGTTCGCTCGCGCGCAACATCATGGATGAAGCGCGACGACTGCTGGCGGGGTTCGAGGATCTGGATATCGCGGTGAAGGTTGATGCGGGGCAATTGCCCGAGTCGACGGGGACCACCAAGGCGGACTGGTTGTTCGAGCGGATGACGCAGCGGCTGCAGGGACTGACCCAGAGCAAGGCTGTCGAACTGAATATCAACAAAGCGGAGCCCATTCGACCGTTTGCGCTGGACGGTGAATCCGTCGAACGGATTTTTGCGCGATTATTGTCGGCGGCGATCATTTCCTGTGAAAATGGTGAGATTCTGAAAGGCGAGCTACGGACACGGATAGGCCTGCACCCGACCAATCAGTTCACTCTGTCGCGGCCCTCCCGGATAAAGGATATTGCCGAAAGCATATTGCTCGATCCGTCGCAGGGAATCGACGATGATGGCGGCGAATCATCGTTGCTCGGTCTCGGCTTCTCGTTGCGTCTGGTAAGAAACCTTGCACAAGCCGCGGGCGGTTCACTAACCATTAATCAAGATAACATTGCCTTGACCCTACCGGCAGCGACGGCTAGCAAAATCACCATTAGGGAGACGGAATCAGAATAGGTTCTTCTACGACAATGTGATCGCGTGACACCAAAATAGGCAAAATGGAGCCGTCTGAAATGTCTGCTCAAGAACATCAGCCGATAAAAATCCGTAGACCTGATCATCCTGTACAATGGCCCGCAAAATTCGGAAGACGCTTTCTGATATCGGTGGACACGGAAGAGGAATTCGATTGGGATGCCCCGTTCCGGCGTAGCGGACACACGACAGTTTCCGTGCCCCTGCTGCGAAAATTTCAGGAATTTATCGAGAAATACCAGGTAAAACCGGCCTATTTTGTCGACTATTCGATCATCACGGATCCCGATGCGGCGGCGTTCCTCAAAACTGTCGTGGAGCAGAAAACCGCCGAAATCGGCGTTCATCTGCATCCCTGGGTCAATCCGCCTTTTGACGAACGGGTGAATGATCATAACAGCTTCGCCGGCAATTTGCCGAAAGAGCTGGAAGAAGAGAAGCTTGTGGAACTGCGCGATACCATTCGCGACAAACTCGGTATCACGCCCACCATCTACCGTGCCGGTCGATATGGTATTGGGCCGCATACGACCGAGCTGCTGATCAAGCATGGCTTTGTCATGGACAGCAGCATCCGGCCGCGCTTTGACTATAGCGGGGAGGGTGGACCGGATTTTCTGGCGGTCGGTTCCGAACCCTTCTGGTGGGACGGAGAGAAACAGCTTCTCGAAATGCCGCTTACGACCGTTTATTCGGGCTTGTTGCGCAAGCAGCCGGGGCTCGTGGCGGCGCTGATGGAAAAATCACCGCTTGCCAATGCTCTGTTGTCGCGCAGCAAGATGCTCGAACGCATTCCGCTGACTCCCGAAGGGATTTCTGCGCGCGAAACCAAGGAAGCCATCGACGTTGCGCTGGACGATGATCTGCGGTTGCTGGTTTTCTCCTTTCATTCTCCGTCGCTGTCACCGGGGCATACACCTTATGTGCGGACCGCTGAGGATCTTGACGGCTTTTATGACTGGTGGCGGGAGGTTTTGGATCATCTCCAGGCGCGAGATGTAAGACCCGTCGATATCGATGAACTGGTGCAGACGGCTGCTGGCGGCTAACATCTCATTTTCACCAATCTGACGAATTGCGATGATCGGTCTTGCCAAATCATCACGGCTTCCGCTATCGCACCATCCCATTGAGATTTGCCTGAAAAAAGCTGCTCATACGGGCCTGTAGCTCAGTTGGTTAGAGCTGGCCGCTCATAACGGCTAGGTCGGGGGTTCGAGTCCCTCCGGGCCCACCATATTTTTTTCCCATGCCGCGAATGGCTCAGTTTGAGCAGTGGCAAAAAGAAGCGTAAAAACCCTTTGCTTTTCCCAAAAGCACCGCCTAGGGGAAGCGCGCGTCGGGGAGTGGCGCAGCCTGGTAGCGCACCTGTTTTGGGTACAGGGGGTCGCAGGTTCAAATCCTGTCTCCCCGACCATTTTTCCTCCTGTATCTCGCGCTCCACATTCAGACCGGCCTCGGCCAGTCTATTGCCTAGCTGCCGCCAGAAACCATTTGCCGCCACAGCCTGAAGCCTTTGTAGACCAGAAAAATGCACAGGATCAGCAGCAGCAATGCGATGATCAGTGCGGCGACCGGATTGGCGAAAGCCAGGAACAGCAGGCCGCCGGTGGCTATGTCTTCACCGGTAGAGACGACCGCATTGCTGACTGGCTCCGGGCTGGTATTGACAAGGGCGCGGGCGCCGGCCTTGGCGCCGTGGCTCATCAGCGCAGCCCCTCCGCCCAGTAGAAAGATCACAACCTGCCACACAGGGTCGCCAGCGTCGACAACCGCAAGCGCCAGCAGCGCACCGCCGAGAGGCCGAATCGCGGTGTGGATCGTATCCCAGATCGAATCGAGCCAGAGAATCTTGTCGGCGAAAAATTCAGCGACGGCGCCCAGAGCGCTGATTGCCAGAACCCAGGGATTGGCGAGGGCATCAAGCACCTGCAGATTTTCGGGTAGGCTGATCCATTGGAGCCGCATGGCGAGACCGGTCACGAACACCGTGAGATAGAGCCGCCAGCCCGATAGCAGGCTGACGCTACCGGCCAGTCCCAATAGCTCGACAATTCCCATGATATGATCCTGCCACGCTGGTGGAATTTTGGCAAACCGGATTGTACCGGCGATTGGCCATCAAAAGACTTGGCAAAGCTCTCGCTTGCTGTTCATATGAAAATATGACCGAAAAACAGAGCAACAATCAAACGCCTGCCATGGACGCCATCACTGGCGAGCCGATGCCCAAACCGATTCCCGCATCCACGCTGGTGATATTTCGTGATCAGCCGGGAAGCACTGCACCTGATCTGCTGATGGTAGAGCGTTCGTCGAAAATGGTATTCGCTGCCGGAGCCGCTGTTTTCCCCGGTGGCCGGATTGATGACGCGGATTTCGATTTCGCCAGGGCGCTCGGCCATGATGATTTTGAAGAATATGGCGCGCGCATCGCGGCGGTTCGGGAATCGATCGAGGAAACCGGGATCGCGGTTGCGGTTGAAGGCAATCTGGATGCCAAGCGGGTGCTGGAGGCCCGTGCCGCGCTGCACGAAGGCACCGTATTGGCCGATATCTGCAACCAGTTCGACTGGCAGCTGGAACTGGAGAAGCTGATACCGTTCACGCGCTGGTGCCCGCCCTTTGCGGAAAAGCGCGTGTTCGACACGCGATTCTACATGATCTCTCACGACGACCATCAGGCGGAGGCCACGGTCGACGAAACCGAAAATTACAATCTGTTCTGGGGCAATGCGCAATCAGTACTGGATCGCGCCGAAGCGGGCGAGGTGAAGATAATCTTCCCGACCAAGCGCAATCTGGAACGGCTGGCGCAATTCGGCTCGTTCGACGATGCGGTCGCGCATGCCAGGGAATATCCCTCCACGATGGTATCGCCCCATATCGAGAAGCGCGACGACGGCCCCCATCTTTGCATCCCGGAGGGTATTGGCTATCCGGTCACCTCGGAACCCATGCAGGCGGTGCAGCGCGGTTTCAAGAAATAGGGAGATGGTGCGCCCATATACGGCAAGGGCGCGTCCGTAAGTCATCAGGCAATCGTGCTCGAGTAGCGATCGGCACGCCATGTTGCGCTCAATATTTTCTTTCCGAAAAACTTTGCATACGCTTGAAGCCGGTCATTCAGCAGGCAAGACTTGCGCGCGCATGCGCCCGTTAGCGGGAGATTGTTGCTGATATGGAATTGGCATTCAACTTCGAGTATCTTTATCTGCGTAATGGTGACGCTATTCTGCAGAGATGGAGAAAAATGGTGCGCCCGGCAGGACTCGAACCTGCTGCCTCAAGATTAGAAGTCTCGCGCTCTATCCAGATGAGCTACGGGCGCGTCATTGGCATGCGCTTTAGCGGTCTTTTCACCGGCTGCAAACCGTGATCTGGTCCTGTCCGCTAAAATGTTGAATTGTCGCGGATGTGGGGTAAGAACAGTCTATGAGCAATAGCCCGATCCAGCGCATCTCCGCTTCCAGCCAGACCGGGCACCGGTTCCGCTATTATGACTTCGTGATGGCGGCCTTTGTAACCGTGCTGCTGCTGTCCAATGTTATCGGCGCGGCCAAGCCGACCTTCATCACGATCAGCGGTGAACAATGGATATATGGCGCGGGCATATTATTCTTCCCGCTTGGCTATGTGATCGGCGACGTCCTGACCGAGGTGTACGGCTACGCGCGGGCGCGCCGGGTCATATGGGCCGGTTTTGCCGCGCTCCTTTTCATGGCCTTGATGAGCTGGGTGGTGGTGTCGCTGCCGCCGGCCGAGGGCTGGGAAGGGCAGGCCGCCTATGAAAGCGTATTCGGCCAGGTTCCGCGCATCGTCGCGGCATCGATTGTTGCTTTCTGGGCCGGCGAATTTGTGAACAGCTATGTGATGGCACGGATGAAAGTCTGGACGCAGGGCAAGGCCCTTTGGACCCGGACCATCGGTTCGACGATCGTCGGGCAGGGCGTTGATAGCATGATCTTCTATCCGCTGGCCTTTCTGGGGCAATGGGAAATCTCCGCAATAATCACCGTGATGATCACCAACTGGCTGCTCAAAGTGTTGTGGGAAGCGGTGCTGACACCGGTGACCTATCTGGTTGTGGGTTGGCTCAAACGGCGCGAAGGGGTCGATTTATATGATGAAGACACCGATTTTACGCCGTTCAGCATGTCGTCCTGAACTAGCGTAAAAGCCCCTGTTGTTCGGCCCGCCGTGCTATCCAGGCAAAGCCAATCGCAAAAATGATGATCAATATTGGCATCGTCCATCCCTGACCGGCAATAAATTCGAGATAGCCATCGATGATAAAATAGCTGCTCAACTGCACGATCACCGCAAGCAATGATAACAGGAAAAGGCGAACCGCTACCCTTTTGCGCAAGAGCAGGGCGATCGCGGCAACAAAGCCTGAAAAGACGGCAACCGCGAAGGCTGCCATCACCCACGAGGGCTGGTTGACCATCAGATCCTGCTGTTGCTGTGGGAGGGCGGCAAATTCCTGGGCACTCATCGAAATCTGCTGAAAATAGGCCAGCAAACCAAGGCCGTTCCAGATCAACGCTACCGTGCCCGCAATCCAGAACCATATCGGTGCTCTTGTCGGTTCGGTCATGTCGTTCCCCCTTTGCAGCCAATGCCGGGCATGTTGTTATTTTGGTGAAAAACTATCAAGCGAAACCGGCTATTAAGTGATTATGTAAATGAGATAGAGTAAATGAATCAATTTTACCAATATATAATGGTGCGCTATCTGGCTGTCAGTGAAACAAAAATCAAATCACATGGAGTTATATATGATTGGTAGGAATATCCCCCAAGTTACCCTGAAAACCCGCGTTCGTGACGAATCCGTCGACGGCGAAAATCCGTTCCGCTGGCAGGACGTGAATACCAAGGACCTGTTCGCAGGCAAGCGAATCGCTGTATTCTCCCTGCCCGGTGCATTCACCCCCACCTGTTCGAACGAGCAGTGCCCGGCCTATGAACGTCTCTATGATGAATTCAAGGCACGCGGCGTCGACGAGGTCTATTGCATTTCGGTCAACGACGCGTTTGTGATGTACCAGTGGGGCAAATCCCTGGGTCTGAAAAAAGTGAAGCTGCTTCCCGACGGATCGGGTGATTTTACCCGTCGCATGGGCATGCTGATCAAGAAAAACCATCTCGGTTTTGGCGATCGCAGCTGGCGCTATTCGATGATTGCTGATGATGGCGTGGTCAGCGCCTGGTTCGAAGAGCCGGGTATCAACGACGAGGGTGTCGACAATGACCCCTATGTCGAATCGACCCCTGAGAAATTGCTGAACTGGCTCGATAGCGACGAAGCGGCGCGCAAGGCTGCCTAAGCAGATCCTGCATCCTGAAATGAAACCGCGAGCGAGAAATTGCTCGCGGTTTTTTTATGTGCGATAGCATCGCCTCATGGAGCGCCTCAACAAACCCGTCATCATGACGGCACAAATGGGCAAGGCGGAATATGCCTGGGCCGAAAAGTTGCGCCAACGTCATTATCCGCCTGAACGGAACAGGATCGGTGCCCATATCACCTTGTTTCACCATTTGCCGCCACAGGCGCTGGATGAGGTCAAGGCCGCGGTCATAGCGCTAACCAGCACTATGCCAAAACCGCCGGCGCGACTGTCCGGCCTGATCCATCTCGGAAACGGTGTCGCCTATCAGCTGCATGCGCCGGAACTGCTCTCGCTGCGAATGGAACTCGCAGACCGTTTTACCGGACTGCTGGTGGCGCAGGATCAGCAGACACCGAGATTGCACATCACCGTCCAGAACAAGGTGATCCCGAAAGAAGCTCAGGATCTGTTCGAACAGCTGTCAGCCGATTTTGAACCCCGTCCGTTCACGATTCGCGGAATCGGGCTGCATTATTATGTCGATGGCCTGTGGCAGGACATCGGTACCTGGTCCTTTCGGGGGCGCTAGTAGACTCCGACTTCCTTGATCGGAATGTCCGGATTGGCAAGCTCGTTCTTGTCCAGATTCAATCCTTCGACGACTGCTTTGCGGCCCTGAACATAGTCTTTGGTCGCATTGACGCAGTCGAGCGCCACAACCTTGCCGTCACGATAATAGATGACCGAGAAACTGCGCGATTCCGGATCACCGCGCACAACATGGCTGTCAAATCCGGTGGACAGTCCAACGGTTTGCAATTTCAGATCATATTGGTTCGACCAGAACCATGGCACGGCATCATATTCGGCTTCTTCTCCGATGATATCGAGCGCAGCCACTTTCGCCTGATCGTTGGCGTTCTGGACTGATTCCAGCCTGATCATCGCGCCGTCGGCATAGGCATTGCTGTGTGCGGCGCAATCTCCGATCGCGTAAATATCATCGAGACTGGTCCGGCAATGGGAATCAACATCAACGCCATTGCCGGTCGCGGCGCCAGCCGCCACCAGAGGTCCGGTTTCCGGGATGATGCCGATTCCGACCACGAACATGTCGGCGTCCAGCGAGCGACCGTCGGCGAGTGTCACTGCGGTCGCGATTCCGTCGTCACCGGTTTCAAAGCCGGCGACGGTTGCTTCCAATTCTATCGTCACGCCCTGACGGCGATGCTCCGCTTCGTAAAATCGCGAGAGGGGTTCCCCGGCGACGCGGGACAGGACCCGGTCGAGCGATTCGACGATCGTTACCTGCTTGCCCAATTTGGTTAGAACCGCGGCGGCTTCCAGTCCGATATAGCCGCCACCGATGACCACCACCTTTTCGACCGTCGGCAACGCCGCCATGATCTTGTCGACATCTGCGCGGGACCGGACAGCATGGATATTGCGCGCCTGGCTTCCCGGGCAATCGAGCATGCGGGGAGACCCGCCGGTCGCCCAGATCAGCTTGTCATAGCCTATCTCGTCATCAGATGTCAGCGTGACGTTTTTCGCGACTGGATCGAGTTTCGCTACCCTGCGACCGATGAGCAATTCAATATCGCGTTCGGCCCAGAAGCTCTCGGGTCGCAACAGAATCCGTTCAAACGGTTTATCCCCGGCGAGATATTCCTTGGACAGGGGCGGTCGTTCATAGGGAGGATATTTCTCGTTTCCCAACAGGCCGATAGAACCTTCGAAATTCTTCTGGCGCAACGCTATGGCTGCTTGTGCGCCTGCGTGACCAGCGCCAACTATCAATATATCGTAAAATGCTTTCATATCCGTCCCTTGTTGCCAAACGCTGGCTTGTAACGCGCTGTTAGCGCGGATTGTATTGGCTGCGCAAGTTTTAGCGTATTTCTCAATTCCACTTGTTGACCGGACCGGACGCTATGACTATAGCGCCGCCGTCCAGAAATAGTTTCGTGGTGGTCAAAGCAACCATCGGGACCTGATGGCGGAGTAGCTCAGGTGGTTAGAGCAGTGGAATCATAATCCATGTGTCGGGGGTTCGAGTCCCTCCTCCGCTACCAAATATTGCGGTGTTTTCCTGCGATTTTCATATCGGCGGCGGCACGTTTCAGCTGCAACGTGCAGCGGCTTTTTGGCTTGATGCCGGTTGCCAGTCATATCCATTGGATCAGACAGTAGGCTGTTCGCCCGTACCAAAGAAGTCAGGAATATTCCCCACCGGGATGGATATGAACCGGCGTTTCGCGCTTCCGGCTCTTTACGTATGGCGATTGGCACCGGCGCGATTCTATAATGTTGATATCTTATAGGGAGGTGAAATGGCCCGGTTGGGTCGGATTATCAAACGAGGCTTGGCGCTCGTTCGCCGGGCAAATAACTGCGCCTGGCGCAGCAATATTATTATTATAGGGTCAGAGTTATGAGTAAGTTTACGTTTATCATTTTTTCCGACGGAGAAAAATTATCTGAAGGTGTGTCGGTGCTGGAGGAACTGGATTCCGAAGGCAGCATTACGGTCTATTCAAAGGCTGTCGTTGGCAAGAATGAAGACGATAATTTATTCTTGAAAGAGCCTGCTGAGGCAAGCCTGCTTGGGACTTCATCCGAATCTCTGGCCGGCGGTTTGATTGGACTGATCAATGGGCCGGTCGGCGGTGTCACCGGGCTGGCTGGCGACGCGCTGCTTGGAAGTGCCTGGGATTTGTTCAGATATGGGCTGGACATAGATTTTGTCCAAGAAATCGCTGCGCGTTTGCCGGGCGGCGACGGTGTCATTGTCGCAGAAGTTTCCGAAACCGTGACTGCGCCCCTTGATCAGCGCATTGATGATATTGGAGGGACTATATTGAGAATATGGCGCGTGAATATTGAAGATCAGCAGATCGCGCAAAATCTCGAACAGGCAGAAGCAGAATGTCACGCTCTCAAAGCTGAATTGATGGATGCGGCGCGCCAAGAAAATGCCAAATTTGAGGCCCAAATGGATGCAGCAAACGCGAATCTTCAACTTGTGAAAGATGAGGCTCTGGATCGCCTCAATAACATAGAAAAGGAATTCGAGGCCAAAGCCAAGAAGCTTGAGCGGCAATTGACCGGCGTCTCTGCGCATGCCGGCGCGACAATCAATCGCCGGATTGATGCGCTGCATGAAGACTATAAGCTGTGGACCGAAAAATTGAAAAAAGCCTGGTCGACGACCCGGGAAACCCCGATATCTTAAAACCTGAGATTGGATTATTCGGCCGCAGTCTCGACCGCCTCTGCAGCAAAACCAATTCGCAGCGCTTCTGCCAGGCTTTTGACGCGCAATTTTTCCATCATATTGGCCCTGTAAATTTCAACCGTTCTGGGGGAAATGCCAAGGTCAAAAGCTATGCTTTTGTTAGGATAACCTTGCAGCAGCCCATTGAGAACGTCACGTTCCCGACCGGTGAGACAGGACAGCCGCATGTTGGCTTCCGAAGCAGCGATCTCTTTCAGATTATTATTTTTCAGATGCTTGAACGCCTCGTCGATCGTACGCAGCAGCGCATCCTTATTATATGGTTTCTCGATAAAATTCAAAGCGCCGGCCCGCATTGCTTTGACCGCTATCTCGATATCGCCGTGGCCCGTCAGGATAATAATCGGCATATCAATACCGTTTTTATTCATATGTTCCTGAACTTCCAGTCCATCCATGCCGGGCATGCGGATATCCAGCAATACACAGCCCCGTTCATTGCGCCGCACATTTTTCAGGAATTCATCGCCTGATGCCATTTCCCGGGTTTGAAAACCGGTATGCTTTAACATGAATTTGACGGAGCGACGTACCGCATCGTCATCGTCTACAATGTAGATCAACTGGTCGTTATTCATCAGAAATTTCCTCGGCTACTTTCATGAGTGTAAAACAAAATATCGTGCCTCCATCGTCCCCCGATTCTGCTGTGATTTTCCCGTTGTGGTCTTCGATTATCGTTCGGCATATCGTTAAGCCGAGACCCATTCCATCGCTCTTGGTACTGGAGAATGCGGTAAATAACTGATCCTTTATCTCGTCGGAGATGCCGCTGCCGGTGTCCGCGATCGATACTTCCACAAAGTCCTTTGATGCACTTTTTGCTGAAATTGTGAGATGTTTGACGGGTTGGTTTTCCATCGCGTCGATAGCGTTTCGCATCAAATTCACCACGACCTGTTGAATTTGAATATTATCAGCCAATACCGTTCCACAATCCCGTGCAATATTGATCGTCCAGTCGACACCTTTTTCCCGGGCACCGACCAAACCGATGGTGGCGGCATCCTCGATCAGCTTCTCAAGCGAATGTTTCTGCTTGTTGACCTCGCCTTTGGAGATAAACTGCCGAAGTCGCCGGACAATATCTCCTGCCCGAATTGATTCTGATGAAGCTTCATCCATTGCCTCTTTCAGGATTTCCTTGGTTTCTGGTCCCAGATCATCAACCAGATCCCGGCCTGTTGCCATGTAATTTGATATAGCAGTCAGTGGCTGATTGAGCTCATGGGCAATTCCGCTGGCCATCTCACCCAAGGTGTTCAGCCGTTCGACATGGGCCAGTCTGTCGCGGTTTTCCTGCGCCTCTTTTTCGGCGGCCACTTCTCCCGAGACATCCCGAATAAGAAAGACGATCATCGGTTCTGTTGGATGTTTGATCTCGTTCACGGAAAGCTCATATGGAAATATCGAACCGTCCTTGCGTAATCCATATCCAATTTCGCCTACCTGCAGTCTCCTCAATTCGCCTGTTTCGATATGTTCTCTTGGATCACGGGGAACATGTTTGCGCTGGTCAACGGGCACGAGTATTTCAATATTCTGGCCAATTATCTCGTCGCGATCATATCCGAACATCTTTTCTGCAGCGGGGTTGAATGTCTCAATCGTGCCATCCGCATTGACCGTTATGACCGCCTCAATTGCCGCTTCAACTATTGCCTCCGACAGACTCGCAGATTTGATGGAAAGCGTTTCTGCCTGTTTCAGCTTGGTAATATCGACGAGAAAGCCCTCGATATAAACAACGTCCTCGTCGACGATATCGATGATCTCGCACCATGTCTGAATCCAGCGAATTTCACCTTCAGATGTCAGTATGCGATATTCTACATTAAATGGATCGCCCGAACCCGAGTGTTGCTGCACTTCATCCCAAATACGTTGCCGGTCTTCAGGAATAATGAGATTACCCCAGTAAACACGCCTTTCTTCGAAATCGCTGCGCGGGTAGCCGGTCAGAGCTTCACAGCCTTCGCTGATATACTCAAAGGGCCAGTCTGGTTGGTTGAGGACGCGAAAGGCTATGGCCGGGAGATCATCGAAGGGGACACGCAACCGATGGGATGCCTCACGTTCTTCCAATACGCGCTTTTGCGCCATCAGACTATAATAGACGATGAGAGCAAAGAGAGCGCTCAGCACAAAAACGGCACTGAATATGATTGTCAGCACACGGGAATGGACGAATGCCAGCAATCCGGGCTTGGGCGAAGCATCGATTGTCCATTGCAGATTGTCGGTCATAAAGCTTCGGCTCTGAGTCCAGTCCGGATCAATGCTCTGCCCGTCGCCAACCGAAGAATAGGCTTGCTTGCCATTTATTGACACAACGATGTCATGCTCAGCCATAAGGCCTTCGGGCAAAATCGCTTTAAGCAACGGGTCGAAAAGCAAGACGCTTCCGATCAACCCATCAAATCGTTCACTGCGGGGATCATGGACCGGAGCGTAAATAGCTATCGCTTTGCCGCCGTGGATGCTTTCCAGCGGTTCTGAAAATGCTAGATTGTCGCTATTTATTGCCTCTTCCGCTGCGTTGAAGGTAGGCGGATTGGATCGCAAATCAAAATCCAGCGCAACTTTGCTATCAGCCAGAGGAATAACCCAGCGGATCGTCATTGAGGGATCTATCCACCCGATTGCACGAATGCCGGGTTGGGAATCATAGACAAACCTGCTTGCCCTTTCCCAATCTGTCCGATCCTGTTTGTCCTGTCCTTGCCAATTATTCGCGAGGCCGGATACCGACGTCGCTCTTCCGTTAACGCCATCGCGTATCAACGATTCGGCAGCCAAGACATGTGAAGCGGTCACCTTTCTCAAATTGGCTCGTCCCTGTTGATCCAGAGCATACCAATTCGTCGCGACTACAACTAAAGATGCAGCTAATACCGAATAGAGTATTATTAAGTTTCGACTTGGCATCTTTAAACCATTGTCCTCACCCTACTTTTGTAGACTGTATATCAATATCCACACATTTTATGATGAATACTAATAATGTTTAAGTAGAATCTGCTTGCCCCCGAAATCAGATTGCCGATGGTTTGCAATGATTCTGGTTGATGTAGCCAACTATACGACAAAACAAATTACGTAGATTTACATATCTGGAACTATGGAGCGATCCTCGCCACGACGGGAGCAGAGTGAACCCTGACAAATGGTTGCCGGTGGGACGGTCCCGTTTTCGGCGTCGGACAACGAGGTGTCCCAAATACCGGCTGTTTCCAGTTCAATCTGACGGACATGGTTGATCAATGTCGCTCAGGTAGAAGCCTTTTCAGTTACTGCATCTGCTTCCGGCTTTTCCGACAAATTTGTGAGCATCACCAAGGACCATCCCGCGGTCAGGACATTGTCCAATATTCAAACTGGATAGAAGTTCCCCGCCGTGCCGTTGGGAGGAGGAGCAATGCACGACGGGGAATAGCCATTTTGCAAAAGAACAGAATTGTCGAATTCGGTCCCAATCAAATTTGCTCATTCAATATGCAGGGAGGCGCAACGCCACAAAATCCGTAATGTCCCGTCCGGGGAAAATACGTAATTCCATGAAATTGCGGAGCCGATATTGTTCAGTCAGGAAATTTCCGGTGATGATGCAAGCGCGAAGCCTTCGGTAACCGGCAAACAAAGAGTTGAAGTCATGCAGAAACGCCCGTTCAGAGGCGGCGCGGCATGAGAAATAACAAAGGATTCCGGACAATGCATGCGATGATATTTGATCACGCCCACGAACCGCTTCGGCTTGATTCAAATATGCCGGTGCCCATACCCGGACCAGATCAAGTGCTGATTAAAATCCATGCTTGCGGTGTGTGTCGAACCGATTTGCACATCGTTGACGGCGAACTCACCGATCCCGCGATCCCGCTTGTACCGGGACACGAGATTATTGGAACAGTGAGGCAAACAGGAACCAATGTGAAAGACCTTAAGGTCGGTGATCGCATCGGCGTTCCTTGGCTTGGCTGGACATGTGGAGAATGCGCCTATTGCAAGAGTGGCCGTGAGAATCTGTGTGAACAAGCGCGTTTTACCGGCTACCAGATCGATGGCGGCTATGCCGATTTTACCGTTGCGGACGAGCGGTTCTGCTTTCCGATACCAGCCGTCTTCAGCGACGTTGAAGCCGCGCCATTGCTATGCGCGGGTTTGATCGGTTATCGGGCGCTGCGATTGGCGGGCGCTGCTGCCCGAATCGGGTTTTACGGTTTTGGTGCAGCTGCGCATATTGCTATCCAGGTTGCACGCCACCTTGAACAGCAGGTCTATGCCTTCACCAAACCGGGTGATCTTGCCGGCCAGGATTTTGCCCGCCAGCTTGGGGCGGTATGGGCGGGTGGTTCGGATATCAATCCACCGGATTTGCTGGATGCCGCGGTCATTTTTGCGCCCGTGGGTGAACTCGTTCCGGCTGCTCTCAAAGCTACGGCAAGGGGAGGGACGGTTGTTTGTGCCGGAATCCACATGAGCGATATCCCGAGCTTTCCCTATAATATTTTATGGGAGGAGCGCGTCCTGCGATCGGTAGCCAATCTGACGCGGCAAGACGGTGAGGAATTTCTCGAGATTGCTGCTAAAATACCGGTGCGTACAACGACGACTCCATTTCCTCTCACGAGCGCGAATGAAGCGCTCAGGCAATTGCGAGAAGGAGAGTTTGAAGGCGCTGCGGTGCTGGTGCCCGAGACGTAGGAATGGGAAAAACGCGATCGCACTGCACGCTGCAGCGCATGCCGAGCATGTCTTGGTCCTTAAGTAACTACGCGTATGGCGTACGGGAAAGCAGCATTATAGACTTTTGATCGTCCCGGGGAACAGGAACAATCAGGATTTACTATGATGACAGCCGTTCAGCCATTTCAAGCGCAAAATCGTGGCCGGGAGCATGACGGGGAGTGCGTACGATGAAGTCGGCACACCGTTCGGTACTGATCATGGTCACCCTTTCGATCGGATTGATCGGGTTGGCGATGCTCTTTTCCCATCAGAACCAACCCTTGTCATTGGTGCAGTCCGTATCGAATAGCGCCAACGCGGAACCCATACCGATAGACCGGTTAAGCGTTGCACCATTGGTTGCGAAGGCCTCTCCGGCAGTAGTCAATATCGCGGTGGTTCAGCCGTCCCCTTACGCACAAAACCCGTTGCTGCGCGATCCGTATTTCAGGCGTTTTTTCGGCGTTTCGGAAGGCGTGCTACAACCCAGACTTTCTGCCGGATCGGGCGTGGTTGTCGACGCCGCAAAAGGATTGGTGGTTACAAATTTTCATATTGTAGACGGAGCTTCGCTGATCATGGTGATGCCGCAAGACAAACGGCAACTCGAGGCCGAGCTTGTCGCGTACAATGATCAAGCAGATATTGCATTGCTTCGGATACCTGCCAAGAATCTGACCGCCCTTCCGCTGGCGGCATCGGATTCGGCACAGGTCGGAGACTATGTTATCGCGATTGGCAATCCCTTCGGTATCGGTCAGTCAGTGACGGCGGGTATTGTCAGCGCACTGGGACGCGGCCTCTCCCCCGAACGGCATTTCGGACTGATCCAGACTGATGCACCGATCAATCCGGGCAATTCCGGTGGGCCGTTAATCAATATGCAGGGTGAAGTGATCGGAATTAACGTATCCATTCTGACGCCGGTACAAGCCAGTATTGGAATCGGATTTGCGGTGCCCGCTTCGGTCGTTCGGGAACTGTTGGGTTCGGTAAAAGACTGAAAACCTATTTGCCAATCAAGGCAGTTAGCGCAGCATCCGTTTTATACGCAGCTTTACGGATTACTGCCCGACAAGTCTGGCCCTAGAACCACGCAGACACAGGTCGCTGAAAGAAAGAAATCGCGTGGCACAATTTCCGGTCCTGTTCCGCCGGCAGCATTCAGGGAAAATATCTGCGGCAGCCAATCCGGCTGGGGAAGCCATTGCGCCGCCGCCAAACTGGTCCAGTCAGGATCGCGAAACGGTTGCAGAAGCTCTGAATAGCAATCTGCGGGAAGGTCTGACTGACGATGAGGCCAAAAAAAGGCTGGATCTTTACGGACCCAATATTCTCGCCGAACGTCGCGGACGAAGCATCGGTCAGTCGATTGTCGCTCAGTTTAATGACGCAATGATCCTGCTGTTGCTCGCGGCGGCGGCTGTCGCGGGCGCAGTCGGAGAAATCCGAGATGCGGCAATGATTGCCGTCATCCTGATTATCAACGCGGCGATTGGTATATTCCACGAAATACGAGCGCAAAAAGAAATGGCTGCGCTGAAATTGATGATGCCTGACGATGTTACCGTTATTCGCTCCGGTACTCCGCGACCCAGTCATTCTCGCGATCTTGTGGTGGGTGATCTAGTTCAGATCCAGGCAGGCGACCGCGTGCCTGCCGATATGCGGCTTATTGCTACCAGCGATCTGCAGATGGATGAATCTGCCTTGACCGGGGAATCGCTTTCCAAACAGAAAACCGCCTCAAAGGTTATGGGGCATAATGTACCGCTGGGTGATCAGGATAATATGGCTTTTTCCGGCACGTCGGTTATGCGCGGTGGTGCAACCGGCCTGGTGGTGGCGACCGGTTCCGACAGTGAAATCGGCAAAATTGCCGTTATGATGGAAAATCAGGCAGCTGCTCCTACCCCATTGCAGGAACGGCTGGCGACGGTCAGCCGGAAACTGGCGATTGCGGCAATATTTGTTTGCATTGTAATCTTTCTAACGGGGATTTTACAGGGGCAAATGCCTCTGCTGATGTTCATGACTGCGGCGAGCGTTGCGGTTGCGGCCATGCCAGAGGCATTGCCCGCTTTGGTCACGGTCCTGCTCGCGATCGGTGCCAGAAAAATGGCGCAGAACAACGCGTTGATCCGGCAATTACCCGCCGTTGAGACACTCGGGTCCGTCACCTATATCTGTACCGACAAGACTGGAACGCTGACCCAAAACAAGATGCACGTCGTCGAACTGCTCAGCAATGACGAGCCGGAAATGTTGAAGGCAATGGCGCTGTGCAATGAAGTCGAGAATGATGGAGCAGAAGGTCCGCGCGGGGAACCGACCGAGCTTGCACTAAGTCTGCATGCCAGTGAAATGGGTTATGAGCGGCAGGCGCTCGAAACATTGCAGCCCCGCGGGAAGACCTTTGCTTTTTCGTCCAAACGCAAGCGGATGACCACGGTCCATAAAATGTCGTCGGGCCGTTTTGTGTCCTATATGAAGGGCGCACCGGAAGTGATTCTTGCATCATCGCCGCAATGGCAGGAGCAGGCGGAGAAACTTGCAGCAAAGGGGATGCGCGTACTGGCATTCGCTCGCCGGGAAACCGATGAGATTCCGGATGTCGATGATGTTCATCCCGAGACGGAAATTCTCGGGCTGGTGGGACTACAGGACCCACCCCGGGCCGAATCCGCCGCTGCCGTAGCCGCTTGCAAAGCGGCTGGCATTGTGCCCGTCATGATTACCGGCGACCATCCCCAGACCGCGCTCGCCATTGCCGTGAAAATAGGATTGGCGGAGGCGTCTGACGGTTCCGTTACCGGAGCGGAATTGCGTGATCTTGACGAAGAGGAACTCGCGGTCACGGCGCTGTCCACCAAGATATATGCACGCGTCGATCCGGCCCAAAAAATCCGTATCGTCAAAGCGCTCCAAAGCCAGGGACAATATGTGGCGATGACCGGGGACGGGGTGAATGACGCTCCTGCGCTTGCCGCGGCAAATATCGGTGTGGCAATGGGTAAGGGCGGAACCGATGTTGCGCGGGAAGCAGCCGATTTGATCCTGCTCGACGACAATTTTTCCTCAATCGTCGCGGCCGTTCGCGAAGGGCGCCGGATATTTGACAATATTCGCAAATTTATCCGCTATAATCTGGCATGCAATTTCGCCGAGGTTATGACAATTTTTTTCGCGCCGCTGCTGGGCCTGCCACTGCCGCTGCTGCCGCTGCAGATATTATGGATCAATCTGGTGACCGATGGTTTGCCGGGACTAGCGCTTGTAGCGGAAAAGGCGGAGGATGACGTTATGGAGCGGCCGCCGGTTCCGCCGGAGCAGGGCCTGTTCGACCGCGATATGTGGCTACATATCATCATATTCGGCCTATTTATGACCGTGGTCACGATCGCGGCACAATATGAAGCTTTGGCGGCCGGAAACGAAAACTGGCAGACCATGGTGTTCACGATTCTGACATTCCTGCAACTGGGTCAGGCTGTTGCGGTCCGTTCCGAAAAGCGCTCGATCTTTCACGCAAATCCGTTTGATAATCCGTTTCTGGTCGGGGCAATTCTGGTTAGCGCAGGATTGCATTTGCTGATCATATATCTGCCAGTTGGCCAAAGGTTGTTCGACACGGCCCCGCTCAGCGCGCGCGATCTTGGCATTTGCATCATCGCATCACTGGCGAGCCTTGGATTGTCGGAGCTGTGGAAGTTCTTCCGCTGGGGCCTGAAGCCGGCGTGACGGAGGTCTTGGCGGGCATTCTTTGATCAAATTTCCTGTGTCCCATTAGATATTTTTTTTACGCTACGGGTTTTCACGGATACCGACAGGTCTCCCCATTATTTACATAGAAGCAGTACCACAGTGATGAAGGCTTCTCATAATGTCCCCCTCGAGGATCCTTCGATCCGGAAACTGGAACTGCACCGCCAGAACCGATCCGGAAAATCAACGTTGGTATGCTGAAATTTGATCTGACGGCTGACTGACCGAAATCCTGATCTGGCAACAGGATGGCTGGGATGCGCGCCAGTTTCGCAACCAAATATGTAAGGAAAACCGAACGATATCATCAGGCCAGAGCTGTTTAAATCGCGTTACTACCGCATAATTTTGATGGATGAGATATGACTGATCAAAGAACTTCAACGAAACTCGCTTCATCAGGGCTAGCGCTGTTGTTGACACTCCTGCTCGTTGCCTGTGCCACTGCAACGCCCTATCAGCCGAACCTGCCCGGCCAGAAAGTGTCCGGCGGCTATTCTGAAGAATATCTTGGGGAGAACCGCTACAGGGTCCGGTTTTCCGGAAACACACTGACATCGCGTGATACGGTCGAGGGTTATCTCCTCTATCGCGCAGCCGAGTTGACAATCCAGAACGGTTTTGACTGGTTCTCGATGATCGATCATACGACCGAGCGTGATCGCCGGACCTATGTCGAGCCGTTTCCGCGCTATAGTCCCTGGTATGGGCCGCGTTACAGCTACTGGCGACCGCATTGGAATTATTATCGGGGAGGTGTCTGGTATGTCTGGCATCCTTATGGCCGCGTCCCGTTCTGGGCTTATGATATTGATGTTCGCACGGTTGAGCGTTTCGAAGCTGAAGCGGAAATCGTCATGCACAAGGGGTCCATGCCAGCAAATGAAACGCGTGCCTTCGATGCTCGTCAGGTGCTGAAAGATTTGGGGCCAACGATAAAATGGCCTGAAAGCTGATGGTCGTCACTTGTTATATAATGCCCGTGAATACTGACGGAATGACCTCTTTATCACAAAGGATATCGGAGCGATGACCCGCATTGTTTCAAGCAGTGACAAATATATCTGTTGGCTCAGTGACCTCCATCTTGACAATATTGCGCAAGTCGGCGGGAAGAATGCATCACTCGGCGAACTTTCCAATGCGCTTTCCGGCAGGGTAATGGTCCCGGAAACTTTTGCGGTGACAGCCAAAGCCTATCGCGACCTGATTGATGTGAATGAAATCTGGCCGCGCATGGACCAGATTTTGAAGAAGACCGACTGGACCGATCTGACCGTTGCGGCCTCGATGGCCGCACGCATCAGAGATATGATCATCAAGGCAAGATTCCCGAAAAATCTGGAGGACGATATCCGGTCCGCCTATCAGACAATGTGCAATGATCATGGCCGCAACACGCCTGTTGCCGTACGTAGCAGCGCCACTGCCGAAGATTTGCCGGAAGCATCGTTCGCCGGTCAGCATGAGACATATCTGAACGTTCGCGGAGGTGATGACCTAGTTGAGGCCGTTCGGAAATGCTTTGCCTCACTGTTTACACAGCGCGCTATCTCATACCGGGATAATCAAGGTTTTGATCATCGTGATGTTGCATTGTCCGTTGGTGTCCAGCGGATGATCCGTGCGGACAAGGCTTCGTCGGGCGTGATATTCACGCTGGATACCGAAAGCGGGAACCCTGACGTAGTGTTGACCACAGCCGTCTGGGGGTTGGGCGAAGCAATCGTTCAGGGCGCTGTCGATCCGGACGAGTATATCGTTCATAAACCGACATTGGCTCAGGGCTTTGAGCAGGTGATCCGGCACCGGATTGGAGCGAAGGAAAAAAAGCTGGTCTATGCGCGCGCCAATGCGGAAGAGCCGATAATCTGGCGTCCGGTGCCGCGTGCCGACCGGTTAAAACCTTGCCTCTCTGACGCGGACATTGTTCAGCTTTCCAAACAGGCGGTTGCGATTGAAGAGCATTACAGCAAGTTGCATGACCGTTTGACTCCGATGGATATCGAATGGGCAAAAGATGGTCCGGATGGCAATCTCTATATTCTGCAGGCGCGCCCCGAAACAATCCATGCGGCATCCGATGCCAAACTGCTTACCCAATATCGTCTGGCCGGTGATGCAGAAGCAAAGGTCATCAGCGAAGGCCAGGCAATTGGTGACAGGATCGGATCGGGACCGGTCCGGCTGGTTGAAGACAGCGATCAATTGGGGCTTGTTAAAGCCGGAGACGTCATCGTGGCGGAAGCGACCACACCGGACTGGGAACCGGCTATGAAGCGCGCTGCTGCGATTATTACCGAACATGGTGGGCGCACATGCCATGCCGCCATTGTGGCAAGAGAGCTCGGTATCCCGGTAATCGTCGGTGTATCTGGCGCGAGAGAGCTGTTGGTGAACGGGCAGGGCGTTACCGTTGATTGTTCGCAGGGAATGACGGGCCGCGTTCTGGATGGCGAAGTTCCTTTTTCTGTCGACACCATTGACGTGAGTGCAATGACATCGCCCGATGTTGATTTGATGGTCAATATTGCCGCTCCCGATGCGGCGTTTAAAACGGCTGAGTTGCCGGTTGCCGGTGTTGGCCTTGCACGTACCGAGTTCATCATTGCCAATGAGATCGAGGCGCATCCAATGGCCTTGCTGTTTCCTGAGCGGGTCAGCAATCAGCAGACCCGACGGAAGATTGAAAAACTGACAACAGGCTATCAGAACGGTGCTGACTATTTCGTTTCGCGCCTCGCCGAGGGCGTCGCGATGATCGCTGCGGCATTTTATCCGCGACCGGTGATTGTCCGAACGTCGGATTTCAAGACCAATGAATATGCATCATTGCTGGGCGGCAGTGCATTTGAAGAATCAGAGAATAATCCGATGATCGGTTTTCGCGGTGCTTCACGCTATATACATCCGGCCTACCGGCCAGCTTTTGATCTTGAATGTCAGGCACTTCGGCGCGTCCGTGATGACATGGGTTTAACCAATGTCATTATCATGATACCATTCTGCCGACGAATAGAGGAAGCGCGCCGGGTCATTGAAGTGATGGCCGAGAACGAACTGGAGCGGGGGAAAAATGGCCTCCAGCTCTATGTCATGTGCGAGATACCCAGCAACGTCATTCTGATTGATGAATTTGCGAAGCTGTTTGACGGTTTCTCTATCGGGTCGAACGATCTTACCCAGTTGGTACTTGGCATTGATCGAGATTCCGAGATTCTTGCTGCCGATTTCGATGAGGAGGATCCGGCGGTTACGGCGATGATAGAACAGACTATTGCCGGGGCCCATCGCAGCGGAGTGAAATGCGGAATCTGCGGTCAGGCGCCGTCAGATCGGCCCGGGTTTGCCGACTGGCTGGTGGAGAAGGATATCGATAGTATTAGCCTGAGTCCGGATAGTGTTCTCGGCGTTTTGCATCGACTTTGCCGGGGTCGGGCTGATTGAGGAACCAAAGATAATAGGAGGTGTATAACGAAAGGGCGATATTGGTATGTGGGAGCGACTGCCTAGCTTTGCCGCTTTTGAAAATGACTGTGAAAGCCATTGCTTCCAAAGCGTAGTATCAGGGAAGCAATGGTATTCTGATCGTGTCGATGCACCGTCCAGCATCGCGTGTTGTGGGTTTTCTGTCCGGGACGGTGCGAGCGCAGTCGATCGTCACATCAGAACACCCGATGTAAATTTTTTTGGCGTGGGGGGAGGCCATCTTTTTCAAGAAGGATCCGTATGATGAATACCAAACCACCAGTGACTGAACCGGCGCTCATTCAAGCTCGCCCAAAGTTCCGGAATTTGCGAGTAGAATTTCCTCGTTCTTCCAAAGATGAATTTAGCGATAAGTCCGGGATAAAACGAGCCGTTGTCTGCATTGACAATTCGATGCAGGGACAGGCCCTGTTGCGTCATACCAAGGCTGTTGCCGATGGTCTCGGTCTTCCCCTCAATATCATTCATGTGATGGAAAGCGCCAGTTCGGATCACGGACCGAGTGATCCGATCCAGTGGCAGATCAAATATCAGGAAGCAAAGGATCATCTTCTCCGGATCGCGAATGAAGAGAATGAGGATTTCACAATTCATGACCATTTCATTCTGAACGGTATTGCCGGAGACGAGATTTCCCGCTGGGCCAATGAACATGATGGTAGCCTGATGGCTATGACAAGCCGGTGCGGCGTGTCTTCGGGGACCATGCGGCATGGTTATCTCGGGGATACCGCACAAAAGCTTCTGGAGGCCAGCAACGCGTCCTTGCTGCTTGTCCCGCCGGATATGTCAACATCGAAATCTGTGCGCTACAAGCGGCTGATGGTGCCGCTGGATGGTTCTCAACGAGCGGAAAGTGTTCTGCCTGTTGCGATGCGGATAGCGCGAAAGCATGATGCAGAACTGGTGCTTGCCCATGTTGTCTCCGAACCGGAAATTGTCGAAACGGGGCCGCATGACAAGGAGGCTCACGACCTCATGACCCATATGCTGCGTTATAACGAACAAAATGCGCATGCCTATCTTGACCGCCTGCAGTCGCGTCTCAACAATGGAGCCGTGACGATCCGAACGATCGTAGAAAATGACGGGGATCCCCGTGAACGTCTGATCAGACTTGCGACCGCTCAGGATGTTGATCTGATCTTGATCTCGGCGCACGGACGCACTGGCATGCCCAATGCATGTTGTGGGAACATCGCCAGGCATCTGGTAACGAACACCCATATTCCCATGTTGATGGTTCGGCAGCAAGCCGGATCCAAATTGGACCATCCTGAAATATCGACGGATGCTCTTGGGCGCAGAATATTCTCGGATTGGGCGCATTAAACCGTGACCAGTATGTTTGAGAAAGATCAAGCTTTTGAAAATTCTGGTCAGGACGATAACAATATAGACAAGGATGGTCCTGACCGGATTGGTTCTGGTGGCGCGGAGGCGGAAAGCTCCAGTCCGCTGGAATGGCTCGCAGCGCATGTGCATGAGCCGCATCAATTGGTGTCGGCTGCACCACGCCCCGTTCCTCTATGGAAATCCATAGAGAAAGCAGTGGATTGGCTCAATGACGCGCGCGAGGCCTGTGCCATAGCCCCTGCGGAGGCCAGCAAGGCCGCCGAATGGCTTCTGGATAATGATTATCAGGTTTTCCGGGCGATCCGTCAGATAAAAGAGGATTTGCCGTCCCGATATTACGAACAACTCCCGACGCTTGATGATGACGGGGAACCTGGCTTTCCGCGCGTCTATGGGCTGGCCCATTTATTGTTGCGCGCCACGCATCTTCAGGTGACATTGCCCGCTGCTGTACAATTTATCCGCGCCTATCAGGGCACCCATCCGTTGACCATCGGGGAGCTTTGGGCTTTCCCGTCCATGTTACGGATAGCGTGTCTGGAGATATTGGTCGGCTCGCTGACCAGCGTTCTGAAAGATCAGCTTGAAAAGCCGTTCGAACCAACTGATGCGGTCGCTGCGCTTTCTTCTCTGGATGATACAGAGCGCGTCGCGAGATCGATTGCCAACCTATCTCTCATCGCGTCAATTTCGTGGGAAGATTTTTTTGATAAGACCAGCCTGGTCGAAGAAATATTGGCCCGCGATCCATCAGAATATTATGCCCGGATGGATTTTGAAACCCGCAACCGGTATCGAAGCGCCGTTGAAAAGCTGGCAAGATATTGTGAAGATGATGAGCCTGCCATTGCCACCAAAGCGCTGGAACACGCTGGATCCGCTGTTGTCGGAGAGGCTGGACATCATGTCGGTTACTGGCTGATTGGCGCTGGGCGTAGAGAATTTGAAGAAAGTCTTGGAGCAAAGCTTCCGCTTTCATTGCGGTTGAAGCGCGCGGCCATTGATCATGCCGGGTTTTTATATGGATCCAGCCTGTTACTGGTCTGGCTCGGGGCGTTCATCATTCCGACGGTCTATCTATATTCTATTGAAGCGTCTCGGCTTGAATTTGCGGGCTCACTGCTGGTTATGCTGCTTCCAGCCTCCATTCTTTCGACGTCATTGGTGCAGCGTTTGGCGACCTTGATTGTCTCGCCCGAGCCGCTGCCTAAACTGGACTTTACGGACGGCTTGCCGGCGAACAGTTCCACCATTGTGGTGATCCCTGCGTTGATTGCAAAATTGTCAGAGGTGTCAAATCTTGTTGAAGAGGTTGAAGGGCACTGGCTCTCCAACCATGACGATAATCTACAGGTTGCGTTACTCGCCGATCTCGGCGACGCGCCGGAGGAACATCTCGAGACCGATGACGCCATCATCCAGAAATTGATCAGCGAATTTAGCCGCCTAAATGCAAATAATGGCAGTGAAAAGCACCGTCCGTTTCATCTTCTCATGCGCCGCAGGGAATATAATGAACATGAAGGCTGCTGGATGGCGTGGGAAAGAAAGCGCGGAAAACTGGAGCAATTCAATCGTTTGTTGTTGAAGGGGGACGACAGCGGATTTTCGGTTTACGAAGGCAAGCGCGCGCAATTGGACGATGTCCGTTTTGTCGTTACCGTCGACGTTGATACAATATTGCCGCCCGGATCGGTTGCAAAGCTTGCCGCTACGCTGGCCCATCCCGAAAATATTGCTCGTTTTCATCCGCAGACTGGCCAACTCGTCTCGGGTTATTCGATCCTGCAACCACGCGTCGAAATGGCCCCGCAAAGTGTCAGCAGAACCCTGTTTACCCGCTTTTTTGCTGGCGACACTGCGATAGACATCTACAGCCATGCCGTTTCAAACGTCTATCAGGATTTGTTCGGATCCGGGATTTTCGTTGGCAAAGGCATATATGATGTAGCGGCCTTTCACCGCAGTGTTGCGGGGCGTATTCCGGAAAATACCATCTTGAGCCACGATCTTCTCGAAGGCGCGATGGGGCGGGCGGGGCTAGCGTCCGATATTGTATTATATGAAGGCTTCCCCGGCACTTACCTGGAATATGCAAAGCGCTGGCACCGCTGGGTACGCGGCGACTGGCAATTGCTGCCCTGGCTGGGCCGTTTCGTGGCGGCAAGCAATGGTGAGAAGATACGCAACAGGCTTTCCGGACTCGATCGATGGAAGATCATTGATAATTTGCGACGAAGTCTGATTGCGCCATCGCTGTTATTGATGGTCGCAGTTGGTTGGCTGCTTCTCCCTGGCAATCCCTGGTTCTGGACCTTTCTTGCTGTATTTGCGCATGGCGGCCAGATATTCACCGACCTGATTACCGGGCTTTCACGGGGCCGGAGACGCGGTGCGGTTCGCGGTCTGTTTGCCCAACTGGCCGATCAAAGCGGGCGCTGGTTTCTTGCCATCGTCTATCTGCCGTTCGAGAGTTTTGTGGCCGTACATGCCATCCTGGTGGCGCTATGGCGGCAGTATGTTTCGCACCGCCATATGCTGCAATGGACGTCAGCGGCCCATGAATCTGCCCGTCAGGCGCGGCGAAATTCGCGTCCGGCAATCTGGCTCCAGATGGCGTCAGCTCCGGCAACAGCCGTAATTCTGGGCGTGTTCATTTTCATTTGGAAACCGATTTCGTTACCGGCCGCAGCGCCGGCGCTGTTGCTGTGGTTTCTTGCGCCAGAGATCACGGTCCTATTAAACCGCCCGCGACACAAACCGGTTCGGCCTCTTGACCATGATGACAATATATTCTTGCGCGATATCGCAAGGCGGACATGGTTGTTTTTTGAAACATTTGCCGGGCCGAAGGATAATTGGCTGCCGCCGGACAATTATCAGGGGGACCCCTATCCACAAATCGCGCATCGGACCTCCCCGACCAATATCGGGATGCTACTGCTTTCCAGTGCCAGTGCCTGGGACCTCGGATATCTCGGAGCAGAAGAGCTGATTGCGCGGACGGGCAATTGCTATGATACGCTTGATCGGCTGGAAACGCTGCGCGGCCATTTTCTCAACTGGTATGATACCGTCAGTCTGCATCCCCTGGAACCGCGCTATGTTTCGGTTGTCGACAGCGGCAACCTGGCAGGATGCATGGTCGCGATGACATCGCTGCTGAAGGAAATGGAGGATAGTCCAGCGATTGAGCCGCAAAGATGGGACGGGCTGGATGATATTCTCCGGCTGCTTCTTTCAGCCATAGATGCCTTTGAAAACAATCCCGAAGAACTGAAGGCGCGGGTCAGACAATTGCGCGGCCAAATTCTGGGATTGGCCAGCGAGCCTCGTCGCTGGCATTCGCAACTTGCCGAAATATGTCGACAAGACATCCCCGCCATTGAAAAGCTGATTGCAAAAGCAATGGCGACACCAGACGCGGTATCAACCAGCACATTGCGCGAGGTCGATACCTGGCTCGACCGGTTGCGCCACCATGTGGAAATGATCTCCAATGATGTCGAGAAATTGGCACCGTGGTTGACGTTGGGTGATCCACCAATCGGTTTGGCAGCAGATTTCGAAAAAATTGTCCAGATATTGGGCGATGGATTGTCCGCCGAACACCAGAATCAAGCGCAGATGATCATCAGACAGAGGGAACCGAGCGGAACGGCTGAGGAGAATTGGTTGAAGGCGCTCGAAGAATCTCTCGATAATGGGCGGGAACACTATCACAGCTTGGTTCTGAGCCTGCGGAAGCTGTCAAAGCGGACAGCGGCATTTGTCGACAATATGGATTTTCGAACCTTCTATGATCGGGACCGGCGTCTCTTCCATATCGGCTATAATGCAAGTGCCGACAGGCTGGACCGGAACTATTATGACTTGCTTGCCAGCGAAGCGCGGCTGGCCAGCTATTTTGCCATCGCTCAACAACAAGTCCCGGTTGAACACTGGTTCCATCTCGGGCGTCCGGTGATGCGCAACAAGAAAGGATTGTCGTTGATCTCTTGGAACGGATCGATGTTCGAATATCTGATGCCCCGCCTTTTGATGCGTAGTGGCCCGGAGACGCTGCTATACGAAAGTGAGAAAGTCGCGATCCTGACCCAGCAGGCTTATGCTGCAAAAACGGGAACGCCTTGGGGGGTTTCGGAGTCCGCTTATGCCGCGCGCGATCCTGAACATCGCTATCAATATCAGGCATTCGGAGTGCCGGGCCTTGGTCTCCGTCGTGGTCTCGCCAAAGACAAGGTAATTGCACCCTATGCTTCTGCCCTCGCGCTCCAGATATTCCCGGCGGCCTCCGCCAGCAATATCCGTGATATGGTAGATCTCGGGTTTTCGGGGCATTATGGTTTGTTTGAAGCGGTCGACTTTACCGAAGACCGTCTTGCGACAGGTCAGACAGTGAATCCCGTTCACGCCTATATGGCGCACCATCAGGGTATGATATTGTGCGCAATCGGCAACAGCCTGTGTAATGATATCCATCCCCGGAGATTTGAAAAAGATCTGCGGATGCATGCCGTTTCATTGCTTCTCCACGAGCGCGTTCCACAGGAAGTGCCTTCCGAAGTTGAACGGATGGAAAGCGTCGATATGGCAAGTCCGACAATTGGTTCGGGACTGGCTCCGCAAACATGGACTCCGCCGCTGGAAACCAGTTCTCCACAAACGCATTTATTGGGGAATGGCTCCTTGTCGAGCTGGATTTCGACCAGCGGAGGAGGGGGATTGCGCTGGCGCCATAATGCACTGACGCGGTTCCTGCCCGATGCCACTCTTGATCGCCAGGGTTTGTGGATATATCTGCACGATGACGAGACGGGAGACATCTGGTCAGCGACGCGCCAGCCTACCGACAAGGCGCCCGATCGATATGAGGTCAAGTTTCACTCCCATATCGCCGAATTCCATCGTCGAGATCATGATATAAGCGTTGGCATGGAGGTTGGCGTAGCGGACGGTGATGATATTGAAATCCGCAAACTATGCATAACCAATCTCGCTGATCGTCCCCGCTCCTTGAGGATGACCAGTTATGGCGAGCCGGTCCTTGCTCCGTTTCTGGATGACGAAAGACATCCTGCTTTCAGCAAATTATTTGTCGCCAGCGAATTTATTCCCGAAATTGGCGGGCTTCTGTTTACACGACGACCGCGCCGTCCACAGGATATACCGCCGGTACTCCTTCATTTTGCTGTTTGCGATGATCGGCCATCAATGCTGGCGGGTTTTGAGACCGATCGTCGCAAATTTATCGGGCGGAATCAAACACTCCAACAGCCCAAAGGCTGTTATTCTGATCTGGCCGGAAGCACGGGCTGGACCCTAGATCCGGTTATGGCGCTGCAATTGCAATGCGAATTGTCTGCCGATGAAAGTCGGGAGGTTGCTTTTGTCACCGTCGCAGCGGCTTCTCGTGAAGCAGCGGTTGAAATAGCAGAGCGATATGCCACCTTGCCATCGCTTGAATGGGCGATCAACGATGCCGCTTCTGCCACAGTCCATGAGGAACATCGGCTCGGGCTCGCGCCTGATGATATCTCCGAAATCCAGGCATTGGGAGCGTTGCTCGTTTATCCACACGGCAATAAGCGCGGTGATCTGGTCAAGTTGCACGAAAATCGGCTTGGCCAGCCCAGTCTGTGGAGCCTGGCGATTTCAGGCGATTATCCGATATTGCTGCACAAGGTTGGCCATGTTCCCGACCCGCTGATGCCGGATCTCATTCGCGCGCACCAATTCTGGCGGCGTCAGGGGCTGGAAGTCGATCTGGTTATCCTACAGTCGGTGGCATCGGGCTATATTGAACCGGTTCGTGATGATTTGATGGAATTGCTGCAAGATGTTGGGGCGCAATGGTTGCTCGGAAGGAACGGCGGCATCCATCTGCTGTTTCTTGACCAAATCGGACCGGATCAGGCGCGGCTGCTTGAAGCGGTCGCACGGGTTGTTGTTGACGACAGTCACGGGCCATTGAAAGAACAGCTGGCGAGAGCATTTCAGATGCCGCTGCTATTGCCGCATTTCGAGGGCATTAGCCCTGCGCATCAGGATGATGATATCCCCGAACTCGTCCGTCCTGACGATCTGCTGTTCGATAATGGTTTCGGCGGTTTTACGGCCGATGGCCGCGAATATCTTATCCATCTTGAATCCGGCGATACCACGCCGGCACCCTGGGTAAATATTCTCGCCAATGATATTTTCGGGACATTGGTCACCGAGGCCGGGGGCGGGTTCAGCTGGGCAGTCAATAGCGGAGAAAACCGCTTGACGCCGTGGACCAATGATCCGGTGACCGATGAACCGGTTGAAATATTATATCTTCGCGATGAGGAAACTGCCGAAATCTGGAACCCGACACCCGGGCCCAACGGGCGGGAAACGGCATGCCAGATCCGTCACGGTGCGGGATATACCGAATGGCACAAAAAATCGCATGGACTGGAACAGAAAATGCGCGTGTTTGTTGCTGCTGATGATCCGGTAAAGATCATCCGGTTGCGTCTTGCCAATCTTACGGACCGGCATCGCCGGATCACCGCAACTTATTATGTCGACTGGTTGCTTGGTGCCTTGCGCAGTGTTTCGGGCGAAAGCGTGGATAGTTGCTATGATCCGGAAAATCAGGCGATCATCGCGCGCAATAGCTGGAATCCTGATTTTGCCGAGCGAACCGCATTCCTGACCGCCGACCATCCAGCGCATGGCCTGTCGATCGACCGGAAGGAATTTCTGGGCCGCGAAGGGTCATATGAGAATCCTGAAGGTTTGCGTCGCTGGGGTATGGAAGGGGCAACAAGGGCGGGCATGGATCCATGCGGTGCCTATCAGGTGCATCTCGACCTTGAAGCGGGAGCAAGTGAGGAAGTAACGTTCATTCTAGGGCAGGGTGAGAACAAGGCGGAAATCGATGAACTGATCGTGCGCTGGAAAGAACCGTGCAAACCCGGTGCCGCTTTTGACGCGCTTACACAAAATTGGGATGATTTGCTCGGTGCCGTCGAGGTAAAAACACCGGATCCTGCTTTTGATATCATGGTCAACCGCTGGCTACTCTATCAACTGATGAGTTCCCGGCTGCTGGCCCGTGCCGGATTTTATCAGGCCAGCGGCGCAATCGGTTATCGTGACCAGCTTCAGGATGTGATGGCATTTCTGCATAATGATCCTGCTCGCGCCCGGGCGCACATACTGGATTGTGCCGCACATCAGTTCGAACAGGGTGACGTACTTCACTGGTGGCATCCGCCCTCTGACAAGGGGGTAAGGACGCGGTTCTCTGATGACTTGTTGTGGCTGCCTTATGTCGTTTGCGAATATGTCGCGGTTACGGGCGATGAGACCATTCTCGACGAGGAAGTCTCCTATTTGCATGCGCCGCCCCTGGCCGCCGATGAGGACGATCGCTATGCTGCCTTTGAAAAGACAAGTACGCGTTACAGTCTGCATGCACATTGCCATCAGGCGCTGGAGAAAGGCTTTACCCACGGGCGGCACGGACTACCGCTGATGGGGGCCGGCGACTGGAACGACGGTATGGACCGCGTCGGGAATGAAGGCCGCGGAGAAAGTGTCTGGCTCGCATGGTTCGTGATCGTGACCGCAAAAGCTTTTGCTGATCTGAACCGCCGGATCGGACAAAACCGGATTGCCAATAACTGGTCGGGAAGGGCTGACGACCTTCTGGAAGCGACTGAAAAAGCGGGATGGGATGGCGGCTGGTATCGGCGTGCCTATGATGATGACGGACAGCCGTGGGGATCATCCGATAATATGGAATGCCGAATAGATTCCATTTCCCAGTCATGGGCGTTGTTTGCGGGTGCTGACGATGAGCGTATAAAAACAGGACTGGCTGGTGCGTGGCGCGAACTTGTCGATCACGACAACCGGATTGCCCGGCTATTGACGCCGCCCTTTGACAAAACGCCGCGTGATCCGGGCTATATCAAAGCGTATCCGCCAGGGATTCGGGAAAATGGCGGTCAATATTCGCACGCCGCAGCCTGGCTTGGCATCGCCCTCGCACGAGCGGGCGAAACGGACAAGGCGCTCGACTGCTTCAATATGTTGAGCCCGGTCCGGCGTTCTGCAAATCGCGAACAAGCGGAAAAATATCTGGTCGAACCCTATGCCAGTGCAGCGGATGTTTCGGGTGGAGAGACGCATGGCGGTCGCGGCGGATGGACTTGGTATACCGGAGCAGCGGCCTGGACATGGCGACTGGCGGTCGAAGAGATACTCGGTTTGAAACAGGAGAATGGCAAATTGCACGTCAATCCAGCGTTGCCGACCGGATGGCCGGGATATTCGGCAAAGATACGCGGTGCAGAAGGTTCAATCGCACTGGACGTCAAAGGGAAAAAGGATGAAGCCGAATGGTCTGAAATCCTTGTTGATGGCAAGCCATATACGGGGATGACCTTCGATTTTCCGACAGATGGTTCCGAGCGCAAAGTTGAAATCACGCTGTGATGAACAAAATTCTTTCCATCTCGCTTAATCCGGCAGTTGATATTTCCAGCACCGCCGAGACCGTTAAACCAACCATCAAGATACGGACCCGAAATCAGGTTCATGACCCTGGCGGCTGTGGTGTCAACGTGGCTCGCGTGATTGCAACACTCGGCGGTCGGCCAAAGCTTCTATATATGGCGGGAGGTGCAACAGGGGCATTGTTGCGACAAATTCTCGAAGTACCGTTGATTGAGCAGCATTGCGTTTCCGCATCCGCTCCAACCAGAATATCCTATACAGTGCGGGATCTGGAACGGGATCTGGAATATCGGTTCATTCCCGAAGGTCCTGCGATCAGTCAGCACGAATTCCGGCAAGTGCTGGATATTGTTGAGCAACTCGATTTTGAATATGTCGTCGCGACCGGTAGCTTGCCGAAAAATGCGCCAAAGGATGCCTACGCGCAGATCGCGAATATTGCCGCGCGCAAAGGTGCCCGGGTGATATTGGACAGCTCCGGCAGTGCACTCAGCGAAACCCTGCAGCAAGCAAATATATTTCTGGTCAAGCCCAGTCTCGAAGAGATGGAGCAGCTGACTGGCAAGTCACTTGACCGGGAACTGGCCGGGGATGAGGCGTTGAAGATCATAAGACGTGGCAAGGTGGAAAATATTGCCGTTTCGATGGGCGGGCAGGGCGCTCTGCTTGCAACGGCGTCGGGGGTTTGCTTTGCGTCAGCGCCGACGGTGACGCTCGGTTCTGCTGTTGGCGCCGGGGACAGCTTTGTTGCGGCGATGACCTTTGCGCTGGCAAATGATATTGCGATCGAAGAAGCCTTTTACCTCGGCATCGCGGCGGGATCCGCTGCGGTCATGACGACCGGTACCCAATTATGCCGACGCGAAGATATCATTCGCTTGTATAAACAGGAAAGCGCTTCCCGCGATCAGCAAGAAGTGGAGCGTCTGCTGTCGGCTCTCAACGCCGATCAATCCTCGTCGCCATAGCAAGACAGTCGGAACGCATTTCAAAAAGGAGTGCAAGATGGATAAACAGAAAATAACGTCCGGCGACGACGATCAAGCAGATGTGATTGCCTTTCTGATGCGCCCGGAAAGCTATGGTCAATCTTCTGCAATATCCCGCATCGACACCCATATTTCGCATGTCTTCATGGTCGGCAATCAGGTTTTAAAACTGAAGCGGGCGGTGCAATATGACTATCTCGATTTTTCGACGGTGGAGAAGCGTCGGCGCGCTTGTGAAAGAGAGCTGCAGCTTAACCGTCGTACCGCACCGGAAATCTATCGAGAGATATGCAGTGTAAATCGTCGACCGGACGGAACACTCGGGTTTGGCCCGGGAAAGCCAGTTGACTGGCTCGTGGTCATGCAGCGTTTTGATGCGGATGGATTGCTGGAAGAGGTTGCCCGACGCGGAGATTTGACCACGCCGTTGGTCCGGCAGCTTGCCGACACAATCGCAGATTTTCATAACTCACTTGATCCGCTTGCCCGGAATGAGGGGCACTCGAGCCTGGCGCATATCATCCGCGAGAATTTCCGTTGTATGAAAGAATTTGCCGGCAGTGTGTTCCCTGAAAAGGATATTGCCGATCTCCGTGACCAAAGCATGGCGGAACTGGAGAAACAAAAGCCGCTGCTGGATGAGCGCGCGCGGCAGGGCCATATCCGCCACTGCCATGGTGATATGCATCTTGCCAATATCTGCATGTGGAAGGGGGTGCTGATGCCGTTTGATTGTCTCGAGTTCAACGATGCACTGGCAACCACGGACGTTCTTTACGATCTGGCGTTTCTCCTGATGGATTTGTGGCATCGCGGTTTTCATGCACAGGCCAATGCGTTGTATAACCGTTATATGGATATGAGCGAAGAAGACGGCGGACTCGCCGCATTGCAGCTCTTCTTATCAATACGCGCGGCCATTCGCGCGCATGTCGTTGCTACGCAAGCCAGCCTCGAACCCGATGAAAAACGGCGTCGCGGGAAGGACAGAAAAGCGAAACACTATCTGTTCACGGCGCGAGCTTTTCTGCAAAAATCGCCACCGCGGCTAATCGCGATTGGCGGACTGAGCGGAACGGGAAAATCGACGTTGGCCGCGGCGATTGCTTCGGAAATTGGATCACCGCCGGGAGCGCGGCTGTTACGAACCGACATTGTGCGGAAGCAGATGTTCGGAGTGTTGCCGGAAACAAGGCTGGAGAGCGAATCTTATACCGCGGAGAATAGCGAGCGTGTATACGCTCTGCTTGTCGCCAAGATTGAGGCAACGCTCAAATCCGGTTGGTCGGCTATTGTAGATGGCGTTTTTGCCAAGCCGCCAGAGCGTCAGAAGATCGAAAAACTTGCTGCAGATATGGGAGTGTCGTTTGCTGGCATTTGGCTCAACGCGCCTGTCGATCAGCTGAAGGAGCGGGTTGACGCGCGCAGGCACGACGCTTCGGATGCTGATAGCAGCGTTGTCGAGCGACAGGCGGAATATCGGATCGGAGACCTGGGTGGCTGGATTGAAATTGACAGTCACAAAAGCCCGGACGCGGTCGCCGCATCAGCATTATCTCATCTGGCGGACCAGGGAATAATGGAGCCGGAATAGATAAAGTGCGTGATGAACTATCGTTGAGGCGGAAAAGCAGATCAGGGAAAGGCCAGTTTATATAGTGCCACAAGGCTTGTTAGCGACAGGACAATGCCAACAAGAATGAACATTATTTTCGGCTTGAGATTCTTGGCGATGACGGCACCGAAAGGCGCTGCGATGATTCCGCCTATCAGCAGCCCCAATGTGGGGCCCAACATGTCGCCGATGCCAAGATGGGCAATGAATGTAGCCGAAATGACGACCGTCAGAAAAAATTCGACACTATTCACCGTGCCGACCACTTTTCGCGGTTCCCCGCCCTGAACCATAAGGCTGGACGTAACCACCGGTCCCCAACCGCCGCCGCCGATCGCATCGAGAAATCCACCGATGCTGCCGATCAGGCGTACATGCTTTGGTTTGCGAATGTCAGGCGAAGTGATTATCCCGCGGATCAGCAGCCAGATGCCGACAAACAGCAGATAAATCAGTACGACCGGGGCAATTATCTCCCCATGAATATAGCTTAGCAAAAAGGCGCCAAGAATACCGGCCAAAATACCGGGAATCAGCAGGCTGAAAAATAATCGAACATCAACATTGCCTTCATAATAATGGCTCAGGCCCGAAGCTGCGGTCGTGAAGATTTTGACAATATGGACCTGTGAGGAAGCTCTTGCTGGTGGCACTCCCATAAACCCGACCAATATGGAGTTTACAATAACGCCAAACGCCATCCCAAGCGCACCATCCATCGCCTGCGCAAGAAACCCTATCAGGATAAAGGGCAACAGAAGCGCAACGTCATTGTTGACGAATTCCAGCATTACTCACTCGACCCCGATCAGTGTGAAGGGATATTACACTAGTCGAAGCAGGCTTTATCCGCCCTAGGCAATATTACCTAAGCTCAGAACTGGTCCATCGAACCCGCAGAACATGGATTGCGGCCAATGTCACTTGAAAATTAGGTCGCCCGGGATGACGCTGACATCCGGCTTTCAAGAATATTTCAACGTGCGATTTCTTGATGCAAATGTTCCTTTGCGACCTGAAAAGCATCAGGAATTTTACTGAACGCAAACGGACCCTCAAGAACTGCGCCTTCGGTCATGCGCTGTTTTATATGAAAGGAATCGTTGGTTACCAGCAACATCGGAATTTCGTGTTTCTGGCTTATCCTGCGGGCTGCCTCGATGGAATCTCCTGCCTCAAGATTATCGCCCACAAGTACGAGATCCGGCTTGCGCATATCGGCAATAGCGACGGCATCCTCCTCTGTAAAAACATGATCAAAGGAGTCAAAGCCGAGATCTTTGAGACGCTCTGACAATTCTTCGCCGATCAAGATATTCTTTTCAATTATCAATGCATGACTCATCAGGAAATCCTTCGTCTTTCAATTTTTAAATGCGACTCAACATTAAATCCATGTGCGAAAAATATCTCTAGGTAGAGTTCCTGAACGTCCAAGATTGGTGTGTGTCGGGTGTCTTGTAACGCCGGGAAAATCAGGAAAAACCGCTATGTGCAGTGGCACTATTTTACCGCAATCTGTCTAAAGAGCGCCGATTCCGGTTGCCGGGCGAGCATCTTTGCGTGGCTGCAATGATGCGGCCGCGAACGCACAATGACCAGCGAGGATGGCGGCTCGGTGATCTGTTCAATCTTCAAATCCGACCGGGTTTTTGGAACTCGGGGCACGCCAAGCGAGGCGCATCTGTTTCTCTATCTCGACCAGCGCAAAAAAGACTATGCCGATTGCGACTATAAGGATGCCGTCGAACAACGGCACGGCTTGGGTGCCGAAGATGGTTTGAAGGGGCGAAAGATAGGTGACTGCAAACTGCGCGGCTGTAACGATGAAGATACAGGCCCAGACAATCGGAGTGCCCTTCGCTGCGTCCCATGTGAGTGAAGTGCCGTGGATGTTCCGGATGAAAAACAGGTGGAATATTTCCAGCACCACGATCGTGTTCATGGCCATGGTTTGCGCCATATCCTGTGGATATCCCTTGTCGATTGCATAAGTGTAGACACCGAAAACGGCGACGAAAAAAAGCAGGGAGACCAGCAAGATATGCCATATCAATTGCCCGCTCAGCAGCGCCTCTCCCCTCGGCCTGGGCGGACGACGCATCGTGCCTGCTTCCGAAGGTTCGAAGGCCAGGGCAAGACCCAGCGTGATCGCCGAAATCAGGTTCACCCAGAGAATCTGAATGGCGGTAATCGGTAATGCCATGCCGAGGAACAGAGCGATAATGATCGGTAATGTCTCGCCACCATTGGTGGGCAGCGACCAACTGATCACTTTTTTGATATTGTCATAGACCGTGCGTCCTTCACGCACTGCGGCAGCGATTGAGGCGAAATTGTCGTCGGCCAGCACCAGTTCGGCGGCTTCCTTTGCCGCCTCGCTTCCTTTGAGTCCCATGGCGATTCCTGCATCAGCACGCTTCAAAGCAGGCGCGTCGTTCACCCCGTCACCGGTCATTGCCACGGTGAGGCCGCACGATTGCAGTGCAGTGACCAGACGAAGCTTATGGGCTGGCGACGTCCGCGCAAATATATCGGCCTCGACAGCTGCCTGGACGAGTTCTCCGTCGTCCATGACATCGAGGTCGGTGCCCGTCAGCACGCGTTCATGGTTCTTGAGTCCGATCATTTTTGCGATAGCGCGTGCGGTCGCTGCATGATCACCGGTAATCATCTTCACCCGTATGCCGGCCGCGTGGCATTCGGCTACTGCATCAATCGCCTCGGCACGCGGCGGATCGATCAGGCCGATCAGACCGATAAGCGTAAGCTGTCCCGCCACGTCATCGCTGCTAAGGATCATGTGGTCGGGCGCCATTCGGCGAGAGGCCACTGCGATAACCCTCTGCCCCCTAGCTGCGAGTTCCTCCACCATCGCATGCCAGTAGTCGGCGTCGAGGGTTCTCCGCGCGCCATCAGCAGCATATTGGTTAGCGCATAGTGCCAACACTGATTCAGGCGCACCCTTGACGTAGATACATTTATGCCCACCATCATCGTGTTGCAGTGTGGCCATATACCGATGGGCAGCGTCAAACGGGATCGTGTCGGTCCGGAGCCACTCGCGGAAGGGCTCGGCACCGGTGCCTGTGATCTTGCCGGCAAGAGCCACCAGAGCGCCCTCCATCGGGTCGCCCTCCACGCACCATCCATTGTTTGTCTCGTGAATCGTTGCATCGTTGCACAGCGCTGAGGCGCGCGCGAAATCCAACAACAGCGGATGTTCGTCAATATCGGCGTCGGACTCACCCCATCGCACAGCCCCTTCCGGGGCGTAGCCTTTGCCATCTACGGAATATACATGTCCGGCGGAGACCAGTGAAGCCGCCATCATCTCGTTCCGGGTAAGCGTCCCGGTCTTGTCGGAACAGATGACCGAGACAGAACCCAGCGTCTCAATAGCGGGGAGACGGCGGACAATCGCGTTCCGCCGTGTCATCGCCTGTACGCCCACAGCGAGCGTGATCGTTAGCACCGCAGGCAGTCCCTCCGGGATTGCGGCGACCGAAAGGCCAACAACGATAATAAAAAGCTCGGAAAATTCGTGATGGCCGACGAAATATCCATAGACTAGCAGCATGCCGGCCACGACGAGGATGAATGCGCTCAACCAGCGGGCGAAGCGGTCCATTTGCGTTACGAGCGGGGTCGTCAGCCGATCTACCCGGCCGATCATGCCGCTAATTTTGCCGATCTCGGTATCCGCCCCTATGGCGGTGACCACGCCTCGCCCCGCTCCTGCGGCGATCAATGTGCCTGAGAAGAGCATGGAGCTTCTATCTCCGAGGGATGCGTCCTCGGCAACCGGCGCAATGTCCTTGTCAACCGGAATGGATTCACCGGTCAAGATCGCCCCATCGGCTTTCAATCCGCGCGCCTCGATCAGCCGCAGGTCGGCCGGCACTCGATCACCCGCATCGAGGAGCACGATATCGCCCGGTACCAGATCGCTTGCATCAATGCTGATCCGCCGTCCATTACGTAGCACCGCCGAGCGTGGTGCCAGCATGCCACCGATGGCTTCCATCGCCTGCTCGGCACGGCCTTCCTGAATATAGCCGATCAGAGCGTTAACGATCACTACCGCGAGAATTACACCGGTATCGATCCAATGCTCCATCGCTGCTGTGGCGACTGCAGATGCGATCAAGACATATATCAATACATTATGGAAATGTGACAGGAACCGCATGATCGGACTGCGCCGTGGCGGATCAGGCAGCCTGTTAGGCCCATATTGGGCGAGACGGCGGGCTGCCTCGGCAGCGCAAAGGCCGCCCGGCTGCGCATCGAGCGTGTTTAGTGTTTCCTCCGGTGACATGCTGTAAAACTCTCGCCGTGCAACACCGTCCTCCATTATCCTGTTCCTTCGATCATCGCCGGCCGCACCTGCGAGCGGCAAATTTTCGGTTTGCAGATTGTCCGTGTCGACTTCTTCAACCTGTCACGATGCGATGACGACATTTTGATCCTCCGCCGATTGGTCGAGGATCACAAGGATCGCACATATCGCCACAGCCGCGGACCTTCTTCTTTTGGAAAGGAGAAGTCTGCGCCGGTGGGCAAAATTTGTCGAGCAACGTCCAATAATCTGGGCCCGCTCCGATGTTTGCAAAAAATGCCAATTCAACGAAATAGGTAGACTCACGGATGTCTGAATAATCTCTCATGCGCCATTCGCGACAGTGATCATCTAGTGGGAACTACGTAGGGACGGCTATTTCCTGAACGGCTAAACCGGATGGAAATCGTTAATAGGGGAGGGGACCGGAATGGGCCGACAAACCACATTCGAACCGCAGCCCAACATATCAGCACGATCATGAATATAACTGCCAGATTCCCGTTCTCCGCCCCTTTTCTTCCATCGGATTATGACGGAAAACCGTTGGAAATTGAACAAATTTATATTCCACAATGGTAAAAATGGAGTTCTGAAATGACAATGACACATAAGCCTGTGATGGTCGCCACCGATTTGTCCGCCCGCTGTGACCGCCCGATAGAAAGGGCCACGAAACTGGCGCAGGAATGGGGTGTAACGCTGATCGTGCTCCATGCTCTGGATCCCTCGCTGCCAGAAAATCCGGACAGAACTCCATTGGATATAGAAACGCAAATACTGGATGAGCTGCCGCCCACCAAAGGCAAGGTGGAGGTTCTTGTGCGCGAAGGTGTCGTTGCAGATACCATAAATGAAGTTGCCAATGAAAAAGGCTGCGGCGTTATTCTTACCGGTGTTGCGCATTATGACAGCCTGGGCGATATCTTCCTTGGCCATCCTGTCGACAAACTCATCCGGCATGCAAAAGCGCCGGTGCTTGTCGTCAAGCGAAAACCGCTAAAATCCTATAAAAACATAGTTATTGCCACAGATTTTTCTGATTGCTCGATGGAGGCGCTCAACGTTGCTGGAAGCTTGTTCCCGGAAGCAGCTCTCCATCTCGTTCACGCTTATCACATTCCCTACGAGACATGGTTGAAATCCGATCAGGTCAAGATTGAGGTCAAGGTCGAAGAACATGATCTTATGGATCAATTTCTGGCGAAACATCTTTTTGATGACAAGATTCTCAAACGCCTGGATATTTCGATTGATGAGGGTAACCTGGGAACGGTGTTATCAAATAAAATCAGGGAGACGAAATCTGATCTGGTAGTTTTGGGAACACATGGGCGAAGCGGCTTTGCCCGTGCGACTATCGGTAGCAACGCCAAGACGATATTGGGATGGGTAGAGCAGGATGTGTTGATGGTGCGCGGCAAGAAATAATCGGTCGTTTCATTTTCACCAAATCTTCTGATCTGCGCTTCCCATATCCCGGGATCATTGGGCAGGTCCGCCATAGACCTGTGCAGATGATCTAATATAGCGGGATTGCGGCCGCGACCGTGAGGCCGTGACAAAGGCTGCTACCAGCGGTCATGCTAATTCTTCACTCGCTTTGGTGGTGATAGGTCTTGCTTATCGCCACCTGACATCCCTATCTGCAATCAACAGAATCATCATCAGGAATAGACTATGGCCGAAACGCACCGCACCAAAATGCTCATTCTGGGTTCGGGGCCTGCCGGATTGGCGGCTGCTATCTATGGCGCCCGGGCGGGTCTCAAACCGATTGTGGTGCAGGGATTGCAACCGGGTGGCCAGTTGACGATTACCACCGACGTCGAAAATTATCCCGGATTCCGTGATGTTATCCAGGGGCCATGGCTGATGGAAGAAATGCAGGCGCAGGCCGAAAAGGTCGGTACCCGTACTTTATTCGACACGATTGTCGACGTTGACTTCTCGCAGCGCCCGTTCCGCTTGATCGGTGACGGCGGCGATATTTATGAAGGTGATACGGTGGTGATCGCGACCGGTGCGCAGGCCAAATGGCTCGGACTTCCGGGCGAAGAAGAATTATCGGGGAAGGGCGTTTCCGCATGCGCGACCTGCGACGGATTTTTTTATCGCGGCAAGAAAGTTGCGGTGATTGGCGGCGGCAATACTGCCGTTGAAGAAGCGCTCTACATGACCAACCACAGCGATGATGTTACCCTGATCCATCGCCGCGACAGTCTGAGGGCGGAGAAGATTCTGCAGGACCGGCTGTTCGCCAATCCGAAGATTTCGGTGTTGTGGAACACCAATGTGGAACGCTTCGTCGGCGGCGGCGAGCCCGTTGGTCTTGTCGGGCTGGATCTTGTCGATACTCAGACTGGCGACAAAAGTCATTTGCCCGTCGACGGTGCCTTCGTTGCTATCGGCCATGCGCCGGCAACCGAGATTTTCAAGGGGCATCTCGATCTGATTGATGGCGGCTATATTCAGGTTGAACCGGGCACACCGAAAACCAAGATTCCGGGCCTGTTCGCCTGCGGGGACGTCATGGACCATGTCTATCGTCAGGCAGTGACCGCGGCCGGTACGGGCTGTATGGCGGCGCTCGATGCAGAACGTTTTCTGGCGGAACAGGAATTTGAACTGATCGCAGCCGAATAGTCAGGCTTGCCGTAGCGCATTCAATATTCTGTCGGTGAGCCAGTCTCTGGCGGCTTGATCGGCAAAGCTGTGCGATGCGCTATCAAGCGTCTCGAGTTTGATGCCGGATGTTCGGCGCAGAGTCGCAAAGTCCGCGCTGTTCCACGCAGCGAGAAAAGCGCGTGCAGTGGTATCGCGTTTTGCCAGCAATATTCGGCTATCGCCGTCAAGATGGGCAAGGGCATCGCGCAACCGCAGGGAAAGCGCACTATTTTCTTCTGTTTTGGAAGCCTGTTTCAGCCCCTTCAGAAGTTTTCTGAAGTCAATTTTTCCCGAGAGCAGGTCGATAATCGTCCGTGGATTTTTGATCCGGTCCCAATAGCGCGACCGGATCGCTGCGGATGACGGCAGAGATTCTTCGCCATCGGGTTTGTCGATTGTTTCGATCACCCACGGATTGGCCAATAGATGGCGATCAATCCCGGCGTCAGGTCCGAACAGGGCCAAAGCCGTCGCCGCATCGCAATTGCCGAAGGCGATGATCCGGTTTACCTGCGGTTGTTGCGCTGGGAGAAATTGGGCCGCTGCCACAATCTCTGCCGCGCTGCCCAGAAATCCCCGGTTATCACCGCTGCTCTCGCCAATTCCTCTCCGGTCGTAGCGCAGGACTGGAAAGCCATGTTCCGCAATGCGCATGGCCAGTTGTGCCATGCCGCCATGGGCACCCGACCGAATTTCATTGCCACCACTGACGATCAACAATGCCGTCGGTTCGGTGCCGCTATCGAGAGTGGCCGCAAGCATTTCGCTTTCGCAAGCGATCCGGTGAAAACTCCGCGTCATTATTCTAACCAGCTCGCGATATCCCGGGCGATGGCAGAAGACATTGCCGGATCGTCATCAGGTTCGGCACGGAGCCACAGAGCCGAGCCGGGAATTTGCCCGTCGCCGGGTTTATTGTCTGATTCCAGCCGCACGACCCGCTGATTTATGAAATCCGGTATTTCGGCTGCGTTCAGTTCCGTAAAGAGCCTAGAACCGAGGATGTTTCCGGCCAGCTCAATCGGTCCCGATCCGGCTTGGGCGGTCAGTTCGGCAAGACTCGTGGCCTGCCCTGATTCCTTGTCGGCTGCAACTCGGGTCCGCAGCATCGTTCGCAAGATTGTCGCGCCCTTTACCGGGCTAAAAATCCAGTGATCCGCCTGTCGCAGATTGGTGACGGTTACGGCAGAACCCCGGAACGAGGCGACATGGGAAATATCATGTTGTTGCGCACAAGTCTCGACAGCCTTTTGCCAGTCGGTCAGCGTTACAAGTCCCAAGGGAACAAGGCTTTCATTCGTTCCCGGCAGGTCGGGCATAATGCTGCCGACTTCCAGCGTCTCTAGTGCTCGCATGACATCCACCAGCATCTTGCGCATGCGGTTCATCTCGTCGAACAGTGGAGGGACGAGCATTACGCGGCGAGAAGACTGGGCCGCGAGGGACAAACAAAGCTCTTTGCGATCCGCAAATTCGTAGGATACGAATGCGGGAGCGGGCGTCACTCCGTAACTTTCATCTCGGCAAATGCGACCAAATTGCCAAATGTTTCAAACAGTTCACCATCAACATCATCATCTTCGATCATGATATCGAGACGATCTTCCAACTCCGTGAGCAATCCCGCAACAGCCATGCTGTCCAACTCGGGAAGAGCGCCGAAAAGCTCGGTTTCTGCTTTAAATTCTGAGACTTGCTCTTCGCTCAGTCCCAAAATATCCCGCATCACCGCACGCACGGCGGCTTCCGGCGTTAACTCAACCTCATTCTGCATTCAAAAACCCCCGAATCCGGATAACGGCGTTTCCCTAGAGCGAAGCGCCCATTCCGGCAAGGCCCGAGGCGTAATGGCGCAAGATAGGAAACCAGGACAGCGGGTTGTTTGGCCAGTAGAATTCCAGCCGATACCGATCGCGGACCTCTTCCATCCATTCGCGCTTATACCCATCATTGCCGGTGCCAAAGTCAATCAGCGCAACATGGTCGACATCGATGACATGCTGGAACATCGCCACGGACAGCAATGTTCCAGGAGAGGATTTTGTTGCGTCCTCGATATGGGCCAGCTTGTGGATCAACGCTTCGCCATTCTCGACGGTCCAGAATTGCGCGGCCACCGGTTCGCCGTCGATATAGGCAAGACCCAGGCGCATGCAGCCTGCCGCTGCTTCATGTTGCGCCAGCTTTTTCAGAAAATCGGGATTGCCCTCTTCGGGTTTCCAGCTGCGCTGGTAAACCGACTCATAGTCATTCCAGTCTTCTTCGGAAAATTCTGTCTCAATCCTCACGGATACCAGATTCTTTTTTGCTTTCCGGCGAACGGTGTTGCGCAGCTGGCCCGGACGATCCGCCCAATATTGGTCGAAAGTGCGGCCTTTGACGTTGAGTATATGATTGTTATCGGCCTTGGACCGGAACACAATCCATCCGGCCTGCTTGAACGCGCGTTCGGTCAGGCTTGCGGCCGAATCCTCGTCAGGAACCGGTGTAATTTCAATGTGATGAGAAAAGGATTTCAGCTCTTTTGCGATATTCGCAAGCAATGCCAGCTTGGTCACTTCATCATATTCACCCAGAAAAATCGGACGGAAAGTAAAATTATACCAGTTGGCCAGAGCCGCGTGGCGCCCGAGACCGGTTTTCATCAGGAACATCCAGGCTTCGGCCTTTCCTTCGCGGCTATGGACAATCAATGGCGACTTGTCCGGGAGGCAGAGTTCGTGCAACGCTTTTAGCCATTCGAGCCGGTCGAACAGGGACTTCTGGACCGATCTGCCGAGATTTTCTCCCGCTATGGCTTGCACAGACTGGAAATTGCTATGATATTCACTGGTCATGGTTAAGGTCGTATCTGTCACAAATCTGCTCTTTTTCCCATAGGTCAACACAATTGAATTTAGATCCCGAAACCGCCGCATTTCCACTGGACCATCTGGCTATGGGCAAGGACCCGGATGCGGACGCTCTCGCGATGCGTTCGGGAACCTTTAGCTACAAGATGTTAAATCATCGTGTCGGTGTGCTGGCGGCATGGCTGCTGGGGCAGGGGCTGGTGAAAGGCGACCGGGTTGCAACCTGGTTGGCCAAGAGTGAACTGGCGTGCATTATGCCGCTGGCATCGGCGCGGGCAGGCCTGGTCTATGTGCCGGTCAATCCTGTCCTGAAACAGGCTCAGGTCGCGCATATTGTGGCTGACAGCGGTGCAAGATTGTTGATCAGCAATGCAGGGCGCCTGAAAACCCTGGAAGGCAGCAATATCGCCAGCGATTGTGTCTTGCACGAGGACAAGTCTGTTTCCGCGGCTCTGGAAGCAATCGCGATGCCGATGGAGCCAAGCGCGCTTACGACCGACACCGATACTCTCGCTGCGATCCTCTATACCAGTGGCTCCACGGGTCGTCCCAAGGGCGTCATGCTCAGCCATGCCAATCTGACTTTGGGTGCGCTCAGTGTTGCTGAATATCTGAATCTTTCTGATGATGATCGTACCATTTGCGTATTGCCGTTGAGCTTCGACTACGGCCAGAATCAACTTTTTTCTACCTGGGCCGCAGGAGGATGTGCGGTGCCGCTTGATTATCTGACGCCGCGTGACGTCATAAAGGCATGCGCGCGGGAGAAAATTACCACGCTGGCAGCCGTGCCTCCGCTTTGGGTGCAATTGGTCGAGTCCGACTGGCCCGATGACGCCGTGGCTTCTATGCGGCGACTCACCAATAGTGGCGGCGCTTTGACCCCGAGCCTGGTCAAGCAATTGCGTGGAATATTTGGGGCGGATACGGATATTTATGCAATGTACGGTCTGACCGAAGCCTTTCGATCAACCTATCTGGACCCGGCGCTGATTGACGATAACCCGACCAGCATGGGGACAGCGATTCCCTTTGCCGAAATCCTCGTCGTGGACGAATCAGGAGCGGTAGCCGGACCGAACCGAACCGGCGAACTGGTGCATTGCGGGCCGTTGGTGGCACAGGGTTACTGGAAAGATGTCGAGCGGACCGCAGAAAGATTCAAAGATGCGCCGGAAGCGGCAAATTATCGCGGTACAGCGGTTTTTTCAGGAGATACAGTCAAGCGGGGCGACGACGGATTGCTCTATTTTGTCAGCCGCGACGATGCGATGATAAAAAGCTCTGGCAATCGAATCAGCCCGACCGAGATAGAAGAGATTGCCGCCGAATCCGGCCTCATTGCGGAGGCGGTTGCTTTGGGTGTTCCGGATGAACGGCTTGGCCAGGCGATCCGGTTATTCGTCAGGCCGGTCGATCGGGATTCAGATCCCGTTGCGATCACCGAACAGCTGGAAAAATATTTAAAGCAGAATTTACCGAATTTTATGCACCCGAGAGATATTATCCTGCTTTCAGAATTTCCCAAAAATCCCAATGGAAAACTGGACCGCAACGCGTTGGCGAACATGGATATCGAATGATCAAGACCAAGCCCACAGGGCCAATACCTCCCGGCTATGAAGCAATAGATGGTGAACTTGCCATCGGTGGCCAGAAAGCCAGTCAGCTTGTTTCCGAAAACGGCTCTCCGCTTTTTGTCTATTCCAGTGGCCGGCTCGATGCGCGGATGAGGCAATTGCGGGCGGCTATGCCAGATGCCCTTGACCTGCATTATGCGATGAAAGCCAATCCGTTTCAGCCGCTGCTGCGGCACATGGTGAATCTGGTCGATGGTGTTGATATTGCTTCGGGTGGTGAACTGAGGATGGCGCTGGCGGCGGGCGCTGCTCCGGAACATATCAGCTTTGCGGGTCCCGGCAAACGGGATGAGGAACTCCAACAGGCAATTGAGACAGGCGTCACCATCAATATCGAATCGCCCAGTGAATGCGAAAGGGCGCTGAAAATCGGCGCCGTGCTGGACAAAAAACCGCGGCTTGCGGTTCGCGCAAACCCGGACTTCGATCTCAAGGGATCGGGCATGAAAATGGGTGGCGGTGCCAAACCGTTCGGCATGGATATCGGCTTGGTCGCCCCCACGGTGAAGCAGATATTGGACGCTGGTGCTGACTGGCGCGGTTTTCATATCTTTGCCGGATCACAGGCGCTTAGCGCCGATGCGATTATCGAGACGCAGGCACAGACTCTGGAACTCGCCGGACGTCTGGCGACGATGATTGGCCATGCTCCGGATCACGTCAATCTTGGCGGCGGCTTTGGTATTCCCTATTTCCCGGGTGATGAACAACTGGATATTGCCAAAGTCGGCAAGGCTTTGGCGAAGCAGTTCGAACATCTGCCGGACATTCTCTCTTCGACCCAATTTGCGATCGAGCTGGGTCGCTATCTTGTCGGCGAAGCGGGCGTATATCTGACCCGGATCGTTGATCGCAAGGAAAGCCAGGGGCAGATCTTTCTGGTCACAGACGGCGGCTTGCATCACCAACTGGCGGCCAGTGGCAATTTCGGAACAGTCGTGAGACGAAATTATCCCGCCGCCATCGCCAACCGGTTTGAAGAAGAGCCCTGCGAAACGGTATCCATCGTTGGTTGCCTTTGTACTCCGCTCGACCGTCTGAGCGACAATGCCGCAATGCCCAAGGCCAGAGTCGGCGATATTGTCGCGATCTTCTGCGCCGGTGCCTACGGAGCGACCGCAAGTCCCGCAAATTTCTTGGGTCAAGGGCCTGCGAGAGAGATATTGGTCGACTAGTTTCGACATTTTGACTGCCGCCGAAATGTCAGATTTGTTAATCTGAAATTCATCTATTCCTAACGCTATATTCACTATTTTCCAGCATAGCCATTTCGTGACCTTGCGTGGTTTGCCCGTTTTCTGCCGGAATTCGGTCGCCACAAGAGGATTTTTACGAGGTGAATAAAATGCGTTCTGCTATGAAAAACAAGCACTTGGCAAAATCGATGATTGGCGCCGGGATGGTTTCACTTGCTGTCGCGGGTTGTTCCGGCAGCTCCAGTGGTCCCCAGCTACCCCCGGCATCCTTTGTTTCCATGCAGGAAGGTCCTGGTGAAGAATATGTGATCGGTCCGCTCGACGAACTGACAATATTCGTCTGGCGTAATCCGGAACTGGGCGCAAAGGTTCAGGTCCGCCCGGATGGACGGATTACAACGCCGTTGATTACCGATATGCCCGCTGTAGGCAAGACGCCTGCCATGCTGGCACAAGATCTCAAATTGCAGCTGTCGCAATATATCAACGAGCCGCTGGTGTCTGTCATCGTCAACAATTTTTCAGGCACATTCTCCCAGCAAATCCGTGTTGTCGGAGCGACCGAGAAACCCGCGTCGATTCCTTATCGCGCCAATATGACGTTGCTCGACGCGATGATCGCGGTCGGAGGGCTCTCCGAATTTGCATCGGGTAATCGTGCCCGTTTGATCCGGTTTGATCGCGGTACCGGGAAACAGAAAGAATATGCATTGCGCATCGACGACTTGCTCAAAAAAGGCGCGACCCGCGCCAATGTAATGCTTCGCCCCGGCGATGTGATCATCATTCCGGAAAGTATGTTTTGATCCGTTTCCATCCCCCTTTGACAGGAATTGAATAATAGCCATGAACGGTCTTTATGATGAATTTCTAATCGCGGTACATAGCGTCTGGAACAGGCGCTGGCTGGCTCTGGCTGTCGCGTGGGGGCTGTGCCTTGTGGGCTGGCTCGTCGTGGCCCTGATACCCAATAGCTATGAATCCAGAGCGCGGGTTTCGGTGGAGATGCAGTCGATATTGTCCGACAAGGTCGGTGTGGATGCGCGTGAGCGCAAAAAGAATATGGAACGCGTTCAGGAAACGCTCGCGTCGACCATCAACCTTGAAAAGGTTGTGCGCGGGACCGCTCTGAACAGAACGGTGTCCAGTGATCGCGAGCTCGCAGGCAAGGTCGAAATGCTGCGCAAGAGCATCCAGATAAAATCGGAAAAGGATAACCTGTTCGAAATTATTGCGACCTCTTCGGCCAGCAATCTCTCCGACGCCGAAAATGCCGTTCTGGCTCGCGATATTGTTCAGAAAATGATCGATATTTTTGTCGAGGAAAATCTGTCCGGGGATCGCGATGAAACCAGCCAGACGATCAAGTTTCTCGATGCCCAACTGGCCCAGAGAGAGAAAGAGCTGCAGGAAGCCGAACAGAAGCGCGTGCAGTTCGAGACCGAAAATCTGGGATTGCTGCCCGGCGTAGGCTCTATCAGTCAACGCATGGAAGCTGCTCGCGCTGAACTGGTTCAGATCGATTCCCAGCTTAGTCAGGCCTCGGCTTCGCTTGCCGCTTTGAACGGTCAGCTTTCCGGCACACCTTCGTCAATTGCTACGCCGGGAGTTGGTGGTGGCGGTGCCCGCGCTCAATTGGCGCAGGCGCAATCCACATTGGCTTCCGCACGGGCGCGCGGCTGGACCGACAGCCATCCCGACATTGTTGCAATGAAAAATGAAATTGCAGCGCTTCGCAAACAGGCGGCCAAGGAGCCTTCCGGCGGAGGTGGTTATCGAACACCAAATCCTGCCTATAGCTCGTTGCAAAGCATGCGTGCGGAACGGCAGGCAACGGTCGCTGCACTTCAGGCGCGGAAAAATGCGCTGCAGGCAGATATGGCGCAACTGGCATCCAAACAAACGCTGGAGCCGGGCGTCGCCGCGGAAATGTCGCGGATCAACCGTGACCATGAAGTTCTGAAGGATCAGTATAGTAAATTGCTCGCGGACCGGGAGCAGATCAAGTTGCGAGGCCAGGTAGAGACCGAAACGGATTCGGTAAAATTTCGCGTGATCGATCCACCTTCCAGCCCCCGGTCGCCGGCTGCTCCCAATCGTCCGCTGCTGCTGGCGCTGGTATTGTTCGTCGGCATTGGCGGCGGCATCGGTGCGGCTTTCGCAATGGGGCATTTGCAAACCAGCTATCCGACCGCTGCCAAATTGGAAAAATCCAGCGGGCTGCCGGTTATCGGTTCCGTTTCACAGGTGGTGACCAACGCACAGCGTGCGGTAAGCGGCAAAAAGCTGCGTCTGTTTTATGGCACTAGCGGTGCGCTGTTTGGCGTTTTCGGAATGTTGATGATCGTGGAATTTATCCAGCGCGGCATGGTGGCCTGAAGGGATTACGATGAACAAATATAGTCCTCCCAAAAAATCAGGTTCGCTGCTCGAACGGGCAGGGGAAATCTATGATTATATTCCTGCCGTTCGGACGGTTGAACATCGTGCCACGACGGAGGAAGCTTTCTCGTCGGAAACTGCCCGCCAGCAAGTGACACCTGCTCGGCAAAGGCCGGTGGCGGCCTATGATGGTCCGCGAGTCATGGTTGATCGTGAAAAGCTGACGGAGGCGGGTTTTATCGTTCCCGATGGACCGGTCACGGCGATCTCGGAAGAATTCCGGATCATAAAGCGTCAATTGCTCTTGGCCGCGAAAGGCAGTCAGAAAAATGATCCGGTCCCCCATGGCGAACGGATTTTAATCTGCTCGGCCCATCCTAACGAAGGCAAGACATTCTGCGCCCTGAACCTCGCGCTTTCGATAGCGGCGGAAAAGGATAACGAGGTCCTGCTGGTAGATGCCGATTTTGCCAAGCCAAGCATATTGTCGAGCCTTGGGCTGGAAGGTAGCAAAGGTTTAATGGATGCACTGGCCGATCCGCACTTGCCGGTCGAAAACTGTATCATCCACACGGACATCCCCGGCCTTGCAATCTTGCCTGCGGGCGACCAGACCAATGCCGATACAGAATATCTGGCGTCATCACGCACCGAGCAGGTACTAAACCGCCTGACTCAGAATAATCCCAATCGCATTGTTATCTTTGATTCACCACCGGCGTTGTCGGCATCGCCGGCATCCGTTCTTGCGACCCATGTCGGCCAGGTATTGATGGTGGTGAAAGCGGATGAAACGACCGAAACCGCCCTGCGCGACGCGCTGAGTTTGTTGGGTGGATGCGAGCATATCCAACTCCTTCTCAACGGCACCAAATTCTCGCCAACGGGAAGGCGCTTTGGATCTTATTATGGATATGGAGAGTAAAGCCATGACCAGGCGAACAACGAACAGTATCTTGAAATATGGCATCGCGATTCTGCCCCTGCTCGGGCTTGCCGTGTCTGGCGCTCAGGCGCGCGAACGAAAGGCTGACGTCGTACCCTATATCGAGATCCAGCAAATATTGGTCGCTGATTTGAAAGATGGTAGTGATGTTCTGACCTATACGTCGGTCGCAGCCGGTGTCGATGGCGCCATTCAAACGCGCAATGCCGAGGCCCAGATCAATGTGCGCTATGAACGTCGTTTTTCCTATCAGGATAATATGGGCGATGAAGACATCGTCAGCGGACTGGCGCGGGGTGGCGTGCAGGTTGTTCCCAATTTGCTGTCACTGGAAGCGGGTGGCCTTGCC
>Ga0209345_10000372_pt1 | contig 58521 bp, 59 predicted proteins | sample Cruoilmetagenom7_FD_187294 | JGI IMG/M metagenome (GOLD analysis project Ga0209345, IMG submission 187294) | Oil polluted marine microbial communities from Coal Oil Point, Santa Barbara, California, USA - Sample 7 (SPAdes) (version 2) | ecosystem: Environmental > Aquatic > Marine > Oil seeps ... | reverse complement strand
CGAGGGCGGGCACTTGGCCCGCCCGATTGGCTTACATCTTGAGGTTGGGGATGATCTGCTTTTTGCGGCTCATCACGCCGGGCAGCACGACCGTGTCGCCGGACACCTCAGCGCCAAAGCTCTGCTCGGCGATGTGTTTGACCATGTCGTTGGGCACCAGAAGCGTCGCCTCTTCCTTAAGGATGTCGACGATGAACAAGAGCACCTGTGCGGCACCGTCGGCTTCGGCCACTTTTGGCATCTCAGCCATCAGCGCGTCCTTACGCTCCAGCAGTGGCGCGGGGGAGGTGGTCTCCAACACGCTGACGCGCAGGTTGGTGCCGTGGAGGTCGAATTCCTTGCTGTCCATGCGCAGCAGTTCAGCTTCGCTAAACGACGACACATCGGATTTCGCCGCGAACATCTCGGCCGCGTATTCGCTGATGTCTACGCCTAAATCGCGCGCGATATCTTCGGCAATCGCACGGTCTTCTTGGGTGGTGGTCGGGCTGCGGAATTCCAGCGTGTCGGAAAGGATGCAGGACAGGGCTGCCGCTTTGACGCCGCGTGGGGCCTGTGCCCAATCTTTGCCGATCATCTTGAACATGATGGTCGCGGTGCAGGCAAGCGGCTGGATGTTGATCTCAATCGGCCCGCGTGTTTCCAGCCCGGCCACCAGACGGTGGTGGTCGATGATGCCGGTGATGTCGGCCTCGTTGATGTTGGCGGGAAGCTCGGCTGGGTTGTTGGTGTCGACGATGACAACCTCGGTGTCGGCCTCAAGCGCGGTCAGGATTTCCGGCTTATCGAGGTTCCATTTGTCGAGCATGAACAGCGCTTCGGTGTTGGGCTCGCCGAGAAGAACTGGTTTGGCGGGGATGCCCTTAATCTCGTTAAGATACCAAGCCCAGACGATCGGGCTGCCGGTGCTGTCGGTGTCGGGGGATTTATGGCCAAAAACAAGCGTTGTCATGGGGCGGTCCTGTCTGTTCGGGTGGATTTGCGGGCCTTATAGCAGGTTCAAGGGCCTTGTCACCTGCGCCTGCTGCATCGCGGCATTGCGCGCAGCGCCTAAAGGTCCAGTTCCGCCCGTTTCTTTTTTGAAAGTGCGGCGGCGATCATGTCGTAGGAGGCGCGGATGTGATCCCGTAGGCCATCGTCACCAAGCCCCGGTTCGGCGTAATGTTGGATCCATTTCAACCCTCGTGACGCCAAATAGGGTGCAGGCCGCAAGCCGGGGCTGTCTGAAAGCACCTCAAAACCCAGTTCGGTTACTTTGAAGGTGAAAGCAGGCGCGTCTTCGGCCCAGCCGCAGATCGCAAAGACCTTGCCGCCGACTTTCCACACGTCAGCGTTGCCCCATTGCACGACGTGGGATGTCTGGGGCAGGGCGGCGCAAAAGGCGTTGAATTCGTCGCGGGTCATTGCATCAGCTTAAGCCGCACGCGGCCCTTTGCATAGCGCTGCGCGATGGGGCAAGTTGCCCGCCATGAGTAAGCCCCGTGAGACCGATCTTTACCCTCCAATCAAGGCGTTCCTTGAAGATCAGGGCTATGTTGTAAAATCCGAAGTCGGCGCGGCAGATGTGGTGGCGGTGCGCGGGGCAGAACCGCCGGTGGTGGTGGAGTTGAAACTCGGCTTTTCGCTGGCGCTGTTCCATCAATGTCTGGCGCGGCTCAAGGTGTCGGATGATGTCTACCTCGCCGTGGCGCGCCAACCCGGCAAGCGTTTTGCCAAGTCGGTGAAGGATAACGTCACGTTGGCGCGGCGGCTCGGGCTAGGGCTGATTACTGTGCGACTCTCGGATGGGCTAGTTGAAGTGCATTGCGATCCCGGCCCCTATGCGCCGCGCAAGAATGCCAAGCGCGCGGCGATGCTCTTGCGCGAATTCGCCCGGCGGCAGGGAGACCCAAATGACGGCGGTCAGACCCGTGCAGGGCTGGTGACCGCCTACCGTCAAGACGCACTGAAGCTGGCGGTATTCCTCTTTGAGGCAGGCGCAAGCAAGGGCGCGGATGTAGCCCGCGCGACCGAGGTGTCGGCAGCAACCCGCATGATGCGTGACGATCACTATGGGTGGTTTGAAAAGGTCGACAAAGGCATATACGGCCTGACCCCGACGGGGGCAGAGGCTGTGGCTACCGCTGGCCGCATTCTGGGCGCGGGTTAACAGTTCCAATCCGCGCAAAATTTTTTGACGGCGTTGTTGACAGGACGCGGACCGCTGCTTAGCTATGCCTCGTTATCACTCACATGGGTTGAGTGCTAACGGCTGCACCCCTCGACCGGAGGGGGTGGCTTGGAAGAGTAACTTTGAGCCTTAAGGAGCTGCAAAGATGGCATTGAAACCGCTTCATGACCGTGTGCTGGTAAAGCGTACCGAAAGCGAAGAAAAAACCGCCGGCGGGTTGATCATCCCTGATTCCGCCAAAGAAAAGCCTTCCGAAGGTGAAGTCGTTGCCGTGGGCACCGGCGCACGCAAGGACAACGGCGAGCTGATCGAAATGGCCGTCGCACCCGGCGACAAAATCCTGTTCGGCAAATGGTCCGGCACAGAGGTCACCGTCGAAGGCGAAGAAATGCTGATGATGAAAGAAAGCGACATCATGGGGATCATCGCGTAAGCCACCCGGCTTGCCGACCCTTTTTGAAGACGCTCACATCAATCTAAGATTTTAGGAGAAGACAACATGGCTGCTAAGGACGTCAAATTTGACACCGATGCCCGCAACCGGATGCTCAAGGGTGTAAACATCCTTGCCGACGCGGTGAAAGTCACACTCGGCCCCAAAGGCCGTAACGTGGTTCTGGACAAATCCTTTGGCGCACCGCGCATCACCAAAGACGGTGTATCCGTGGCGAAGGAAATCGAACTGGAAGACAAGTTCGAGAACATGGGCGCACAGATGGTCAAGGAAGTCGCTTCCCGGACCAACGACGAAGCAGGCGACGGCACAACTACCGCGACTGTTCTGGCTCAGGCCATCGTCAAAGAAGGCATGAAATCGGTTGCCGCTGGCATGAACCCGATGGACCTGAAGCGCGGTATCGATCTGGCAACTGCCAAGGTCGTTGAAGCGATCAAAGCCGCGGCCCGTGACGTATCCGACAGCGACGAAGTCGCACAGGTCGGCACCATCTCCGCCAACGGCGAAAAAGAGATCGGCCGTCAGATCGCAGACGCGATGCAGAAAGTCGGCAACGAGGGTGTCATCACCGTCGAAGAGAACAAAGGTCTGGAAACAGAGACCGATGTCGTCGAAGGCATGCAGTTCGACCGCGGCTACCTGAGCCCCTACTTCGTCACCAACTCCGACAAAATGACCGTCGAGCTGGAAGACGCGATCATCCTGCTGCACGAGAAGAAACTGTCGAGCCTTCAGCCGATGGTTCCGCTGCTCGAGCAGGTTATCCAGTCCCAGAAGCCGCTTTTGATCATCGCCGAAGACGTTGAGGGCGAAGCCCTTGCGACCCTCGTCGTGAACAAACTGCGTGGCGGTCTGAAAATTGCTGCTGTGAAAGCACCTGGTTTTGGTGACCGTCGCAAAGCAATGCTGCAAGACCTCGCGGTTCTGACCGGTGGTCAGGTGATCTCCGAAGATCTGGGCATGAAGCTTGAGTCCGTGACCATGGACATGCTGGGTTCCGCCAAGAAAGTGTCGATCACCAAAGATGCGACCATCGTCGTTGATGGCGCAGGCGAGAAGGCCGAGATCGAAGCACGTGTTGCTCAGATCCGTAACCAGATCGAAGAAACCACGTCTGACTACGACCGTGAGAAGCTGCAAGAGCGCGTTGCCAAACTGGCTGGCGGTGTTGCTGTGATCCGCGTCGGCGGCATGACCGAAGTCGAAGTGAAAGAGCGCAAAGACCGCGTTGACGACGCACTGAACGCGACACGTGCCGCTGTTCAAGAAGGCATCGTTGTTGGCGGTGGTGTTGCTCTGGTTCAGGCGGGCAAAAAGCTCGAAGGTCTGACCGGAGACAACAACGATCAGAACGTCGGTATCTCCATCGTGCGTAAAGCACTGGAAGCACCGCTGCGTCAGATCGCTGAAAACGCTGGTGTGGACGGTTCGGTTGTTGCCGGCAAAATCCGCGAAAGCGACGACCTGAAGTTCGGCTTCAACGCGCAGACCGAAGAATATGGCGACATGTTCAAGTTCGGCGTTATCGACCCGGCCAAAGTTGTCCGCACAGCTCTGCAAGACGCGGCGTCCATCGCTGGTCTGCTGATCACCACCGAGGCGATGGTCGCTGACCGTCCGTCCAAGGAAGGTGCCGGCGGCGGCATGCCCGACATGGGCGGCATGGGCGGCATGGGCGGCATGATGTAAGCCAGCCCAATCGGCTCAAGATCAGGGGGCGTGCCAGAAATGGCGCGCCTCTTTCTCTTTGGCGGGGGCACCGTTATATTTGCGCCTAAGTTTATTGCCCTCAATTGGGCAACTCGACAATCCGCGCATAGGCATTCAGCATGTCGAGCGCATTTGCAAAGGTCTCTGACGGGTTCTCCTTCACAATATAGCCCGCGACATTCTTGCTGTAAGCCGATTGAACGTCTGTGGGCATGTCAGATGTTGTAAAAACAAAAACGACCATACGTTCTAAAGCCGGATCCGCCCGAACGATTTCTAAAAATTCAAGCCCACCCATCCGCGGCATATTTAGGTCGAGTGTAATGATATAGGGCGGCAATCGCCCATGCTGTTTTACCTCCTCTGCTAAGAACTCTAGCGCATGTTGGCCGTCATGGCAGACTGCCGTTTCGTTCACGATTTTCAATTTTCGCATCGCCCGCTGCATGGCCATCACACTAACCTTGTCATCATCGACGATAAGAAATTTTGCGGCAGTAGTTTTCATCCAGCAGTCCTTCGAGGCTTGCCTCACGCCGCCGCCGCTATCGGCGGTGCAGGGCGGTGAGAGTCCGGTGCTTGTGGGAGTTCGACAATAAAGGTTGAGCCCCGACCTTTAACAGGGTCGGATATAAGTGTGATTTTGCCCTTCTGGTGGCTCGCCAATTTACTTACAATGGCAAGGCCGAGACCGCTTCCCTCAACCTCATCACGCGGCCTTAGTGTCTGGAATAATTCAAATATCTTGTTTTGATGTTGCAGTTCTATTCCGGGGCCGTCATCGCGGACCATTAGGATCAAACGATCCTCAACAACGTCAGCGCTGACATGGATTTCACCTTGGGCACGGTCATGATGCTTGATTGCGTTAGAGATGAGGTTGCCCAAAATTTGCTGCAGCGGGCTGAGTTGCACGTCAATTAATTGATCCGTGCCAGTGAAGCTAATATCGAACCGATCCTCAGTATCGATATAGCGTGCCTGCTCTGCCACCAAGCGGGCAAAGTTGACTGGCTCTGGAATAGGTTGATCTTGCCCGGCGCGGGCATAGTCCAGTAGATCGTTCAGCAAGCGGTTGAGGCGATCAATTCGCTGCTGGGACATCAGTAGATACTCGCGGCTTTCGTTGCTTAGAACGTTTTCCTCATCCTCGAGCACCCAAAGGCTTAGTTCGTGTACAGCGCGTAGGGGAGAGCGAAGATCATGTGCGGCCACATAGGCAAACTTTTCTAGCTCAATATTCGAGCGACGAAGTTCTTCCGCATTTTCGCGGAAAATAACCAAAGCACGTGCCATTTCTCCCAATTCATCGCGGCCTCGGACCGTAATTGGATGATCTAGGTCGCCTCCTGCAATGGCCGTCACGGAATTGGTCAACTTTCTGATACGACGGTTGAATTGCCGCTCGATAACCAGCCCGTTTGTAAGAGCAATGGCAAATAGCGCAATCGTAACTGTTGCGCCCACAATCCAAATGACCCGGTGAATAGCATTGCTAAGATCTTCTGCCGCGCGATCAACCAGTTGTAATGCATTCTGCGTCAGGTCGGAGGACATGTCTGACAGTTCAATGATCATGGGCAAATGCTCAGCCTGCAGTGCCTTGAGGCCATTCTGAAACCGCAGGCGCGCATCGATATGGACAAAATAGCCAATTTCGGAGTCAAGCAGAACATCACGCAACGCGGTGATCTGACGTGCCAAATACTGCTGCTTTTCTAAATCTCTAATACGCGGAAGACGTGCTATGATATCCTGTAGGAGCTCCTTTACCTCAAGCTTCGCTCGTTCAAGCTGAAGCGGTTTGTCTTGCAGCCTCTGCGCGACAACAATGTTAATTAGTGTATCTAGGCTTAGGCGTGCATCATTAAGATTGATGGCATTTAGCAGAAGGTCCTGGAAGTTTGCGTTAAGCGCTCGAGTGGAGTCGTCGTCCGAAGGAGGGAGCCCATCTGCGTTCCGTAGGAGTGCTTCGGACCTTTCCGAAAGCTGAAAGGCGAGGTCATCAATAATTAGATGGCTTTGCTCCTGGACCTGCTCAATATTATCGAGCGCCTCTACAATTTGAGCATCTGAACGCCGCATCTCTCGACGGTTTTGAATCGTCGCAGCCGACGCGCGCCGCGCCACCTGCAACCGCTCCTCAAGCTGGGTCAAAAGTGGCTGGTCTATTCCCAATTCTTTGAGGGTATCCAGCAAGCTGATAACGCTACCGATCTTTGCGGATATATCCTCTTCAAGGGTTTCTAGAGAAACCGCAAACTCAGTCTGGTTTAACTGCTCAATCAGTAAGAAAACGTCATTCACTGAGCGCTCAATCCGTTGTGAAAGAGCCATCATCGGTAGCGCGGATAGACTTAGATGGGCATGACTGCTCAATGCAGAGCGCATTTGTATCGTAGCGGCTGACCCTGCCACGCAAATGATTGCAGCGACCAGGAAGAGCACCGCCCTAAGGCGGGTGCTAATGCGGCTGCCAAAAAGCTGCAGCAGTTGCCTAAGAGGAAGCATCGTAACCATGCAAAATGAATAGCCGGAACCAATTAACGCAATGTTAAGCGCCACCGACCTAAAACTGATCCATCGCCAGCGGGCCATCGCGGCTGTCGGTTTGAGAATCTGGAGGTTTATGACGTGTTGAGAGGGAAGAAACTTACGCGACGACGGCTTTCCCTCGGCCTTGGGGCAAGTCTTACAGCGCTGGCAGCCGGTCCGGTATTCGGGTCGGAGGCAATTGACATAGTGGTCGCCGAAGATGCGCGTAAACTTGGCGACAACGGTCGCCCACTCTCTGTTTTGTTACCAGAAGGGTCTCGAGCCAATCTCGACCCGGTCGCTGCAGCCTTTACAAAGAAGACCGGTATTCAGATAGATTTAGAAGAGGTCCATGTCGATCAAATCAATGCTGAACTGATGTTAAATAGCGTGTTGGGTCAGGCGAAATATGACATTGCCTTACCGGCAACTTTCGGCGTAGCCGACCTCGTGGCAGCAGGGGCGATCCATGCTTTAGATGCCTATATCGGGCGTTATGAACCTAACGGTTTTAGGAACGCGATGCTCTATCAGGAGGGTGATAAGTTCGACGGTCATACGTACGGCTTCCAGACGGATGGTGACGCCTATTTAATGTTTTACCACCGCGAAATGCTTAATGATTTGGATGCGCAAAAACGTTATGCAGATCGCTTCGGCTATATTCTTTCCACTCCAGAAACTTGGGAGGAATTAGATCGGCAAATTCGGTTTTTCCATTCGCCGGCAGAAGGCCGCTATGGGGGGCTATTATTTCGCACGCCGGGTTATCTGGCGTGGGAATGGTGGGTTAGATTTCATGCCAAAGGTTATTGGCCATTGGCCTCTGATATGACGCCGCAGATCGCTGGGGAGGCGGGTATCGCGGCATTAGAGGAATTGATCGCGATTACAGACTTCCTCGTTCCGGAAACATCCAGCCTCGGGCTATTCGGAAATTGGGCGCGGTATGCAAAGGGCGATGTGTATTGCAACATTGGCTGGGGCGGGACGCAGAAGTATCTCAATTCTTTGCAATCACCGATGCGGGGGCTAATGGTACATGGGCCCACGCCGGGCGGAAAGGTTGGGGATGAATTGCTGTCAGCCCCTTATTTCAATTGGGGGTGGAGCTTTGTCATCAGCACCGCCTCGACGCAGAAAGAGCTCGGATATCTCTTTGCGCTCTTTGCGGCCACTCCCGCAATGTCAACGCTTGCTGTTCGGCAACCCGGCGGGTTCTTTGACCCATACCGCGATGAACACTACAGCGATCCGGGTGTACAAAAGGCCTATTCCGAGCCCTTCTTAAAAGTGCACCGCGAGGCACTCGAAGGGGCGATACCCGATCTGTATCTCAAAGGGCAATCGGAGTACTTTCAAACTTTGGGCAGAGGGCTGGACAGAGCCCTCCAAGGAGACGTAACGCCGAAAGTGGCCTTAACCCGAGTCGCTCAAAAATGGCAACTTATTACAAGTCGCGCCGGGCGTGCGGAACAGATACAGCGATGGGCGCAGCTTCAGGTCAAATATCCGCCAGAAGCTCGCCGTTTACTGCGAGATATCGCGTGATGCTAGGGCTGCGCATATAATTAGTGCACAATCTATTTACTATAATCAATGGAGCCGTCTTGGTTATTAGCACATGACACCACCGCTGTTGAACCTCACCCCCGACACTGATCCGTTTTCGGCCGCGCCGCCGCAAAACGCGGCCGTGGATACACAAGAGTTTATCTATCTTTTAAGCCACGATCTACGAAGCTCCATCCGGGCACTACTAGAACTTCCTGAGTGGATCGCTGAGGACCTCGAAGAATCTGGGCTAGAGGTGAGTGCATCAGTACTTGATTCGATTTCCTTGATGAAACGGCATACGCGACGCTTGGACAGGATGCTGATCGACTTGCTGGAGTATTCTCGTGCGGGTGAAGGTCGAAATGTTCAAAAGGTCAATTTGCGTGATGCCTGTGATGCTGCCCTAGAAGAGTTGCGGCTGCCAAGTGAATTTCGGTTCAACCAACAGTTCAATTGCCAAGCATTTCCGATCTGCGAACAGGATCTGCATGCGCTCTTTACGGCATTGATTGGCAACGCAGTAAAGCATCATGATCAGCTTTCGGGAATTGTAGAGGTAATGGGGCGGATGGAGGGAACGGCTCTGGTACTGACGATTTCGGACGACGGTCCAGGTATCCTGCCGGAGTTTCATGAGCGGGTTTTTAGGCCCTTGACCACGCTGCGCGCGCGGGACGACGTTGAAGGGTCCGGCCTTGGGCTGGCCATCGTACGAAAAATCGCCAGGTGTTATAATGGATCTGCACGAATTCTTTTCGGACAGAAAGGCCGCGGAACGACGGTTGAAGTGAGATTGCAGACGGTCACGATGTAGGAAGGTAAAAAGGGCCGGATCAGGTTTACCGATCCCGTTCGGACGGGGAAAGAGGTGACGTAAACCAGCAAATCGGTGAAGCCATAGGAGGTGAAACATCACAACCCGTTTAGATTGCCAGGCCAGTGAGATTCCGTGCTTGGCGCAGCCAAGCCTGGAGGCTAATCGGATGGCTATGCAACTGCTCCTTCTTTCCGCCCTCACCATGTGCGCCTTTGCGGCCAATTCCATTCTGACACGGATGGCGGTCGACGGCGGGCATATTGATCCCGCTGGCTTTGCCCTGGTTCGGGTCGGCGCGGGTGCTGTGGTATTGGCGGTGATGGTGGCGGTAAGGGGAGGGCGATTACCACTTTTACGTCGTAACAGGGTTGGCGGGGCGCTGAGCCTTGCCGTCTACATGAGTGGTTTTAGCCTCGCCTACATGACGTTGGATGCCGGTCTTGGCGCGCTTATTCTTTTCGGCGTGGTGCAGATAACCATGTTCACCCATGCAGCGTTTACCGGCACGGCACCCACAGCAAGGCAGATAATAGGTGCGGCAGCAGCCTTCGCAGGCTTGGTGCTTGTACTTTGGCCCGATGGGCAGAGTTCTACAGATATCGCGGGGGCTGGGCTTATGGTTCTCGCCGGGATCGGCTGGGCCGCCTACACGATCATCGGGCGCACATCCGGTGATCCTTTGGCCGCAACTTCAGCAAACTTTTTGCTTTGCTTTCCTTTCATGCTGATCCTGCCAGCATTTTCGGGCGGGTATTTTAGCGTATCAGGTCTTCTGCTCGGTGCGCTGTGCGGTGGGATAACTTCGGGCCTTGGCTACGCGTTGTGGTATGTCGTGCTGGCCCGGATCGACGGAGGGACGGCAGCCGTGGCGCAACTCAGTGTGCCGATCATTGCGATTTTTGCTGGCGCGCTGATTCTTGGGGAACCGCTGAGTTTTACCCTACTCATCGCGACGGTTCTGGTGCTGGGCGGGATCGCCTGGGCGATCAGCGCAAGATCGGCTCCAACGGATCATAGGTAATCGCCTCATCTGCGAGGCCGAAAGCGACCGCGCCAAGGCTGTCTGGCTTATGGGGCACCTGCGCAAGTTCGGATTTGGTTACCCATTGGTGCCGAGTGACGATGGCCTCGCGGTCTTGCCAATTGGGCGCAATTTCAGCCGAGCCTAAGAGATGGCAACGAAAGTAGATATCTACTTGATGGAAATCACCGCCCGGGTCGTGGAATTCATTCACCAGACAGGGCTGGCCTACCGAAATATGCAGACCGGTCTCCTCGAAAACTTCACGGCGCAGGTTCTCAGGTAACGACGCTCCGGCCTCTACCCCGCCACCTGGGGCGCACATCAGACCGAGCCTGTTGTCGGAATAGGCGTTTACCAGCAGCAACCGGCTTTCATGGAGCAAGACCGCACGGGCGGCCAATCGGGGGCAGGGGCGGGGCATCGGCACACTTTCGTCAGGTAACGCGCCAAGACCATTTCACAGTCCTGGCAATCAGTCTATCTGGAAGACATGATGAAAAGCCTTTCCCTGATTTTCGCCGCGTTGTGGTTGGCGCTGCCGCAGCCTGCCAAGGCTGAAACTGCTGCAGGTCGCTGTGTTGTATTACTGCATGGTTTGGCGCGGACCGAAACGTCTTTCGCCGTGATGGAGGCCGCCTTGGCCGCCGAAGGGTACCGTGTGGTACGTCTCGGCTACCCCTCGACCGAGGCCAATATCGCCGATTTGACGAAGCAAACCCTGCCGCGTGCGATAGCTGCCTGCGGAACTGCGCGGATTGATTTCGTGACCCATTCCATGGGCGGCATCTTGGTGCGCAAATGGGTGGCAGAGGCCGGCGCTGATCGGGTGGGCCGGGTGGTGATGCTGGGGCCGCCCAACCATGGCAGCGAGGTGGTGGACGAACTGGTCGACAACCCCGCGTTTGATTGGCTTAACGGCCCCGCGGGGGCCGAGATCGGTACCGGCGATGAAGCCTTGCCAAACCAATTGCCACCCGTGCCGTTTGAACTGGGGGTGATCGCTGGCTCGCAGTCGCTAAATCCCTATTTTTCAAGTCTACTCCCGGGACCGGATGATGGGAAAGTCTCTGTCGCGTCAACACGCGTGGCGGGTATGAAAGAGCATATCATTTTGCCCGTGACCCATACTTTTATGATGAACAACCCGCGTGTGATTGCGCAGACCATGGCCTTTCTGAAAACCGGCAGCTTTGACCGTTCGATGACCTTTATCGGTGGCGTATTGAATGCGATTGGCTGCCCCGAAGGGGGGTGCCTGCCGGGGATGGGAGGAACCGATGCCAAACCTTAATTTGATCAACGCAGAGGTTCTGCACCCCGAAGGGCTGAGCTGCGCGCCGCTGTCCTTTGCCGATGGGTTGATCAGCGAAGCCCCGGTGGGGCGGCGCGTCGATCTGACTGGTTTCCAGGCGCTTCCAGGGATCGTTGATCTTCACGGCGATGCGTTCGAGCGGCATCTGGCTCCGCGCCGGGGGGCGATGAAGCAACTCTCCGAGGGGCTGGTCGCGGCGGAAGCGGAGTTGGCCGCCAATGGGATAACGACAGCAATTTTGGCGCAATTCGTCAGTTGGGAAGGCGGGCTTCGGGGGCTGGCGTTTGCTGATCAGGTCTTTACCGGCATTCGCGACACCGCGCCCGAACTGGTCACCGATGTCCGCCCTCAACTGCGGTTTGAGACCCATATGCTCGACCTCTATGATAGCCTGCCGCAACGGATCGCGAATTGGGGTGTGGGCTATGTGGTTTTTAACGATCACCTGCCGCATGACCGCTTGGCGCAGGGCAAAATGCCCAAACGGCTGGTGGGGCAAGCGCTGAAGGCCGGACGCAGCCCCGAAAGCCATCTATCGCAGATGCAAGAGATGCACGCGCGGCGCGATGAGGTGCCTGCGGCGCTGGATCGGCTCTGCGCAGACCTCGCGCAGCGCGGGGTCAAGATGGGCAGCCATGACGACCAGACCGCAGAGGGCCGCGCTTTATGGCGCGCGCGGGCTGTGACGCTGGCTGAATTCCCGGAGACGCAGGAGGCCGCCGAGGCCGCGCATGTGTCGGGTGATGCGGTGATCATGGGCGCGCCGAATGTGGTGCGTGGCGGGTCGCATAACGGCAACCTCTCGGCGCTGGACTTGATCAGCATGGGACTGTGCCATGCTTTGGCCTCGGATTACCATTACCCGTCGCCGCGTCGTGCCGCGTTAATGCTGGCGCAGAGCGGGTTGATGGACTTCGCGAGCGCATGGGCATTGGTTTCATCGGGGCCGGCGCAGGTGCTGGGGCTTTCGGATCGCGGCACGCTCGCGCCAGGCAAACGCGCTGATCTCGTCGTGCTGGACAAGGCCACGGGCCGTGTTGCCGCTACTTTCGTGGCGGGGCGGGTGAGCTTTATGTCAGGGGCGATTGCAGAGCGTTTCGCCGCCTGAACTCAATCGCGGATGATCTGGTTCACATGGCCCATCTTGCGACCCGGCTTCACCTCGGCCTTGCCATAGAGATGCAGCGCGGTATCACGGGCGCGAGCAAGCTCTGGCACGCGGGCCATGTCATCGCCGATGAGGTTGGTCATCACCACATCCGCATAGCGCTGACCATCGCCGAGGGGCCATCCGGCCACGGCGCGGATGTGCTGCTCGAACTGGTCGATGGCACAGCCGTTCTGGGTCCAATGGCCTGAGTTATGCACCCGTGGTGCGATCTCATTCACGATCAGCCCCTGCGGCGTGACAAATAGTTCGACCCCCATGACACCGACATAATCAAGCGCGTTCAGCACCCGACCAGCGAGCAAAACGGCATCGGTGCGTTGCGCGTTGCTGATCTTCGCGGGGACGGTGGTGGTGTGCAGAATACCATCGCGGTGGACGTTCTCACCGGGATCGAAACAGGCGACTTCGCCCGTCGCACTGCGCGCGGCGATGACAGAGATTTCGGCGCTGAAGTTCACGAACCCTTCGAGCACGGACGGCGCGCCGTTCATTTCGGCCCATGCGGCGTCAATATCGGCATCGTCTTTCAGCCGCGCTTGGCCTTTGCCGTCATAGCCAAACCGCCGCGTCTTGAGGATCGCGGGCGTGCCGATCTGTGCCACGGCGGCTTTCAGGGTCGCGGCGTCGGTTACATCCGCGAAGGGGGCCACCTTCAAGCCGAGGTCGCCGAGGAAGGTCTTCTCCGTCAGCCGGTCCTGTGAAATCCGCAGCGCTTCGCGGACCGGACGGATGGGGGTGATTGCCTCCACCACGTCGAGCGCCTCGGTGGGGATATTCTCAAACTCGAAGGTCACGATGTCACAGGCGCGGGCGAAAGCCTCTAGCGCTTTGTGGTCGTCATAACCTGCGGTGGTCACAGCATGGGCCACATCGGCGGCGGGCGGGTTGGCACCCGGCTCAAAGATATGAGTACGAAAGCCCAAGCGAGCAGCGGCGACAGACAGCATCCGGCCCAGCTGACCGCCGCCCAGAATGCCAACGGTGGCGCCGGTTTGCAGCGGTTCAGTCATGTGGCACCTCAGGGATCGAGGCGCTGAGCGCCTCGCGCCAATCGTCGAGCCGTTTGGCCAGTTCCGCGTCTTGCAGGGCCAGAATGCCCGCCGCCATCAAGGCCGCATTGGCGGCGCCCGCCGCGCCGATAGCCATCGTTGCCACAGGAAAGCCGCGCGGCATCTGTAGGATGGAATAAAGCGAATCCACACCCGACAGCGCCTTGGTCTGTACCGGCACGCCGATCACCGGCACGCGCGTTTTTGAGGCCATCATGCCGGGCAGATGCGCCGCACCGCCAGCGCCCGCTATGATCACTTGCAGGCCCCGCTCCACCGCTGTTTTACCATATTCCCACAGCCGGTCCGGCGTGCGATGCGCTGATACGATGCGCGCCTCAAAGGGGATGTTAAGCTCTTCCAGCAGGGTTGCTGCTTCGCGCATGGTGGCCCAGTCGGACTGGGACCCCATGATGATGCCAACCGGGGGCGTGGTCATTGCGCAGGGCCTTCTCGTGGTGGATCAGAGCGCGCACTATACCCATCCCGGCCCATGTGGCAACGTCGATTGCCACGGGCCGCAGGGATAATGGGTTAAGCGATAATGTCGGGGGTAAGGCGGTCTTCGATCTGGGCGATGAGATCCCTGAGCCGCAGCTTGCGCTTTTTCAGCCGTTGCAGGGTCAGCTGATCGCCAGTTCCTTTTTCAACAAGCGCATGGATGGCGTCATCCAGATCGCGATGTTCCCGTCGGAAGACTTCAAGTTCGACACGCAGCACTTCGTCCGTTTTCATCGACAGATCGGTAGGGGCATTCATGGTTGTGTGATTCCGTTAGGCAACTGAACCTTGAATATAAGCGCTTGAGATCATTTGGCATAGCCCTTGCGCAGGCAAGAAAGCCCCCCCATATTCTAGACAACGGGTTGCCGGTTGCGGGGCCTGTGAAACACTGTCGCTTGACCTGATAAGGACGTGTCGCATGACGAAACTAACGCTTGCCTCTTACCCACATATGCTTGGGTTTGAACAATTGGAACGGGTGCTCGAACGCAGTGCCAAAGCCGGAAACGAAGGCTATCCGCCGTTTAACATCGAACAAACCTCGGACTTTAGCTATCGGATCACACTTGCCGTTGCGGGTTTTTCGGAACAGGATCTCTCGATAACCGTTGAGGATAGACAGCTCGTGATCCGTGGGCGTCAGTCTGACGAAGGCGAAGATCGGGTGTTTCTGCATCGCGGCATCGCTGCGCGACAATTTCAGCGCTCGTTCGTTCTGGCCGATGGGGTCGATGTGGGTGAAGCCGTAATGGAGAATGGTCTGCTGCATGTGGATCTGACCCGTGCCAAGCCTGAAACGGTGGTTCAAACCATCAAGATCAAGAAGGGGTAATATCATGCAAGACGCAATCACCCACGGAAATGACCGTATGGTCTATGTCAAAACCATCGCTGTCGCCGATCTGCCGCGCGAAGTGCGTGATCAGGCCGAGGGGCTTGAACTTCTTTATGCGGTCCATGACGCCGAAGGGCAGCAATTGGCGCTTGTCGGCGATCAGAAACTCGCGTTCTCACTGGCGCGTGAACACGACTACCGCCCGGTTATGGTGCATTGACGCCATAGACGGCGACGATAATCTAAGCCTGATGCAAGGCCGCAGTCCGCTGCGGCCTTTTCTATTGGGAGCGGGCTTTTGAATTTCGATTTCGACTGGGTAGATGCCTTCACGGATCAGGTCTTCGGTGGCAACGGTTGTGCCGTGGTGCACGGCGGGGCGGTGCTTTCTGATGCGATTTGCATGGCCTATGTGCGTGAGACATCTTTGGTGGAGTGTACCTTTACTGGCCCATCCGAGGTCGCTGACTTCAAGGTGAAATACTACCTCGCCAGCCGCGAGATACCCTTTGCAGGCCACCCGACCATCGCCACAGTCGCCGCACTGCGCCATCGCGGATTGATCGGCGAAGGGCCGCTGCGGTTGGAGACTGGCGCGGGAATTGTCAACGTGGAGGTGCGTGGCGCGCAGATCGCGATGACGCAGATCGCGCCGGTTTTCGGGGCCGAGGTGCCGGCTAATCTTGTGGCGCGGGTGGGCGGAGTTGTGACCAGCGATATCATCGGACAGCCGCAGGTGGTCTCCACCGGGCTGCCTTTCTGTATCACCGTTCTGCGCAGCCGCGCGGCGTTGGAGACATTGACGCTCGATCCAGATGCATTGGCGGAGTACAACGCTCATCTGGGGCAAGACAGCGACATGATGGAGCCCTTCTGGGTGACCCTCGAAGGGGCGACTTCGGCAGGCGATACCTATGCGCGGCTTCTGCTGGCGCCACCCAGCCCCCCCGAAGACCCTTTCACGGGATCAGCCACTGGCGCGATGGCGGCCTACCTCTGGGCGCGCGGTTTGATAGACAGCCCGGCTTTCGTAGCAGAGCAGGGGCATCTCATGGGTCGTCCCGGCAGGGCCGAAGTGGAGGTGCTCGGCCCGCGTGATGCGATCACGGGCGTGCGCGTGGCGGGGCAGGGCCGCGTGGTGATGTCAGGTCAGGTTTTCATGCCTGAAACGGCCTAGACCGAAACGCAAAACGCAGCCCCGAGGGGCTGCGTGGTCGTTTCAAAGGGCAACTCGGTTTAACCCGCGATCAGCCCCATGTTTTCAAGCTTCAGCAGCACCTGATGCGCGCAGTTGTCGACATCGACATTCTCGGTTTCAAGCACCAGTTCGGCGTTCTGCGGCACGTCATAGGGGTCTGAGATGCCGGTGAACTCTTTGATCTTGCCTTCGCGGGCCAGCTTATAGAGGCCTTTGCGGTCACGGCGTTCGCATTCCTCGATAGAGGTCGCAACGTGCACTTCAACGAATGCACCAAAGTTCTCTACATCCTCGCGCACGGCGCGACGGGTGGTCGCGTAGGGCGCGATCGGTGCGCAGATGGCGATGCCACCGTTCTTGGTGATCTCTGACGCGACATAGCCGATACGGCGGATGTTCAGGTCGCGGTGCTCTTTCGAGAAGCCCAGCTCGGAGCTGAGGTTTTTCCGCACAATGTCACCGTCCAGCAGGGTCACGGGGCGGCCGCCCATTTCCATCAGCTTAACCATTAGCGCGTTCGCAATGGTAGATTTGCCGGAGCCTGAGAAGCCGGTGAAAAAGACGGTGAAACCCTGCTCGGAACGCGGCGGCGAGGTGCGGCGCAGTTCCTTGACGACCTCGGGGAAGGAGAACCACTCAGGGATCTCCAGGCCTTCGCGCAGGCGGCGGCGCAGTTCGGTGCCCGAGATGTTGAGGATGGTGACGTTCTCTTTGTCTTCGATCTCATCCATGGCCTCGTATTGGGCACGTTCTTGCACCCAGACCATGTGTTTGAAATCGACCATTTCGATGCCCATTTCCTCCTGATGTTCGCGGAACAGGTCCTGCGCATCATAGGGGCCATAGAAATCTTCACCGGCGGAATTCTTGCCGGGGCCAGCGTGATCGCGGCCAACGATGAAATGGGTGCAGCCGTGGTTCTTGCGGATCAATCCGTGCCAGACAGCCTCACGCGGGCCCGCCATGCGCATGGCGAGGTTTAGCAAGCTCATCGACGTGGTGGCCGCCGGGTATTTGTCGAGCACCGCCTCATAACAGCGCACGCGGGTGAAGTGATCGACATCGCCCGGCTTGGTCAGACCAACAACGGGATGGATCAACAGGTTGGCCTGCGCCTCGCGCGCGGCGCGGAACGTAAGCTCTTGATGCGCGCGGTGCAGCGGGTTGCGGGTTTGAAAGGCCACAACACGGCGCCAGCCTAGCTTGCGGAAATAGGCGCGCAGCTCGTTCGGCGTGTCGCGGCGGCCGCGGAAATCATAGTGCACGGGCTGCTGAATGCCAGTCACGGGACCGCCGAGATACACGTTGCCCGCCTGGTTATGCAGGTAGTTCACCGCCGGGTGCGCATCATCGTCGGCGCCAAAGACCTTCTCAGCCTCGCGGGCTTTGTTTGGGGTCCAACGGTCGGTGACGGTCATGGTCGCAAGGATCACGCCCTCTTGGTCACGTAGGGCGATGTCCTGACCCAATTCGAGCTTTTCGGCGAACGCGTCACTCACATCGAGATTGATCGGCATCGGCCAAAGGCTGCCGTCGGCCAAACGCATGTTTTCAACGACGCCGTCATAGTCTTCCTCGGTCAGGAAGCCCTTGAGCGGATTGAAACCGCCGTTCATCAAAAGCTCCAGATCACAGATCTGACGCGGGGTGAGATCAAGGCTCACAAGATTGCCCGCCTCTACTTTCAGCTTTTGCGAAGACTCGTAGGAGACATAAAGTTCGGGGATCGGCGTCAGGTTGCTGGGCATCATAACTATCTCTTTTCATCAAGTCGCAGGCGGCTCTGGTTGGGGCCGCCATAGCGTCTAAGCGCGTTAGTTGTCTATAGAACCGGGCCGCAGCAGCGCGTTAAAGGGTCGAATTCCTAAAATATCGAGAATGTCCGTCATACGGGTTTAAGAGTGCGGCCGAGATGAGAATTATCTCCGCCGCACTCTATTCCTTGTTAAACGCCTTCTTTCACCTCGGCCCCATAGCCCAACGGAAGGGAGGTATCTTTGCCCTCATCATCGCCCACTTCGGCCAGGAAACGCTCGGCTTCCAGCGCTGCCATGCAGCCCATGCCCGCACTGGTGACGGCCTGACGGTACTTGTGATCCGTCAGATCGCCCGCAGCAAAGACGCCGGGGATTGAAGTTTCGGTGCTGTCGGGTTTGGTCACGACGTAGCCGCCCATATGGGTTTCCAGCGTGTCTTTGACCAATTCGTTGGACGGCGCATGGCCGATGGCCACAAAGACGCCCTTGGCGGGGATGTCCGTGATCTCGCCCGTTTTGACGTGCTTTACCTTCACGCCTTCGACGCCCAGAGGGCTGTCGGTGCCATAGACTTCGTCCAGTTGGTGGAACCACAACGGTTCAATCTTTGGGTTTTTCATTAGGCGGTCGATCAGGATCTTCTCGGCGCGCAGCTCATCACGGCGGTGGATCAGGGTCACCTTGGACGCGAAGTTGGTCAAGAACAGCGCCTCTTCGACAGCAGTATTGCCGCCACCGATGACCACGATCTCTTGCCCGCGATAGAAGAACCCGTCGCAGGTGGCGCAGGCCGAGACGCCGAAACCTTTGAACTTCTCTTCCGACTCCAGCCCCAACCACTTGGCGCGGGCGCCGGTGGCTAGGATCACAGCGTCGGCCACATAGGTGGTGCCGCTGTCGCCTTTAGCATGGAAAGGGCGGCTGGAGAGGTCGAGATCGGTGATGATGTCGCCAATGATCTCGGTGCCCATCGCCTTGGCGTGCTCTTGCATGCGGATCATCAGGTCAGGGCCCTGAACCTCGCTGTCGCCCGGCCAGTTCTCAACCTCTGTCGTCGTGGTCAGCTGACCGCCGGGCTCGATCCCTTGCACGAGGATCGGCTCAAGCATCGCGCGGCTTGCGTAGACACCAGCGGTATAGCCCGCAGGGCCGGAGCCGATGATCAGTACCTTGGTTTTACGTGTCTCGGCCATCTGGCGCCCCCGGGCTGTCATTGATATTTCCCGCTTCATATAGCGGTAGCGGGGGAGCCGTTAAACCCCTGCCGTCGCCGATGCGCCATACGTCTATGTGAGGAGCGCAACCAGATCTGGCCGTTGTCGGTGACAAAGAATATTGCGCTTGCGTGAAACTTTATTGCGTGTAGACCGCAGGCTGCTATAAGAATCGAAAATCATTGAGGGCGATATGGCAGGTACACGACTAGATCCGATTGACCGGATGATCTTGGCCGAATTGCAATCGGATGGTCGGATGACGAATGTCGAACTGGCCAAACGCGTTGGTATTTCTGCGCCGCCCTGTTTGCGCCGGGTCCGCACGTTGGAAGAGCAGGGCTATATCAAAGGTTATCACGCCGATGTCGACGCGCGCGAATTGGGGTTCGAGGTGCAGGTTTTTGCCATGGTCGGACTGGCCAGTCAGGCCGAAGCTGACCTGAGCGCTTTTGAGGAAAAATGTCGTGGTTGGCCGCTGGTGCGCGAGTGCCATATGCTAAACGGTGAAGTTGATTTCATCCTGAAATGCGTGGCGCCTGATTTGTCGAGCTTTCAGAGCTTCCTGACCGGGCAGTTGCTGACCACGCCAAATGTGGAAAGCGTGAAGACCAGTCTCGTGATCCGTGGCGCAAAAGATGATCCCGGTGTGCCCTTCGACGTGCTCGAAGCGCGGCTTTCGACTGCGCCTTAACTCAGCCGGTCACGCTCTCGGCTGGTGTGTCAGGCGCGCGGGGGTGGGCGAGGGGGCCGAAGTCTGTCGCATGACCAATCTGTGGAAACATAGATAGAAACCGATCACGTTGGTTTGGCGTGGCATCGCGCAGCGCTTGTGCGCCGGGATGAAAGGTTTCCATCTCCAACCCGCCGGCTTTGACTGCCGCATGGCGGGACAGGCAAATGTGAAACAGGCGCACTGGGGTCGGCGGGGAAACTTCGATTACATTCACCCCATCCACAAACTCACGTACCGGCGCCAGCAGACGGGTGCCGCCCGCCTCTGCGCGCAGATGGTGTGGCGTATGCAATACCCGCGCGGCAGGGCCAACGGTTAGGAATGAACTGGGCCGTCCCTCTCCGAAACTGTCGGGCATGATGCGGATCAGCGGCAGGCGCCGCCCGGTATCAGCGGGGATAAAATTGCTCGACCCGATCCAGATCAGCTGGGCTGGCTCTCCCGACGAAGTGTTGATTATGTCGCCGGGCTGCAGATCCTCGATGGCGATGTCACCCTGCACGGTCTGGATCAACGTCCCGCGGGCAAAGGCGGCAAAGGCTGCTTCAAAAAGTGGCAGGGCGGGCGCATTGTCCTGACCGATATAAAGCGAGCCATCGGCCCGCAAAGCAGCAACTTCGTAGGTGCGCAGCTGTTCGGGCGTGGGGCTGCCGTGATCGGTGGCGGCGGTCAGTGTCATTCAAAACCTCTTATCGGTCCGCAGCACCCGGCATCGCTGACATCAAGCAGCTGTACCTCGGTATTAGATGGCGCGGTCTGACAGTCAAATCGCCACGTCTGGCATGGATTGTCAAAGTATCCAGAACATTAACGACTTATTCATAGCCAATTTTGACTAAAACCAAGGTTCTGTTTCCGACGGGGGGAGGTTGCTTGCCACATTTAAATGAAAACGCCCCCGGCACGAATCAACGTACCGAGGGGCGGTCAGTTGCACCGGGCGCTTTGGCGCTGACGGTGCCGGGGGAAACCTATCAGGCGCTTTTGCGCACCGGGGCGGCACCTGCGCGTTTGGCGATAAAGGCAGCGCGACGTGCGCCGCGGGCCCATGGCATGACCGTGTCGGTCTTGGCGGCAGTCTCGACGACGGACTTGATGAAACGCGGGTTCTTTTTCATGGCTCTGTTCCTCTCGGGTCACGCAGGCATCTTTGCTTGGTGATCACTATCGCAGGGCAATCGGGCCGGTTTTTGACGGTAAAGGAAAAACTTACGGAAAATCCCGGGCAGAGCGAGAGGCTTTGGGGCGCGTTCGCCACATTTCGAAAGGCTTTCTAATTCAAAGGGTTGCTGATTTTGTGATCAACAGTGCGCTTAGTTTGCGGCAACTGTTTCACAATTTTCCAGAGCAATGGGGCGTAAAGCGGACGGGCTTTGCCCCAATCCCGCCCCGTTCAGAGCGTGATCGCCGACAGCAAGCGCCCGTAATCTGCTTCTTTGGCGTGGGTCGTGCGGCGATAGGAATAGAATCGCGCCGGATCAGCATAGGTACAGTGCCGCGTCCATTCCGCATGGCCCACGCCCGCCGCGCGCAGACGGTTCAAGCCAAAGCCCGGCAGATCGAAATGCAGCCGGTCGCCTTCGCCTTGGGCAAAGTAGCGGGCGAATTCGGGGTCGGCGTTCATGAAGTTGTCGAGAAACTCTGGCCCAACTTCATAGGCACGCTGGCTGATCGAGGGGCCGATCACGGCGGTGATTTTTTCGCGCGTGGCACCCAAATCAACCATCGCGTCGACAGTAGCCTCAAGTATCCCATCAAGCGCGCCGCGCCAGCCTGCATGGGCTGCGCCCACCACACCAGCTTGCGAATCTGCAAAAAGCACCGGCTGGCAATCTGCGGTCAGGATCGACAGCGCAATCCCCGGCGTCTTGGTCACCAGCGCGTCGGCGCGGGGTTTGTCATCGCGTGGCTCGGTAACGGTGACGACCGTGGCAGAATGCACCTGATGCACGCCTACCAGATGATCGGCAGGCAGGCCCATCGCCTCGGCCGCGCGGGTGCGGTTAATGCGCACAATTTCGGATTGGTCAGAACTGCCGCTGCCGCAGTTAAGCCCGGAAAAGACTCCCGACGACGCACCGCCGCGCCGGGTGAAAAAACCGTGCCGCAGGGGGGCAAGCGCGTCTGAGGTGAGAATTTCGAGCGTCATATTTCTGTTCCCGGAGGCGGGGTCTGACCCTTTGGGTAGAGCCCCATAACTTTGAACAGGTTTCCCATTTCCGCCGGGTGCGTCAACCGTCGATGTGCGGCAATGTGGCTGTTAAGGGCTTCGCCAGTGAGCGGCTCGGCCAATTTCTGCGCCCGGGCCGTGATGCCCAAACGCTCTAGAAAGACACCTTGCGTGACCAGGCGGCTGTATTGACAGGGGCACGCGAGGGCGAGCGCTTCGAAATCGACATGGGCGGTCAGATCGGCGCAGCCGGGGTTGGCCAGCGGGTCAGCGGGGGCGTGGTTCTCCATCGCTTGCAGCGTATCGCCGAGCGCGCGCCAGTCGCCATAGTCGATGATCAGCGCGGCACCGCCCTGTTGTGCAATGCGATTGCCGATTTCATGCATCATTTCTGTGGCCGGAGCGCAGACCTCGACCAAATCGCCATCCTTCGTATCCTCCAGCCGATGCGCAAGGACTGGATGTGGTGCGACCGGGGCAAGTCCGAAGCAAAGGCCGTTTTCCGCCGCTCCGATGCGCCGCTCGGCCCAGCCTGCGCCTTGGCGGAGGAACTGGCGGATCGGCAGCGCGTCGAAAAATTCGTTGGCAATGAGGAAAAGCGGTGCGTCCGGCAATTCCGTCACGGTATCATGCCAAGTGACCTCAAACCCCTCTAGGGTCTGGCGTTGCAAGTCGCGCAGGGCGGGGGAGGCTTCGATCAACCTTACCTGTGCTGCAGCCAGAAACCCCGACACGCGCGCGCAGGCACGCAACACATCGGCCATCAGCGTGCCGCGCCCCGGCCCAATTTCGGCCAGCGTGAAGGGCGCAGGCGCACCTTGATCCAACCAGCTTTGCGCCAGCGAGAGGCCGATTAACTCTCCAAACATCTGGCTGATTTCCGGCGCGGTTGTGAAATCCCCCTGCACACCAAAGGGCACGCGCGTCGTGTAATAGCCCCAGTCTGGATGCAGCAGGCACGACTGCATATAATCGTCCAGCCGCATCGGTCCTTCAAGGGCGATCCGGGCCAGCAGATGGTCCTTCAGGCTCATGCCTGCCGCCGCGCCCGGATGATAAGAAAGAGGCCTACGGCGATCATCGGCAGCGACAGGATCTGCCCCATGGTCAGACCCCAGCCACCGATATGCCACGCCAGCCCCAGCGGGTTGCCCGGCGTCACAAATTGCGCATCGGGTTGGCGCAAGAACTCTACCGCGAAACGTGCCGCGCCATAGCCTGCAAGGAAGGTGCCGCCGATCAGCCCCGGCATTTTCAACGCACCGCGCTTCCACGCCATCCAGATCAGCACGCCGCCCAGCAGCAGCCCTTCCAGCAGCGCCTCATAAAGCTGCGATGGGTGGCGCGCGCAGATACCGGCCACGTCGGGGCAAAACTGCGCGGCATCACCGGGAAAGGCGACGCCCCAAGGCAGATCGGTCGGGCGCCCCCAAAGCTCGGCGTTGATGAAATTCGCCAGCCGGCCCAAAAACAGCCCCGGTGCCAGCCCCAAACAGACCATATCCCCGGTCGAGATGACGGGGATGCGGTGTTTCCATGTATAAAAAAGCCCCGCCAGAATGACCCCAAGTGCCCCGCCGTGGAAAGACATGCCGCCTTCCCATAGTTGCAAAATGGCTGCGGGGTTCGACAGGTAATAGGCCGGTTGATAAAACAGCACATAGCCCAACCGCCCGCCGAGGATCACGCCAAGGATCACCCAAAACAGCAGGTCTTCGACCTGACCGGGCTTCATGACGGGCGTGTCATTCTTCCATAGCGTTGGCCGTTTGATCGCCGCAGTGGCAACACGCCAGCCCAGCAAAATGCCCACGATATAGGCGAGCGCATACCACCGTAGCGCGAAGGTGGCACCAAACAGGTTAACCGAAAAGATTTCCGGCGCGATATCGGGGAAGGGGAGCATGGCTATCATGTCGCTGATTGAGCAAGGCCGCGCGGGGAAGTCAACCTTGCGAGTGAGGGCCTTGCGCCCCATATAGAGGTCAAGCAGACACCTGGAGGCCAGACATGCAGACCCGTAACAAGTTTTTTGACGATGTTTCACAGATGATGACAAATGCGATGGGCGTCGCCCAAGGCGCCAAAGACGAGGCCGAGACTGCCATGAAAGGCATGCTTGACCGTTGGTTGGCCGATCGTGATTTCGTCACCCGCGAAGAATTCGACGCAGTGCGCGCGATGGCGCAAAAGGCCCGCGAAGAGAACGAAGCGCTTAAAACCCGGCTCGACAAGCTGGAAGCCGAGGGCTGAGCGCTAAGCGACCACCTTCCAAAAACTGATCTGCTGCCCCTGCGTGGGGCGGTGATCCTTCCGGTAGCCTGAGGCCCAAATCTGGGCCGCGCGCCGCATTCCCCTCCAAATCCTAGATGTTTTCCGCGACTTACCCACAAGTTATTGCGGTTATCCCCTACCTTTTGTGGTTATCCCCAAGAAAAAGGTTGCCAGAGCGGCCTGCTGGAAGCACCATATATTGTATGGGCGAGGTAAACCTACACGCCTATTTGTGCAGGCTTCCATGGCTGGTGGCGCCACGGCCCATCCTATGGAACAGATTGAGAGGTGGCGAAATGGCCCTGTCCGAGCATTACCTTGAAGAAGACATTCACCCCATTGATATCGTAGAAAATCTCGCAGCGCATCATGATTGGGACTTTGACCGAGTTGCGGATGACCAGATCGCCATGGCTGTTGAAGGGCAGTGGCGTACCTATTCCATCACCCTTGCGTGGTCCGCCTATGATGAGACCCTGCGCTTGATCTGCACCTTTGAGATGGAGCCGCCTGCCGAAAAACTGCCGCAGCTTTACGAATTGTTAAACCTCGTCAACGATCAATGCTGGGCCGGGGCGTTCAGCTTCTGGGCCGATCAGCAAATGATGGTCTACCGCTACGGGTTAGTCTTGGCGGGTGGTCAGGTTGCGGGGCCTGAGCAGATCGACACGATGATTGGTGCCGCTGTCATGAGCGCGGAACGCTACTATCCTGCGCTGCAATTGCTGGTCTGGGGCGATCAAACACCGAAGGCCGCGATGGATGTCGCCATTGCAGAGGCTTACGGCCGGGCGTAACAAAGTCCCCGAACAACTTCGGGGGATGACGATGAAAGACGGCAGAGTGGCACGTGATGGCCTGGTTTTACTAGGCTGCGGCAAGATGGGGTCGGCCATGTTGGCGGGTTGGCTGGCAAAGGGACTGCCAGCAAGCTCGGTCTGGGTTCGTGACCCGAAGCCGTCTGACTGGTTGCAAGGCACTGGCGTGAACCTTAACGCCGATCTGCCCGCCGCGCCCGCCGTGGTGCTGGTGGCAGTGAAACCGCAGATGATGGAAGATGCGCTGCCGACGCTTCAGGCGATGGGCAATGGTGACACGCTATTTGTTAGCGTCGCTGCGGGTACCACCATCGGCTATTTCGAAAGCGTCCTTGGCGGCGACACACCCATTGTGCGGGCCATGCCCAATACCCCCGCGGCCATTTCCCAAGGGATCACGGCAATCGTTGGAAATGCCAAGGCGGGCAGCCGGTCACTGGATGAGGCCGAAACCCTGCTGAGCGCCGTGGGCGAAGTCGTCCGCCTGACCGAAGAGGCGCAGATCGACGCAGTCACCGGGGTCAGCGGCTCTGGTCCGGCCTATGTTTTTCATATGATCGAATGCATGGCTGCCGCCGGTGTGGCGCAAGGGCTGCCCGAAGAATTGGCCATGCGGCTGGCCAAAGCGACCGTCGCCGGGGCAGGGGCATTGGCGATGCAGGCCGAAGAGGATCCCAGCCAGCTTCGCGTCAATGTGACCAGCCCAAATGGCACCACCCAAGCCGCGCTTGAGGTTCTGATGGACGAGGCCGAAGGCTTCCCGCCCTTGCTGAAACGCGCCGTTGCCGCCGCCGCAGATAGATCGCGGGAGCTGGCAAATGGCTGAGATTTCCTTTGACGATTTTTTGAAAGTCGACATCCGCGTCGGGACCGTCACCCGGGCCGAACCCTTTCCTGAGGCCCGCAAACCGGCGATCAAGCTTTGGATCGACTTCGGCGATGAGATCGGCGAGCGTAAAACCTCGGCGCAAATCACCGCCCATTACAGCCCAGAAGCGCTGGTGGGGCGGCAGGTTGTGGCTGTGGTGAACTTCCCACCGCGCCAGATTGGGCCATTCATGTCAGAGGTACTGGTGCTCGGCCTGCCGGACAAAGACGGCGAGATTGTACTGCTTTCACCTGATCAACTGGTGCCACAAGGGGGGCGGATGCATTGAAAAGGATATTGATTGCCAGACCCTTGCCAGAAGAGGTCACCAGCGCGCTGAAAGGCTGCGACGTGACCGTGCGCGAGGAGACCGCGCCCCTCTCGGCTGATGAAATGCGCGTTGCGCTGCGCGACTATGACGGGGTGATGCCGACCTTGGGCGATGTCTTTTCGGCTGAAGTCTTTGCCGATGTGCCCGACCCACGCTGCAAAATCCTCGCCAATTTCGGCGTCGGCTATAATCATATCGACGCGGCTGCGGCCCGGGCTGCGGGGATTGAGGTGACGAACACCCCCGGCGCGGTTACCGATGCGACGGCGGATGTCGCCATGACCCTTATGCTGATGTCCGCACGCCGCGCCGCTGAAGGGGAGCGGCTGGTGCGTTCCGGCGCGTGGGAGGGGTGGCACCCGACCCAGATGCTGGGGCTGCACGTGACAGGCAAAAAGGTTGGTCTCGTTGGCATGGGCCGGATCGGGCAAGCGATTGCGAGGCGTTGTCACTATGGGTTTGAAATGCAGATCAGCTATTTCAATCGGAGCGCCAAGGACCTGGATTTTCCAGCCACGCGTGTTGAAAGCCTGATAGACCTAGCCACCTCCGTCGATATTCTTGTCATCGCCGTGCCGGGCGGGGGAGAGACGCGGCATTTGATCGATGAGACGGTGCTCAGCGCGATGCAGTCCCATGCTCGGCTGATCAACATCGCTCGCGGCGATGTGGTGCAGGAGGCCGCGCTGATCGAAGCCCTTCGAGCGGGCAAAATCGGCGGTGCTGGTCTGGACGTTTATGAATTCGAGCCAAAGGTCCCGCAAGCGCTGTGTGATTTAGAAAATGTCGTGCTGTTGCCACATCTGGGCACGGCGGCGCATGAAGTCCGTGTCGATATGGGGCTGATGGCAGTGGCCAATCTGCAGGCCTTCATCGATGGAGAGACCCCACCGAACCGGGTTTAGCCATCCCCCACGGCGGCGCGCCAGTGCTTGCGGCAGAGCGAGATATAGGTTTCATTCCCGCCGATCTGTACCTGTGCGCCGTCGCGCATGGCTTGCCCTTCGGCGTCGCGGCGCACGACCATCGTTGCCTTTTTTCCGCAGTGGCAGATGGTGCGCACTTCGCGCATTTCATCGGCCAGCGCCAATAGCGCCGCAGAACCGGGAAAAAGTTCACCGAGGAAATCGACCCGCAGGCCAAAGCACATGATCGGCACGCCCAGATCATCCACTGCGCGGGCCAGTTGCCAGACTTGGTCGACCTCGAGAAACTGCGCCTCGTCGACGAAGATACAGGCGCAGGGGCCTTGCTCTAAACGGCTTTCGATCTTGGCCAGAAGGTCTTCGCCGGGGCCGAAAGTATCGGCTTCTTGGCCGATGCCGATGCGCGAAGCAATGCGCCCTTCGCCCGCGCGGTTGTCGAACTGGGCGGTTAGCAGATAGGGGGCCATGCCGCGTTCCACGTAGTTATGCGCCGCTTGTAGCAGCACCGTGGATTTACCGGCGTTCATGGTGGAGTAGTTGAAGTAGAGCTTTGCCATGGGCAGGGTGTTACGCCGCCCATGACAGCGGATCAAGCCGCAAACCCCGCCCTCGTGCACCGAAGGCGGCGAGCATGTCGCGGGCAGTTACCCGCGTTTTTTGACGATCACCGAGCCGACAGAATAGCCCGCACCGAAGGAGCAAATTAGACCGGTTTCGCCGTCTTTTAGGTCATCGGAGTTTTTCGCAAAGGCAATGATCGACCCGGCGGAGGACGTGTTGGCATAGTCTTGCAGGATATTGGGTTGCTCACCTTGTTCAGGCTCCCGGCCCAGCACCTTGCGGCCGATAAAGTCATTCATCGACTTGTTCGCCTGATGTAGCCAAATGCGCTTCAGGTCAGAGGATTCTAGCCCATTGTCGGCCATATGCCCGCCGATATGGTCGGCCACCATGGGTAACACTTCCTTAAACACTTTGCGCCCATTCTGCATGAACTGCATATCGCGCCGGTCGCTCAGCCCATCGGGACGCGAGCGGCGGAGGAAGCCGTTGTTGTTGCGGATGTTGTTGGAATACTCTGTGGCGCAGCGGGTTGAGATGACGTCAAAACAGGGGCCGTCGGTATCTTCGGCGCGCTCTAGCAATGTGGCGGTGGCGACATCGCCAAAGATAAAGTGGCAATCCCGGTCGCGCCATTCGAGGTGGGCCGAGCAAATCTCAGGGTTCACCACCAGAGCAGAGCGGATAGAGCCGGAGCGGATCATATCTGCCGCGGCCTGGATGCCGAAGGTGGCCGAAGAGCAGGCGACGTTCATGTCAAAGGCGAACCCGTTAACCCCGAGCAGTTCCTGAATTTCAATGGCCACCGCAGGATAGGCGCGTTCCAGATTAGAGGCGGCGCAGATTACTGCATCCACATCGGCGGCGGTTTTGCCTGCAGCGGCAAGCGCTTTCTGGGCCGCGTCAACGGCCATTTCCGCCATCAACGAGGGTTCCTCATCCGCGCGTTGGCGCAGCAGGGGGTGCATGATGTTGGGGTCAAGCACGCCGGATTTGTCCATGACATAGCGCTGCTCAATGCCGCTGGCTTTGAGGATAAATTCCTCAGAAGAATGCGCCTTGGCGTCCACGGTGCCCGCTTCGATCGCCTCGGCATTTTCGTCGTTGTAAAGATCAGCATAGGCATTGAACGCTTCGACCAGTTCCGCATTGGTGATGGTCTGCTGCGGCGTGAAGACGCCCGTGCCGGTGATGGCGGCTTGATACATCGAAGTTATCCCTTTCTCACCAACAGCATGGCTGGTCTACTAAAGCTGAGCAGCCCCAGAAGATTTGCAAGGGGCCGCCGTCGCGGTTGCTGCACCTTTGGGTGCATACTGTCTGCAATGGTGCAGGTTTCGACTTTAACGAAACCACAACAGAGTTGCCACGGGTTTGACATGGCAGGCGTGGGAATGCCGCTACAATCACACAATCTGATATATCTCTATCATGCGGCATGCCTTGACTATGCAATCCGTAGGGGGCAGTGATCAGATATTAACAACCACTAATTGTTCAAATTTATTCAGAGTTTTGCACTGGCGCCGACGAAACTGGCAATGATTTTACAGGCTATTTGCCGCTGATTTCGCGACGCAAAGCACAAAAACTCCTTACGATTTTAACCTCCGCAGAAGAGGGTGTCATGAGGCATAGAAGTAAATATAGTATGCTTATCAACAGGATAGTGCATTTCCGCAAGGATGAGGGCGGTGGTATGCTAGTCCTCATGCTGATCGTATTCTTTGGGATTACGATCTTTGGCGGGCTCGCCGTAGATTTGGCAAACCACGAGCGGACGCGGACGACCTTTCAGACCCATCTCGATAACGCGGTGCTGGCAGCTGCCAGCTTGTCACAAGACCTCGATGCTGAGGAGGTGGTGCGCAGCTATCTCACATCCGCGGGGCTTGACCCGTCGGAAGTCGAGATTGAGACACGCGAAGAAAAGATCGGCGGTATCTTGGTGGGCCGGACAGTCGAAGCGTCGCTTCCTGCCGGGCTTAATACCTATTTCTTCCGCTTTTTCGATATAGACACGCTTGGCATGACGATCAGCTCAGAGGCCACAGAGCGGGTGGAGGATATCGAGATTTCACTCGTGCTCGATGTTTCGGGATCGATGGGGGACATCACCAGCGACCGCAGCGGGATCAAGATGGATTTGCTAAAGAGGGCGGCAGGCGATTTTGTTGAGACGATTTTGAGCGATGCCGAAGAGGGGCGTGTGTCAATTTCAATCGTTCCTTATTCGACAAAGGTGAACCCCGGGTCGGCGTTGTTGGGTCAATACACCGTGTCCCAAGAGCATTCATATTCGCATTGCGTTGACTTTGACGCTGATGACTTCACGCATCTTCGCATCGATACAGCCACAGAACTGCAGCGAACCGGACATTTTTTAATCGGTAGTGAGTCGACTTCAAACCGAACTGCGGGGCAATGGGTGTGCCGGTTTGATTCGGGCTTCGCGGTGACGCCTTTGTCTAGTTCAGTCGCAGAGTTGAAAGCGCAGATTGCTGCGCTGACCCCTCTGGGTTCAACCTCTATCGACATGGGTGCGAAGTGGGGGTTGGCCTTGCTTGATCCTTCCGCCCAAACACCCATCGCAGCCATGATCGCGTCAGGCCAGGTCAACCGCGCATTTCAGGGTCGCCCCCATAGTTATGGTGCCGATAATAGCATGAAAGTCTTGGTGCTGATGACCGACGGTGAGAACCGCGAGGAGTATCGCCTAAAGCCAGAATTTGCATCTGGCCAATCGGATTTGACCCGAACGACTTATGGGGGCTACACATACTATTCTGTCGCGTCTTCGGAGAGCAGTTACGAGAATGACAGCGATAGGTCCTATCCAGAATCTAACTTTTACGCGATACACCCGTTTGGAACTCAGCGAATGTGGAGCAATGACACGCTCGCGAACAATTCCGACTACAAACAGGCAAACAAGTCCTCCGAAGAACGCCTGGATTGGCCTGAAGTCTGGGCCGAAATGTCGCCCTACTACTACGGCTACAACATGTACGGCCGGCGATACAACTCCAGTTGGTACTGGTACCAGCGTGCGATAAATTTCCGAGATTACATTCAATGGACGGTCGACTCGGTGGAAAAAGACCGTCGCCTTCGGGAAATTTGCGGCGTGGCGAATGCTGCGGGGGTGGTCATCTATTCCATCGGCATGGACGTGGACAACACCAATTCGCTAAACCTTTTGAAGGACTGCGCCTCTTCTGAATCCCATTACTTCGATGTTGAAGGACTGGAGATCCAGACAGCTTTTGACATGATCGCCGCGTCGATCTCAATGTTGAGGCTGACGAAATGAAGGGTTTTTTCAAACATCGTTTTCGCCCATCCGAGGCGGGCGGGGTAACCATTGAGTTCATCATCCTGCTGCCTTTGGTGCTCTATTTCTTCTTCTTAGCGCTTGAGACCGGCCTGTGGAGCGCGCGTGAAATCACGTTGCGGCGCGCAACGAACTTGGCCGTGCGGGATGTGCGCCTGTCGACCGGCACCACGCCGAGCTATGATGACATGAAGGCGTTGATCTGCGAGCGTTCTGTGTTTGAGGCAGGGTGTCTTGAGGGTATCCGTATTGAGATGCAGGCCAAGCCTGTGGCGGATTGGGCAGACTTTTCCGGGCCAGCCCCCTGTGTCGACCGAGACGAGGATTACGATCCGGCCAACGGCTTTCTACCCGGCCAGCAGAACAACCTAATGATGATGCGGGTCTGCCGCCTTTTCGACCCGCTTTTGCCGGGGACCGGTCTGGGGCACCGTCTGCCCGAAGGGTCTGACAGTCAGTATGGCGTGCGGGTCACCACCGCCTTTGTGACGGAGCCGCGCGGATGATTGCAAATAGGTTCAAACGCTTCTTGAAGGCAGATGAGGGCAGTCAAACGATAGCCTTTGTCGTTCTATTGCCGCTTTTGGTTTGGTCTATCTTGGCGATGCTGACCTTTACGGATGCATTTCGCATTCGTGCAATGGCCACAGATGCCACTGCCGTTATCGCTGACAGCCTGTCGCGGCAATCAACGCCGATAGACCTGAACGAGCTGCTTGGGCTTCAATCGGTGGCAGAGCAGTTGATCGGCTATGATGTGTCCCTCCGCATCACCCAAGTTCGCTGTCTCAGCAATTGCGCTGATCTTAACCGTCGGATCATTTTGGTCGATTTCTCGCAGGGGATTGGATTAGACAGTCTGCTGAACTTGGATTTCGCAGCAGGTCTGTCACGTCAGCGCGTGCCGCTGATGGCCGAAGGCGACCGGCTGGTGCTGGTCGAGACATCGTTCATGCACGAACCGATCGCGCAGATCGGATTAAAGGGCCGGGAAGTCAGCGTATCCCACGCCACGCGAATGCGCTTTGCGCCGCAGCTGTGCTGGCTGAGGTGCATCGTCAGCTAGTTAGCCGCGCGGCACTTTGGGGCGCTTGAAAGGGCTCCGATGTTCAGGGTTGCGGAGCGCATCAATGAAGTGGGGCCGCCCAATGGACAGCCCCAATTTCTTAACCTTGCAGGGCTTTCACGCCGATCTCATCTTCGGCCTGCGCCTTGATCGCCAATGCGGCGGCATGGGCGCCTGCGGCGGTGGTGAAGTAGGGGATCTTGTCATAAAGCGCGATGGAGCGGATCGACTTGCTGTCTTCGACAGCCTGCGCGCCTTCCGTGGTGTTCATTACCAGATGTACATCGCCGTTCTTCATCATGTCGGTGATGTCGGGGCGGCCTTCGTAGACCTTATTCACCACATCGCAAGCATGGCCATTCTCAGACAGCCATTCCGCGGTGCCCCGGGTGCCGATCAGAGTAAAGCCTTGGGCCAGCAGGATTTCTGCCGCCTCTAGCATGCCTTGGCCCTTGTCGGCATCTTTGACAGACAAGAAAGCGCAGCCTTTGCGTGGCAACGGGTTGCCCGCGCCCAACTGCGCCTTAAGGAAGGCGCGGGGGAAGTCGCGGTCCCAGCCCATGACCTCGCCGGTGGAGCGCATTTCCGGCCCCAGCAGCGTGTCGACACCGGGGAAGCGGGCGAAGGGCAGCACGGCCTCTTTGACGGAGAACCACGGCATGTTGGGATCGGCCAGCGTCATCGGATCGCCAAGTGGGAGCGTGTCCTCGTAGGCGGCTGAGGCGTCATAGGGCGCGCGCAGGGGGAAGTTGCTGAGCGGCTCACCAGCCATGATCCGTGCGGCGATGGAGGCGATGGCGCTGTCGGTCGCTTTGGCCACGAAGGGCACGGTGCGCGAGGCGCGGGGGTTGACCTCGATGAGGTAAATCTCGCCGTCTTTGACCGCGAATTGGATGTTCATCAGGCCGACGACGTTGAGCGCCAGCGCAAGTGCGCGGGTTTGCTTTTCAACTTCGGCGATGATTTCGCGTGGCAGCGAATAGGGCGGCAGGGAGCAGGCGCTGTCGCCCGAGTGCACGCCGGCCTCTTCGATGTGCTGCATGATGCCCGCGACATGGACATCTTTGCCGTCGCAGAGGGCGTCAACGTCTAGCTCCACAGCACCCGAGAGGTAGCTGTCGAGCAGCACAGGGCTGTCGCCGGAGACGACCACGGCGTTGGTGATGTAGCGCTCAAGGCTGGCTTGGTCGCGCACGATCTCCATGGCGCGGCCACCCAGAACGTAGGAGGGGCGGATCACCAGCGGGAAGCCGATTTCCTTGGCGATTTCCATCGCTTCGGCGTCGGAATGGGCGATGCCATTGTGTGGTTGCTTGAGGCCGAGGTTCAGCACAAGTTGCTGGAAACGCTCACGATCTTCGGCGAGATCAATCATGTCGGGCGTGGTACCAAGGATTGGGATGCCCGCCTCCTGCAGGCCATTGGCGAGCTTCAGTGGAGTCTGGCCGCCGAACTGGACGATCACGCCGTGCAGCGTGCCGTTTTCCTGCTCAACACGCAGAATTTCCATGACATGCTCAAAGGTCAGCGGCTCGAAGTACAGGCGATCCGAGGTGTCGTAGTCGGTCGAGACCGTCTCGGGGTTGCAGTTGACCATGATGGTTTCATAGCCCGCATCGGTCAGCGCATAGCAGGCGTGGCAGCAGCAGTAATCAAACTCAATGCCTTGGCCGATCCGGTTGGGGCCACCGCCGAGGATGACGACCTTTTTGCGGTCAGAGGGCCGCGCTTCGCATTCGGCTTCGCCCATGAGCGGGGTCTCATAGGTGGAGTACATGTAGGGCGTTTGCGCTTCGAATTCGGCGGCGCAGGTGTCGATGCGTTTGAAGACAGCTTTGACGCCAAGGGCGAGGCGCGCGTCGCGGACGGCGGCTTCGCGTTGGTCGGTCAGGATGGCGAGGCGGGCGTCGGTGAAGCCCATCATTTTGAGGTCGCGGAAGCTGTCGCTGTCTTCCGGCAAGCCATTTGCGCGGACGGCTTCTTCGGCCTCAATGATCTCGCGGATACGGGCGAGGAACCACGGGTCGAACATCGTGTGCGCGTGCAGGTCTTCGTCCGCCATTCCGTGGCGCATGGCTTGGGCGATGGTGCGCATGCGGTCGGGGGTCTGGGCGGTGATCGCTTTTATAAGGGCGGCGGTGTTTTCCGGCGCGTCGTTTGGCAGGTCGGCGTTGAAGCCGATGATCTTGACTTCGTCAAACCCAGTAAGACCGGATTCCATCGACGCCAGCGCTTTTTGCAGGCTTTCATGGATGGTGCGGCCAATCGCCATGGCTTCGCCCACAGATTTCATCGCGGTGGTGAGATGCGGCTCGGCACCGGGGAACTTCTCAAAGGCGAACTTTGGAATCTTGGTGACGACGTAGTCGATGGACGGCTCAAACGATGCGGGGGTGACGCCGGTGATGTCGTTGTCGAGCTCATCCAGCGTGAAGCCCACGGCGAGCTTTGCGGCGATCTTGGCGATGGGGAAGCCGGTCGCCTTGGACGCCAGCGCCGAGGAGCGCGAGACGCGCGGGTTCATTTCGATCACGACCATGCGGCCATCGGCGGGGTTCACCGCCCATTGCACGTTGGAGCCGCCGGTTTCCACGCCGATTTCGCGCAGCACGGCGATCGAGTGGTTGCGCATGATTTGGTATTCTTTGTCGGTCAGCGTCAGGGCCGGAGCCACGGTGATGCTGTCGCCGGTATGCACGCCCATTGGGTCGATGTTCTCAATCGCGCAGACGATGATCGCGTTATCGGCGGTGTCGCGCACCACTTCCATCTCAAACTCTTTCCAGCCGAGCAGGGACTCGTCGACGAGGATTTGCCCCATCGGCGAAGCGTCCATGCCCGAGCGGCAGAAGAATTCATAGTCTTCGCGGTTGTAGGCCACGCCACCGCCGGTGCCGCCCATGGTAAAGGCGGGGCGGATGATGGCGGGCAGGCCCACGTATTCTAGCGCTTCGAGGGCAAGGTTCACACCTGCGGCGAGGTCTTTCTTGCCGTCCGCGCGTTTGGGGGCGGTGACGATGGTGGCTTTGGGGTTTTCGATGCCCAAGCGGTCCATCGCGTCGCGGAAGAGCTTGCGGTCTTCGGCCATCTCAATGGCTTCGCGCTTGGCACCGATCATCTCAACGCCGAATTTCTCAAGCACGCCCATTTCTTCGAGCGCGAGCGAGGTGTTCAGGCCGGTCTGGCCGCCCATGGTGGGCAGCAGCGCGTCGGGGCGTTCTTTTTCGATGATCTTGGCGACGATCTCAGGCGTGATCGGTTCAATGTAGGTGGCATCGGCAAGGCCCGGATCGGTCATGATCGTGGCGGGATTGGAGTTGACGAGGATGACGCGGTAGCCTTCCTCTTTCAGCGCCTTACAGGCCTGAGCGCCGGAATAGTCAAACTCGCAGGCTTGTCCGATGACAATCGGCCCCGCACCAATGATCATGATCGACTGGATGTCGGTACGTTTTGGCATGGCGGCCCCCTGTGCTTGAAAATTGTCCTGCCTTATAGGCAAGGCGGCTGTGGCTGCAAGGGGGAATGGCGTTGACGGCCTGAGAACGAGGGGTTGAGCGGTGACTTCTACCCATGGGGGTGATGTTCTTGGCCGTCTATCCGGGTGCAGGAGTTACCTAGCTTGGCGTGTCCGCTCTCTCGGTATTCAGGAAGATGCGCAGCGTGGCTTCAAACTCTCGTGGTTTTTCGGCATGGAGCCAATGGCCCGCGTCGGGGAGCTTGGCAAAGCGCGCCTGCGGAAAGAGTTCCTTGATCGGACCTCGATGTTCGGCGCGTACATAGTCTGATGCGCCGCCAGATAGAAAAAGCGTCGGCCCGTCGAACTGCCCGCCAACACCTTCGGGCCAGCCGATGATCTTGGGCATCTCTGCTTCAAGCGCGTCAAGGTTCAGACGCCAGCGTTTGCCGGGCACGTCAAGCGATTGGGTGAAAAAGCTTTGCAAGGCGCGCTCTACGCCGGCCTTCGCCAGCTGCGCCTCTGCGTCCGAGCGGCGCTCGATATGCGCCAGATCCACGCTGCGCATGGCGTCGATGAACATCTGCTGTGTGTGGCCATAGGTGACGGGTGCGATATCGGCGACAATCACGCGGCGCAGCAGCTCGGGATGGGTGAGTGCCAGCAGCATCACCGCCTTGCCGCCCATGGAGTGGCCGCAGATGTCCACTAGCCCCCCCAAATGTTCGATGACCTCCGCGATGTCTTGGGCCATGTCGGGATAGCTGTGGCTGGCGTGATGCGGGCTGCTGCCGTGGTTGCGCATGTCCACGGTCACAACCCGACGGTTATCGGAAAGACGTTTGGCAATCACACCCCAATTGCGGCCAGAGCCATAAAGCCCGTGCACAATGATCAGGGTCGGACGGTCGGCGGCGGTGTCGCCATATTCGGTGTAATTTAACATGTGACTAAATTACGGGCATTGCAGCCCGGGGGCCAGAGCGATTAGATGCGGCCATGATCGACCGTCAAGAATTCTACACCCGCGCCGAGGCGCTGCGCCCCCTGTTTGAGGATAGGCTGCGCATCAAAACGCGTGATCTGCGTCAGGCCTTTCATCGGGCAGGCCGGGAATTGCCGCGCGGCATTAGGGGCGATGGGGCCCTGTTGGGCAAGACCGAACATCTGGTCGCCAACCCTCATATTGCACGTCAGCTAGAGGACGCGCCTGTTTGGGCTGCCTTCGACCGGGTGACGACACATCTGCGTGAAATCGATGGCAAAGCCCGACGGCGCGGTAAGATTCTGGATCGCTTGGCAGGAATTGCCTTTAACATCCTCGTGGTGTTCGTGGGGTTTGTGATCTGGCTGTGGTGGCGCGGCTACGTCTAAACCACCGCGCCGTTTGGCTCAGGACGGATCGTAGTCCGCATCCGCGACCTGCTCCATCCATTCAACGGCTCCGCCGACCTGTGCTTCTTGCATGGCGATATGGGTCATGGCGCTGTCAGGTGCGGCCCCGTGCCAGTGCTTCTCTCCCGGCTCAAACCAAACCACATCGCCTTTGTTGAGCGTCTGCACCGGGCTGCCTTCGGTCTGGGCGCGGCCTGTGCCTTCGGTGACGATCAGCGTCTGACCGAGCGGATGAGTATGCCACGCTGTGCGCGCTCTGGGTTGAAAGGTCACCGTTACGGCGCGCAGTCGGGCAGGGGCCGGAGCCGAAATCAGCGGGGCCATTTCAACCTCGCCGGTGAAGTAATCTTCGGGGCCGGGCTCAGAGGGGCGGCTGCCTTTGGGGTGAATGATCATGTGGGTCTCCTTTGCAGGAGAATGTGGCGCGGGGCGGGGGGATCGGCAAGGGGGATGTCTAGCGATGATCGCCCGGAATCAAGGCGCTTTGCGCCGCCGGGCAGCGCCCGACCGCCCCATGGGCGGGCGCTTTTGCAGCCGGGCGCGTCAACTTGGGAGCACATCATGGTTGAGAAATTAAGCGGTAGGAACGCTTGTTGCGATGCCCACCCGCGGTCGGGCGCTGCCCTGCTGAAGGGCGCCTTGAGACCGGGCACAGAAAAGCCCCCGCATCTCTGCGAGGGCCAAATTTTTTATAGGTTCGGATACATTGGGAAACGCTTACACAGCGCTTTAACTTCTGCAGCCACTTTCGCCTCAACCTCAGCGTTGCCTTCGGCACCATTCGCCGCAAGCCCGTCGACCACTTCGATGATCCAATCCGCGATCTGACGGAATTCGGCCTCGCCGAAGCCGCGTGTCGTGCCTGCGGGGGAGCCCAAACGGATTCCCGAGGTCACCATCGGCTTTTCGGGGTCAAACGGCACGCCGTTCTTGTTGCAGGTGATATGCGCGCGGCCCAGTGCCTTTTCGGTGTCGTTGCCTTTGACGCCCTTGGGGCGCAGATCGACCAGCACGACATGGGTGTCGGTGCCGTGGGTCACGGTATCAAGCCCACCTTTGATCAACTGATCCGACAGCGCCTGCGCGTTAGCGATGACCTGTTTGGCGTAGTCTTTGAAGCCGGGCTGCAACGCCTCGCCAAAGGCCACGGCCTTGGCCGCGATCACATGCATCAAGGGGCCGCCCTGAATGCCGGGGAAAATCGCCGAGTTGATCTTTTTCGAGATCGCTTCGTCGTTGGTCAGGATCATCCCGCCGCGCGGGCCGCGCAGGGTTTTGTGGGTTGTGGTGGTGGCGACATGGGCATGCGGGAAGGGCGAGGGGTGTTCACCCGCTGCCACGAGGCCCGCGAAATGCGCCATATCAACAAGCAGGTAGGCACCCACGCTGTCGGCAATCTCACGCATTTTGGCAAAATCGATCTGGCGCGGGATGGCAGAGCCGCCGGCGATGATCATCTTGGGCTTATGCTCGGCAGCCAGTTCGGCGACCTGGTCATAGTCCAGCAGGTTGTCTTGCTTGCGCACGCCATATTGCACCGCGTTGAACCACTTGCCAGATTGGTTCGGCTTGGCCCCATGGGTCAGGTGACCGCCGGCATCAAGGCTCATGCCCAGAATGGTGTCGCCCGGTTGCAGCAGGGCGGTAAAGACACCCTGGTTCGCTTGGCTGCCGGAGTTCGGCTGGACGTTGGCGAACTGACAATCAAACAGCTTGCAGGCCCGCTCAATCGCGAGGTTCTCGGCCACGTCGACATGTTCGCAACCGCCATAGTACCGACGGCCCGGATAGCCTTCGGCGTATTTGTTGGTCATGATGCTGCCCTGTGCTTCAAGCACCGCAGCAGAGACGATGTTCTCGCTGGCGATCAACTCGATCTCATCGCGCTGGCGGCCCAATTCATCGCCAATTGCGGCGGCAATCGCTGGGTCAGAATCTGCAAGAGATTTGGTGAAGAAATCGGACATCAGGGGATCCTCATTGGAGCTGGTTTCGCGTGTTGCCTATCGGAAACGCGGGCCGAGGTGAAGGCTGTAAACCGACCATGTGCAAGATATGTGCGTCAACACTGGTGGCGCGCGGAATAATGTGGTTGTTTTGGCCCCAAACGCCGATGATCGGAAACTTTGCCCCGAGTGAGCTTGCTGACATGTCCCTAAAGATCGCCTTTGTGGCCAGCCGCGCCACCGTGGCCCAGACAGCGCGTGCCGCCCTGATTGGCCGCTACGGCGATGTGCCTCTGCGTCAGGCGGATGTGATTGTGGCGCTGGGTGGTGACGGGTTCATGCTGCACACGTTGCACAGCACCCAAGAGATGGACGCGCCGGTCTATGGGATGAACCGTGGCACCATCGGCTTTTTGATGAACGCCTACCGCGAAGGTGACCTGCAAGCGCGTCTTGCCGCTGCCGAAGAGGCCGTGATTAACCCTTTGGTCATGCGTGCCACGCATATTGACGGGACCATCTCAACCGCGCTTGCGATCAATGAGGTGTCCTTGCTGCGCGCCGGGCCGCAGGCGGCCAAGCTGCGCATCACGATAGACGGGCGGCAACGGATGGAAGAGCTTGTTTGCGACGGCGCGCTGGTGGCAACGCCTGCGGGGTCCACGGCCTATAACTATTCCGCGCATGGTCCGATCTTGCCGATTGGGTCGGATGTGCTGGCCCTGACCCCTATCGCAGCCTTCCGTCCGCGTCGTTGGCGGGGGGCGTTGCTGCCCAAACGCGCCACGGTGCGTTTTGATGTGCAGGAGCCTGAAAAGCGCCCCGTTATGGCGGACGCCGACGGACAGTCACACCGCAACGTGACGACCGTTGAAGTGGCCTCAGATCCCGGGATCAGCCACCGCATCCTGTTTGATCCTGGACACGGGTTGGAAGAGCGGTTGATCTCTGAGCAATTCAACTAGGCCTCAGGACGGGCAGACTGTTCCGCTGGCACCTTTCCGCTGCTGAGGATTGGCGCAGGAACCACGAACTTCCCGCCAGCGTTGTACTTGCAAGAGCGGGGCAATCCCGCATCTTCGCAGCCGATAAAAGGAGACCTGCTATGAATTGGGATCGTATCGAAGGCAATTGGAAACAGATGACCGGCGCCGTGAAGTCGCAATGGGGTGATCTGACGGACGACGAGATCACCGAAGCACGCGGCAACCGCGAGCAGCTGGTGGGCAAGATTCAAGAACGTTACGGCGTGGCCAAGGACGAGGCCGAGCGTCAGGTTGACGACTTTGCTGCAAAGCATTGAGTTCTTGACGATAGATCAGAAAAGGCGACCCCGAGGGGTCGCCTTTTTGCGTTTAAGTATGCGCTAAGGCATCAAGCTTCGTGCCAAGCGCGGTCGCCCTTGTCGTCTTTTACGCGTGTTGGCAGGCCGATGTTGTCCAGCAGACCAAACAGCGGCTTTGGGTCCAGCTCTTCCACATTAACCATCGTACCTGTGTCATAAGCGCCTTCGGCGATCAGCATCGCGAAAGCGACCGGCGGCACGCCAGCGGTGTAAGAAATCCCTTGGCTGCCGACCTCGTTATAAGCGTCCTTGTGATCGGCGACGTTGTAAACGAACACCTCAACCTCTTCGCCGTTCTTCACACCTTTCACCAGATCACCGATGCAGGTTTTGCCGGTGTAGTTTGGCGCAAGGCTCGACGGATCGGGCAGCACGGCTTTCACCACTTTCAACGGCACAACCTCTAGCCCCTCGGCAGTGGTTACCGGCTGCTCGGACAGCAGACCGAGGTTCTGCAAAACGGTGAAAACATTGATGTAGTGATCGCCAAAACCCATCCAGAAGCGCACGTCGGCCTCGGGGTAGTTCGCGGCCAGCGAATGCACCTCATCATGGCCCGACATATAGGCTTTTTGCTTGCCGACGACGGGCAGATCCCACTCGCGGCCAACCTCGAACATCTTGTTTTCTTGCCATGCGCCTTCTTGCCAGCTGTAGACGGTGCCGGTGAATTCGCGGAAGTTGATTTCCGGGTCGAAGTTGGTCGAGAAGTACTTGCCGTGATCGCCCGCGTTAATGTCGACGATGTCGATGGATTTCACTTCGTCCATGAACTCATCCACCGCGAAACGGGCGAAGGCGTTGACCATGCCGGGATCGAAACCGGCACCCAGAATCGCGGTCACACCTGCTTCGGCGCAGGCCTCGCGGCGCTTCCATTCGTAGTTGCCATACCACGGCGGGGTCTCGCAGATTTTGCGGGGGTCTTCGTGGATCGCCGTGTCGATATAGGCGGCACCGGTCTGGATGCAGGCCTCTAGCACCGTCATATTCACAAAGGGCGAGCCGACGTTAATGACGATCTGGCAGCCGGTTTCCTTGATGAGGGCGGCGACGGCATCTGTGTCCATCCCGTCGACAGCATGGGCCTTGAACACGCCGTCTTGTTTCATCGCGTTTTTCTCATGCACGCTGGCGATGATCGCCTCGCATTTCGAAACCGTGCGGCTGGCGATGTGCAATTCGCCTAATTTGTCGTTATTCTGCGCGCATTTATGCGCCACAACCTGTGCGACGCCGCCCGCGCCGATGATAAGAACATTGCGTTTCATGTGTTAAAGACCTCTCTCAATGTCACGACAGGGCGGCGGCGAAATCGTCGTAGTCGAAATCGCGCACCATTCGGGTGGATCCGTCCAACTCGCGGATCGCGATGCTGGGCATCTTGACGCCGTTGAACCAGTTTTTCTTGACCATCGTGTAGCCAGCGGCATCCTGAAACGACAGCCGGTCGCCAGCTTTCAGCGGCGCGTCAAAGCGGAATTCGCCAAAGATATCGCCCGCAAGACAGGACTTGCCGCAGATCATCCATTCGTGGTCGCCCGTGTTGGGGGCGATCTTGGCCGGTTCGCGGTAGATCAACAGGTCGAGCATATGCGCCTCGATTGAGCTGTCGACAATGGCGAGGTTTTTGCCGTTGTGCATGGTGTCGAGCACGGTGACTTCCAGCGTCGCTGCCCCGGTGATCGCGGCCTCACCCGGCTCAAGATAAACCTGCACGCCAAAGGCTTCGGCAAAGGCTTTGAGCCGTAGCGCCAGATCATCAAGCGGGTAGTCTGCGCCCGTGAAATGGATGCCGCCACCGAGGCTGATCCAGTCCATCTTATGCAGCACGGCGCCAAAGCGGTCTTCGATCAGCGTCAGCATCTCGTCGAACCGCTCGAAGCTGTCGTTCTCGCAGTTGTTGTGGAACATCAGCCCGCTAATCCGGTCCGCCACGGCGTCAATCGCCGCCGGGTCGTGCTCGCCCAGACGGCTGAACGGCCGCGCGGGGTCGGCAAGGTCGAACTCCGAGGTCGAGACGCCGGGATTTGCTCGCAGGCCGCGGATGTGGCCCGAGGATTGGGTGTCGAACTTGTCGAGCTGGCCGATGGAATTGAAGATGATCTTGTCAGCGTGGCCCAGCACCCCGTCGATCTCGTGATCGGCATAGGCGACGGAATAGGCGTGGGTCTCTCCGGGGAATTTCTCGGCCCCGAGGCGCACCTCGTAAAGCGAAGAGGAGGTCGAGCCGTCCATATACTCCGACATGAAATCGAAAACCGACCATGTGGCGAAGCACTTGAGCGCCAGCAGGCAACGGGCGCCCGAAAGCGCGCGAAGGCGGGCGATCTTCTCCATATTGTCGCGGAGATTGGCCTTGTCGATCAAGTAATAGGGTGTCTGCACGTCGAAAACCTTTCTGCGCGGCCGGAGGGCATGCTCCGGGAGGGAAAAGACCCACTGGATGTGCTGTCGTGGTTGGCCCCGCTACAGGGCATTTCCGAGGGCGCTTCGCATATTTCGCGCAAGCAGCGCAATTGTAAAAAAACGCGCGGGCAGGCAAGCCCGTGCGTTTCCTTGGGTGAGAGTTTAGCGCCAGACCTGCGAAGGTCCACCGCCCTGAGGTTGATTGGTTAGGCCCGCGGGTAGCCGATGCCTTTCAGCGCGTCGCGGATTTCGTCCAAAATCGCCGGGTCGTCGATGGTGGCTGGCGGCTTGAAATCCTCTCCATCCGCGATTTTGACAATCGTCGCGCGGAGGATTTTGCCCGAGCGTGTCTTGGGCAACCGGTCCACCACCACGGCCTGCTTAAAGGCGGCGACGGGGCCAATCTGCTCGCGCATTCGGGTGACGCATTCCGCGACGATTTCTTCATGTGGGCGGTCGACGCCTTTGGTAAGGCACAAAAAGCCCACGGGCGTCTGGCCCTTGAGGTCATCGCTGACCCCCACCACGGCGCATTCGGCCACATCGGGGTGGCCCGCCAAGACCTCTTCCATCGCGCCGGTCGACAGCCGGTGGCCCGCGACGTTAATCACATCATCGGTGCGCGCCATGATCCAGACATAGCCGTCCTCATCAATCCGCCCCGCATCGCCGGTCTCGTAATAGCCGGGGAAGGTGTTGAGATAGGATTTGCGGAAGCGGTCTTCGGCGTTCCACAGGCCGGGCAGGGTGCCGGGGGGCAGGGGCAGCTTGATGGCGATGGCGCCCAACTCTCCGGCAGGCAGCGGCTGGCCGCGCTCATCAAGGATTTGTACGTCATAGCCCGGCATTGGCACAGTGGGGGAGCCGACCTTGACCGGCAGCGCCTCAAGCCCTGCGGGGTTGCCGACGATGGTATAGCCCGTTTCGGTCTGCCACCAGTGATCGTAGACCGGTTTGCCCAGCTTTTCCTGTGCCCATTCGACGGTATCAGGGTCGGCCCGCTCCCCCGCGAGATAGAGCGCGCGCAGGCTCGACAGGTCGTATTTCTTGATCTCCTCGCCCTTGGGGTCTTCGCGTTTCACGGCGCGGATCGCGGTGGGGGCGGTGAAAAAGCTCGACACGCCATGTTCCTCGATCACCCGCCAGAAGGTGCCCGCATCGGGGGTGCCCACGGGCTTGCCTTCAAAGACGACAGTGGTGTTGCCGGCAATCAGCGGCGCGTAGCAGATGTAGCTGTGGCCCACGACCCAGCCCACGTCTGACGCGGCCCAGAACACCTCGCCCGGATTGACATTATAGATGTTCTTCATCGTCCAGTTGAGCGCCACCAGATGCCCCGCGGTAGGGCGCACCACCCCTTTGGGCGCGCCAGTGGTGCCGGAGGTGTAAAGGATATAGGCCGGGTGGTTCCCCTCAACGGGGACGCAAGGCGCGGGGCGCACGCCGTCTTGGGCGGCATACCAATCAATGTCCCGTTCGGGGTTCAACTCACAGGGTTTTTGGCCGCGTTGCAGGATGATGCAGGTGTCGGGTTTGTGCGTGGCCTGTTCAATGGCCCCGTCCAGTAGGGGTTTGTAATCCACCACGCGCGACGGCTCGACCCCGCAGGAGGCGGCGATGATCGCCTTGGGTTTGCAATCGTCGATCCGCACCGCCAGTTCGCTGGAGGCAAAGCCGCCAAACACCACCGAATGGATCGCGCCGATACGCGCACAGGCCAACATCGCCTCCACCGCTTCGGGGACCATGGGCATATAAATGACCACGCGGTCGCCTTTTTCCACGCCCTGCGCCACCAGCGCCCCGGCGAGCGAGGCGACATGGGCCTGTAATTCGCTATAGGTCAGGGTCGATTTCTTGCCGGTGATCGGGCTGTCGTAGATGATCGCGACGCGCTTGCCGTTGCCCTGCTCCACATGGCGGTCCACGGCGTTGTAGCAGGTGTTCACACTGGCATCCGCGAACCATTCATAGATATCCTCGCCCCGGTCAAAAAGCGCCTGTTTCGGCGCGATGTCCCAGTCGATCGCCTCGGCTTGCTCTAACCAATAGGCTTCGGGGTCGGCCTTCCAACGGTCGTAGGTGTCGCGGTATCCCATGGTGATCCTCCTCTTATTGCGCGGGCAGGGCAAACCCGCGGGCCGGGTATAGCTGTACTGACACGCAAATATTTCCAGCCACTCTGGCCGCTTAGAAAGAATTCAGCAAGCGGATCGCTATTGTTCCTGTCAGTTGTGGCGCGTCATGCTAAGTTGGCCTGAAACCCTGTTATCTTTGGAGCCTGCCCCCATGCGCCTCGCCCTTTCACTGCCCCTTGCTTCCTGTCTTGCCTTGGTTGCCGCGCTGCCAGCAGCGGCACAGGACCGTTCGTTCAACTTCGCCCTGCGCGGCGGGGTCGGGGCGGCCCCGGATTATCCGGGCGCCAGCAGCTACCGCGCGACGCCGGATTTGTCCTTCACCTTCGGGTCACTGGAATGGGGCGGTCGTAAGATCGGCACCAACATCGGCGACGCGCCCAAAACCGGCTTCGGCTTTACCGGCGCATTCCGGTATGTGGGCGAGCGTGACACATCCGACTACCCCGAACTGGCCGGGCTTGAGGATATCGACGCAGCGGTCGAACTGGGCTTTGGCGTGGTCTACCGTGAACTGAACTGGCAAGTCTTCGGTAAGGTGCGCCAAGGTTTTGGCGGGCATGAAGGCGTGACCGGTGACATCGGCGCTGATGTGATCTTCCGCCCCGATGAGCGTTGGACCATCACTGCGGGCCCGCGTTTCAGCCTTGGCAATGACACCTATGCCGACACCTACTTCGGCGTCGACACGGCCACGCCGACCTTGGCGGCCTATGAGGCCGAAGGCGGCCTGCTAGGGGCGGGTGTTGAGGTACAGGCGACCTACCGTTTGGATGAGGCATGGGCGCTTGAGGGGGCCGTGGCCTATCAACGTCTGCTGAATGACGCGGCCGACAGCCCGTTCACTCAGGCCGGTTCGGATGATCAATGGACCATGCGCATCGGCGTTAGCCGCGCGTTCAACTGGCGGTTCTAAGCGGCATTGCGCCGCCTTCCGGGGCGGCGCGTCGTTTGCGACATCATGGTCGAAAACGGATCAGCGTGGGCACGGGTTTTTGTCATGATGAGGGCAGGCGCGGCATGATGCCAGCGCCCCTCGCATGACAAAGGGCCCGACCATGGGTGACAAGATCAGCAACAAGAAAAAGCAAGCCAAGGCGGCGGCAAAGCCAGCCTCCAAGGCCCCGTCCTCCGTCGCGGACATCAAGCCCGCCACGCCCCGTAAATAAGCCAACGCCCGATCGCGCAACGCCGTCCCCTGATGGGGGCGGCGTTTTGCTTTGGGTTTAACCGTAATGCGCGACCGGGGTGCCCGCGATGGCGCCCACGTTGAGCAGCCCGCGCGCGGTGATTGAGGGCGAAACGATATGCGCCCGGTTGCCCATGCCCATTAGGATGGGTCCAACCTCAAGCCCGTCGCCCTTCATTTTCAAGATGTTCCGCACGCCCGAGGCCGCATCGGCATGGGCAAAGACCAGCACATTCGCGGCCCCCTCCATCCGGTTGCAGGGCAAGAGCCGCCCGCGCAATTCCGCATCAAGCGCGGTGTCGATGTTCATTTCGCCTTCATAGCAGAAATCATGCTGCCCTTCGTCGAGGATGCGCAGCGCGGCGCGCAGACGCTTGCCGGACCCTTCGCCCTGATTGCCAAACTGGCTTTGCGAACAGAGCGCGACCTTCGGCTCAATCCCAAAGCGCCGCACGTGACGGGCAGCACCAATGGCGATCTCGGCGATCTGTTCGGGGGAGGGGTGCAGGTTCACCTGCGTGTCGGCGATGAACAGTGGCCCGTCTTCGAGGATCATCATGCTCAACGCGCCATGCGGGCGGAAACCGTCGCGTCCCAGCACCTGATTGACGTAGTTCAGGTGCCAGCCGAACTCGCCAAAGGTGCCGCAGATCAGGCTGTCGGCCTCGCCGCGATGCACCATGACCGCGCCGATGGCAGTGGTGTTGGTGCGCATCACCGCACGGGCAATGTCGGGGCTGACGCCACGGCGGCACATGAGGCTGTGATAGGTCTCCCAATAGTCGCGGTAACGGGGGTCGTTTTCGGGGTTCACCAGATCGACGTTCTGACCCAGTTGCAGGTTGAGCCCGGCCTTTTCGATGCGCCGCTCGATCACTTCGGGGCGGCCAATCAAGATCGGGCGCTCTACGGTTTCTTCGATGATCGCCTGCGCGGCGCGCAGCACCCGCTCGTCTTCACCCTCGGCAAAGACCAGGCGGCGCGGGGAGGAACGGGCGGATTCGAACACCGGGCGCATGATCAGCGCGGATTTGAACACCGACCCGTCGAGTTTACGCTTATAGGCGTCCAGGTCTTCGATGGGCCGCGCCGCCACGCCCGTCTCCATCGCGGCCTTGGCCACGGCAGAGGATACCACCCCGATGAGGCGCGGATCGAAGGGTTTGGGGATCAGGTAATCGGCGCCAAAGGTGAGCTGCTCCCCCTGATAGGCCGCTGCCGCTTCGGCGCTTGTCGTGGCGCGGGCGAGGGCGGCGATACCGTCGATACAAGCGATTTTCATCTCGTCGTTGATCGTGGTAGCCCCCACATCCAACGCGCCTCGGAAGATGAAGGGGAAGCAGAGGACGTTGTTGACCTGATTGGGAAAATCGCTGCGGCCTGTTGCGATGATCGCGTCGGGGGCCACTGCGCGGGCGAGATCGGGCAGGATTTCGGGCGTCGGGTTGGCGAGAGCGAAAATGATCGGGCGTTTGGCCATTTTCGCGACCATCTCGGGCAGGAGCACGCCGGGGCCGGAGAGGCCGAGGAAGAGGTCAGCATCGTCGATCACATCATCCAGCGTGCGCAGATCGGACTTTTGCGCATATTCGGCCTTGATCGGGTTCATATCCTCGGTACGGCCCTCATAGACCAGACCGTTGATGTCACACAACCAGACGTTCTCGCGCTTTACGCCCAGTTTCAGCAGCATATTCAAGCAAGCGATGCCCGCCGCGCCGCCGCCGGTGGAGACGATCTTGATGTCCTCGAACCGTTTGCCTGCGACATGCAAAGCGTTCTTCACAGCAGCACCCACAACGATGGCAGTGCCGTGCTGGTCATCGTGGAAAACGGGGATGTTCATCCGCTCGCGGCAGATACGCTCCACCGTGAAACAATCGGGGGCCTTGATGTCCTCAAGGTTGATCGCGCCGAAACTCGGCTCCATCGCACAGACGATATCGGCCAGTTTTTCGGGGTCGGCTTGGTCAAGCTCAATGTCAAAACAGTCGATATTGGCGAACTTTTTGAAGAGCACGGCCTTGCCCTCCATCACCGGTTTGGAGGCCAGCGCGCCGATATTGCCCAGCCCCAACACAGCGGTGCCGTTGGTGACCACGGCAACAAGGTTCCCGCGCGAGGTGTAGCGGGCGGCGGTGTCGGGGTCTTTTTGAATTTCGATACAGGCCTCGGCCACACCGGGCGAATAGGCCCGTGCCAGATCGCGACCATTGGCCAGCGGCTTGGTCGCGCGGACCTCAAGCTTACCGGGCCGGGGGTGTTCGTGGTAATCCAATGCAGCTTGGCGCAAGTTGGGGGTGTCGGACATCGTTCATGCTTCTCCCGAATAATGGTTTAGCGTTAAACTATTTTTTGCGCGCAGGCAAAGCGGCATTTGGTGCCCCGGTTGAGGGGGGGGGTGACTTGGCGTCGTCCTTGCAGGCCATTCCACTAGAGATATGAGGGACGACTGGAATGACGCGCGGTTTTGCATCGCACAGGGCGGGGCAATTTTCTATAGTCCGAAAAAAGGGAGATCATAATGAGCGATTTGCGCGAAGCGGCTGTGAAGGTGCGGGAAAATGCCCACGCGCCCTATTCAAATTTCAAGGTTGGTGCAGCAATCCGCACTGCCTCGGGTGCGGTGTTCAGCGGCTGCAATGTCGAAAACGTTGCCTACCCACAGGGCACCTGTGCTGAGGCCGGGGCGATTGCCGCTATGGTCGCGGCAGGCGAGCGTGAGATTGCCGAGGTCTATGTCGTGGCAGGCAGCGACATGCCGGTAACGCCTTGCGGTGGCTGTCGCCAGAAACTGGCCGAGTTCTCGGGCGACTTGGTGTCGGTGACCATGGCGACAGTCGCAGGCAAAGAACAGAAAATGACCATGGGCGACCTACTGCCGGGGGCATTCGGCGCCGCCCATATGCAGGGTTAACCCCATGAGCGCGCGAAATATTCTGGCGCGCCTGCGCCACGGCAAGGCGCTGGACGCCGAAGCCCTGTCTTGGATGGCGGGCGCGTTGGCTGACGGCTCGGTGAGCGACGCACAGGCCGGGGCCTTTGCAATGGGCATCTGCCTTAACGGGTTGGATGAGCAAGGCCGCGTGGCGTTGACGCTTGCGATGCGCGATTCGGGGCGGGTGCTGGCGTGGGACTTGGACGGCCCGGTGCTCGATAAACATTCTACCGGCGGCGTAGGGGACTGCGTGTCGCTGATCCTTGCCCCGGCGCTGGCCGCGTGTGGGGCTTTCGTGCCGATGATTTCGGGCCGGGGCTTGGGCCACACGGGCGGCACGCTTGATAAGCTAGAAGCGATTCCCGGCGTGAGCACCCAGTTGGAAGAGGCGCAGTTTCGCGAGGTCGTGAGGACAGTCGGCTGCGCCATCGTCAGCGCCAGTGGCGACATCGCCCCAGCGGATCGGCGGCTTTACGCGGTGCGGGATGTGACATCGACCGTGGATTCGCTCGACCTGATCACCGCGTCGATCCTGTCCAAGAAACTCGCGGCGGGGCTGGATGGGTTGGTGCTGGACGTGAAAGTTGGCAGCGGCGCCTTCATGAAAGATTTGGCCGAGGCGCGCGCTTTGGCTCAAGCGCTGAGCGGCACCGCCACGGCCGCGGGTTGCCCGACCACGGCGGTCATCAGCGACATGAACCAGCCGCTGGTGCCAAGCCTTGGTAACGCGCTGGAAGTGGCCGAGGTCATGCGGGTGCTGACCGGGGCGAAGACCGGGCCGATCCTTGATGTGACAGTCGAGCTGGGGGGCGGCCTGCTTGCCAGTGGCGGTTTGGCGGCGGATGCGGAAGCGGGCGCGCAAGCGCTGCGCGCAGCAGTTGCCGATGGCCGTGCATTGGAGCATTTCGCGCGCATGCTCAGCGCGATGGGCGCGCCTGCAGATTTCGCTGAGACTTGGCACCGCGTCCTGCCCGAGGCTTCTGTGATCCGCGCTGTGCCTGCACCGCGCGCCGGTTATGTCAACGCAATCGACGGGGCTGCACTCGGCATGGCTGTCGTCAATCTTGGCGGAGGTCGCGTGGTTGAGGCGGATCGGATCGACCCGGCGGTTGGCCTCTCAGAAGTGCTGCGTCTGGGCGATGAGGTGCAGGCAGGCCAACCCTTGGCGATGATCCATGCGGCGCGGCCAGAGGCTGCGGATGCCGCAGAGGCGGCTGTACTGGCGGCGATCAGCTTGGGCGATGCGCCGGTGACGGCACCGGATTTGATCTTGGAAAGGATCGGTTGATGGGACGTGCTTTTTTGGTTGTGATCGACTCCGTAGGCATCGGCGGTGCGCCAGATGCAGGGGATTTCTTTAACGGCGATCTGCCGGATACCGGGGCCAATACGCTGGGCCATATCGCGCAGGCCTGTGCTGCGGGAAAGGCCGAGGAGGGCCGCAGTGGGCCGCTTACTTTGCCCAATCTCGACCGGTTGGGACTGGGCGCCGCGCTGACGCTCGCCAGCGGGATGGAGGCACCGGGTTTGGGGGCCACGCCAGAAGGCCGCTGGGGCGCTGCGACGGAAGTTTCGCAAGGCAAGGATACCCCTTCGGGGCATTGGGAGTTGGCCGGGTTGCCGGTGCCTTGGGCATGGCATTACTTCCCAGATGAGCACCCTGCCTTTCCAGCCGACCTAACGGAGGAGGTCGCGCGGCTGGCGGGGACGGAGGGCATTTTATGCAATTGCCACGCCTCCGGCACAGCGATCATCGAACGGCTGGGGGCAGAGCATTGCGAGAGCGGCTGGCCGATTTGCTATACGTCCGCCGACAGCGTTTTCCAGATCGCAGCACATGAAGAGACCTTTGGCCTCGACCGTCTGCTGAAGCTTTGCGAAGACATCGCGCCGCGTCTGCATGAGATGAAGGTCGGCCGTGTCATCGCGCGGCCTTTCACCGGCAAGCCGGGCGCGTTTGAGCGCACTGCCAACCGCCGCGACTATGCCATCACGCCGCCCAGTCCGGTGCTGACCAACTGGGTGCAGAACGCTGGGGGCCGTGTTTATGCGGTGGGCAAGATCGGCGACATCTTAACCTTGCAGGGCATTGATGAGCTGCGCAAAGGCCCGGATGCGGTGCTGATGGGGCATTTGAATGATCTGATGAACGAGGCCGAAGAGGGCAGCCTGACCTTCGCCAATTTCGTGGAGTTTGACAGCCTTTATGGTCACCGCCGTGATGTGTCTGGCTATGCCCGCGCGTTGGAGTGGTTCGACGCCGAGATCGGCAAGGTCATCGACGCGCTGCGCGACGGTGACATGCTGGTCGTCACAGCGGATCACGGCAACGATCCCACATGGTCGGGCAGCGATCACACACGCGAAAGGGTGCCGGTGCTGGTCGCCGGAACCGGGGCGGGGGAGCTGGGTCAGATTAGTTTTACCGATGTCGCGGCACTTGTTGCCGGGCATTTGGGGATAAAGGTGCCGGAGTAGCCGCGCAGCCTTTGCTTGCGAGCGAGGCACTTGTGCGGCTAGAAGCAAGGCAACTAAAGGAGCCTGCCGCATGACCGATATCCCCAACCACCTCACGATCGTCGACCACCCGCTGGTGCAGCACAAGCTGACCATCATGCGCGACAAGGACACGCCCACGGCGGTGTTCCGGCAATTGCTGCGCGAGATCAGCCAGCTTTTGGCCTATGAGGTCACGCGCGGTCTGCCGATGACGACCAAACGCATCGAAACCCCGATGCAAGAGATGGACGCGCCGACGCTAGACGGCAAAAAGCTGGCGCTGATCTCGATCCTGCGGGCGGGCAATGGTCTGATGGACGGAGTGCTGGAACTGATCCCGTCGGCGCGGGTCGGCTTCGTCGGCCTCTACCGGGACGAAGAAACGCTTCAGCCGGTGCAGTATTACTTCAAAGTGCCCGAAGGGCTGGATGACCGTCTGGTGATTGCCGTCGATCCGATGCTCGCCACCGGCAACTCCTCGGTTGCAGCGATTGATTTGCTGAAACAAGCGGGCGCTACGAATATCATCTTCCTATGTCTGCTTGCCTCGCCCGAAGGGGTGGCCACGATGAAGAAAGCGCATCCGGATGTGCGGATCGTCACGGCCTCGCTGGACGAAGCACTGAACGAGAAGGGATATATCATTCCGGGTCTCGGCGATGCGGGCGACCGGATGTTTGGCACCAAGTGATCGGGTAAAATCAGCAATGTAGCGCGCGGTGCTTTACTCAGGCCGCGCGCTGATGCATCGTTCTACCAGATAGTGTGGGGGCATTAGATGACACTTACCAGAAGTATTGCCATGGCGATGATCGTCGCTGCGTTGGGCGTCGGCGGATCGCAGTCGCAGGCCCAAGACAGCCGCAGCCAGCCAGCAGAATTTCCGCCGTCCTCTTACAAGGGCAAGCAATATGTCGACAGCGCGGGATGTGTGTTTATCCGGGCAGGGATCGACGGAAATGTGTCATGGGTGCCGCGCATGAGCCGGGCACGAGATCAAGTTTGCGGCTTTCAGCCTACAAATGGCGTGCAAACGGCAGCGGCGCCTGCGGCGAAGGTCGCAGCGGCTGAAAAGGTTGCGGTTGAGCCGACACCCGCCAAGCCAGCTCCGACCCGCGTGACCGAAGCACCAGCCGCCCCGGCAAAAGCGCGCAAAGCGCCGGTGGCCCGCCCCGCCCCGCAAAAGGTCGTGCGCCGGGTGGCCCCTGCGCCGGTACGCACCGCCGCGCCCGTCGTCGTGCGTCAAACCGCGCCGCGTCCTGTGCCCGTGGTGCCGAGCAAACCAGTCACCTTGGCGGCGCCTACATTTGAGGGCACAGCTTGTCCCGACGCGTCGCCCTTGTCCCAACGCTACATGCGGCGCGGCGATGGCTATAGCGTGCGCTGTGGCCCGCAGGCCGAACCTATCGTGACGGGCCGGTTTGCGCCCTCGAGCCCCCAGCGCGGCACGGCACCGCAGCCCTACCGCAGCGCGGGTATGATGCCCGGCGTTGTCGCAGCACCTGCACGGATCGTGACGCCTGTTGCAGTCACCGCCCCGGTGGTCACCGCGCCGCCTGCCAAGGCCGTAGGCACCCAGACGCGGATCGTGCCGAAACATGTGGCGATCAACCGTTTGAACACCACCAATGTCAAAGTCCCACACGGCTATAAGAAGGTCTGGGAAGATGACCGCCTGAACCCGCACCGGGCCGAGCAGACCTTGGAAGGCCGCGCTGACATGCTGCTGGTCTGGACCCAGACCTTGCCGCGCCGTTTGGTGAACAAGGCGACCGGCGAAGACGTGACTGCCAAAGTGCCGCTGATCTACCCCTATCTTGATATCGAAACACAGCGCCGCAAACTGGGGCTGGTCAAGATTGTTGAGCGTGACGGCCAAGTGGTGAAACGCGTGGTGCGCTACCGCAATGCCGCCCCGGTGCATCGCGACGCCCGCCCGATCAAAGCAGAGCCGGTCTATTCCAGCCGGTCGACCCCTGCGCCACAGCCAACCGCAAACGCGGGTTACGTTCAGGTCGGTGTCTTTGGCAGCCCGGCCAATGCCCAACGTGCGGCACGCCAGATCGCCGGTATGGGCCTGCCTGCCCGCATCGGCAAACAGACTCGCGGTGGCAAGACCTATCACAGCGTTCAGGCCGGTCCTATCGCGGGTGGGTCGGTTCAATCGGCGGTAAGCCAGCTGCGCCGGGCGGGATACCGCGACGCCTACCTGCGCCGCTGAGCGTATTGCGAAGACAACAAAGGCCAGCCGTGGTTCCCACCGGCTGGCCTTTTGCGTTGTGCGGGTCGGTCAACCGCCGCAGATGTTCTGTAATCTCAGCCAATCGGCATCCGACAAAAGCGGCGCGGTCAGCTTGCCGCTCATCGGATCGCCTTCAATCAGGGGCAGGGTGGTTTCGCCCGTGATGTCGCGGGCATAGCCGTAAGGGGTGCTGCGCAACTCAGCCTTGGCAAAGCGGGCCAACTGTTTGTCGACCTGCGGTTTGGCAGCCGGGCGCAGCAACAGTTGCTCAGCATAGGCATCAAGCGCTTCTGAGGAGATATCGCCAGTGGTCAACAGTCGGAAGTTCTCGCGCAGGCCAACCGCCTCTAACAGCGCGCGCAAGGGGTCATGTTCCACCCGCAGGACATCTTCGGTCAAGACATAGCCCGCGGCGACGTCTGGCTCTTCGTGATCTTCCAGCACTGCGCGGTCGAGCACGATAAGGCGTCCGGGCAAATGAACGCTTGGACGGGTCATATCGGGCAGGATCGCCACGCGTCCCACCTCCAACCGTTTGGAGAGGCGCGACAGTGCCGCACTGCCCCCCGCGCTTTCGCAGGCAGGGCCAGAGACACGTTCAAGCCGTTTCAGCAGCGCGGTGCCCAAGGAGGTGCGTTTGACGTCTGGGACCACTTTGATGGCGTGATCGCGCAGTGCGCCGGGCATCCAGAACACCGCAAGCGCGGCCACCACGGCCACAGATGCCGCCATGCCCATCCACCGCAAGCGGCCCGGTTTTGGGCGGCTGCGGTTGATTGCGCGGCGCAGCTTCTCGATGGCCTCGATCATCTGGGTCTCATCGTCGGGCAGTTCCAGCGTTTCACCCGGATCACCGTCAGGATGATAGAGCGCGGGCAGTTGCCCTGCGTTGGCCCGCTCGATCGCCGCAAGCGACCAATGGGTCAGCGCCTGATCCTTAAGATCACTGATCACCAGCGTCGCATCACCGATGGATACGATCACCTCGCGTCGCTGCGCTTCGGGCGTAGCGCGCCAAAGGCCCGTCGCTTCGAGCCGGGCGTATTTTGTCAAGGCGGTCATGGGGTTCTGCTGCGGGCCTGTCAATTTTCGCCACTCTACCACGCGCTGCGGGATCAGCAATGGGAGGTGACATAATGCGCCCCGACTTAGAGCGCTGCGGCCCGTTTTCGAAGTTCAAATTTCTGTATCTTCCCGGTGGAGGTTTTAGGCAACTCGCCAAAAATCACCCGTTTGGGGGTTTTGAACCCGGCAAGGCTTTCGCGGGTGAAGGCAATCAGCACCTCTTCGGTGGCCTCTGACCCCGGTTTTATCTCAACAAAAGCGCAGGGCACCTCGCCCCATTTGTCATGCGGTTGCGCCACCACGGCGGCCAGATTAACCGCGTCGTGACCCATCAAGACGCTCTCAACCTCAACGCTTGAGATGTTCTCTCCGCCAGAAATGATGATGTCCTTGGCCCGGTCAGAGATTTGGATATAGCCGTCGGGATGCTGCACCGCGATGTCGCCGGAGTGGAAGTACCCGCCTGCAAAAGCCTCGGCCGTTGCTTCGGGGTTCTTGAGATAACCTTTCATCACCGCATTGCCCCGGATCATGATCTCACCCTGCGCTTTGCCATCGCGCGGGGTTTGGGACATCTCGGCGTCTGTGACGGTGATCTCCTCCATCATCGGCATGGCAATGCCTTGGCGCGCTTTGATCGCGGCGCGTTCGTTTTCTGACAGGGCGTCCCAATCGCCTTGCCAGAGGCATTCGGTGACATGGCCAAAGGTTTCGGTCAGCCCGTAGACTTGCGTGACGTTGAAGCCCAGCTTCTCGATCTTCGACAGGGTTGCGGGGGCGGGGGGCGCTCCAGCGGTGAAGACTTCGACCGTATGATCAAAGGCGCGGCGGTCTTCCTGAGCAGCGTTGACCAACATGTTCAGCACGATCGGTGCGCCGCCGAAATGGGTGACGCCGTGATCGGCGATGGCGTCATAGATCGCCGCCGCCGTGATGTCGCGGCAACAGACCAGCGTACCGCCCAGCAGGGGCATCATCCACGTGTGGTTCCAGCCGTTGCAGTGAAACAACGGCACGATCTGCATAAGGACCGGGCGCAGGACCATCTGCCAGCTGACCACCGTGCCCATGGTCATCAGGTAAGCCCCGCGGTGGTGATAAACCACGCCCTTGGGCCGCCCGGTGGTGCCAGAGGTATAGTTCAGCGCAAGGCTTTCCCATTCGTCGCTTGGCATGATCCAATCGAAGGCGGGGTCGCCCTCGGACAGAAGGTCTTCGTAAAGCGGATGGCGGCCTGTGGGCGGGTGCCCCGCATCCGTGTCGGGCACTTCGACAATCGCAGGGGGCGGGCCATCCATGGCAGCGCAGGCGGCCTCGGCCAAAGCGATAAACTCGCTGTCGACCAGCAGCACAACCGCGCCGCCATGTTCAAGGATGTAGGACACCGTGCCCACATCGAGCCGGATGTTGATGGTATTAAGCACCGCACCGCAGGCGGGCACGCCAAAATGTGCTTCGGCCTGTGCGGGCAGGTTGGGAATGAGCGTGGCCACGACATCGCCCGGAGCAACGCCCAAATTTACAAGCGCAGAGGCCAGCCGAGTGCAGCGGTCATGGTACTGCGCATAGGTGGCGTGGTGGTTGGCATAGATCACCGCCGTTTGGGTCGGAAAGACCTGTGCCGCGCGGCGCAGATGTGACAGCGGCGTCAGCGGCACAAAGTTCGCCGCGCATTTATCCAGTCCGCGCTCGTCTGTCATCCACCCCATGCGACCCCTCCCAAGGCATTGGTTGCGATTTAGGGTTGAGTATTGCTGCTGAGGCGTGACTTTGCAAAGAGGGCAGGACGCGAAAAGGAGGATTGATGCAGGACGTAGCGGTAAAATCAGGCATGGCGGCGCTATGCGCGGTGGGCGGCATGGCGGCATTGGGGCTCACGGATAACTTTGTGCCCTATATTTCTGAGCGCGGCTCGCTCTGGCAGTTCCATTTTGTGCGCGGGATCATGGCGGTGGCGATCCTTGCTGTGTTGGCGGCTTTTGGCCTTGGCATATTGCGTCCGCTGCGGTTCTGGGCGGTGGTCGGACGAAGCCTTTTCCAGGCTGGGGCCATGTTGATCTATTTCGGCTGTCTGGCATTTTTGCCTATCGGCGTTGTGGTGGCGGGGCTGTTCACCTCGCCGCTGTTCGTGTTGATGATCTCGGCCCTGTTTCAGGGCAAACGCGTCGGGCGCTGGCGGTGGGCTGCCGTGGCCGTGGGCTTTGCCGGGGCGCTGATGGTGATCCGGCCCGACCCGTCTGACCTTGATCCCGTGGCCTTTCTGCCGCTTCTGGCTGGGGTGCTCTATGCCATCGGTGCCGTGGCAACGCGGGCGTGGTGCGAGGGCGAAAGCACCATGGTCATGACCGCCGGGTTCTTTGGCATGTTGGCGGTGATGGGCGGGATTGGCATGCTGATCTTGCCGGGCGCCGAGGTGACGGGGGCGCAAGGGTTCGTCAGCCGCACGTGGGGGCCGCTGGACGGGGCGATGTGGTTCTGGATCGCGGTACAGGCCGTGGGCTCGCTGGTGGGCATTGGGCTGTTGGTGCGCGGCTACCAATTGGGCGAGGCCGGGCATGTGGCAATATTTGAGTATTCGTTGCTAATTTTTGCCAGTTTTTGGGCCTGGGTGCTTTGGGGGCAGACGGTCTCAGCGCTTGGCTTTGTTGGCATGGCTTTGATCGCGCTGGCGGGCGCGGTGATTGCCCTGCGCAGCGATGAGCCTTCGACCCTGCGCGCGCCGGAGGCAGTTGAGTGATCATCAGCCGCGGCCGTCGCTACGCCTTTGTGCATATTCCTAAAACTGGCGGCACCTCGCTGTCCTTGGCGCTGGAGGGGCGGGCGATGAAGGACGATCTGATGCTGGGCGACACGCCAAAAGCGCTGAAGCGGCGGCGGCGGTTGCAGGGGGCGCATGCGGCGGGGCGGTTGTGGAAGCATTCCACGCTGGCAGATATCCACGGGCTGGTATCGGCGGAGGAGTTGGACGGGTTGTTCTGTTTCACGATGGTGCGCAACCCGTGGGATCGGGTGGCAAGCTATTACCGCTGGCTGCGCGGGCAGGGGTTTGAGCATCCAGCGGTGCATCTGGCCAAGGCGGAGGATTTTGCAGGGTTCCTGCGGCATCCGCAGACGCAGGCGAGTTTGCGGGCGTGGCCTGCGCGGCGGTATATGGAGGACGCGGCGGGGCGGGAGCGGTGTGATTTGTATATCCGGTTGGAGCATTTCGCGACGGACGCGCAGCCGTTGTTTGACCATCTCGGGTTTGGGTTGGAACTGCCGCAGGTGAACGCTTCCGCTCGCGAGGAGGCGGCGGCTTACACGCCAGAGTTGCGCGATATCGTGGCCGAGGTCTGCGCCGAGGATATCGCACGGTTTGGCTACGTTTACGGCGGCCCCTAAGCCCGGAACCAAGCCGCAGGCGCCGGGCCATCGCCTGCCCGCCCCCCGGGTAGGCGATTTGGTGAGGCTGGGTGCGACATTGAGAGCGCACATCATGGCCGAGACATAAAGTGGCATGAACAGATC